>Ga0302187_10002483_pt1 | contig 15179 bp, 15 predicted proteins | sample II_Bog_E1_3_FD_202120 | JGI IMG/M metagenome (GOLD analysis project Ga0302187, IMG submission 202120) | Peat permafrost microbial communities from Stordalen Mire near Abisko, Sweden - II_Bog_E1_3 | ecosystem: Environmental > Terrestrial > Soil > Wetlands > Peat | place: Sweden: Abisko...
ATTGCTAAAACCTTCGAGCTTCGCCCTGCCAGCTACCGGAAGCGGTTGAAGCTCACCGTCGGCGGCCCGCTCAGCATGGGCCAAAACGCTGTCTCGCAGAATATGAAGATCATCGCCTGCCCAGGTTAGCAGGGCTGGCCATGCAAAGGAGAGTCGTTCGTCAGCCAGAATGGCGAGTGCATCATCCACAGAGTAAACCGGTCGCAATTGGGAGCGTTTTCCGTCAGGTGCGAGTAAGGTCAGTTCTGCCGTATCACCGTTAGTTTGAAATTCGACCATGCCAGAGCCGCCTGACCATTTCACCTCCGCATGAGGAAAATTCGGTTGAGCTTGCGCATTCACGGGCCAAAGCGCCATGGTGATTAAGGCGGCCAGTGAGCGTGTGCACTTCTGCAGCGATCCATTATTCTCTCGAGCTTTGATCGCCACTAGTTTACTCCGGTTTGCAGTTTGCGGATTATTGTAAATAATAGAGCTAGTTGCAAATTGGGCAATGCCCAATCCAATGTCAGCTAACCCCATTTTGCTGTCGATAGGAGACCTTCCGGACCCAGTCCATTTGCCGCCATTGTCGGAGGTGAATGAACGACCCTTCAGACGAACTGATTTTGAACCGCGAATGTCCGCAAAGAGGGCGGATCAGGCTGCCTTTGCAAACTTTCCTACCTTAATCTCGCCCTCATGTTTGCGTGCCTGCGCAAGCTCATAGGTCGTCTGCATCCGCAACAGCGTATCGGCCTTTACTCCGAAGGCCTTCTCGAAACGGATCGCCATATCGGCGGAAAGCGAGGCATTGCCGTTGAGTAAGGTGCTCAAGGCCTGCCGCGATACACCAAAGTGCTCGGCCAGGGCGCTAACGCTGACCTGCGCGGGCTCGACGATTTCCGACTTCAGCCATTCGCCCACATGGACGGCGAGCGAGGGGTGCATCCTAAGCGCCATGATAATCCTCCAAATCCAGATCGATCAGCGCATCCTGTTCATTCACGCTAAAAGTCATGCGCCAGTTTCGCGTCACGGTCATTGACCAGGTGCCCTTCCGGTCGCCGGTCAGTTCATGCAGTCCAAAGTTTGGCGGCACCGCCAATTCTGCAAAACTTTCGGCAGCGTCGATGTAAGCAAGCATCTTGCGCAGCCGCCCCACATCACCGACCAGACCCTTGGCATTGCCAGTTTCAAAGAAGCGCCGCAGCCCTTTGTGCCGGATGCTTTCGATTTCCATGTGCCACCAATAATGCAAACATCGCTCAGTGTCAAGTGTCGCGCGACACTTGACTGACGATCCGCGTCAGCGGTCCCCATCTCCAAAACGGCCATATCGGCCACTGGAGAAGCACAATGGGACATTCCGATCTTGACCCCGCCGTGCACGTACGGCACCCTTGGAATGCGGGGCAAAATGTGGGCCCGAAACGCCCGCTCAGACCGCGCGATATCTGGGCAATCCGGTTTTACCTCGACGAACACAAGCGACTGCAAGACCGAGCCTTGTTCAACCTGGCCATCGACAGCAAACTGCGCGGGTGCGACTTGGTGAAACTGCGCATTGGAGACCTGGTCAGCGGCGGCACCATCCGCAACCGAGCAACCGTTATCCAGCAGAAGACAGGTCGGCCGGTTCAATTCGAGATCATGTCCGACGCGCGCAAGAGTCTGCTGGCATGGTTGGAACGGCGCGGAGGTTCGGTGAACGACTTCATCTTCCCCAGTCGGATTGATTACACGGGACACCTCAGCACCCGGCAATATGCTCGCCTTCTTGATGAGTGGGTGTCGACCGTTGGCCTGGACAAGCGCCAATATGGCACGCATTCGATGCGCCGAACGAAGGCCTCTCTTATCTACAAGGCGACCGGTAATCTGCGAGCCATCCAGATCCTGTTGGGGCACACCAACATTGAGCATACGGTCCGTTATCTCGGCGTCGATGTCGACGACGCTTTGACACTGTCCGAAAGAACGGAGCTTTGATCAATTCGCTGGCCCATCGCTCAACCGGTGGGTCAGCACTTTCGGCATGAACGAACGGTCGGTTTCGACGAAATCATATTTGCCTGCGAATGACCGCTATCAAGGCGACAAGATTTGCTGGGCGCGGGAAAAGCAGCACGCTCGCTTCGTGCCGATGGCACCGGCCCCGCCTTGAATTGCGGCGATGCCATCCAATCCGGGCGCCTTCACGCTGGACGCAGGGGGCAAAATCGGCTGGACTGGGCCGCCTTCGACAGATCGGCGTGGGCGGGGGTCTTGACCGAGCGGGGGATTGCATTGCGGGCCAGATTGGGGATTTGCGGGCTTGCCGTGGGGTTGGCGGCCTGTTCGGTGCAGTCTTCGGGGGGTGTCACGGGCACGGTGCATATCGATCCGCGCACGGCGCTGGCATCGTTTGTGCCCGATCAGGCGCTGGGCGCGGCGGTCGATGGATTGCCGGCGGGGCAGATCGACGATCTCTATACCCCGCACAACATTGCCGCGATGCGCAGCACCGGGTTGCGGCCGATCAGTTACAGTTTGCGCACCGAACTGGGCATCGATGCCTGGCATTGGGGTGAGGAAGGAACGTGGAGCGATCCAGCGCACCACCAGGGCTATTGGACGGGCAGCGACAACCCGATGCGCCCGGTTCTGCGTGGATGGGGCTATGCCCTGCCCCGGCGCGGGGATTCGGTCGATCAGGCCGAAGACGACGGCTATTCGCGGATCGACGATGGCGATCGTGCCACGTTCTGGAAATCCAATCCCTGGCTCGATGCGGCGCTGACCCATGCGCCCGAACGCCCGCAATGGGTGGTGGTGCAATTCGACGAGGCACGGGCAATATCGGCGGCGCGCATCGCGTGGGCCGCGCCCTATGCGCGGGCCTTTCGCGTGCAATACTGGTCGGGCGATGATCCTTATGACGAATTCCAGCACTGGCGCGATTTTCCCCAGGGGGTGATCGCGCAAGGGCGCGGCGGCGATGGCGTGCTGCGGCTGGCCGATCGGCCGATCCGGGCACGGCTGGTGCGCATCCTGCTGGAGGTATCGTCGCACACCGCACCCGCAGGTGCGCGCGATCCGCGCGATGCCATGGGCTATGCCATTGCCGAGCTGGGTCTGGGCCATATCGATACCGGCGGGCGCTTTGTCGATGCGATAACCCACGCGCGCGACGGCAGCGACCAGACGCAGATCACCGTGTCATCCACCGACCCCTGGCACCGCGCGACAGACCGCGATGCCGATGCCGAACAGCCCGGGTTTGACCGGCTGTACCGCAACGGCGTGACCAATGGCCTGCCGATGGTGGTGCCCGCAGGCGTCTTGTACGACACGCCCGACAACGCCGCCGCCGCGTTGCGCTTTCTGCGCCGCCGCCACTATCCGGTGGCAGGGATTGAAATGGGCGAAGAACCCGACGGCCAGAACATCAGCGCCGAAGATTTCGCCACGCTCTATCGCCAGTTTGCGCGCGCGTTGCAGGCAGTCGACCCAAACGTGCGCATCGGCGGGCCCAATCTGCAGGATGCGGTGGCCGACAGTTGGGCCGACGACACCCCCGACCATTCGTTCACCCACCGCTTTCTGCGCGCGATCCGCACGCCGGGCCGCACCGCGCCGCTCGATTTCTTCAGCATGGAACATTACCCTTATGACAGCCTGTGCGGAAAGATCCCCGCCATGCTGCGCGGGGCGACCGACCGGCTGGATCAGGCGATCGCGCGGCTGCGCGCCGATGGCGTGCCCACCGGCATTCCGTGGATCGTCACCGAATATGGCATTTCGGCCTTTTCGGGCCAGGCCGAGGTCGACATGCCCGGCGCGCTGTTCGATGTCGATCTGGTGGCGCATTTCCTGGCGCAGGGCGGGCATGCCGCCTATCTGCTCGGCTATGGCCCCGACCGGCTCTATGAGCCCGGCGAGGCCTGCACCGGCTATGGCGAGCTGATGCTGTTTGGCGCCGATGCACAGCATCAGGCGGCCTGGGCCACGCCCGCGTTCTGGGGCCTGTCGATGCTGGCGCATGACTGGGTGGTGCCGGGCGGCGGCACGCACCGGATCGTGCGCGGCACGGTCGATCTGCCCGGCGGCAATGCCGATCATGCGGTGGTGGCCTGGCCGGTGCATCGCCCCGACGGCACCTGGGCGGTGCTGCTAGTCAATCGTGACGAGGCGCACGCGCATCCGGTGCGGATCGATCTGGGCGGGCACGCGCCGCGCGGGCCCTGGCACGTGGTGCAATATGGCGCGCGCGATTACCGTTGGCTGGCGGCGGGGGAAAACAGCCATCCCACGCGGGACGATCCGCCGCACCGGTTCGATGTGGCGGGGGGCGTGGTGGATTTGCCTGCTTATTCGATTACGGTGGTGGGGTTTGCGGGGGGATGAGTTTGGGGGGCGGTTGCGCCATTTTTCGTGGTGTGGCACGCCCCCACCCAACCCTCCCCCGTCCGGGGGAGGGCTTTTTTTGGTCAGATCTTGATGCGGCCGAACGCGGCCTTGCCGGCATAGCGGGCAGAGGCGCCCAGTTCTTCCTCGATGCGGATCAACTGGTTGTACTTGGCCAACCGGTCGCTGCGCGCCAGGCTGCCGGTCTTGATCTGGCCGCAGTTGGTGGCCACCGCCAGATCGGCAATCGTCGAATCCTCGGTTTCGCCCGAACGGTGCGACATCACCGCCGTGTACCCGGCGCGCTGCGCGATGCTGACGGCTTCGAGCGTTTCGGTCAGCGTGCCGATCTGGTTGACCTTGACCAGCAGCGAATTGGCCAGGCCTTGTTCGATGCCCATCGTCAGGCGCTTCGGATTGGTCACGAACACGTCGTCGCCGACCAGTTGCACGGTGTTGCCCAGCCGCGCGGTCAGCGCCGCCCAGCCGACGAAATCGTCTTCGCTCATACCATCTTCGATCGACATGATCGGATAGGCATCGGCCAGCGCGGCCAGATAGTCGGCAAACGCTTCGGGGCTGAGCGACAGGCCCTCGCCGCTGATTTCATACTTGCCGTCGCGGAAGAATTCGGTGGCGGCGCAATCGAGGCCCAGCGCGATATCGACGCCCGGCTTGAACCCGGCCTTTTCGACCGAGGCCAGGATGAAGTCGAGCGCATCGCGGGTGCTCGACAGATTGGGGGCAAAGCCGCCTTCATCGCCCACCGCCGTGGCCAGGCCCTTTTCGTGCAGGCCCTTTTTCAGCGTGTGGAACACTTCCGACCCCCAGCGCACCGCTTCGGCCAGGCTGGGCGCGCCGACCGGCAGGATCATGAATTCCTGAAAATCGATCGGGTTGTCGGCATGTTCGCCGCCGTTGATGATGTTCATCATCGGCACCGGCAGCAGATGCGCCGAAACCCCGCCGATATAGCTGTAGAGTGGCAGGCCGCGCGCATCGGCCGCCGCCTTGGCCACCGCCAGGCTGGTGCCCAGAATGGCGTTGGCGCCCAGCCGCGCCTTGTTTTCAGTGCCGTCGAGCGCGATCAGCGCCAGATCGATATCGCGCTGGTCTTCGGCATCGATGCCCACCACGGCTTCGGCGATTTCGGTGTTGACGGCGTTGACCGCCTTCAGCACGCCCTTGCCCAGATACCGGCTCTTGTCGCCATCGCGCAGTTCGACGGCTTCGTGCGCGCCGGTCGATGCGCCCGAGGGCACGGCGGCGCGCCCGAACGAGCCGTCTTCGAGCAACACGTCGACTTCGACGGTCGGGTTGCCACGGCTGTCGAGGATTTCGCGCGCGTGAATGTCGATGATCGCGGTCATGGTCTGGCCTTTCAAAAAGCGCCTGCGGCAATCTGCCGGTGCAAGGAAGCGGTGGACAACGCGGTTTGGCCCGGCTCCTATCGGCTGCGCCGGTGTCAGGCAAGCGCCACAGTGCAACTGCGAAGTGTCGTGAAGACGAATTTATGGGCGCATTCGCGGGAACCTTCGGCTAGGATCAGCGGGCCTTGCGTTGCAGGCGCGCGCTTCGCTTCGTCATTTGCCCCAACGAGGATTTGAGCCATGACCGAAACCACCCCCACCCCGGCACCCGAACCGATCGACGTGCCCGCCAATGACGCCGACAGCGCCGAAGCCGCAGACGCCATCAAGTCACGGTTTTCGCGCGCCATCGAAGATGCCCGCGCCAATGCCGAAAACTTGCGCGCCAATGCTGCCGAAGCCGCCGCCGCGGCGCGCGAAAAGGCCGGTGCCACCGCCAGCGAATGGACCGAACAGGCCACCGTGCTGGCCACTCAGGCCCGTGACAAGAGCCTGGAACTGGCGCGCACCGGCAAGGACAAGACCAGCGAAGCGATCGCCGTGGTGGGCCGCGCGATTGCCGACACCGCGCCGGTGATCGATGAAAAGCTGGGTGTGGGCTATGGCGACTATGCCCGCTCTGCCGCAGGGGCGCTGGAATCTTCGGCCGAAAAGCTGGCGGCCAAGGATTTTGCCGATCTGGGCGAAGACGTGAAGACATTCGTGCGCAAGAGCCCGGCCACCGCGCTGGGGATTGCCGCCGTCACCGGGTTCCTGTTTGCGCGGCTGTTCAGCCGTTCGGGCGATCGCGACGCCTGATCGAACGGAACGGCACCCTTTCGTGACCCCCACCGATGACCCGGAACCGCCGACGCTGGTGGCGTTGCTGCGCGCGCTGATCGAGGATGCGCAGACGCTGGTCGAGGCGGAGACCGCCTATTGGCGCACCGCGCTGGGCTTTGCGCTGCGCCGCGCACGCACGCTGGCCCTGCTGGCGGCGCTGGCGCTGGCGCTGGCGTTCTTCATGCTGATGGCGCTGGTGGTCGGGCTGTTGCTGGCGCTGGCGCCGCTGGTTGGCCCGTGGGGCGCGCTGGCGCTGGTAACGGCTGCGCTGGGGCTGGCCGCAGCGGTGTGCGCATGGCGGGCGGTCGCGCTGGCCCGGCGGACTGTCCGCCTGTTGACACGGCCCGACGACGGGGATGGGCAATGACCTTGCGCGCCGACGAGGTCACCCTGATCGAGGCGCGGCGCCTGCGCGACATGGCGCGCCGCAATGTGCGCACCAATCTGGCCACTTTGCGCCGCGATCTGGCCGAACGCTCGCTGACCGCGCGCCTGCGCGAGGCGGCGATTACCACCGCGGTCGATACGGCGGAAAACGCGATTGACCTGGCGCTGGAAAACCGCGCAGTGCTGGGCGGCACGCTGGCCAGCGTGATCGGCTGGCTGTTCAGGAAACCGCTAGGTCGGCTGGGCCATAGCGGATGGACATGGGTCGCGCACCATTGGTCACAGTGGCGCGATTGACCCCCAAACCCTTTCAGGAGGTTTCACCGTGACCGAACAGGACAGCAAACTCGCCGATCGTATCGAGGCCGCGCGCGAACGCAGCACCGCGCTGGCCGCCAATGCATCGAGCAAGGCGCGCGAATTCGTGCATGACCATCCGGTGGCCAGCGTGGCCGGCGGGATCGTGGTCGGCGCGCTGATCGCGGGCGTGCTGACACGGCGGCGCCAGGCCAAGGCGGCCCCAGCCGCCGATGCCTTGCCCAGCCCGGCACGGCTGGCCCGTCTGGCCGGTCTGGGCGCCGAACTCGCGCTGGCCTATGCCAGCCGCGCGGCCAGCAGCGGCAAGGACGGTCTGGGCAAGATCGAGGAACGCATTACCGGCCAGCTTGGCCGGATCGGCGAAAACGGCGCCGAAGCCGGGCACAAGCTGTCGGGCCTGGCGGATCTTGCGATCACCACCCTGCGCGAGGCGGGTGAGGCCGCCGTGCATCGGTGGACCCAGCGCAACCACGACACCGAATGACCGGGCACACTCCGTAGCGGCCCGAATAAAGACTTTCATCGCACTTGAATTGCGCGGGCGCATTTGTCAGGGGCAAAGTCTCCTCCTCCCCTACGGAAAGTATCCCATGCAGAAGCTCCACCTCGTGATGGGCGGACGGGTCCAGGACCCGCAGGGCCTCGATTTTGTCGATCTGAACGCGATTGACGTGGTCGGCGTGTTTCCCGACTACAAGACCGCCGAAGAAGCCTGGCGCGCCGCCGCGCAGCGCACCGTCGACGATGCCGAAATGCGCTATGTCATCGTCCATCTGCACCGGCTGCTCGAACCCGAACTGCCCACCACCTGATCATCAAAAAAGCCCCGGCAACCATCAGGTTCCGGGGCTTTTTTGCACGGGGGACAGACCGGGTTCAGATGAACTCGATCTTTTCCACCACATAGAACCGGTCGCCCGCAGGCACGGTCACTTCGATCTCGTCTTCGACGCGGCGCCCGATCAGCGCGCGCCCGAGCGGCGAGTTGTAGCTGATGCGGCCACGCTTGGCATCGGCCTCGGCCAGCCCGACGATCTGGTACCGCACCGGCTTTTCCGCATCGTCGAGCAACGTGACGGTGGCACCGAACACGATGCGATCGCCCGACAGCGTGGTCGGATCGATGATATTGGCGCGGCTCAATTTGTCTTCAAGATCGGCAATCGACGCTTCGATCTGACCCTGACGCTCTTTTGCGGCATGATATTCGGCATTTTCGGAAAGATCGCCGTGCGCGCGCGCTTCCTCGATCGCATCGACGACCTTTGGGCGTTCCTCGCGCAGCGCTTTCAGCTCGGAAAACAGCTTGTCATAGCCTTCCTGAAGCATCGGCAGCTTGTCAGTCGCCATCCGTATTCCTTTTCAACCGGTCTGCGCCGCGCCCCACCAATCCGGGGCGCGTCGAGGGAAAAATCCACCCTGCCGGGTCCGCGACGAACCCGGGCAAGACGACTGCTTGTGCAGGGGAAACCTGTGGAAGCCTATTTATAATAGTCCTGCAACGATCGGACATCAAGTTCGGCACTGCGCAAAGCTTCGATGCCCTCGGCCGCAGCCAGCGAGGCGGCGGCGGTGGTGTAATAGCACACTTTGCCGACCAGGGCCGAGCGCCGGATCGATTGCGAGTCCTTGTGGCTTTGCCAACCCTCGGTGGTGTTGAAAATAAGCGCTATTTCACCATCGATGATATGGTCGACAATATGCGGGCGGCCTTCGGCGACTTTATTGACGCGTTTGACCGCAATGCCCTGCTCGGCAAGAAAGTCCGCCGTGCCGCCGGTTGCCACCACTTTGAACCCCAGCCCGACCAAAGTCTTGACCGCCGGCACGATCACCGGCTTGTCGCTGTCCTTCACCGACACGAACAGCGTTCCGGCGCCGGGCAACCCGGTGCCCGCACCCAATTGCGACTTGGCAAAGGCGACCGGAAAATTGGCGTCGATGCCCATCACTTCGCCGGTCGATTTCATTTCCGGTGACAGCGCGGGATCGACGCCGGGGAAGCGCGCAAACGGGAACACCGCTTCCTTGACCGCCATATAGTCGATGTCGCGCTTGATCGGCGGCAGATCGGCCAGCTTTTCGCCCGCCATGATGCGCGCGGCAAACTTGGCGATCGGCTGGCCGATGGCCTTGGCCACAAACGGCACCGTGCGGCTGGCGCGCGGGTTCACCTCGATCAGATAGACCTGGCCATCCTTGACCGCGAACTGGATGTTCATCAGCCCGCGCACGGTCAGGCCATTGGCCAGCAACACCGTCTGACGTTCCATTTCGGCAATGATTTCAGGCGGCAGGTTATAAGGCGGCAGGGTGCAGGCGCTGTCACCCGAATGGATGCCCGCTTCCTCGATATGTTGCAGCACGCCTGCGATCACCACCTGATCGCCATCGGCCAGCGCATCGACATCGCATTCGATGGCATCACGAAGATACTGGTCGATCAGCACCGGGCTGTCGCCCGACACTTTGACCGCGGTGGCGATATAATCGTCGAGCTGCGCCTGGCTGTCGACGATTTCCATCGCGCGCCCGCCCAGCACATAGCTGGGGCGGATCAGCACCGGATAGCCGATGCGCGCCGCCACCGCGACTGCTTCATCGCGGCTGCGCGCCAGGCCATTGGCGGGCTGCAACAGGCCCAGCCGTTCGACCAGATCGGAAAAGCGTTCGCGATCTTCGGCCAGATCGATCGAGTCGGGCGATGTGCCCAGGATCGGAATGCCCGCATCCTGCAGCGCCTGCGCCAGTTTCAGCGGGGTCTGCCCGCCGAACTGCACGATCACGCCGACCAGCGTGCCGTTGGACCGCTCGATATCGAGGATTTCGAGCACGTCCTCGGCGGTCAGCGGTTCGAAATAGAGCCGGTCCGACGTGTCATAGTCGGTCGACACGGTTTCGGGGTTGCAGTTGATCATGATCGTTTCGAACCCGGCATCACCCAGCGCGAAACAGGCATGGCAACAGCAGTAATCGAATTCGATGCCCTGCCCGATGCGGTTGGGCCCGCCGCCCAGGATCACGATCTTGCGCGCATCGGTCGGCGCGGATTCGTTTTCGGGCGCTTCGAACAGGCCGCCTTCATAGGTTGAATACATATAAGGCGTCACCGCCTCGAACTCGGCAGCGCAACTGTCGATGCGCTTGAACACCGGGCGCACCCCCAGCCGGTGGCGCAGCGCGCGCACTTCGGCCTCGCTGGTGGCACCGGCCATCGCCTCGACCACATCGTGCACCAAACCGGCGCGCGCCATGTTGGGATTGCCCGCCATCTGCACCGAACGCACCGCCAGCTTGGCCAGGCGGCTGTCGGAAAAACCCATCGATTTGAGGTGCCGCAGCCCGGCGGCATCGCGCGGCAGGCCGTTGGCGATGACATCGGCTTCCTGCGCGATGATTTCGGCGATCTGGCGCAGAAACCACGGTTCGTATTTGGTGACGGCGTGGACATCCTCCACGCTGAAGCCTTCGCGGAACGCCTGGCCGATCGCCAGCAGGCGGTCGGGCGTGGCGCGCGACAGCGCGGCATTGATCTCGTCGCGGCTGGCGCCTTCCAGTTCCTCGACGCGGTTGAACCCGTCTAGCCCGGTTTCGAGCCCGCGCAGCGCCTTTTGCACCGATTCCTTGAAATTGCGGCCGATCGCCATGACTTCGCCGACCGATTTCATCGCGGTCGACAACAGCGGTTCGGACCCCTTGAACTTTTCGAACGCAAAGCGCGGGATCTTGGTCACCACGTAATCGATCGTCGGTTCGAAACTGGCCGGCGTCGCCCCTGTGATGTCATTGGTGATTTCATCGAGCGTATAGCCGACCGCCAGTTTGGCCGCGACTTTGGCAATCGGGAACCCGGTGGCCTTTGACGCCAGCGCCGACGATCGCGACACGCGCGGGTTCATCTCGATAACGATCAGGCGGCCGTCCTTGGGATTGACCGCAAACTGTACGTTCGATCCGCCGGTTTCCACGCCGATTTCACGCAGCACCGCGATCGAGGCGCTGCGCATGATCTGGTATTCTTTGTCGGTCAGCGTCAGCGCGGGCGCCACGGTGATCGAATCGCCGGTGTGCACGCCCATCGGATCGACATTCTCGATCGAGCAGATGATGATGCAGTTGTCGTTGCGATCACGCACGACTTCCATCTCGTACTCTTTCCACCCGAGCAGCGATTCCTCGATCAGCACTTCGGTGGTGGGCGAGGCTTCCAGCCCGCCGCGCACGATCTGGATGAATTCATCCTTGTTGTAGGCAATCCCGCCGCCCGTCCCGCCCAACGTGAACGAAGGCCGGATGATCGAGGGCAATCCCGTGGTTTCGAGCACCGCCAGCGCTTCCTCGACCGTATGCGCCACGCCCGAACGCGCGGATTCAAGCCCGATCTTGTCCATCGCGTCGCGGAATTTCTGGCGGTCTTCGGCCTTGTCGATCGCTTCGGCATTGGCGCCGATCATCGTCACGCCATACTTTTCCAGCGTGCCGTCGCGGAACAGCGCCAGCGCGGTGTTGAGCGCGGTCTGCCCGCCCATCGTCGGCAACAGCGCGTCGGGGCGTTCCTTGGCAATGATTTTCGCGACGATCTCGGGCGTGATCGGCTCCACATACGTGGCGTCGGCCATTTCAGGATCGGTCATGATCGTCGCCGGGTTCGAATTGACCAGGACGATGCGATAGCCCTCTTCCTTCAGCGCCTTGACCGCCTGCGTCCCCGAATAATCGAATTCGCAGGCCTGGCCGATGACGATCGGCCCGGCGCCGATGATCAGGATCGAGGTGATGTCAGTGCGTTTGGGCATGGTGGGTTATGCTGCCATGGTAAAGTGAACAGGGCTGGTGAACGCCCTCCCCCTGCAGGGGGAGGGTTGGGTGGGGGTGTACAACGGTGTCGAGAGCGCACAACGCCAACACCAGGGGGGGAGCCCCCTCCCCCAACCCCCTCTCCGCCGGGGCGGGGGCTATCGTCATGGGCCCGGTCATAGCGCGCCGACGAACTTTTCGAACAAGTAGAAGCTGTCCTGCGGGCCGGGGCTCGCCTCGGGGTGGTATTGCACGCTGAATGCGCGTTTGCCGGTGATCGCGATGCCGCAGTTCGATCCATCGAACAGCGAGACGTGGGTTTCCACCACACCTTCGGGCAAAGTCGCGGCATCGACCGCAAAGCCGTGGTTCATGCTGGTGATTTCGACCACGCTGTCATCGATGCGCTTGACCGGATGGTTGGCGCCGCGATGGCCCTGGTGCATCTTGATGGTGCGCGCGCCGGTCGCCAGCGCCAGCATCTGGTGGCCAAGGCAAATGCCGAACACCGGCACATCGGCATCGAGCAGCCCCTTGATCACCGGCACCGCATAGACGCCGGTGGCCGCCGGATCGCCCGGCCCGTTCGACAGGAACACGCCCGCCGGTTTGAGCCCCAGCACGGTATCGAGCGAGGTTTCGGCGGGCACCACCGTGACATCGGCCCCGGCGGCGACCAGATTGCGGAAAATGTTGTCTTTCGCGCCGTAATCGATCGCCACGACATGCGGGCGCTGGCTGCCGGTGGGCCGGGTATAGCCTTCGCCCAGCCGCCAGATCGACCCTTCCCATGCCTCATGCGCTTCGCGGCTGACCTTGCGCGCCAGGTCCATGCCTTCGAGGCCGGGCCAGTTGCGCGCGCGTTCGATCAGCGCGGGCAGGTCGAACACCCCGTCGGGCGCATGCGCGATCACCGCGTTGGGCGCGCCCAGGCGGCGGATGCGCCGGGTCAGCGCGCGGGTGTCAATCCCGGCCAGGCCAATCTTGCCCTGCAGTTCCAGCCAGCGGGGGAATGTGCCCTGGCTGCGGAAATTGGCCGGCGCGGTCACGTCTTCGCGCACGATGCAGCCGACCGCGCCTTCGACGCCGTGGCTTTCCATATCTTCGTTGTTGGTGCCGACATTGCCGATGTGCGGGAACGTGAACGTGACGATCTGCCCGGCATAGCTGGGGTCGGTCATCACTTCCTGATAGCCGGTCATCGCGGTGTTGAAGCACACTTCACCCACCGCATTGCCAACTGCACCAAACCCGCGCCCCCAGGCGACATGACCATCGGCGAGAACTAAGACTCCCGTCGCGCCGTCTGGTTGAGGCGCGTGCGAAAGTGCGGGGTCGGCCATGGTCTGGGGCGCTCCGTTAGGCAGGGGTTCTGGCGATGTTGCTAAGGTTCGCCCGCTAGGCGCATCGGGCCGCAGCGTCAACCTAGCGGTTCACAGAATCTTCGCTTAAGGGTTGGTGACAGGCGTTTGACGCCCCTTTTTCAGGAAACCGACGATCATGATCCGCGATACCATCAAGGCTGCCCAGATTTCCGCCATGAAAGCCGGCGACAAGGCGCGCCTGGCCGCTGTGCGGCTGATTCTGGCCAAGGTGAAAGACCGCGACATCGAATTGCGCACCGCCGCCAGCCTGCCCGACGACGATGCGCTGGTGGTCGAGGTGCTGCAGAAAATGGTCAAGCAGCGCCGCGAATCGATTACCCTGTATGAACAGGGTGGCCGCGAGGAACTGGCCGCGATCGAGCGCGGCGAACTGGCGGTGATCGAGGAATTCCTGCCCGCGCGGCTGAGCGAAGACCAGGTGAAGGCCGTGATTGCCGCGATCATCGCCGAAACCGGCGCGACCGGGCCCAAGGACATGGGCAAAGTGATCGGCGCGCTGAAGGCCCGCCATGGCACCGAAGTCGACATGAGCGTGGCGAGCGGGCTGGTGAAAGCCGCCCTGGCCAATTAATGAGCCTGACCCCGCAATGGCTGGATGAACTGCGCACCCGCGTCAGCCTGTCTGGGCTGATCGGGCGCAGCGTGCGTGTCCAGAAGGCGGGGCGCGAATTCAAGGCGTGCTGCCCGTTTCACAACGAAAAGACGCCCAGTTTCACGATCAACGACGACAAGGGGTTCTATCACTGCTTTGGCTGCGGCGCGCATGGCGATGCGATCCGCTGGATGACCGAGCATCAGGGCCTGCCGTTCATGGACGCGGTGAAGGAACTGGCGCTGCTGGCAGGCATGGACATGCCCGCCCCCGACCCGCGCGCGGCCCAGCGCGCCGAGGCGGCCAAGACGCTGCACGACACAATGGCCGCCGCGCAGGATTTCTTTGCGCGCAACCTGGCCGGTGATGCGGGCGGCGCAGCACGTGCCTATCTGGCGACGCGCGGGTTTCCGGCGCGCATTGTCGAGGCGTTTGGGTTCGGCTTTGCGCCCGATTCGCGCGGCGCGCTCAAATCCGTGCTGGCGCAATTCGGCACGCCGCAACTGGTCGAGGCCGGGCTGTTGATCGCGGTCGACGGGCGCGAGCCCTATGACCGGTTTCGCGGGCGATTGATGCTGCCGATCCATGACACGCGCGGGCGGGTGATCGCGTTTGGCGGGCGCATCCTCACCGCCGAAAAGACCGACGCGCCCAAATACCTCAATTCGCCCGACACCCCGTTGTTCGACAAGGGCCGCACACTCTACAACCTGCACCGCGCCGCGCCCTCGGCACGCGCCTCGGGGCGGATGGTGGTGGTCGAAGGTTATATGGACGTGGTGGCGCTGGCCGCCGCAGGCATAGCCGAGGCCGTCGCCCCGCTCGGCACCGCACTGACCGAAGACCAGATCGAGCGGCTGTGGCAAGTGGTGCCCTGCCCGGTGCTGTGTTTCGATGGCGATGCGGCGGGGCAGCGGGCGGCGCGCCGGGCGGTCACCCGCGCGCTGCCGCTGCTGAAACCGGGGCACAGCCTGTCGATCGTCACTTTGCCCACCGGGATGGACCCCGACGATGTGGTCAAGGCGCAAGGCCCCGCCGCGATGGAGGCGCTGCTGACGCAAGGCCTGTCGCTGATCGAGGCATTGTGGGTGGCCGAACGCGATGCCGGCCCGCTGACCACGCCCGAAGACAAGGCCGGGT
>Ga0302187_10002490_pt1 | contig 15159 bp, 12 predicted proteins | sample II_Bog_E1_3_FD_202120 | JGI IMG/M metagenome (GOLD analysis project Ga0302187, IMG submission 202120) | Peat permafrost microbial communities from Stordalen Mire near Abisko, Sweden - II_Bog_E1_3 | ecosystem: Environmental > Terrestrial > Soil > Wetlands > Peat | place: Sweden: Abisko...
TCGGGCAAAAAAACACCAAAAACACCATCGAAACTGGCACTTTGGAGCAAAAAATGGCACTTTTCGCACATCGAAATTCCCTTACCCAAAACCATCCCAACGTGCTCTGTTTTTCCACCTCGATTCACCCCTCAAAAGCATCTATCTGACAAGGTCAACAGCTTGTCGTTCCAAATGCGTTTGCTCTGAGCTGTGACAAGAATCACCACAAACGTCTCTCTTCAGGGCTATGATGGTCAACCGTACGGCCCCTCTACTCACGAGACCGCGATTCCTTCACGGACCCGCCGGTATCTGGGACCCGAAAAACACAATGGAGGTGTTGTATGACAGGTTTTGTACCCGTAATGTGGTCCATCTGGGCGCTGCTGGTTGTCGTCGTGTTCGCTCTCAAGATTTACACCGGAAAGCTCAGCCAGAACGAGGACGACCAACTCGTTCTGGCTTCTTCCTCTGACAATCTGAAGACCGAGCAGGCAGAGATCATCGAGAAAGTCAACAAGATTGCGCCGCTCAGAAAAGTGATGCTCGGCCTCACCGCCGCCATGACCCTCGTGATCATCGGCCACTATGCGCTGGACATCTTCAGCCAGTTCAAGTAGCCAAACCTCTTCGATTTGCATATTGCGGCTCAAGGTCGTGCCCCGGCACAGCCTCAAGCCGCAATGTGCTCCCGGCTACTCCACTTCCTGCTTGGCCCGGTAACCATCCCGAGCGATCACATCGTACTTCATCGGCTTGTGCTTCTCGTCCTGAATGCGCAACGGTTGCCCTTCGTCGTCCACCAGTTCCACGCGCAGTTTACGATACGTTCCGTCCTGTTTTGCGTTCGTCGGCCGATAAACCAGCTCATACTTTGAGCGGATATTCTCGTTGATCTGCCCGAAATCATCAGGCAATTCCCCAGGAAAGCGCGGGAAATAGCTTTCGCCGCCCGTCATGCTGGCGAACGTCCGCATCTCGTTGTCGGCCTGCAGTTGGGTAATCGTGTCTCCCCGCACCGCCCGCGTGAATCCCCCGGTCGAGATCGTGAAGATCGTGATGTCCTGCGACGCCTTCACCTTCTTGAGAATCTTGTCCAGCGTCAGTTTTGAGAAGGTATCGTTCCCCGAAGCAATCAGAATGATGTACTTGCGCCCTTCAATCCGCTCCAGCCGGTCAATCCCCTCATACAGCGCGTCAAACACGTTCGTCTCACTGAACCCAGGCACCCGCAGCGAATCAATCGCCTGCTGCAGAAGTTGCTTGTTCTGCGTAAAGTCCAACTGAATCTGCGTCCGCATGTCGAACGTCATCAGCGCCACATAGTCCTGCGGCCGCAACTGTTGCGCAAAGGCAAAGGCCGCGTTCCGCATATCACGGATCAACATGTAACCACTGTAACTATTGATGTTGCGCGGCGAAGCAAACTCGCAGATCATCAGCGCCGTTATTGGAGCCTCCACCCGCTTGAACCCACTCACCTTCTGCGCCACGCCGTCTTCGTAAACGCGAAAATTGGTCGGCTTCAGCCCGGGAACAAACTGATGCGTCTTTTCCAGCAGCACTCCCACATCCACCGTCACCTCGGGCACATCGATCTTCAGCGAGAAGTTCGACATTCCCTGTGGATTCACGATCTTCGGAGCGCTCGGCGCCGGCGGTGGCGTGTCTGCCGATGTGTCTTTCTTCCGGGGCAGCGCAATCACGCCGTTGTCCCCCGTGGGCCCGCCTTCGTCCGGAGTGGTCTGATCGGCAGGCTGGGCGGGCGCCGGCGCGGGATTTGGAGCGGGGGGCGTCGCCTGCGACCAGGCCAGCGGCGCCACCGCCAGGGCCATCCCAAGTGCGAAAAAAACGCCTGGGCGGAGACGAATCATCAGAGAGAGACTTCGGCGCAACATGGACATGACGACCTCTGTGCTGATCAGCATACGGGAAGACAGCTACCAGCTTCCAGCCGAAGCCGTGCTGGACCCGCGTGGCTATACTCTTATAGACGTGAAAATCAGGACAAAGGAAATCCGTGCAGGTCTGTCGGCGCTGCCTGTCGTTCTGGGCCTGGCCCTTCCGCTGTGCGTGGCCCTGCCCCTCTCGCTTGCCGCCACCAGCCTCCTCGCCCAGGCACCCATCGCGGACGACACTCCCCCACCCTCGACCGGCGGCTTCTTCCCTCTCGGCGAGGTGCACAAAGGCCTGATGGGTACCGCCTGGACCGTCTTCCAGGGCAGCAAGCCCGAACCCATGCAGGTCGAAATCCTCGGTGTCCTGCGCGGCGCCCGCGGACCCGGCCAGGACATGATCCTCGCCCAACTCCACGGTGCCCACCCCGAGTACACCGGCGTCGTTGCCGGCATGAGCGGAAGCCCTGTCTACATCGGCAAGCGCCTCCTCGGCTCCCTGTCTTACCGCATCGGCGAGTTCAGCAAAGACCCCATCGCCGGAATCACCCCCATCGCGCAAATGCTTGAAGTCCGCGATCTCACCATGCAGGAAACAGGGATGAGGGAACAGGAAACAGGGATCAGGGAAAAACAGACAGATGTTGCAGCCAGGGGAATCAAAGCGGACGGGATGAACTTCCAGGCCATGGAAACACCTCTCGTCATCACCGGACTGCGTCCCGAGGCCATTCGCCTATGGCAGCAGCAGATGGCCGGCACAGGTCTTGCCACAGTAGCTGCTGGCGGCGCCTCCAGTGGGTCTGGCTCCTCCCTCGACGAACCCTCCACCCTGGCCGCCGCCACCATGGTGCCGGGATCAGCCGTCAGCGCTCAACTCGTCCGAGGCGACATCGAAATCTCCGCCACCTGCACCGTCACCTATATTGACCCCAAACAGCTCCTCGCATGCGGACATCCCATCCTCCAGGCCGGCCCCGTCTCCCTGCCCATGACCACCGCCGAGGTCGTAGCCACCCTCGCTTCGCCGCTGGACGCCTTTAAAATCATCAACACCGGCCAGCTCATCGGCGCCTTTACTGAGGACCGCGCTTCGGCCATCCGCGGCGTACTCGGCCAAAGGCCCCGCATGATTCCGCTCCACATCTCCGTCCAATCTCCACTCGGCGACCGCAAGCTCAACGTCGAAATCCTCGACCTTCCCTCGCTCACCCCCCAGGCCATGCTCGTGGCGCTCTACGACGCGCTGCTGCAGACAAACCAGAGCAGCGACGAGACCAGCTACCACCTCACCGGCACCATCGATCTCAGCTCCAACCAACTCAGTTCCAGCCAGCCCGTCCCGCTCGATGAGTGGGTCTCAGCCAGCGATGCCGGCCCCGCGCCGCTTCTGCTAGCACTCCAGACCGGCGGCCGATTCGCCCGAATTTACTCCAACAACACCCGTCTGGGCGCTATCCGCTCCATCGACTTCCACGTTGAAGCCTTCCCCCAGCGCGTACAGTTGCGCCTTGAAGCCGCACGCATCCTCACCGGCGACATCGTCCACGCCGGGGATACAGTAATGGTTGAAGCGACCCTCCGTCCCTTTCAGCAGCCTGCACAGAATCTGCGCATCGCAGTCAAACTCCCTAGCCGCCTGACCGCAGGCAATCTGCGCATTCTGGTTTCGGATGCCGGTACGCTGGACCGGACTTTGAACCAGCCGCTCTTTTCCGGACACCCCGTCGATCTTGAAACCGTTTTGGCTCAGGACAGCGCCAAACACCCCGCCAACTGCATCTACGTCAGCCTCCTGGTGCCGGAAACACAGGCCGGCATTCGCGGCCAAACACTCACCAGCCTGCCTTTATCTGTCGCCAACGCACTCGAACCCCTTCGCTCAGCTCAGGATGTCAACCTCAACGGAGAGTCCGCCGCTATCGCCGCCGAAATCACCGCCGCGGGCCCCGTCAGCGGATTCCAGATACTCAATCTGCGCATAGAGCCGGGCGGCGGTTTAGACTAGGACGAACAAAGAATCACCTGGCACATTTCACGGACCGGCACACATCTGGGATCTGCCGGAACGTTTTACACCCCAAAAAGAGGAACTCGGAACGGCCATGGCTCAAATTCAAGGACTTGCGGCACACGCGGCTGGAGCGGAATTACTCCCCTATAAGTACGACCCAGGCAAACTGGGCCCGCATGAGGTCGAGATTGCGATCACACACTGCGGCATCTGTCACAGCGATCTCCACCTGATCTCCAACGACTGGGGCATCAGCCACTATCCCTTCATCCCCGGCCACGAGATTGTCGGAACCGTTGCAGCGCTGGGAACCGAAGTGCAGTCGCTCCAGCTCGGCCAGCGCGTCGGCCTCGGCTGGCAGTCCAACTCCTGCGGCCAGTGCGAGTGGTGTACCCGCGGCATGGAGAATCTCTGCCCCGCCTCTGAAGGCACCTGCGTCCACCGCAACGGCGGCTATGCTCAGGCCGTCAGAGCCAACGCCCGCTTCGTCATTCCCATTCCAGACGCACTCAAGAGCGAACATGCCGCGCCCCTGCTCTGCGGCGGCATCACCGTTTATAACCCGTTGCGAACCCATGGCGTCAATCCTTCCTCGCGCGTCGGCGTCATCGGTATCGGCGGCCTCGGCCATATGGCGATCCAGTTCGCCCGTACCTTCGGCGCGGAGGTCACCGCTTTCTCCACCTCCGCCAACAAGGAAGAAGAAGCCCGCGCCCTCGGTGCGCACCGCTTCGTCAACAGCCGCGAATCCAAGGCGCTCAAGGAAATGGCCGGAACCCAGGACCTGATCCTCAGCACCATCAACGCCGACCAGGACTGGGGCGTCTACATTCAGGCCCTCCGCCCCACCGGCACGCTCTGCTTCGTCGGCGTTCCCCCCTCGGTCGTCTCCGTCCATGCCTTCCCGCTCATCGCCGGCATGCGCTCCATCAGCGGTAACCCCACAGGCAGCCCCTATCGCCTGCGCGAGATGCTCGACGTAGCCGCCCGCCACGGCGTCAAAGCCCAGGTCGAGTCCTTCCCCATGGCCAAGGCCAACGAGGCCATCGAAAAAGTAAAGAAGAACAAGGTCCGCTACCGCGCCGTCCTCACCAACTAGCACGAGTCAAATGAATTCCAAAAAGGGCGTCCGCTGGTGCGGACGCCCTTTTACCTTGCGAGAAACACTTAAAGTTCACGAAAAGACTCACGCCGGACTTCACACGCTGCGGAGAAACTCCACTCATCCGCCAATTCCAAATGCTTTGTATCAGGGCACGACTTCAGTCGTGCCGCAAAGGCAATGGAAATAATGCTGGGCTTCAGCCCCCGCGGGCTTTTTACCTTCGAATCCGTACAAACGGCCCCATTTCCGCAGCCCGAATCAACCCTTAGCTAGTCTTCAGACTTGCCGAAACGTGCGCAATCACATCCGCCGCTACAATCGGCTTTTCCACCAGCCCAATCCCATGCCTTGACTTCTTCACCGCCGCCAAAAGCTCCGGCGCCGCGCCCTCGTCCGCAAACAAAAGCACCTTCGTCCCTGGCAGCTTCGCTTTCAGCGTCTTCGCAACCTCAACGCCGCTCATGTCCGGCAAAGTCACCTCAGAAATCACCAGTTCCGGCGGAATCAGCAGCGCGGTTTCAATTGCATCCTCGCCGGTGCTGGCCGCAATCGCCGCATAGCCGTTGCGGTTCAGCAGTTCCAGAACAGATTCGGCAACATCGCGCTGGTCATGAACCACCAGCACCACCGGGCGATCTTCGCCCCCATCTCCCCGCAAGACCGGCTCCGGCAAATCCTTCACCGCAACGGTCGGGAATTTCATTCCTCCTGCGGGATTGGATGCGGCAATCGCCCTAAATTGACCTTTGAGCATGGCTTCTCCTGACCTCACGCACGATTGTCCGGCTTACGGGGCAAACGCTGCAACTCACACGCCCAAGCGCCGGGGTAAATGGATCGATCTCGATCTCCCTCCGCACTATGGCAACATGGTGCACTTCACAGATCGCAGGATTTGACCCTCCGCTGCTGAAACATTGCTCTCTCATATCCATCTCCTGGTTCATTTGAAACCCTGCCCGTCCCAGAGTTCCCTCTCTGGTAGAACCGGCCCCTGAGTTTGGCCTCTGAAATTGACTGTACCAAGCAATATTCCATACGGGGAGAATCGTTGAAGTACGAATAAAATCTTTCTAATCTATTTCTTATAGATGAAGACATGAACCACTCAATTCTTCGTCGTGCCAGCGCAGGTTACCCCTGCGAATTTGGCAACTTTAAAAACTGTTTGCGTATCGTGAAAACTCTGCCAGCTTTACTTTGCGTGAGATTAGGCGTACGTTTAGCGTACGGTTGCTATTTGAGGGAATCCAGCCGCAAGGAGGATCTGAGCATGGTAGCCAAATCCGATTCAAAACCCCCGCCAATGAAGTTTGAGTCGATCCTTCAGCTTGACGTGCCCAAGGGTCGCGACGGCAGGCACAAGCAAATCGTTACCCAGTTACTGAGCGACCTCGAGCAACTCGCTGTCGGTTCCGCACTCAAGATTCCCCTCTCCGAATTGCCCGATTCCAAGGAAAACATCCGCTCCGCCCTCAATCGCGCCACCCGTATGCGGGGCATTGAAGTAGCCACCTCAAGCGATGTCGATTCCCTTTATGTCTGGAAAGTCGGGCCCGGAGCCTGATCCAACTGCTCTCAGGCGCCAATCAATATGAACTCCGTCCGCATTGACAAATGGCTCTGGGCCGCACGCTTCTTCAAGACCCGCGCCCTCGCACACAAAGCCTGCGAGCTCGGCCGCATCCACTCCAACTCCATCCAGGCCAAGCCATCCCGCGAAGTGCGCGTCGCCGACATGTTGCGCATCAAGAACGATGGCGGCGAGTTTGAAGTCGAAGTCCTCGCCCTGGCAGAGATGCGCGGCCCCGCCGCCGTCGCCCAAACCCTCTATCGCGAAACAGACGCCAGCCGCGAAGCCCGCCTGAAGCTGGCCGCCGAACAAAAAGCCATGCAGCAATTCGCCCCACTCCCCGAGCATCGCCCCAGCAAGCGCGACCGCCGCCACATCATCCGCTTCCGCAGCGAACGCCCCTAGTCTCCATTCCCTCAGTCCCTAGTCCCTCAGTCCCTGGTCCCTAGTCCCTCAGTCCCTCAATCCCTGCTTCAACGTCCGCCCAATACCCCGTCCTCGCCGTCACCTTCAGCCCCTTTTCACCCTTCAGCTTCAACTCCACCGCATGAAATCCCACATGCGGCGCCACCGGCTGAAAACTCAGCACATACCGGTTCGGCACATGGTTTGATATCGTCAGCATCCCCCGCACCAGGCTGCGATTGTTTTCAAACTTGAAGTACTCGCCCCCCGTCAGCTCAGCTACTGTCTCCGGAACGTTCTTCTGCAACGCGTCGGCAACCCGGATCGCCTCCATCTTGGCCAGCGCCAGCGGCGGAGCCAGCAATCCCAGGCAGTCAAAAGCCTGCACCGCCTTGTTCTTTGTCGCCTCCGGGTCCGGGTCCTTGCCCATGCACCCGTGCGGCGGCCCTGGGTTGGCGTTCGAGCCGATTTCCATCCCTCCACCAGGGTCCTTGCTCACCGGCAGTTCGTGATACGCGTAATTCGCCGCCGCCGCCTTTCCGCTTGAAAACGCCAGCGTATAGATCGCCGTGTTCGTATCGCTGATCGCCCGCAGAACGTCGTCCATCTTCGTCTGGCTGTCGCGGTCCATCGTCTCTGAGATCAGCAAAATTGCTCGCCGATACCCCGCTGGCGCCTTGCGCAGCAGGTCCACAGAAAACTTCAGCCCATCCAGAATCGCAGCGCCCTTGTCCCCTGGTTCCAGGTTGTTCAGTGCCGCCCCGGCCACGTCCGCGTCAGCAGTAAAGTCCTGCGCAAGTTCCGGCGCGCTGTCAAAATCGACCACCGCTATCCGGTGTGGCACGCCCCCCACCAACGCGCCAATCACCGACCCAAGATTGCGGTAGCTGGCCAGCTTGTCCCTCCCCGTCCCGCCAGACTCCACCGCAATCACCAACGCCAGCGGCTCGCTGCCCGTGTCCTCGTCCAGGGTGAGCTTCTGCTCGATTCCATCGTCGGTCACAATGAAATCGTCCGCCTTGAGTGTAAACACCAGCTCTCCCTTGGTGTTTTTCACCAGCGCCGGCACCAGCACCACATTCGATTGTGTGCGCAGCGACGGTGTCGGCGTAGCCGTTTCCTGCGCATGGCCCAATCCAACCAACATCGCAACCAGCAAAGTCACCGCACCCATTCTCATCAACACGCTCCCTCGGTGCCAGTCTACCCGCTTCCGATCTGAAAACAACCCTTCGCCCGCCCCGCCCAGGGCAAACGCATTTGGAACCAGAAGCTCTTGACCTTGTGAGGGAGATGCTTTTGCGGGGCGAATCGGGGTGGAAAACAGAGCGCCTTGGGATGGTTTGGGTAGGCGAATTTCGATGTGCGAAAAGTGCCATTTTTTGCTCCAAAGTGCCAGTTTCGATGGTGTTTTTGGCGTTTTTTTGCCTGAAAATGGGGGTTTGTGTTTACCGATAGGTAAACAGGCTGTTTTTGTAACTCATTGAATAGTAATAAGTTAAGCGGATTCTACCTTCGATTTTTTGACGAAATCGAGGGGGGGGGGTGGGGTCTCAGCGTTTTTGGGGGGTTTGAAGGCCGGAAAACAGGGATCAGGGATCGGGAAACAGGGGCAAAGGCGGGGCGATGGAATTGGCGAGGGCGAGGGCGCGGGTTGCGTTTTGCCGGACGATTTTGACATGCGAAACACCTCTACTAGGATTGTGCGCCAAAAGGAGTTAATTGCCTGCACATGTGGTGTGGGTGGAAGTTGTTGGATTTAAGCAGGTTAGTCAAGGTCAGATGGGGGAGGGGCTTGCTTTTTTTTGGATGGGGTATGGGGGATCAGGTTGCAGGCCTGCCGGAAGGCACATTCAGGGGTTGGATCAATTTTCAAATGCGTTTGCCCTGACCCTTTGATATGAAAAAGCAGACGGAATTTCTTGCTAGGGAGTCACATGCCGTGAAAAGCTTAGGGCGCGAGAAAGAAGCCGAAGGCCAGGTGGTGAAACGCCAACCGAGGGTTCTGTGTCCTCTCGCCGGCGAGGAGTTCGACCCGATGCGCAGATTGCAGAAGACCTTCCTGATTCTCTGCCCGCTTTTTGCGGCGCTGGGACTTGTTTCGCTCGCCTCGGCCTTGGGCGCACAGGCTGCCGCGTGGCAGCCGTATTCCAATGCCGAGGACGGGTTCCACGCGCTATTTCCATCCGCACCGGAGACGAGCAAAACCAGCGTCCCGGTGGGCCCTGCGACGTATGCACTTCGCTCTTATACGGTGGAAGTGGGCGAAACGGCGCTCTACATAGGAGTCTGCGATTATGGCCCGAAGGGCGCGGCCGCCGATCCGGAAGTGCTGCTGAAGAGCGCAAAAGATGGCGAAGTGGAGCACATGAGTGCGCAAATTTTGAGCGAGAAGAAGATCGCACTCGACAGCAACCACGGGGTGGAATTTGTGGCCGAGAGCGACAAGCTGCACTTCACCGCACGCGTCTACATTGCCGGCGGCGTGCTGTACCAGACGATGGTGATTTCGCCGCTGGGCGAGAGCTTTGCGGATACGGCACGGTTTCTCGATTCCTTTGGGCTGATGGCCCGGCCGCAGGCAGCCGCGGTGGCCGCAGCGGAATGGAAGCCCTACCGCTATTCCGCTGAGGGCTTCGGTGCTTCCTTTCCATCGACGCCGGCGGTGGAAAAGCAGAGCGTTCCCACCGACGCCGGCGCTTTCGACCTGGAGACCTTTGAGGCGGAGGATGGCGCGAGCACCTTGATTGCCGCGGTGTGCGACTATGGCGCAGGCGCCAAAGACAAGGACCCGGACTCACTGCTTGAGAACGCGAAGGCGGGCGCGGTATCGAATATCAAAGGCCACCTGGCCAGCGAGAAGAAGATCACGCTGGGCACGAATCATGGGGTGGCGTTTGAGGCGGATAGCGAGAGCGCACACATTTCCGCGCGCATCTACCTGGTTGGAACGACACTCTACCAGACCATTGTCGCTTCACCCAATTCTGCTCCGTATGCGGACAGTGCGCGGTTTTTCGACTCGTTCCAACTGATTGAGCGAAGTGCGAAATAGGGCTGTTGGTTCAGCTTGGGGAGTCGGCGCCAGAGGAAGCCGGCCAGCTCAGCCATGGGATGCTGCAAGGCCGGGAGACACCGCCAGCAGGCGGCAGCGCTGCTTTCCGGCTGCGCTCCACGACAAAGCCATATTGCTCTCGATGTAGGCACAGTCTCCAGTATCGAGCAACTCCTGCAGGCCGCCGGAGTCCAGTTGCAACTTTCCATCCAGCACATAAACCAGGCCGCTGGATTGATGGAAGAGGTTGGAGATGCTGGCAACTCCTCCGGCAGGAAGCTCAATCATTTGCGCCGAAAGCCTGGGGGAGGCGCTGCCAGGAGCTGGTGAGGAGAGGGGCGCGCCGGAGGAAGCTGCGTTGAGCGGAATCACCCTGGCATGGTCCGATCCGTGGTCATGGCCCTGCAGGTGTGCCTTGCGCGTGATGGAAATGGTGTGCCGCGTTGGCTCGTTGAAGAAATAGCTCAAGGCCACTCCGTAAACTCGGCTGATAGTGGCAAGCGTGCCCAGGGTTGGCACCATGCGATCAGTCTCAAGCTTGGACAATAGCGCGGTGGAAAGGCCCGTTTCGCCGGCCAGCCTGGCCAGGGTGAGCCGCTTCTGGGTCCGCAGTGAACGCAGTTTCATCCCGATGGAGTAAGGTTCGAGAGACCACTGGGCATAGGAAACAGACTTTGACATGACAAACTTCCTTTCAGGCTGGGGATATATCCTGCTGTAAGTGTGGCAGCCAGAGGGATTTCCAATCCTGAAAGATTTCTGAAGGTTTTTCGCAATTCTGGCGCAACATCTAACATGCATTCGAGTTAGCATAGATAGCAAACCAATATTTCTTTTCCGGATTGTGTCCGGCCGTCCCCTAAAGTCACCTATCTCTCAAGGAGCATTTAAACTTCCATGCAAGCGCATCCCCCTGTCCGCACCAAGCTTTCCAGCCTTTCCGTCGCCGTTTTGGCATTCGCCTTCCTCGCACTTACAGCCGCTCCCGCACTGCACGCAGACACTGTGGTGCTGAAAAACGGGGACCGGCTTACCGGCACGGCCGTGAAGCTGGATGGGGGCAAGCTGACCTTCAAGACCGCCTATGCGGACGCCATCGCCATTGCCTGGGACCAGGTGAGCAGCCTGATGACAACCGCGCCGCTGGTGCTGCCGACAGCCAAGGGCAACCTTTCAGTCACGGGAATTGAACGCTCCGACACAGGGCTGGTGGTGACGACTGCCTCTGGCACATCGACGCTGGCCGCCACAGATGTAGCGGTGCTGCGCAGCGCTGCCGACGAAAAGGCTTATGAGGACTCGCTCCATCCCGGCTGGGGACACGCATGGGCAGGTGCCGCCAATGTCAGCTTCGCGCTGGCCCACGGCAACGCCAACACCGCTACTTTTGGCGCGGGTCTGGCGGCCGCCCGCACCACGAAGACAGACAAAACTTCGCTCTACGTGAACTCTCTTTATAGCGAAAACGCGAACGCCACTCCGAGCACCAGTGCCAACACGACCGGGGGCGGCATCCGTTACGACCACAACCTCAATCCCAAGGTGTTCGTGTTTGCCAGCGGGGACTTTCTGGCAGACGCACTTCAGGATCTCGACCTTCGCTCCATTATCGGCGGCGGCTTCGGCTACCACGCCATCAAGGCTCCCAAGCAGAGCCTTGATCTTTTTGGGGGCCTGGTGTGGACCCACGAGAACTATTCGGCAACGGCCACGGGTACGGTCAGTTCCGTGAACAGCTTTGCGGCTCTGGACCTTGGCGAGCAATACTCGCGCAAGCTCGGCGCCAACAGCCTGTTCACCGAGCAGGCAACGGTTTACCCAGACCTCGACACCCTGAGCAATGTGCAGGTCACGTTCAACTCGACCTTCAGCACCAAGCTGGCGAAGATGTTCAACTGGGTGACCACGTTCAGCGACAACTACACCTCGTTTCCGCCGGCCGGCACCCTGGATAACGATGTCATCCTTACGACCGGCCTGGGCGTGACGCTGACGCGCAAATAAGGCTCCGGCGGTGTAGGAGCGCTCGTCATTTTCTGCGGGTCCAAAGAGGTTGCGGAACAAGGGGCTTTTGGGGCAAGATTCCTGCATTTGCTTTTGCAGGGGCTAAAGCCCAACGTTGATTTAATGGGCTTTATCGGCACGCGACCCCGACCCAGAGGGTTCCCCGGTACCCCGGTCATGCCCTGATACAAAGCCTTTGAGAATCGGCCGCTGATCGAGTTTTTTCGCAGCCTGTGAAGCCGCATTCATTCTATTGGCTTTGTGCCGGGGATGAATCCCCGGCCTACCGCACGGAGGGGTTTTTTCGCAGCCTGGAAAGCCCGATGGTGATTTGAGTGGCTTCAGGGGCACCAATCCGGGTTGGGGTCGGGGACGTACTGCTGCCAACAGGTCGGCACGGAAGTTGCAGAGAGGAAATGGCCTGCTGGATGTCACGATTCGGCTGGAATGGTGTCTTATAGAGTGTAGGGGGTCGGAACGGCCCTTGGAGGCGTCGAGCAGGGCTTTGCCGCATCGCGCACAGATCGCATTTTCCAGTTTGCGCACCGAGCGCAAGCGTTGGGATTTTTTCGTTCGGCGAAGCAAGTTGGCGGCTTGGCGACTGAAGGCAGCGGCGATGCTGCTTGGGCCGGCGATGCTTGTAGCTGCGGGCTGCGGCGACGCACACGTGACGGCGGCTCCTTCGAACAGCAGTTTCACGATCGCTCCGGGAACATCGACCGTCGATACCAACTGCACGGGGTGCAACGGGACCAGTGCTCAGGGAACGCGGGTGGAACAGTTTTCCGCAACTTTGAACGGCGGCGGTGCGGCGGCAGTGACCTGGCAATTGAGTGGCGGAGATGCGAACAGCGGGATGGGGACGATTACTTCGGCTGGGCAGTACATGCCGCCGAGTTATCTGACTGCGGACCGGGCGCAGGTGGTGGTTACGGCAACGCTGAGCTCTGGAACGACTGCAACGGCGGTGCTGACGGTGACGCCGGGGTTTCTGCAACCGCTGACGCCTGAAAATGCGGCGATTGGGGCGAACGGGCAGATTACAGTAACGGGAATTCTGGCAGAGGCTGGGGGAGAGTCAGGAATCTCGTTTGCGCTGGCCAATACGGGTACGGGAAATTCCGGCGGGCAGGGTTCGCTGGGGTCGACAACCTGCACGCGGAGTTCCTCGGCGTTCACGTCTTGCTCGGTTACCTATACGGCGCCGGCGATGATTGCCGGAACCGGTGTGACCTATGTTGTAGCGACAGCCGGCTCATCCACTTCAAAGACCTCGGGCGAGGTGCTGCTGAATACGGCGGGGGTGTGGAGCAATCCTGCGGAACACCAAGCGATGCTGGCTTCTCCGGCAGAGCTGGGCAGCTCAGGCGGAAACAACGACGACTACGACACGCAGGGGAACCAGGTGGCGGACTGCTGCGGCGGGACGCTGGGGTCGCTGCTGACGGATACGACCGGGCGGCTTTACCTGCTGAGCAACAACCACGTTTTAGCGCGGAGCGACCAGGCGAGCGCTGGAGACATGATTGTGCAGCCGGGGCTGATCGACAACAACTGCACGCCGTATGGAGATGGACCGGGGACGACGCCGGTGGGGACTCTGACGGGATGGCTGCCGCTGAGCGCGAGTTCAACGAATGCGGATGCGGCGATAGCGCAGGTTGTTTCAGGGACGGTGGACCCGTCGGGAAGCATCATGGAGCTGGGCACGCGGCAACTGGATGGGACGCTGTCAGCGGCTCCGCCGGGAGTGAGCTCGACGGGGGGCAAGGGGGAGACGGCCGGCCTTGGGATGTCCGTCGCCAAGAGCGGTCGGACCACGGGACTGACGTGCGCGAATATATCCGCGGTGAATCTGGACGTGAATGTGGACTACTTTACCGACTGCGCGGAGACGAAGCCCTATTTGACGAAGACCTATACGAACCAACTGGCGATTAGCGGCAACCAGTTCAGCGATGCGGGCGACTCGGGGTCGTTGGTGGTGGATGCCGGCGATGCCGAGCCGGTGGGGCTGTTTTTCGCAGGAGGAACTGACGCTTCCGGAGTGAACCAGGGGGTGGCGAGTCCCGCACTGGACGTGCTGAGCGAGCTGAGCGCGAAGGTGGGCAATGGAGCCAATTACAGCTTTGTGGGGACGGGTGACCACGGGGTGAGCTGCCTGAACTATGGCGACAACACTGTGGCTGCGGCACAGGCTCGGACTTTGCCGGACGTGGAGATTAGCCGCGCACAGCAGGCGCTGGGACTGGCGCGGCTGCTGGTGAATCCGTCGGCCGGAGTGCTGGGCGTGGCAACGGGCAAGAGCAGCGACCATCCGGGCGAAGGCGCGGTGCTGGTGTATGTGGACGAGGCCATGAGCGCGACCGTTCCGGCGACGGTGGACGGGGTGCGGACGGTGGTGATTCCGACGAATGGGCGGGCGGTTGCGCTGGGGTCCGCGCCGGGGAATCCGGTGGAGGGAGCAGCGCCGCAGGCATTGTCAGCGGCGGTGCTTAACCAGGCGATTCAGGTCAAGCAGAAGGTGGCGCGGGGCCTGATGGCGCAGAATCCTGGGTTTTTCGGAGTGGGTGTGGGGCAGAGTCTGGACAACCCGAAGGAAGCGGCGCTGGTGGTGTATGTGGACCGGAAGAACATTCCCGGACAACTGGCGGAAACATTGTCGGGAATGCGGGTGCGGTATGTGGTGATGGAGCGGCTGCATGTGACGCGGGCTTATGCGACGGGCGTGCAGGCGCGGTCGCGGTGCATGAGCCGGGCGGCAAGAGCGTTCGATCCGCAGGATTTGATGAGGCCGGCATTGCATGCGGCAGACGCTCGCTAGGCGTTCGCTTGGGGTTCATGTTCCTGTCCGACCTCGGAATTGAGACCGGGGCACCCGGCTCTCCATGAATAAAACCCGAAAAGCAGCCGCAGATCCTTCCACTTCGGTCGGGATGACAGTGGGGTGGTGATGAACTTTCTGGGGGATTTTGGCGTTCATGGTAGCCGTAATTCGACTTGGCGAGTTGGGCTGCTCCTAGTGAACAAAGGCCGAAAAGCAAATGCAGATCCTTCGACTCACCACCCCCCACCTCCACCCCAGCGACGAAGACCTGTCGCCGGGGACCCCGGAAATGAAGTGCG
>Ga0302187_10002510_pt1 | contig 15083 bp, 18 predicted proteins | sample II_Bog_E1_3_FD_202120 | JGI IMG/M metagenome (GOLD analysis project Ga0302187, IMG submission 202120) | Peat permafrost microbial communities from Stordalen Mire near Abisko, Sweden - II_Bog_E1_3 | ecosystem: Environmental > Terrestrial > Soil > Wetlands > Peat | place: Sweden: Abisko...
GTCGTCTCGCTTGACTGCTGGACAAATCGAAGAAGTTGCGCGGCGCCACGAAGGTCGCGAGAGCGCCAGGGCCATCGCAACCCAGACCGGGGTCGCGCCGTCTGCGCTGCTCAGACTGCTCCGCGGAACGCAGCGTTGTCGTCGGGCCAAGCGGAGCGCTTCGCGCGCATATCCGTCTCGTTTTTTCGTCTGTCCGGCCGGTCATCGTAGTTCGCCTCCGCGCGCTGCGTTCCGGGCTTTCGCGGCATATCCTCCGCCGCTAGCGCTCTGTCCGGTATTCCACGGACCCTTCACTACGGCACTCCAGCTCCCAATCGATTCTCTTGCCGGACAGGCAAAAAAATCAGTTGATCGAAAGAGAGCAAAACCATGAGCAACACCACCATCCAGCAGGGCACCATCGAGCACATCGACCCCACCACACTCGTGATCGAAGCCAACGTGCGCCCCAGCGCCCCGGTCACGAATGACTTCGTCGGCAGCATTCGCGACAACGGAGTCCTGACCCCCGTCCTCGCCCGCCGCGACCCCGAAGGAAACGTGCTCGTGCGGGCCGGACAACGGCGCACCCTCGCCGCCCGTGAAGCAGGGCTGCCCACGATCCCCGTCTACATCGTTGACGCGGATGAAGTCACCAGCGAGCGGATCATCCAGCAGATGATCGAGAACGACCAGCGCGAGGCACTCACCGACGGCGACCGCGCGGCAGCGTTCCAGCAGTTGAGCCTTGAGGGGCTCAGTGTCACCGCAATCGCCAAGAGGACGGGCAGCAAAGTGGCAGCGGTCAAGAGCGGCATCGCGGTCGCAGAAAACGCGGTCGCAGCCTCCGCCATTCAGACGCACCAGCTGACCCTCGACCAAGCCGCCGCGCTTATCGAGTTCGAGGGCGAGAACGACACAGTGGAGGCGCTGATCGAAACGGCAGTGTCCAGCCCCGAACAGTTCGCCCACGCTGCCCAGCGGGCACGAGATGAACGCCGTCTCAACGCGATTCGCGAGACCGCGACCGCCGGGCTTGTCGACCGCGGGTTCAGCATTCTCGACCGGGAACCGGGCTACTACGAAACCGACTACACACCCATTCGCGATCTGGTTACAAAGGACGGCGAGAAGGTCACCGAGGCGGACATCGAAACAGTGGAGGGCCGGGCCGCGTTCGTGCGGGTGTACTACACCGCCGAAGATGCCACTGTGCTCTACTACCTCGCCGACCCGAAAGCGGCAGGGTTCAAGAAGAACAGCGGCAACGCCAACGGGCCTATGACCGACGAGCAGAAGAACGAACGGAAGGAACTCATTGCCAAAAACAAAGCATGGGCGTCAGTCCTGTTGACTGAACTTCGAAGACCTCGCACGGCGGAGTCCAGGAAAGGTCGCCAGTATGGACGAGGTACGTCGAACTCTGCTTGAAGGGCGTACGGGCTTGCTTGCCGTGGGGGCTGTCCGACCATGCTTGACGCGCTTGCTGCCCTTCGTTGTCGTTGACGAGGATGAGGCGGAGATCGAGGTGTTCTCGGTGTTTCTACGGGACTTGGTGTTGACGGATATGAGCCCGTTGACGGTCCGCTCCTATGGAAACGATTTGCTGCGCTGGTGGCGTGTGCTGCAGCTGATTGGTGTGACCTGGGACCAGGCTGGTCGGGCCGACGTTGAGGTGATGGTCGGCTGGATGCGCTCAGCCGTTAACCCGCAGCGGCGAGATGGCACGGGTGGAGCGGTGAATCCGCGGACCGGGAAGCGGGCGCTGTCGTCCGGGTATGCGCCGGCGACGATTAATCACGCGTTGGCCGTTTTGTCCTCGTTCTACGCTTTTCACGCGCGCTTCGGCAGGGGCCCGGTTATCAACCCGGTTCCCGAGAGTGTCGGCCGGCGCGCCAAGCTGGCGCATCGCAGCCCGCTGGAGGAGATGCCTCGCGTGCGTCGAGCGGCCTTGCGGCAGAAAACGCCAGTGCTAGCCCCGCGATCGATCTCCGATGAACTGGTCGATGAACTGGTCGGGGTTTTGCGTACGAGTCGGGATCGGGCGCTTGTGACGCTGTACTTGTCCACCGGTGCCCGGGCCAGCGAGTTGCTCGGGGTGCGAGGCGATCAGGTGGATTGGGCTGGTCAACGGGTCTGGGTGATCTCGAAAGGATCCCGCGCCCTGGAGCCGGTCCCAGCCTCCCCGGAGGCGTTCCGGTACTTGGCGGCTTACTTTCACGAGCACGGTACACCGGGCGCGGATGAGGTGATCTGGCGCACTCTTCACGGGAAGTCGAGGCCTCTGAACTACCACGCAGCCCGGCGCATCCTCCAACGAGCGAACGACGTATTGGGCACGGATTGGACGTTGCATGACCTGCGTCACACCACCATCACCCGGATGGTGTCAGATCCGAATCTGACGGTGCCGGAGGTGATGGCGGTGACGCGCCACCGCAGGGTGTCGTCAATGTCGCCGTATTTGCGGCCACGGATCGATGAGGTGTTTGAGAAGGTTCAGGAGCATTTCGCGGCCCCGAGGCCGGAACGCTCGTTGACACCGGGCTACGACGCGGACGACTTCTCGGCGGTGTTCGGTGGTTAGTGCTCGCCCACACACCGACCAACGATCGTTCGCTGTCGGTTCAAAGGACACGGTGTCGATGCGGCGCACGATCACCCCGGCGCTGGCTGCTCTGCCGGCGGTCCCGCCGCGCCCGTGCGGGGACCTGGATACGGCGACGGCAGAAACGATCAGCGCTCTGGCGGATACGATTTGGCCGCGGAAGCAGCCTCGCACCTCGTTGCGACGGCAAGGTATCGGTTGGCTACTTGGATATCTCGCCGGTTATCCGGGCGCAACCTGGCAGGAACGGTGGGAGGCGTCGGGGCTGAACGACGGCGTTCGCCGGGTACGCGAGCTAACAACAGGGAGCGACCGCGTGGACGGTGAGCTTGGCCATTCGCTCATGCTGTTGTGCTGCCTGCGAGTAGTGCGCCCCTCGTTAGCGGCGTTCCGGGTGAACAGTTTCGTCCGTTACCACGAGCACTTCGAGGTGGCCCAGAATGACCCCGACCTGGACCGGTTCCTGGCGTTGGTCGAGGAGCAGGACACGTCCCGGCATTTCAAGCGTTGTGCCCGTTTCGATGTCGCGGCGGCGTTGACCAGCCAGGGCATCATATTCACCGATCTGACGGCAGAGGCGCTGCTGCACTATGCCATTGCGACACGCGAGGGTGGCTGGGGCGCCGGGTACGAGTCCTACGTCGGCCACCTCGCTTGGCAGGTGCTCGCTACTTCCGGCCACTTCCCCCCGCACGTTCCCGCGACGCTGCGCGGGGCCATGCGCGCCCCGGCGATGACGCCGGCGGAGCTCGTCGACCGGCACCATATCGAGGTCCCGGATATCCGCGACCTGTTCGTCGACTACCTCACCCGGCGAAGCCACGACGTCGACTACGTGACTTTGCGGGATCTGGCCAGTGACCTGTGCGGGAAATTCTGGTCCCAAATCGTGCAGATCAACCCGCAACAGACAGACTTGGCCCTGACGTCGGAAACCTACGAAGCCTGGCGAGCCACTCTCGCTGTTCGTCTCGACGGGCATCCGCGGCTCAGCGTGGACGCGATCGTGACGAACATTCGTGCCCTCTACCTGGACTTGCAGGGGTGGGCTGCGCAGGAACCGGAGCGGTGGGCCTGCTGGGTGGCACCCAGCCCGATCGGTAGCCGGGAAGTGAGGTCGCGGGCGAAGGCCAAACGGCGGGCAAAAGAACGCATGGATGCCCGGATTCGGACACTCCAACCCCTGCTTCCCGCCTTCGTCGCCGCGGTGACCGACCGCCGCGATCACCTGCACGAGCTGCTGATTGCGGCGACTGACGCGACCGTCGACCAGCAGCTCAAAGTGGGGTCGAAACGATACCGCCGGCTGTTCTCCACGGGCGACGCCCTTCGTGCCCGAATTCACGGCACCGCGAACATCCGAGTCCTCGACGAGTCAACTGGTCGCCCGGTGAACCTCACGTCCGCGGAGGACTCCGCCTTCTGGCAGTGGGCTGCTGTCGAAACCCTTCGCCTCAGCGGCCTGCGCTGCGAAGAACTCCTTGAGCTGACCCAACTCAGCATCCGCCAATACGCTCGCCCCAACGGGGAAGTCGTCGCCCTGTTGGTGGTGGCCCCGTCGAAGACGGACCGTGAGAGGGTGATCCCGATGACCGCGGAACTATTCCACGTCATCGCAACGATCATCCGCCGCCTCACCCGCGATCGACAGGGTGTTCCGCTGGCGACCCGGTACGACAAATACGAGCGCATCACTAGCGAGCCTGGGCCGTTCCTGTTCCAACGCACGATCGGGCAACGCACCGAGGTAATCACCCCAAGCGCACTCCGCGACGAACTGGCGAAACTCAGCGACCTCCTCGCCGTGGAGCACCCTGAGCTTGGTGGTGTTCGGTTCACCCCGCATGACTTCCGGCGCCTGTTCGCCACGGACCTGGTCAACCACGGACTGCCGATTCACATCGGGGCGGCGTTGCTTGGGCATCTGGATGTCCAGACCACCCACGGTTATGTGACGGTTTTCCAGGAAGATGTCATCCGCCACTACCAAGCCCATCTCGCCGGCCGGCGCGCGGCGCGGCCGGCTCGTGAGTATCGGCCCGCGACCGCCACTGAGTGGGACGAGTTCGAGGAGCACTTCGATAAACGCAAAGTCGAACTCGGCCAATGCGGGCGCCCCTATGCCACCCCGTGCGAGCACGAGCATGCCTGTATCCGCTGCCCAATGCTCCACGTCGATCCAGGAATGATCGAGCGTCTCGCCCAGATTGACGCGGATCTGATCCTTCGACGCGAACGGGCTCAGGCCGAGGGCTGGTTTGGTGAGCTTGAAGGCATCGACCTCACCAAACGATTCTTGGAAGAAAAGCGCTCCGAAGCGTTACGGCTCTCACGTACGTCTCTTACATCGCTCGGGATCCCATCAGTGAGACGACTTCCTTGAATTGAGAACGTGCGCGGTAAACCAGGGCGCCAATGCCATTCAGTTCATCCGTTCACGTATTTCGTCGGCGAACGAGCCAGACCGTTGCCGCAAGGAGGGCGAGCGACAGGCCAAGGAGCCAGCTGCCTTCGATCCATTGGAATGTCCAGAATCGGCTGTCGGGCTGATATGTAGTCAGGAGCGTGTAGCCATGCTGGGTGAGGTACTTAAACGGATCGACGTTAGCTGGCGTTTTGGGGCCGGGTGAGAAGATCTGAAAACTGTCTGCGCGGGCGTCGATCGGTGCTAGCGCCTGATTGATCTTGTCCAGGCTGGCTGGCTTGCCGCTGAAGGTCCACAGCTGGCTCAACACCCATGCCGGGTGCGGTTCGTTCAGACTGGTAGTGATCAGGGGCGGCAGATAGTGCGCGCGAAGGTAGGTTCCCGTCAGGATGGCAAGTCCAGACCAGACGGCCAGGGTGGCGAACATCGCGGGGACCACCCGGCGGATGAGCGTGCCTGCGAGGGCGCCGATTGCGAAGGCGGCCAGAGTCCAGCCTGCTAGTGCGACCCCGCTCAGGTCAAAGACTGTGGGGAACAGCGCGCCGTTGGTATCTCCGGCCGAGATGAGCGGCTGGTAATACCAGGAAAACAGCAGGCCGATCAGCACGCTGGCACCAGCCAGGATGATGGCTAGCGGCGCGAGCTTCCCAATGACCCATCGTGTTCGTCCGAAGCCTTGGGTCCACGCAAAACGAAACGTGCCGGACTCGAATTCTCTCGCCAGAATGGGTGCCCCGGCGAACGCGCCGATTAGTGCAGGCAGCAGCTGCAGGATTCCTTCGGTGATGCTGACGCTCGGCTGGTACGTTCCGAAAAAGTTATCTCCAACCTGTCGGCAGGCGGACGAGGTTGCAGGACGGCAGGCCGCCACAGTGGCGTAGGCGTCGTGGATCTGCAGCCCCATAGCGAAGAGGTAGAGGGCCACCGCACCGAAGGTGACGGCAACGCCCGCGAGCAGGAGTCGATGTTGTCTCCAAGCGACCCAGACCATTCGCCTCCACGGCACTGGCGGCAGACTCGTCGCTTGCTGTTGGTGGGCGGGCGCCGCGAGCGTGGTCACTTCGCCACCCCCACAATTTTTGTGTCCGCTCTGCGTGCTGGACCGGGTAGCGCCGCGGCGCCAGGCTCGCGTAGGTATGCGAGGGTAAGTTCCTCGAGACCAACCGGCTGTGCTTCCCAGCCCGGCGGTACCGGGTCGGCGGCTCCGTTGGTCCTGATCAGCAGGTGAGCCTGCGCTTCGCCTTGTCGGGCGTGAACAACGTTGAGTTGTTCCGTGTACAGGTTGGCTTCCGCCGTCGGACCGGTCAGCATGCGGTGATGCGCAAGCAGGTCATCAACTTCGCCCGCGACCTGGACACGTCCACGAGAGACAAGCACGAGGTAATCAGCCACGCGTTCCAGCTCCGTCAGCACGTGCGAGGACAGCAACACCGACACTCCGTCGTCGACCATCGCGGCCATCACGGTCGCCATGAAATCGTGTCGGGCCAGCGGGTCGAGGGTCGCCATCGGTTCATCCAGCACTAGAAGGCGCGGCCGCCTAGCGAGTGCGAGGGTCAAAGCAAGTTGCGCTTGTTGGCCACCCGACATCGTGCCAGCCTTGCGCTTCAAAGGAATACCGAGCTCACCCAATCGCGCCTCGGCGTAACCGCGATCAAACCGACGGTTGAGGTTGCGGGTTAGATGAAGCATGTCGGCGGCTGACAAGGTCTTGTACAGCGGCATGTCCTGAGCGACAAACGCAATGCCGTCAAGCGCGGCAGGCGAACCTGCGGCGCACTTGCCGAGTACGGTGATGCTGCCTGCTGTTGGTGCGTTGAGTCCAACCGCGAGGTTCAAGAGGGTCGTTTTGCCTGCACCATTTGGTCCGACGAGAGCCACCATGTGTCCCTCGGGAATCGCGAGCGTGCAGTCACGCAGCGCCCACGTGCTGCCGTAGCTCTTACCAAGACCACTTGTTTCGATGACGTTCATGCGGCCCCCTCCGTGTCGGCAACAGCGTGGCCGCGGTTGCGGAAATCCCACAGTGAACTGGCGAACAGTGCGGCTATCCCGTCCTCGTCCAGGCCGGCCCTGTCGGCTTTGGCCATCCACTCGAGCAAGGATCGGCGAAACTGGGTCAACTCGGGGAACTCGACTCGACCGAGGACGCCCTCAATAAACGTGCCCTGCCCGGGGCGACCAGCCGCCAGGCCCTTGGACTCCAACTCTCGGTACGCCTTGAGTACCGTGTTCGGGTTGATCGCCAGCGAGGCGACCACATCCCTGACAGTGGGCAGTTGGTCCCCGACTCGAAGGTATCCAAGACGCAATGCGTGCTCCACCTGCTGTACGAGCTGCAAATAGGTTGGCAACCCGGACGCGGAATCGAGCCGGAACTCGATCTTCGACCTCCCCGAGGTCGACTCGAGAGAATCTGCGCTCTCTCGGCTAGACCCTTTATCTAATGTCATAGCACAAGGCTACAAGGAGCGCTGCTGAAGTCAAGGGGGTGATGGATACGGTCCTCAGCGAGCGAACCGATCTTCGCCGTGTGTGGTCCCCTGCCAAGCGAATGCGGCTTCGTCCGCAGGGGCCTGCGACGTCCTCCAAAAGATCCGTTCGCACTGAGGGTGATTGGGTCGGGAGACGTGCTGCTTGGCCAGACATGGACAAGTGCAGAGAAGCCGAGACGGTGCGCAGGGAGTGGCTCGCGTCGCTACTTTCCCGCAAGTCCCTGCCGAAGGATGCGGGCGTGGTGATCGCGACCGGGCTGACCGCGTACCGGTCGATCACCGGCACCGCCATCGATCGGGGCAACCTGTTGGCGCACCAGTTCTTCGGCATCGACCGCGCCGACTACTGGGGACCCGACAAGCTCGCCCAGCTCGTCGCCGAGTCACCAATGAAGGCACAGCACATCATGCTCGCCGTCGTCCTTGGCGGGATGGAGTCGGCGACCAGCAAGGAGACATGGCGTCACCCCTCTGCCCCGATGCGGGACTACTTCCAGCACCTCGTCAACTGGGGCTACGCCCTCTCCGACGTCGAACAACTCGTGCTCGGCGACCCAGTGAACGACGAGACTGAGGTCGAGTCGGAGGCCGACGAGGACTAGGCGGCAAGAGTCCCGGCCCCGGATGGGGTCGGGACTTCGCCTTGTCGGCTGCGAGGGGACGATTCCCCTCGCGCACCCCACGAGAACAAGCAGCCGGACCGGGCCGGCGTGATAGACACCGCTAATGCGGTGACCGTTTTGGTCCCAGCGGAACCCTTCGGGTACTGATCCTGCTGGGGTTTCTGCCTTCCGCCAGTGCGATCATGCGCACCCGTCCCCCGAGCGCAAGCGCTGCGCCTATTAAACCGCTGCGCTATTTAACGGCTCCGCTGCTGGCGCTCTCCTCCCTGGTGCTTCTTTCTCTCCCTTTGCCGGAAGGCAGAAAAAGTGCTCGACCAAACAAGAGAGAAGGAACAACCAATGACCACCATCACCATCACCGGGCTTACGGCGACCGAGCCACGATTCCTCATTACCAATGACGGAGTCCCGATTGCCTCGTTCCGGTTCGCGTCCACCGACCGCCGCTATAACAGGGCAACCGAGAAGTGGGAGGACGGCGACACGACTTGGTTCACCGTCTCCGCATTCCGGGGGCTTGCCGAGAACGTGAGGGTATCGGTGAAGAAAGGGGAGCGGCTGATCATCACCGGGCGGCTCCGCATTCGCGACTGGGAAACCGACGACCGCAAAGGCACCGACGTGGAAATCGAAGCCGACGCCATCGGCCACGACCTCACCTGGGGCACCACCCAATTCGTGAAGAACCCGCGAGAAAACGTGGACACCCCGCAGGGCACCGAGGCCACTTCCCCGGTAACGGAACCCGCGACGGCGTAACCACCAACGGTGACCCGGCCCAGAACTAGTGAGCCGGGTCACCACCCACATCACACCACGACTTGAAAAGGAGCAACACGATATGACCACCATCGACGCCATCACCAAAACCGCAGGCACCCTCGCCGAGGCGTACGAGCCGGAAGCGCTCGCCCGCGCATTCTGGACGCTCATTTGCGAACCCAACGACCTCGTCGCCGGGGAACTCATCTCAACCCTCGGCCCCATCGACGCGCTCGAGGTGGCGATGGGAACTCCGGAACTTACAGACTCCGAAGACCTCGCCACCCTTAAAGAACGAGTGACGGCACGAGCGAACGCCAACCAGTTCGCGCAAGTACTCCGCTCGACCGCGCGATTCGGAGTCCAGCTCGTCACCCCCGACTCCGACTACTGGCCGAAAGGGATGAACGACCTCGGCAACGCGGCACCATTCGCCCTCTGGGTGCGCGGCAACGCCGAACTCCTCACCGGCGCCGACCAGATCGCGATCGTCGGAGCACGCGCCGCAACCGGGTACGGGGAACACGTCACCATGGAACTCGCCGCAGGACTCTCCGATCGCGGGCGCACCATCGTCTCCGGAGCCGCTTACGGCATCGACGGAATGGCCCACCGCGCCACCCTCGCCAGCCACGGCAACACCATCGCCTACCTCGCCGGAGGAGTCGACCGGTACTACCCATCCGGACACGACGCCCTCCTCACCCGCATCGCTGAAGAAGGAGCGGTAGTCTCCGAACTCCCCGTCAGCAGCCCACCCACCAAGTGGCGGTTCATCGCGCGCAACCGGCTCATCGCAGCAGCCACCCACGCGACCATAGTCGTGGAAGCAGGATGGCGGTCAGGGTCGCTCAACACCGCAGGACACGCCCACTTCCTCGGGCGCGCAGTCGGAGCCGTGCCGGGACCAGCGACCAGTGCAGCATCCGCCGGATGCCACCGACTCATCCGCGACTACGGAGCAACTCTCATCACCAACACCGACGAGGCCGTTGAACTGTAGGCGGAGAGCGGGCGGCCCAGTCGGGCCGTTCCCGCGAGGTCGCGCCTTCCACATCCGCGGGAGGCGCGACCTCGAAAGCAAAGATCTAAGGGTGCTCGACAACGGCATTCGACCACACCCACGCCTTGTGCGCGCCATCCGGTGGCTCCCACTTGATTGCCACGGCCCGCGTCGTCCACGCGGTCACCACGGCGTCTACCTCAATCGGGATATTGCCATAACGGACCCACGCTGTCACAGGGCGCGGAACGGGGGTACGTGTGAGGGGTTCGGTCGCAAGGTCGAGCTCTGCGGTCGTTAGCGACTCGGGTTCGGCACCGCGCATGATGCTCTCGTTAACGCGAGGACCCATCCGACGGTCGATGCTGTCGGCCTAGCGCTTGTTTGGTCCCAGGTTGCTCCCTGAAAGTATGGAGCAGCCGGTCTCTGCTATGCCCGATTCTAGATCTGAGCGGCCGACAGTTTGCTCAGTGTCTTTGCGTTCCGGGGCCTCACGTGATCGTGAACGATCACGTGAGACGACGGCTCGAAGCGGTAGGGTGTATATACACCTATATCCTGACCGACGAGCGCGAGGAAATCAGTGGCTGTATACGTAGACGACATGAGGCGGCCTGCTATCGTGAACGGCCTCGACCGGAAGTGGTCGCATCTGCTCGCCGACACTCCCGCCGAACTTCGCTCGTTTGCAGCGAGACTCGGGTTATCCGTTGCATGGATTCAGGAGCGAGGAACCGCGGAGGAGCACTTTGACGTAACCGACGCCATGCGTCGAAAAGCGATCTCGCTCGGTGCTGAGCAAATCAGCTACTTTGACCTGAACCGCGTGACGCGACGCATTCAGGAGGCTCGCGTCACCAGTTCCGACGCTCATGCCGAATCAGCCTAAAACGCCGCTTCGGGCTGTCCGCATCCCGGACAGCGTGTGGAAGCCGGCGCAACTCCGCGCGGTATCTGAACATGTGTCAGTGACGTCAGTCGTGTTGGCAGCGCTCCGCGACTATGGTGGCGGAAAGCCCGGCGCCACCTCGGGCGATCCGGTCACGAGTCGTTAGGACATCAACGCCGAGAGCAGTTCCGAGTTCACCTCGGCTGGGCTGCGGAGGACCTCGCCGTTCAACTCGACGGCTTCATGACCGTTGGTTGTCTGCCCATGCCATCGTCCGGCGGTCGTGCAGCGAAGGATCGGGACAGAGGCGTTCGGGACTTGCGCCACTGCGCTTCCGGTTTCCAGCCACACCTGCGTGCCACTGGGCAACGGCAGCAGTATTTCGTCTCCGGGCCGGGAACGGAGGGCGCCGAGGTCGCTGGATGTAGGCGTGAACACCTGCCCCCGACCGTCCAATGGCCTGATCCCACCGAGAAGTGCCGTTTTGATTGCGAGTGGCCGCACCTGCAGCAGTCCTGCTCGTTGCGAGCGGCTCACGAGGTCGAGGTTGTACATCTGCTCGATTGCCGCGTGATAACTGACCCCCATATCCCTCGAGGCCTCGTACGCGACTCGCGCATCGATGGGGGCCTCCGGTGAACACCCGAGACGGCGAAGCGTCAAGTTGACCAGTCGGATCGGCATGAGGAACGCCCCGGCGAACAGCTGTGCGGCGGATTCGATCGGGGATCGCGAGCGACCGGCGATGGCGTCGTCGTCATCCCACACAGCGGCATCGTTGTGCAGGAAGTAGTGACCAAGTTCGTGGGCGGCCGTGAACCGCTGGACGCTCACGTCGCGGGCCGTGGAGATCATGACGCCGCCGGAACCCTGGCGAACCAAGCCACCGAGGATGTTCTGCATGTCGCTGAAGACCAGCCATAGGCCGAGATCGCGAATGACTTGGAAGGGGTCCACGGGGGTGTCCTCGTCGACACCACCTTCGCGCCGAATGCGGGCAGCGGCCGCTATGGCGGCGATCGCGTCAGTCCGTGAGGTTGCCACGGATGCCTATTCGTCGCCCCGAGTGGGCGTCCCTTGCGGCGGCCGGCCGGCCGAGGCAAGGAATTGTGCGAACCGGAGAACCTGCTCTTGGTCCTCGGTCGAGAGAGCTTCAGTCGCCCGGTAGAGGGCAGACACGGTCTGTATGGACTCTGCTTCAGTGCCGAGAATCCATTCGACGCTGCGACGGTAGAGCGACGAGAACTTCCGCAACTCCGTCGCGGTGACGTTCCGGGCACCCTTTTCGATCGCTGTCACGCTGGTACGCGGGATGCTCAGCGCTGCTGCAGCATCCTCTTGGGTGATGCCGAGCGTCTCGCGGGCATCCCTTAGGCGCTGACCGATGTCTTTCTCTGTGCCGGTTCCGTCTGATCCGAAGGCATCGTTCACTGTTAGCTCTCTCCCATGGCAACCACGAATGCGATCGCCCATTCGTCTTCGTGTGAAAGCGAAAGAGTCCAGGTGGTTAGGCCCAACGCCTTCGCCCTCTCTTCAGCTGATCCCCGAAACACCAGCGTAGGCACCTCGTCAACCTTCACAACTTCGATGTCAAGAAGGTCGACTGGGCCGATCCCTGTTCCGAGCGCCTTCAGCGTCGCCTCCTTGGCGGCCCACCGCGCTGCGATACTTGGGATGTTGCCGCCGATCGCTTCCCTCTCCGATGCGGTGAGAAAGCGGGCGGTGAAGTCTGTCGAGCTTCTTTCGATCTGGGATCGCAGGGCGGGCACGTTTACCAAGTCCACACCCGAGCGGAGGACGGCGGTCATGCCGTCGTCGCCGCGGCGCGAGCGCGGTCGAGGATGCGTTCGACCCCGGAGTTGCCGCCCCAGTTGTTGCGCTCCGCGTCGGCCATGGTCGCGTCGATAACGAGCTCGCCGACGGGACGACCCGACTGGTGGCAGATGAAGTCTAGTAGCTGGCATAGGCCGACCGCGTTCCCGTAGGCCTTGGTTATTAGGTACTGGTGACGGTAGGTGGCGTGCATGTTGACGCGGCCCTGAAAAAGGGTGAGGTCTACGTGCACGAGGCAGGGGAATCCGTATTCCGAGGTGTCTGTGGCACGGTGAGTTTGCAGCCCGCTCGTCGCGTTGGCCTCGTCGCCTTCTCCTTCGCCGGCGACGGTGATGTCCATAGCGTTCCAGACGTCTCGGTTGAAGTTGCGCAGGCTCCGGATCTGCTTGTCTACCTGGTTGATCCCGCCGGCCTCCTTTCCAGGCCAAGTGATCATGCGGCCAAAGTAGGTGCCTCGGTTGTTCGCCGTGAAGTCGGTCAGTCGAGGGAGGATCGAAGCGTAGGCGTCGTAGAAGGTCGTGGCAGCATTGTTGAGGGCTTGCTCTCTCGCCGTGCCCTTCATCGCGGGGTCCCAGTCATAGCCGGGGTGGTTGTACATGGGCGAAAAGATCGTCGCCGCGACCGTGTCGACGGGCTGGATGTTCACCTCTCCGCGTTTTTTCCAGTCGAGAATGTCATCCAGAACGGAACGGACTCCCGTGTCCTCGGGTGCGCGGGGGTTTGTGATGGTTGACATGACGTGAATGTCCCGACCTGCAGGTTGTGCCTGGACGTGCTCGAGGGTTCGTAGCCAGCTGAGCGAAAGGTTCGGCTGAGGGGCAACCGCGAAGCTCATGCGTGCACCGCGAGCCCGGCGAAGACCTCCGCGATTACGGAGGTGAGGCCGTCGACGGAGGACCACCTCTTGGGAGTGATTTTCGAGAGGTTGAACTTTTCGAGTCCGGTGATGTTCGCGACGATCTCGTCGAATGCGGCGATCGCCGAGTGGCTCTTGACGGCGACGCTGCCGTCCGGGTCGTGGTCGCGGGACAGGAACTCTTCGACGGTGGTCACCCCGAGGTGGGCGAGAACGTTGAGAACCGTGGCCCTGATCTCCGCAGTGCTCATAGCCACTGCCGATGCGATGTTGAGGGGAACACCGAGAGGGCCGTACCCGATGGTTGTGTCAGTTGTCATGACATCAGTGTCGGATATTCCGACACAGATGTCAAGCAGTACTCATTTCGGTCAGAAGGCGAACGCCAGCTGGCGGTCGTTGACGGGTTGCTGGACGGCCGGGAGACCATCGTTTATGCCCCATTTCGGCGGGAAGAACAACGGCATGGCCTCCGGAGACGGTGAAAAGCGCGCTTTGATTCTCGACCGTGCGCTGCTGAGCGCCGGAACAGCCTCGCGACAGTACTTGTCGACCTCGCAAAAGAGGTTCTGGGCGTCGATGGCGTGGATGGACCGACCCCAAAGGCCATTGAACGGCAGATCGAGACGTTCGAATTCGGCGTCCTGATGATCGACCATCCACATGATGACGTCCGAGGGCGACATCGCGCCGGTATCGGTGAAGACCTTCTTGATACCTCGAAGCGCACCCGGCCCGGGCTGAGTGAAGTCATTCTCCGAGAAGTCGGTGAGTTCCGAGTAGTTGAGGTCGATGGCGATCTGGTACGACATGAAGTCACCCATGAGCGGGAACCCGTGCAGGAGGTCATAGACCTGTGCGAGGGAGTGCGCCGACTGGATCTTCTCGGCGAGGAAGTGTCGAAGGAACATGTCTTTGAAGAGTTCGACGTGATTCAAGTGCTTGGCAGAATGTCCGTAAGCATCGGTGGCGCACAGAATGAATGCGCCCGTGTACAGGCGTCCATTGAGATCTTTTACCCGCGAAAGTGCGGTCTCGAATCTGCCGTCGCGAAGGTCAGCAAGGGTGGGGTTCCCTCCCAGAATCAGCTTCAGGGTGTCCCAGGTTTGGTTATTACTGAACATCCGGAAAGCGACGATCTGGAAGGCGCGGTCGGCCGCATCGGTGTCGTCGGCGTAGCAGATTTCGCGGATCAGGTACTGGCTCACGCGGTCAGCTGCGCGGTAGACGTTGCAAAACTTGAACGTGTTGAGGATACGATCGTCCGTCCACGGACCCGGATTGCCGGAGATGCGGGATTCGAAGACGCGGTGGCGTTCTGCCGCGAACGTCCAGTAAATGTCGAATACTTCCGCGCGAGGTGTGGGGGTGCTCACGATTCTCGTTTCATGGTTGGTCGGCGAATCTGTTCCATTGGATAAGTGTGCGGGCTGTGTCAGCGGGCGAGAGACGTGCGACCGCAACGAGCAGTTCGCGGGCTTGCGCCGCGAGCAGAGAAGCCAGCGGCACGCGGCTGGCCGCCGGCTCACCCGCGGCTACGTTGGCCTCGATTTCGTCGAAGGTCGTCGTGACGTCGTGGATCGCGATTTGGGATCCAATCTCCGGCCACT
>Ga0302187_10002511_pt1 | contig 15083 bp, 14 predicted proteins | sample II_Bog_E1_3_FD_202120 | JGI IMG/M metagenome (GOLD analysis project Ga0302187, IMG submission 202120) | Peat permafrost microbial communities from Stordalen Mire near Abisko, Sweden - II_Bog_E1_3 | ecosystem: Environmental > Terrestrial > Soil > Wetlands > Peat | place: Sweden: Abisko...
TTTTCCGACGCTGGTCCAGCCGTCGTTCTCGATTGTCCTAAGACGACCGATGAACGTACTTCTGAGGTACACGATTCTCGCGCTGCACACGCCCAAAACAATGGACAGTACAATCATGACAATCGATACGACAATTGCAGTACCCATCTTTAACTCCTCGCAGTAGACGACTCACGGCGATCGCAAGCGTTTGTAATTATATAATATTTTTTATATTCGCACAATGTACTAGAATAGAAACATATGAAAGTTATTTTCGCTCAAGGAAACCCTGGAACAAAATATGTACATAACCGGCACAACACCGGATTCTTTATGATCAACAGGTTTGCTGACGCTATAGACGGCAGCTGGATTGAAAAAAAGAAATTCAATGCTGAAATTATTGAGACGACCATAGAAGGTGAGAAAGTCTTGCTTGTTAAACCGTCAACCTTCTATAACGACACGGGGCTCAGTGCGCGCCAATTACTCGATTTCTATTCACTAAATCCCGCAGAAGACTTTCTTGTTATTCATGATGATTTAGCTCTTCCGATTGGTACCGTTCGAACGAGAAAGCAGGGAAGTGATGCGGGTAATAATGGTATCAAATCTTTGAATCAACATATTGGTGAACACTACAGTCGTATTCGAGTAGGTATTTGGACAGAACTTCGTGATCACATGGACGATGTAGCATTTGTTCTGGGTAATTTCACCAAAGAAGAAAAGGATGTATTATTACAAGCCTATCCCCATGTAGCCTCTTTTATAAAAGAGTTTGTTGATGGTTCTCTTTCTCATGGAACAGCAAAAGTTGAGCTTGCTCCCACACCACCATTGGGTGTATAAATATGCCAGCGGACAGGCTTTTCTAGTAGGAAAGAAGGTGAGGCATGTCGCAAGCACACACAATCTCAGAACTCGAAGCAGTCATCAACAAGCACGCGCTTGCCTTCGACATTCTCGATTACGCCTTTTCTTGGGCTAGTGGAGTATGGCACGTTAGCAGGTTCGACAAGATGAACGTTGACGGTGACAAGGATTGGCGCGGAAAGCCAGAACTCACTCGCGTAGTGAGACTACAAGGCAAGTACTACCAAACAAAAAAGGGCATCGGCAAGCTCAAGACAATCGTTCCTTTGTTCAAGAGGCGCATTGTCACGCTTATCGACGTGGAGTTCAGTGATGAACTTAGCTTCAATGAGCTCGTTTCCCTAAAAGAGAAGATGACATTATTTGCATTCGATGCAGTGAAGTCCTTCTGTTTTCGGGCACAGCCGACCCCCTAACCATCCATCCGCTTGGCGGCGTAGAGTAATTCTACGCCGCCCTAACTTTTTTTAAGTACAAAAAAACACCATACGAGGTGTTAAGAGTAGTAAGTGTCGGGAGGCAGTCAAGGTCGAAACGACCTTGACTGCCTCCCTTCTATGTCACTTACGCGTCAAGCGTGCTGTGTTCGACCGGGGCCATCGTGGATTCTTTCAAATCCTGTGACTTGCGCCACTTCTTGTCGACGGCGACAGCATGAAGGGCGACGATCACCATCAAGGCAATCGCGACTCCAGCGCCGGCGGTGATCACGTAGCTCGGAACGTCCCAGCTCCAGTTGCGGCCATTCGAACCAGTGTGATTCGAGACCAGCGCCCAGAGAAGGGTAGTGGCGGCTCCGACCATCAGTGACGCAAAGGTCAGACTCGGAGTGAGTCTGTGCCTGTACACCGAAATGATGAAGAGCACACCGAAAGTCAATGCAGCTGCAGCGAGTGTGACATAGATAATGATGTGAATCGAGCTGCTCATTACAGCTCCCTTCTACTCGATGACTCTTAGCGGAGTGCTTAAGTCATTAACATCATATTAGCATAAAAGGTATGAAATGTCAATACTAATTGATTGACGATGCCTTAAAATACTGCTATAATAAGTATGATTTTGAGACGAACTTGTCGAGACATTTTTTCCAAGTTGGTCTCTGAATAGGAGATTGACACCGCACACAAGAGTTAGGATACTCATGCCACAAGGCACCCCTCGCAAGAAGAGTGAATTCGCTACTGCAGCGGATTTACTGAAGAAAGAAGTTGAGCTCGCCACGAGTCGCCTCATAAGCGCCCTCGAGTCCAGCCCAAGGATGATGGAAACATTCGTCATCCGCGAACACTTCCGACGAGACGACCAGCAGTACTGGGACGGAAGCCGTCGAGTGTTGTACATCAACACCGGCGACATCCACAACACGCCGTCGTTTCGTACCTGGTACATAGAGCGATTCTTCGTCACCAGAGTCGCCTTCTACCAAGAGGTTGACCGAGCGCTGTTCGACCAAAGTCCGAGCGGAGAGAACCTGAAGGACATCAACGAGTTCCATCTCGCTGTGTCCATTCCGGGCTATCACAACGCAACAGATGAAGGCTTCAGGTCGGTCAACTGGGAGACTCTCGCCGTCGATGGCTGGAATCTTGCCACACTCGAAAAGACCGCCGAAACCCTGTCTCGCTGCTTCACCGAAGAAGACATCCTGAGAAGGGCAAAAGAAGCCGAAGTGCGTCGTTTGTCATACTCTTGACCCCGCAAGGGCCAAAGGCCGCCGTAGAGATACGGCGGTCGAGTCATATCTAGAACTATTTTTGAGTACTAAAAAAGCGCCAGGTAAGGGTGGGCATCACCTGGCGCCGTTTTACCCTTTAACCCACCCAGAGGGCAAGCGTAACGATCTCGAGAGTATCGCAGACGTTCGCTGGTTAAAGGGGTTAGTATACACGCAATGTTGTCTAACGGTCGTACGGGTGGAGGGTAGATACCAGTACAACACATTGCATGCACTCTAACAAAAGTTAGAATAGGGGGTATAAGGTGCTTTTGGTTAATCTCGCAGAGTAACCAATCGTGTTTGATTCTAGCATGAGTTTGACATAAAGTCAATACCTTTTATAACAAAAGAGAAGTAAGAGCAATAGCTATTCCTATCTATAAATATTCTCTTATAGAGGAGGGTATCCATTGCAATTTCATTATGTTTATGCTATAATTTTACCATGCGTCGTGTGAGGCGCTGGAGCGCTTCTCATTGAACTGTTTCAGCAGCATCCCCCGCAAGAACCCCGACAATTCACAGAGTAAGGAATCCCTTGACCAGTTTCGAATTTTCTAGCCCCCTGGGTTCGATTGGACTCATTGCCTTCGCATACGGAGACATCGTGTACATCTACGATGTTCCCAAAACCCAACGCCCATTTCCAGCATCATGGAAAATCTCCTACGAAATCTTGGAGACAATCCTCAAGCACAACTTCGACAACGATGGGATGGTAGAAAGAGTTATCGTCTACTCCCTCGTTGAGAACCAGGAGCGACGCATTCGTCGTCGCTTCTCGGATAAAGACACGTCTGACTGGTATCAGCCTCCCATGGGGGCTATCCTGATCCAGATGGAAGGAAGCTATCGAAATGAAGCTCTCGAGTCCATGTTCGCCCAAAAGCTCCTTATGGAGATCTATGGGCCAAAAAAGGACAAGTCGAACTTCGAACCGATTCTGCGTCATCGGCCTATTAATCTCGATGGTTTTCGTCGAGAAATGGCCATTCGGCAAAACCTTCCCGTGCACTGAAGAACGAATTGTCGGACGCCGGCTATCCTTAGGGATAGACCGGCGTTCTTCATATCCTAAGATATTTCTAATACATAGTGGGACTTAGGCCATCACGATGATTTTCGAGACGACTTTTTCCTTTTCTTTGCAAATTGACTTTACTTACTTTACATTGTAACGTAGGTACACGCGTCAGTCTGTCGCGAAAGAAGTTTTACCTACTAATTTCGCCTAGTGCAGTTACGCAAGAACTTACGGTAGGTTTCTAGTCCACATTCAAGTTAGGAGTTTCACATGGTCGGCGCTTTTGACGCCCCAGAAGAGATGGACCTTGCAACATATAGGGCCCAACAGGCACGACGGCTCGAGACTCTCCTTATCGAGATCTCGGCTAACGGTCACTATCTTTTCAAACCAGGGTTCGTGATTCACGTCATTTACCCCGGGAGAGAAGATGAAGTCAGCGACGATAAGTACGACTACTACGACCCAAAGGTTGTGGTGCCGCCCGGATTCGTCCGCATCGTCCTACTAAGGGACCCGATATTGCAATATGCCCAGTATGCGTCATTCTCCGAGGATGCACGTATGACCCTTCTTAGTCCTGATCAACTTGTTGAGCAGGTCTTCGAAGCCCACGACCAGAGACGGCCATATAGCAAAGAACAGTGCTCACAAGTACTCGATTCGATCATCGTAGCCGTCTCAGCCCTCACCAACTAGAACAAGAAACAAGAACAACCAGCAACAAGTTCGGGCCGGCACCTAGTGTCGGCCTGTTTCTTATCTGTACTAAGTTGACTTATTATACTTTTTATGCTAATATACTTATTAATTGCGTTGCTTTTTGACGCGTTGGTGAAATTTTTATTCATAAACGCCTGTCATCTGTTCCGCAAGGAACTTTTGATTTTAGGCGCTGGCCCCCAAGGAGAGAAATGCCCGAACTCGTTGCTCAAATGCAGGAGATGGTCACTGAAAATGCGACCAAAAGCAAGAAACACTTGGTCAAGTTCCTAGCCAAGATTGCCCAAGACGGGGAACCGTCCATGATCCACGATCAGTGGATCGCACTCTACGCGTTCGACCCAGTCGGACCACATCGACCAGGAGTTTTGCCTCGATTCGTCTGCGCAGATCTTCTGTTCGTCGTCTCGGAGAGACTTCAGGAATTCCTGAATGTCGTCATCTACCGACTTCCGGAGACAGGCGAAACCAGTTTTGGAATAATCGACGAAAGCCTCGGTTTCCGCAACTGCACGCAAATGACTCCGGAACAACTCGTGGACCACATCATCGATCCGGACGACTCGCTGTACGAGCAGATCGAGAACGGGAACATTCTGATGGACATCACGACGAACCTCGGGCTGTTGCTGCGCATCTAGCACACGCTACCAGAATCAAAAGTTTTAGGACGCTTCGGCGTCCTCTTACTTTTTTATATGACTATAACTCACGAATATTCTCCTCAGAAACGAAGTAGAATTCCTCGCGAGGAGATGATAGCTCCCGTCTCGTAGCGCTACTTGTCAATCGCCGCAGCCTTCGGGTTGCGTCAATTTTTAATTTCTATTTTACAAATCTCCATAAGTTGCGTATAACTAGTCACTGTGTTTAGCTGAATACTAAGCACTACCTATATATATGAGTAAGAATTTAGTAATCGTAGAGTCCCCAGCCAAAGCTAAAACTATCGAGAAGTACCTCGGTAGTGACTTTACTGTACTCTCAAGTGTTGGACACATTCGTTCAATTGCAAAAAAGGTAAAGGGCGGCGCTGAGCCAATCGATACCAGCAATGGATTCGAGACTATATATGAGATCGACCCAGAAAAAAAGAAAACCGTTGCCGATCTTCGTAAAGCAGTGAAGACAGCCGAAACAGTCTGGCTTGCAACTGATGAAGACCGCGAAGGGGAGGCTATTGCCTGGCATCTTTGTGAAGTTTTGAAACTTGACCCTAAAACAACTAATAGGATCGTTTTTCATGAAATCACAAAACCAGCTATCGAAGAGGCTATAAAACACCCTCGTACTGTCGATATGCATCTCGTACAGGCACAACAAGCTCGTCAAATTCTTGATCGTCTTGTTGGGTTTGAACTTTCACCAGTCGTCTGGCAAAAAGTCCCTGGTGGCAAATCCGCTGGCCGTGTTCAGTCACCAGCTGTTCGACTCCTAGTTGAACGTGAACGAGAGATTGAGGCATTTCAAGGTTCGTTCCAATTTAGAGTCACTGCAGTCTTTACTCACGAAGGTGATGAGCTAAAAGCAGAACTACCTCCACGTTTTAACACCGAAGAAGAAGCCACGGCTTTCCTTGAAGCCCTTCAGGATGCATCCTTTACTATCTCAGACATTACAACCAGTCCTTCGACTCGTAACCCAGCCGCTCCATTTACAACTAGTACGCTTCAACAAGACGCCAATGCAAAACTTGGTTTCGGATCAAAAGCGACTATGTCGAGTGCTCAAAAGCTTTACCAAGAAGGTAAGATCACCTACATGCGTACTGATTCTATGACGCTATCTGGTCAAGCAATTGCCGCTATCAAAGACTACGTCACCGGTGCTTTCGGACCACAATACTCTCAAGTTCGACAGTTTAAGACCAAAAGTGCCAGTGCCCAAGAAGCTCACGAAGCAATCCGTCCAACTGACGTCTCACTCGAGCGCGGAAGTGGCAACGAATACGACCAAAAGCTCTATAACCTTATCCGCACACGAACCCTTGCAAGCCAAATGGCACCAGCCAAGCTAGAAAAAACAACAATCACTATCCAAATTAGTACCCGCAGTGAGATCTTCGAGGCTAAGGGTGAAGTCGTTATCTTTGACGGATTCCTCCGTGTCTACGGTGGTGGCAAGAAAGATCCAGACATTCTTCCAGCAGTTTCAAAGAATGAAACACTTTCGCTTCAAGAGGTGAGTGCACGTCAAATGTTTGCTCGTCCACCAAGTCGCTTCACGGAAGGTGCACTTGTTAAGAAACTTGAGGAACTCGGTATCGGACGTCCATCAACCTACGCCACTATTATTAATACTGTCCAAGTTCGTGGCTACGCTGAAAAAGGCGAAGCCGAAGGTACGCCTCGCGATGTTATCGTTCTGACTCTTGAAAAAGAGGGAGTCAATCGTTCTGTTGTTGAAGAAAAGACCGGCTCTGACAGAGGGAAGCTTATTCCAACCGCTAGTGGAGAAGTGGTTAGTGACTTCCTAACCGGAAACTTCGAAACAATCGTCGACTATGACTTTACCGCAAACGTAGAACAAGAATTTGACCTTATTGCTGACGGCAAACTCCAACGTAACGATATGCTTCAGGAATTTTACACTCCTTTCCATGAACTAATCGCTCAATCAGGAGACATTAAACGTTCCGATGTTGCTCAGGCCAGAGAAATTGGCATCGATCCAAAATCTGGTAAGCCAGTCTTTGCTCGTTTCGGACGATTCGGACCAATGCTTCAGATCGGCTCAACTGATGATACCGAAAATAAACCGCAGTTTGCCCCAATGCCAGCTGGTCGTAAGATCGACAGCGTCACCCTTGAAGAAGCATTGCATGCCTTCCAACTACCACGTGTCGTGGGACAAACAAAAGAAGGGGAAGACATCAAAGCCAACGTTGGACGTTTTGGACCCTATATCCAGATAGGAAAGTTATTTGTCAGCATCAAACCGCTTGATCCTCACGACATAACCCTTGAACAAGCACTCGAAGCTTACGATGCCAAGTTAAAGGCAGAAGCCGAGAAGAACATCGCTGACTTTGGTGATGGTATAAAGGTATTAAAAGGCCGCTATGGCCCCTATATTACAGACGGTGCTAAGAATGCCAAGATACCTAAAGACGTCAAGCCAGAAGAGGTCACTCACGAACAGGCCATTGAACTTCTCGCTGCCGCACCAGCAGCTAAAAAAGGACGTTTCGGACGCAGGGCAACTCCCGCCGCTAAAAAACCAGCTGCAAAGAAAAAAGCTCCGTCTAAGCGAAAACCAGCTGCTAAAAAGAAATAAGTCTCAAGGGACTTATTTTTAGAGGTGAGTATCATTGACTTATTATACAACTTATGTTAAAATGTATACTGAATTACAATCTTGGAGTATCCCCACCATATGAGTTCAAAAACTCAAGAAACAGCACCTGCGACCTCTACTGAAATACGACAATCGTCCTCAGATATCCTCAAATTTTCCGCAAAAATCGGTGTAGGACTTGCCTCAATCGCATTACTCTCTGGCTGTGCGTCTCCATCTCCGTCCCCAACGTCAACCGAATATCTCACACCGGATAATGCTACAGTGAATAGCTTTCAATCTCCAGAAGGTGCTTGTGATCCAGAAATCGTCCTATATCAATCCGATGAAACAATTTTAGATAAAGCAGCAAGGGCTTGTCTAGATATCTACCATAGGACCTCCGTTGCACTAGTAAACTATAGTCTTAAGCCAACCGACGCCGAGAGGTTAGCTGTTGGTATTCAAGACCGTTTTGATGAAACCTCCAACGGCCTTATACATGTTGATGTCACATTAGTAGAGGCGAGTGCCGAAGCAAGGAAATTATTTGAGAAACAGAATCCAAAAGGCTGCGTCGATATCAATAATCTAAAACGTTACGCATCGTACGACGCTGCGGTCACTATGCCTTCTCTTAGCCCCTTTGACAAGATTATAGGTGTGAGCAATGACACTTCCTGCCAACCGAACACTCAAGGCGTTACCAACCCTTTATATGATCGCTACTCTGACGAATTTAGTATCTTACAATCGACTAACGAAGTGAAAGCTAACCATGGCAAGCTTATTGTTATGAAAAAAATTAATGGTAAACCAACCGAAGTCAAAGATCTCGTAAATACCAAAGATGTTGCCGCTCATGAACTCGGACATCTCTTTGGCATGGGCCATAGCGGTACTCTGACAAGTAATGGTGTTAATGTAGGAACCTATCTCATGAACTTTCCAAATGGTGTGTCGCTTGATTTAAACGACTTCGTTGCAAGAGGTGATTACCAGGAATACGCCGGTGACGATCTTATGGGAAATAATGACGATCTTCCCGCAAATTCGAAGTTCAACATTCCAGAAATGTATCAACTAGAGTGGCCTGAGCATGTCTTAGATAAAAGAGTATCTCTTAAGGGGATCGATATCCAGCAACAGAAAGTACACTTTTCGACAGCTACTCGTCCTGAAACGATTGCTATAGCCACGCTTAACACTGGACTTCGTATGCCTACGGGTTCTGGCAGTTTTGTGACTGATTTCGGATCAGAACAAAACTACCAAACGATAGCTTTTGTGCCATCGTTCATAAGCGGCGAGGAATCAAATAAGAGGATATTCGCTGGGGTCGAAGCCTATCTTATAGGCAGTAGTAATAACGTGGTTGATCTCGGTCTCATCTTAGCCCAACAATCAAACGGCCCCGCAAAATATGTACTTGAAGTCGGTGGCATTACTATCGATATTACGACAGACCCAGCTACAAATTCACTTTCAATTGCAACCCAACACTACCTAGGCTAAGTAATCTCTAGCTTTCTGAGCGTGATTGATAATTATCCTCCAAAAGATATACTAGGGGAATGAATACAGCCATTACCGTTATCATCAGCCTCATCGTCCTTGGCTTTATTTTAGCGAGACAACTACGTGAGCAACCTATTAAAGAAGATAGGGGATTCCAACTTCCAATACTTCTGTGTGTCTTTGGGCTTCTTGAAATCGCCACCAGTTTTGAAGCTGAGACAAAAGGACTTACACTTCTGTCTGTCGTATTACTACTCATCGGACTTTTCAGTGGAGCAGTCTTTGGATGGATTAGAGCAAAAAACATTCACCTTTGGTATGACAAGGGTCAACTGATGCGACAGGGGAACATCATTACCATTATCTTATGGGTAGTGGGAATTGGCCTCCACTTAGGCTTAGAGTTCCTAAGTGGTCACATCAATCCAGCAAGCGCCAGTATTACTAATACGAGCATTCTTCTGTATATAGGAATATCGCTCGCCGTACAGCGCTACGTGACGCTTCAAAGAGCTCGACTTATCAAAGTCAAACATCACGATAAAGACAGTCTCTAACACTTCTCACAAAGTGTCATACTATTGACATTTTGTTACTAATTTGCTATAATATGTCTAACCACAATACGTGGGATCGCAACTTAAATCTTCGACACAAAGGACATTCCATTGCAAACAATGCTTCGTACCCGTTTTTCCTTTGGCCAGACCACTGACCAGGACCCCTTCGACCAGTTCAATGACATTCCGTACCGCAGCTGGTTCATCGACACCGTCTCGGACGACACGATGAACATTCGTTCCCTCATGGATGTCGATGACGAGCCCCCTCGCACCGGCGCCCAGATCGTTGACCTGGTGATGAATCGTCTCAAGGTGCAGAACAGTGTTTCACTGTTCGCGTTCACCAGCAAGATCTTCAGCTACAACATCAACGGGATGCACTACGCTCACAACGGAAGAGGTGGCCTGCGATTCGAACTTGCAAGCCGCAGCACCGAAGGAAGCGTCGGAGCTCGAGGTCTCGCCGCGATCTTCTCCAACGTCCGTGTGTCGATCAGTCTGCCGGAAGGCTACCTGAGCGAGAAGAACGAACACGAACTGGGCATTGTCCCACGAGAGTTCAGCTCTCTCAAGTTGTTTCCTTCAACAGGCGTCGTCAGCTTCCGCTGACCGCGCCACCCCGTATTGTGGAACTGCGTGCCGATGGCACGCAGTTTTCACATTCTAAGCATAAGAATTGCAACCGCAAATAGCGTCTATATAAATCGTATAACACCTTAGGTAGTGCTTATGTAAGCACTTTTACCACAAAGGGGGTATATAGAAAGTCCCAAAACACTCTTTACAAAGGCTGTCGACTTCATGCTATAATGAGTTTAATTATATAAAATGTTTGACAATACAAATATTATCTTGTATAATCATAGGTAGATTTAATATCAGTAAAATTCCAGTGGTGTGGCTGAAGAAAGTAGCATAAATGAGCGACCAAAAAGACCAAGAACAGACTATTGACCTCAAGGCAGGCGTAAATGAAATTTTGGCCATTATCGATCAAGAACGTGAACGTGAAATTATTACACGTCGTTTTGGCCTATATGATCGTCGTGAAACCCTAGAGCAAATAGGTGAGCTTCTTGGTATTACCCGTGAGCGCGTACGACAGCTTGAAAAGGCTATTCTTATTCGTATCAAAATCGCTGCAGAAGACGGTAAAGTAAGCTCTGTTACTAACCTTGAAAAGGTATTTACTCGTCATCTTTCTGAAATGGGACGAATCGCTCGTATCCAAGATCTTACAGATCGCCTCCTAGGGAAGGTAAGTGACCAACGCGAACGAGCACACGTTGCTTTTATCGCTGAGCTTTCACCACACCTTACGGTTGTAAACGAGAACGATGACTATTTCTATAGTGTTGGTATCGCTGAATACGGTGACGAGAAGAAAATCCGTAGTGAAGTTGATGAAATCGTTAAGGCTATCAAAAAGCACGGTGAACCTCTTACTATCGAGGAACTTCACTCACAACTATCCTACGAGCACCCTAACTACGTACGTGCTCTTGCCAGTGTTAGCAAAGCATTAGCTCACCTTAAGGACAAATGGGGACTTGTAAAATGGCCTACCGTTAACCCTAAGAACATTCGTGACAAAATCTATGTCATCCTTGCTGAGAACGGTAAACCTATGCACTTTTCTGAGATCGCTGAATCAATTAAAGATTCAAGCTTCAAACGTAAAGATGTTACGACTCAAGCAATCCATAACGAACTTATCAAAGATAAGCGCTTTGTACTTATCGGACGTGGTATCTACGCTCTTGATTCATGGGGCTTTTCTAAGGGAACTGTAGCTGACATTATCAGCGACGTTCTAGAGAATGCTAGTGAACCACTTCACCGTGATGAAATCGTTAAGCGCGTCCTTAAAAGTCGCCAAGTAAAAGAGACGACTATTCTTTTGAACCTACAGAGCAAACCTCAGTTCAAGCGTGTTGCCAAGGCAACCTACACCCTCGACAAACAACCAGCAGCCTAATCGTTGCCATTTAAGAGGTTGAATGAGACAATAAAAGGGTCATATGGGCATAATCCAATCAATCATTTCTTTTTTCCTACAATGGTATGTATGGGGTCCTATCGTCTTAGTACTAGGTTTTTTAACTTGGCGCAATTATCGCAAGCTTGATAAGGTTGAGGGCGAGGTAGAGGGGGACCTTCTTATCCTCGAGATACCGAAGGCAAACGACAAGAAAGAGCTTGCCGCTGAGCAACTCTTTGCCAGTCTTCACGGTATCCTCCGGGACCGAGAAGAGCTGAAACTCAATAGTGGTATCCAAGAACATCTTAGTTTTGAGATCGCCTCAGTTAACGGTCAGATCCGTTTCTACGCCTGGGTACCAAAATCTCTCCGAAGCTTTGTCGAGGGACAGATCTATTCACAGTACCCAACAGTACAAATACGAGAAGCTGACGAAGATTATGTTGCCCATGAAGGTGAGCACAGCGTTGTCTACACGTCTGAGATTACTCTTACTGATAACGAAATGCTTCCGATTAAAACTTTTCAAAGCTTTGAAGTTGACCCGCTTGCGGGAATTACGGGGACACTAGCTAAGCTCGAATCAACCGGGGACGAGATCTGGGTACAGATCCTTACGAAACCAATAGCTGATGATTGGCACAAGTCGTCTGATCGATGGATCTCTCTCGTAAAAACAGGCAGAGACAAGGTCGGTGCCTTTAGCGCAAAATGGTTCGCTGAAGTATTCGCAGCCCTTTGGAAACCACCCGCTGACGGTAAACCAGCCGAAGGTGCCAAGCCTAAAGAAATCTCAGAGCGAGATAAAACTCGTATAGCTGAGGCGCAAACAAAAGCCACAAAACTTGGCTATAAGGTCAAAATTCGTTTAGCGTACCTAGGAGAAAGTCCTACCGATGCCCGTCTTCGTATGCAGGCTATTGTTGGAACCTTTAAACAATTTAACTCAACAAACTTGAATGGTTTTAAGGTTGCAAATGCTAGTTTCAAAAAGGAAGATCTCGAGTCCTACCGCCGAAGAACCTTCGGAAAAGGCGGCTATATCCTTAATATCGAAGAGGTTGCCAGTGTCTTCCACCTTCCTCACACAAACGTGGAGACCCCTAATATCGTTTGGGCCAGTACTAAAACGGCAGAACCACCAGCTAAACTGCCTCTTATTACCGGTAACCCCGAGATTGATGAAAACATCAGTGCCTTTGGTCTTACAAACTTCCGTGGTATTAATCACCAGTTTGGTATGCTCCGTTCGGACCGTTCTCGTCACGTCTATATTATTGGACAGACCGGAGCAGGTAAGTCGGGTACACTCGAGCTCTTTGCCCTCAGCGACATCTTCCACGGTCATGGCTATGCCATCATCGACCCACACGGAGACTTTGCCGTTGATAACATGCGTTTTATTCCAGGCAGCAGGCTTCAAGACGTCGTCTATTTCAACCCAGCTGATACCGCATTTCCTCTTGGATTTAACCCACTCGAAGTCACAAATCCTAACCAAAAGACAAACATTAGTTCCGAAGTCATCGGAGTCTTAAAGCGTATGTTCGGCGAGAGTTGGGGACCACGTTTGGAATACATCCTTCGTTATACGATCCTCGCCTTACTTGATCGTCCTTCAACAACTATGCTTGATATCACTCGTATGCTTACTGATAAGAAGTTCCGTAACGAAACGCTCGAGTACTCTCAAGATACCGTTGTTCTCAACTTCTGGAAGGTTGAGTTTGCCTCTTGGAACGATAAGTTCGTCTCTGAGGCCATTGCTCCAGTACTTAATAAGGTCGGTGCCTTTACAGCTAACCCGATCATCCGTAATATTATCGGTCAACCAAAGAGTACCTTTAATATCCGTGAAATCATGGACGAAGGGAAGATTCTCATCGTCAACCTATCAAAAGGTCTCATCGGTGAAGACAATGCTGCTATCTTAGGTGCCTTCTTGGTTACCAAGATTCAACTTGCGGCCATGAGCCGAAGTGATATCGAACGTATCGAAGATCGTCGACCGTTCTACCTCTATGTAGACGAGTTCCAGAATTTCGCTACTGATTCATTTGCGACTATTTTATCTGAGGCTCGTAAGTACGGGCTTAATCTTACTGTTGCTAACCAATACATTTCACAGATGAGTGAGACTGTTCGTGATGCTGTGTTTGGTAACGTTGGTAGCATGATCTCTTTCCGTGTTTCTGCAGATGACGCCCCAATCCTTGCCAAGCAATTCGAACCACAGTTTGAACCAACGGATCTTCTCCAAATGCACAACCGTAACTTCATTATTAACATGGTGATTAACGGTGAGAAATCTCCAGCCTTCAGTGCAACCACGTTGACACTTCCTCCGCCACAGATTGATAACAGTGGTCGTATTATTGAAAATACCCGACGTCTCTACAGCCGAAGTAGGGCAGAAGTAGAACAAGAGATTAGTGCCTCCATACAACCGCCCGAGAGCCTTCAGAAACGTCCTGCACCTCAATCTCAAACACAGGCGAGGCAGTGGCCAATTGATGCTCTAGCCAAAGCCGTACCATCAGTTCCGCCAACATCTAATCCGCCTTCGCTAGTAGAACAACAATCATCTCCACTCACCGAAGCCAATATCGATCCTAACGCACCACCAAAGAAGAAGCGTACGAGAACTCGTAAGCGTAAACCTTCAGCAGCACAAGTTCAAACTCGAGCAGGCGAGACCCTTCAGCAGCCCCCTACAGAAATTTCATCGAATGCCACTTCTGCGCAGGAAAGTGAACTCAATATTAGATGATTCGGGGGCAGACCAGGATAGAGCCAGAAAATGGTTCTCTTGTTAGATTATTTGAGGGTACGTATCACGCCAGTCCAATAGATGACCAGATGCTCGACGGGGATTTTGCAACTCACAAGATGTTCCAAGAGGCAGCCGAAAGACTTGATATATATAAAGGTATAGCCGGTCTTTCTTTTACTATCATCTATAAATACATGCTCAAGAAAACAGAAGAAGACGAAGGAGTAAGTCGCAAATACGATCTCTATGGGCAGTATATAAACTGGACAAGTGATGCATCGCAACACCGACCTCATATTCTCATCGCTAGGCCAGCTATTCAACTCGTCGCAGAAAACCTACAAGGCCAAACAACAAAGGGCCAGACTATGTTTAAAAGAGATCAGGTGATACACAGCGTACTCGAACACCTAGAATTAGTCTCTGAGACATAAATCCTTTCATTAACAATTCGAATTCTGAAGCTAATAGTGACTAAATCTGTATGACATTGGTATCTCAAATGCTATGATATAAAAGCTCTTCAGCGAGCTGTAAGAAATCTCAGAGATGGTCTCTGAGGTTGCTTTTTAACAATCTAGTCTAAGGATAAGAAATGAAACGCAAAAAGTCGGTGAGTATCATCGGGATACTCGCCTTCGCAGGTG
>Ga0302187_10002520_pt1 | contig 15059 bp, 14 predicted proteins | sample II_Bog_E1_3_FD_202120 | JGI IMG/M metagenome (GOLD analysis project Ga0302187, IMG submission 202120) | Peat permafrost microbial communities from Stordalen Mire near Abisko, Sweden - II_Bog_E1_3 | ecosystem: Environmental > Terrestrial > Soil > Wetlands > Peat | place: Sweden: Abisko...
CGGTCCGGCTTTGGAGGATTGTGGCGGCAAGGTCCTTCTGCCAGCCCAAGCGCCCATGCTGTGGGGGAACCGCGAGGAGTTGGTGCGCCTGTTCCAGAACCTGATCGGCAATGGCCTGAAATATCATTCCCCCAACCGTTCGCCGGTGGTCGAGGTTTCCTGCGATGGGAAAGGGGGGGAATGGCAGATTGCCGTGAATGACAACGGTATCGGCATCGAACCGGCCTATTTCGACCGCATCTTCGGCATCTTCCAGCGCCTGCATACGGAAAGCGCCTATGACGGCACCGGCATCGGTCTGGCGGTTTGCCGGAAGGTCGCCGAGCATCACGGCGGCTTCATTACCGTCAGTTCCGAGCCGGGACTTGGCAGCCGCTTTACTGTGGTGCTGCCCCAATCGGCCTAGTCGCCCGCGTCAGCCAGTCGGAACTGTCGCCATCCACCAAGGGGGCGATGCGTTCCTCCACCAGCCGGTGATAGGCATCCAGCCAACTGGTCTCGGCCTTGGTCAGCAGCGAAGCATCGATCAGACGGCGGTCGATGGGGGCCAGGGTCAGGGTTTCGAACCCCAGCAGCGGGCGTTCGCCCATGACCGGCAGTTCCTTCACCGCCAGCAGATTCTCGATGCGGATGCCATAGGCTCCGGCCTTGTAGTAACCGGGCTCGTTGGAAATTACCATTCCCGGCTTCATGGACTGGGAGTTGCCCACCTTGGATATCCGCTGCGGCCCTTCATGGACCGACAGATAGCTGCCGACGCCATGGCCGGTGCCATGGTCATAGTCCAATCCCTCGTTCCACAAAGCCTGTCTTGCCAGCACGTCCAACTGGCTGCCGGTGGTGCCGCTGGGGAAGCGGGCGGTGGCGATGGCGATATGGCCCTTCAACACCAGGGTGAAGCGGTGGCGTTCTTCCTCGCCGACCTCGCCGATGGCGATGGTTCGAGTGACATCAGTGGTGCCGTCCAGATATTGCCCGCCGGAATCCAGCAGGAACAATTGCCCGGCCTCCAGCTTGCGGTCGCTTTCGGCGCTGGCGCGATAATGGACGATGGCGCCGTTGGGGCCGGCTCCGGCGATGGTGGGGAAGCTGGGGCCGCGGTAAAGGGCGTTCTGGCGGCGGAATTCCTCCAGCCGATCGGCGGCGGAACATTCGCTGCAGGCCAGAGCATGGCGGTCCAGCCAAGACAGGAAGCGCACCAGGGCGACACCATCGCGCAGATGGGCCTGACGGGCTCCGTCCAACTCCACCTTATTCTTGCAGGCCTTGGGCAGGGCGCAGGGGTCGTTGCCCGAGACCGGCTTGGCTCCGGCGGCCTTCAGGCGATCCTCGATCCAGGCCGGGGTGCTGTCGCCGTCCAGGCGCACCAGGCGCCCCTTCAGGCCGTCCAGCACCGCGCCCATGTCCATGGGGCGATGCAGGCGGACTTCCGGGCCCAGATGGGGTTCCAACTCCGGCGAACGCTTGCGGGGATCGATGAACAGATCCAGCGAGCCATCACGATGGGCGATGGCGAAGCAGAGGGGTAGGGGAGAAAACTCCACATCCTCGCCACGGATATTCAGCAGCCAAGCCACGGAGTCGGGGGACGACAGGAAGGCGGCATCCTGCTTTTCCTCGATCAGATTGCGGGCGACGGCGGAGCGTTTTTCGGCGGAAGACTGACCGGCGAAGTCCTGGGCATGGGGCACAACAGGAGCCAAAGGCGGCTCGGGCTGGTCCAGCCAGACCGCGTCCAGGGGATTGCAATCCAGGGCCACCAGCTCGGCTCCGGCCTTGGCGCAGGCGCCCCGCAGTTTCTCGACGGCCTTTGTCGTATGCAGCCAGGGATCGAAGCCCAGCTTGGCCCCGGCAGGCAGGTTTTTGGCCAGCCATTCGTTGGGCGGCTCGTCGGTCAGATGGTGGCGGCTGAACAGAGCGCCGTCCACCTCGGTCTCGGCCTGAAGGGTATAGCGCCCATCGACGAACAGGGCGGCTTGTTTGGTCAGGACCACCACCAGCCCGGCCGAGCCGGTGAAGCCGCTGATCCAGGCCAGCCGCATGGCATGGGGCGGAACATATTCCCCCTGATGCTCGTCGCTGCGCGGCACCAGAAAGCCGTCCAGCCCGCGCAAAGCCAGTTCCTGGCGCAAAAGATTGAGTCTGCCGGCAAAAAGCGAGGGCGAGGTCATGGGGCAAGGTCCACCAAAGGTCATCTCTTCAAGCTAGGCTTTGTGCCGACTTCCGGCAAGGGCTTGAACTTATGTTGCATTGCAATATATCAGGAAGAGGAAGATGGTGAGTGACGGGCAAAATTCCAGGGAATCCGCCCTGTCATGCACCTGACTCAATGCTGCGATGCGGAAAAAACTCCTCCATCCCCAGATCGATCGGACTATGGTGCGGTCAGAAGGGGCAGCATTGTTGACCAAATTAAAGGAGGCCGCTCATGTGGCCATATGACGAAGACGAGATCCAGTGGCTGAACTGTCTGGCGAACAGCCAGGAGGACGATGCCAATAAGCCGTCTCCCGGCGAGGAGTTCATTCCGTGCTGATTGCCCTTACCAGTTTTCTGCGTCGCTGGTCCGACGATATCGCCCGCTATGGCTTCTTAGGGGCCCTACTGGGCGCCGTGCCGGAGCCGCAGGTCCATGGCCGCAAGGCCGTCGCCATGCGCGGGACACCGGCGCAGCGTCGTTTGGCCCAGGCCCTGCCGCGCCCCGCCGTTTCCCTAAGCCGCGAGCCGGCCAACCGTGATGCGGAATGGGGCCCCGGTTCGGGCATGCGTCAGCGCCGGGAACCGACGCTTTAACCATACCGCCGCGAGGCGGCGTAAGTCCATCGCCGGGCGCGGCCTCCGCCGCTTGGCCGCCGCCTCAATGGCGGCTGAAAAGAAGCGGGACGGATGGGCCTTTTAGTGCCCGTACAGTACCCGGCAAATCACTACCGAGAAGATCACGCCGCATAAATCCGCCATCAGCCCTGCCAGCAGGGCGTGGCGGATGCGGCGCACGCCGACTGCGCCGAAATAGACCGCCAGCACATAGAAGGTGGTCTCGCTGGAGCCATAGATGGTTCCGCTCAAAATCCCCAGATAACTGTCCGGTCCGATGGCCGGGTCTTTCATCAGCGCCGCCAGATAGCCGAAGCTGGCCGAGCCCGAGAGGGATCGCAGTCCCGCCATGGTCAGGGCCTCGACCGGCAGGCCTAAGGGCGCGGTGATGCGGCCGATGGGGGCCAACAGCATCTCCATGGCGCCGCTGTCGCGGAGCATCCCCACCGCCACCAGGATCGCCACCAGATAGGGGATGATCTTCAGGGAAATCCCCAAGCCGTCCTTGGCCCCTTCGACGAAGGCTTCATAGACCGGCACTTTTTTGATCATCCCGAAGGCCAGCGATCCTGCGAACATGCCGGGAATGATCCAGGGCGACAGGCTGCGGCCCCACAAAAGACAGATCGGCACCAACCCCACCAGGGCGGTCATGGCCGCCAGTGTGGCCCAGTGGGGCAGGGGCAGTGTATCGGCTCCTGCCAGGGCTTCGTCGGAGGCGGCTTGGTCGTCAGGGGCGCGGTGGCGCAGCAGGCTGCTTTCCCCGGCCTTGTCCATGGGAAACCAGCGCGAGCCGAACTTTGCAAAGATGATGGCCGAGCCGCTGGCCCAAAGGGTGGCGAACAGGGTGGTGACGATCACTGCCGCCGGATCGTGGGAGCCGATGGCGGTGCGCAAAGCCATCACATGGGTGGGCAGGATGGTGACATTGGCCGTATTGATGGCCAGGAACAGCACCATGGCGTCGCTGGCGGTGCCTTTCTGGGGATTGAGCCGGTCCAGCTCCTGCATGGCCCGCACGCCGAAGGGGGTGGCCGCATTGGACAGCCCCAGCATATTGGCGGCCACATTCATCACCATGGCCCCCATGGCCGGATGACCGGCGGGAACTTCCGGAAACAGGCGGGTGAGCAGGGGCTTGAGCAGTCTTGCCAGCCCGGCCATCATACCTCCGGCCTCGGCTACCCGCATCATGCCAAGGAACAGCGCCATGGTGCCGATCAGCCCCAGGCCTAAGGTCACCGATCCCTCGGCGGCCTTCAGGGCGGCAGTTCCCAATTGCTCCATGGGGCCACCTTCGGCTCCGGCAGGCCAAGAGAGCTGGTGCCAGCCGGCGACGGCAAAAGCAGAGGCGACGATCAGGAAGAAGACGGCATTCATGCTAAGATGGAGACACAGCTTCGCCCATCCTGCAACGCTCATCACTGGATTTGGCTGATCTCTTGTGGTAGCCCTGCGCCCCATGTCCAGCCTGCGTCATCTTGTCCTAGCACTTCCGCTCGTCCTGGCGGCGTTATCGCCTGCCTTGGCCGAAGAGTTTCCCGAACTGCCGCCCCTGGCCCAGCCGGGGCAGTGGAGCTATGTCACCCAGGATGATGCCTCCAGCAGCAGCCATTGTGTTGGTCGGCCTCTCTCGCCGCTTTGCGCGGTGGAGACACTGCTGGCCTGCTTTCAGCGTGACCGTCAGGAGCTTTGCCGCATGGTGGATGATGGCGCCGAGCAATATGCCCAGATCTTTTCTGCTCCTGCCGATCTGAGCAAATATCTGGCCTATCGGGTCCTGGACGCCAAGAAGATCGATGCGGACTCGGTCCGCGCCGGCCAAGCCAGCCATGCCCAGGACGGCGACGTGCTTCTGACCGTGGATCAGCGGGAAGGCCAGTTGGGCCGCTATGCCCGCGCCACCGGAGCCCCGGCCCAGGATTTTCTGCTGCGGCGCCAGGAAAACGGTACTTGGAAGATCGTCAGCTGGGGTGATCCCGGCGAAGCGCTGTCTTCGATCCCCACGCCCTAGAGCCCGTTCCGATTGATCAACACGGATACTCTAGGTTTGTATCAAACGGCCCGTGCCGGGCCCGCTCAAGCGCCGCGCGGGCTTAAGGCATTTTTCCATCTGCTTTCGTCTGATCGAAAAATGCCCTAAGCCTTAAGTCCCCTTGACGGCAAGCTGACCCGGATCAACCATTCGCCTTCTTTTTCGCCAGAAGGTGGTTTTATGATCAAGGTCTGCATTCTTTACCCCAATCAGCCGGGCGCACGGTTTGATCGCGATTATTACCTGCAGACCCACATGCCGATGGCGGTGGAAAAGCTGAGCCCAGCTCTTAAAAGCGCCTCTATCGATTTTGGTCTGAATGGCGGGCTGCCGGCAGTGCCGGCCCCCTATATCGTCGTTTGCAACCTGTTCTTCGAGACGATCGAGGCCTTTTATGGGGCCTTCATGCCGAATATGCAAAGCCTGCAGGGTGACATGCCCAATTACACCGACGTCATCCCGGTCGTTGTGATCAGCGACGTGGTGTCGGTGCTTTAGGTTAGGCCTTTCCTTCCCGCCACCAGGCCAGCACCAGCCCGCCGAAGCCCAGCAGCAGAAGCAGCGGGGCAGGTAGCAGGGGGCTGTCCTCGACGGCGGTGACCTGGGTCTGGCCGTTGGCCTGCAGGCCCATCCAGCCGGGGCCGGATTTGCTGGCCGCCGGGGAGACCATATGGATCGAGGGCAGGCCGTCGTCGATCCAGCGGATCGCTCCGCCGCCTTGGGCGACGAAGGGCTTCAGCTTGTCGGGGGTGGCCTTCAGCTCGGACATCTCGATGGGATTGATGGAGCCCAAGGCGGCCAGGGCCTGCTTGCCGTCGGCTTCCACCCGCCACAGACCGGGCTGATCCAGAGCCATCTTGCCGACGGCGCGGCCATCGCCGAGATCGACCAGGGGCAGCTTGTGGGTCTGGCCATCGGGTCCGGTGATGGTGGCTTCTGTTCCGCCCGGGGTCAGGCTGTGGCGCTGCACCTCCAGCATGTCGCCCTTGATGTCGGCGGTGAGGCGGGAATCTTCCAGTTCGGGCTCTTTCATCAGCCAATGGGCAAGACGGCGCAGCAGTTCGGCCTGTGGCCCGCCACCGTCCCAGCCCCGTGACCATAGCCAGATGGTGTCGCTCATCAGCTCGGCCACCCGGCCTTTGCCGACGCGGTCAAGCATCAGCAGAGGCTGGCCTTTCTCGCCCTGCATCACCAGATCCCCGCGACCCTTGCCGCTGCTGCCGATCAGGCGCATCCAGCGGCCCCAATGATCGACGCCGGGCAGGGCCGAGGTGACGGGATGGCGCCGTCCCAGGTCGGTGACGGTGGGGCGAAAGGGCGTTTCGGTGATATCGCCCGAGGGGGCCAGGGGCAAAATGTCGGCCAAGGCGCTGGCATAGGGCGTGTCGGGGCCGGAAAACTCCGGCCCCACGGCCATCAAAAGGGCTCCGCCGTCGCGGACATATTGGGCGATGTTCTCGTAATAAGCTGGCGGCAGCACCGTGCGCTTGCGGTAGCGGTCAAAAATGATCAGGTCGAAGTCGTGGAGCTTTTCTTCGAACAACTCCCGCACTGGGAAGGAGATCAGAGCCAGCTCGCGCATGGGGGTGCGGTCGTCTTTCTCCGGTGGGCGCAGGATGGTGAAATGTACCAGATCGACGCCGGGATCGGCCTTCAGCAGATTGCGCCAGGTGCGCTCTCCGGCATGGGGCTCGCCCGAGATCAGCAGCACCCGCAGATGATCGCGCACGCCCGAGATGGACAAAGCCGCCCGATTGTTCAACAGGCTGAGTTCCTTGGGCGCCGCTTCTGCCTCAAGCTCCAGCAGGTTGGGACCGGCATGGGAGACAGGAACCGTCAGGGTCACCCGGCGGTTCAGGGGCATGGGCATGACCTTGGGCTCGCCGCCGTCTTGCCGCCAGATCAGATTGGCTTTGCCGTCATGGTTGGGGCCGTCATATCCGGGATCATCAATACGCACCGCCACCTCGACGCTGCCGCCGACGATGCCGAAGCCGGGGGCTTGCTCCACCACCAGCCGACGGTCACGCTCTTCGATATGGCCGGCCAGCAGCACATGCAAGGGTGCTCCCAGGTCGTTCTTGGTGGGCACGTCATGGACCTGGCCGTCGGTGATCATCACCACCCCGGCCAAGCGGCGGCGGGGCAGATCGGCCAGGGCGCGATCGACGGCCTGGAACAGCTGGGTGCCTTCGTCGATGCCGGGTGTGGCCTTCCAATGCTCGACCCGGACATCCAGGCCGGGCAGAGCCTTCAGCTTATCGAGGACGCCATCCAAGGCCTTGGCGGCCTGGTCCTTGCGACCATCCAGCTCCATGCTGGGGGAGTCATCGACCACCACCACGGCGGTATCGGCCAGGGGCGTCGCGGTTTCGCGGGTCAGACGGGGATCGGCCAGGGCCAGCAGCAGCACCGCCAGCGGAACCAGCCGCCACCATTGCCGCCCGAAGCTGACCAGGATCAGCCCCAGCACAGCCGCCGCCGCCAGCATCGGCCAGGGCAGCAAGGGCGAGAAGAGAAGGTTGGGCAGGCCGCTCATCGCTTCAGCCGCTCCATGATGGCCGGCAGATGCACCTGATCGGACTTATAGTTCCCGGTCAGGGCGTACATCACCAGATTGATGCCGAAGCGGTTGGCCTGCTCGCGCTGGGCCTCGCCGCCGGGGATGACGGCGAAGAGCGGCTGGCCCGAGGCATCGGCGGCCCAGGCGGCGGCCCAGTCGTTAGCGCCGATGACCACCGGTGAGACGCCGTCATAGGCGGCTCCTGCTCCCTCGGCCACATAGACCGGCGAGCCCTCCAGCCGTCCCGGCAGATCGCGCAGGATATAGAAGCTGTGGGTCAGCACATGATCGGGCGTCACCGGCGTTAAGGGCGGAATATCAAGGCCTTCGGTCATGATCCGCAGGGGTTCAGGCCCGCTCTGGCCGCCGTCGCGGGCATCGAACAGGATCATGCCGCCATGGCGCAGGAAATCGTTGATCTTCTCGCGGGCCAGGGACGAAGGTGCTTTTGGATGCGATGGCACCGGCCAGTAAAGCAGGGGATAGAGGGCCAGCGGGTCGCGCTCCGGCGTAATCCCCACCGGCTCGCCCAGATCGGCGGTGGTCCGGCGGCTGAGGAGCCGCGACAGGGACACCAGCCCCGACTTGCTGGTGGCATCCAGCGCGGCGTCGCCGGTCAGGACATAACCCAGCCGTGGCTGCAAGGCGGCCTGGAGCGAGGTATCCTCGGCGGCACGACCCTGGATGGGCAGCAGGGCCAGCATCAGGGCGATGGGCAGCAGACGTCGCCAGCCCCGGCGCAGGACGATCAGCGCCGCCATATCCATCAGCAGCAGGGCCAGGGCCAGTTGCAGCAGCAGTGGCCGCAGGTCGCGCTCTGGCGTCGGCTGCTCCATGTCCTGGGCCTCCAGCCCGGCGGGCAGAGGCCGCAGGGAGGTCAGGGCGGGCGACAGATTGAGGGCCTTCAGGCCGGTCTCATCGCCATAAAGACCAGGGGGATGCTTGGGGCCGGGCTTGATGTCATCATCCTTGGCCGGCAAAGGATCGACGGCGCTGCCCGGCTCTCCCAGATGGCCGAAGCCGTCCAGCAGGGCCTTGGGCGGCAAGGGGTGGTCCGAGGCTGTGCCCGCCACGCCTTGCGACAAATCCAGCAGCCGCTTCATCATCTGTGGCAGCAGCCCCGACAGGCCAAGGTTGCTCCAGTCCGGCCAGACGGTGGTATGGATCAGCACGATCCAGCCCTTGCCCAGCTTGCCGCCGGTGACCAGGGGCGTGCCGTCCTCCAGCCGGGCCCAGGTCCGGGCGTTCAGCTCCAGGGACGGTTCGGCCAGCAGTTGGGCCTTGATGCGCAGGTCGGGCGGTACGGTCAGACCGGCGAAGGGGCCATTGTCGGGCATGGCGGCCAGGGCCATGGGGCGGGTCCAGCTCATGGTGCCGCCCAGGGTGCGGCCATTGCCGCGTAAAGCCACCGGCAGCAGGTCATCGGGAGCATGGGCCAGCTTCGGCCCCGCCAGCCGCACCAGCACGCCGCCCTTTTCCACCCAGGCCTTGAGGTTGGAGAGTTCGGCGGCGGGAGGCGTGCCTTCGTCGGGCAGCACCAGCAGGGACAGCTCGCGCTTCAGCAGATCGAGGGCCGGACCCTGGCGCACCTCGGTCAGGGGTGACAAGGCTTGGTCGAGGTAGAACAGATCATCCAGCAGCGGCGAGGCGGCGGCGGAGCCATCGCGGGCCAGACCCACCGGGCGGCGCTGCCAGCGGGGATCGAGCAGAACGGTGGTGGCGGCGCTAGCCTGATCCTCGACGGTCAGGCGCTCCACCCGATTGCGCAGCTCCGAGGGCATGGCGAGCTTGACGTCGGCTTGAGCATCGCCATTGCCGAAGGTCACTTGGCCTCGGCCCAACTCTCGCCCGGCGCCATCGGTGGCGATGACCGTGGCTTCGTGGGTCGTATCGGCCCGCATCAGCCGGGGTACCAAGTCCGCCTCGCCGGGCGTGGGCGGCAGCAGGACCAGGGGCAGGGTCTTGGGCTTGAGGAGGTCCAGGGAGCCGTGGGCCTTCAGGGCCTGAGCCAAATCTTCGGCTTCTCCGTCCAATCCGTCGCTCAGCCAGACGGCATGCAGGCCCGAAGGAGCCTCGGCCAGGGACCGGGCAGCGGTAGACCGCTGGGTCGGCCAGGGATGGGGGGCGGCTCCGTCCAGCAGGCCTCGGGCCTGGGCGGCGGGCATGGGGCCTTGTAGGCGGGGCGGGCTGTTGTCGGCGGCGGGCGCAGTCAGCAGCAGGCGCACCGGCAGCCCGGCCCGTTCGGCTCCGTCCAGCAGAGTCTCGGCCCGCTGATGCAGCTTGCTCCAGGCCGGAGCCGAGGCCCAGCCGTCGTCGAGAACCAGCAGCAGCGGGCCTTCGCCGACGGGAGCGGCGGCATTCATCAGGGGATGGGCGGCGGCCATGATGATCAATGCGGCCAGGGCCAGACGCAGCAGCAGCAGCCACCAGGGCGTGCGGGCAGCGGCGCGGTTGACGGCCTCCAGCCCGATCAGCAGGGCGATGGCCGGGAAGATTTGGCGGCGCGGCGAGGGCGGCACCACCTTCAGCAGCCACCACAGCATCGGCAGCAGGGCGATGGCGGCCAGCAGCCAGGGAGTACTGAAGCTCAATCCGCCCATGGCCTTAATCCCCCGCCAGCCGGCGATGAAGGATCAATGCGCCGTCGCGGGCCGGCTGTCCGGTGCCATGCAGATCGAAGCTCCAGCCTAGGGGCTTGGTGGCTTGGGCCAAGGATTGGCGCAAGTCCACCAGCCGAGCGGCATAGGCATCGCGCAGTTCTTCAGCCTTGGCGACGGTCAGGGAAGCTTCGCCCTCCAATCCTTCGAAGCGCAGGCGGCCATTGAAGGTCAAATCTTCCTCGGCGGGGTCGAGGATTTGCAGCAGATGACCCTTCACTCCAGCCTCGGCCCAACGGCGGATCGGCTCGGCCAAGGCGTCGTTGGCGGGCAGGAAGTCGGACAGCAGCAGCAGATGCCCACCCTGGGCCAGTCGTCGTTCTTGGGGGATAGGGCCGCAAGCCGTGGCCAGGGACTCGGCCAGACGCGGCAGCAGGGCGCGGCCAGGGGCTGGCTGTTCGTCGCTGCCCAGCACCCCAACCCGCTCGCCGCTTTTCAGCAGCAGGGCGGCGATGGTCAGGGCCAGGAGCAAGGCGCGGTGGCGCTTTTTTTCCACTGAAGGGCCGGAATGCCAGTCCATGGAGGCCGAGCCATCCACCCACAGCCACACCGGCTGCGAAGCGCTCCACTCGGTCTCGCGGACATAAAGATGCTGCGAGCGGGCCGATTGCCGCCAGTCGATGGCGCTGGCCGGATCGCCCGGCTGGCTGCGGCGATATTGCCAAAAGGCGGTGCCGTCGCCGCTTTGGCGGCGGCCATGTTCGCCCATGGTCAGGGATGCGGCCAGCCGTTCGGCCTCTGCCAGCAGGGGCGGCAGTTCGGCGGCCAGAGCCTGAGCTTCGGCCTGGGCAAGCTGTCTGGCGGCTCCCGCCTCGGCCATCAGCACACCGTGGCGATCAGGCGGTCGATGATGTCCGAGGTGGTCACACCCTCGGCGCGGGCGGAAAAGCCCAGGGCCATGCGGTGGCGCAGGATAGGTGCTGCCAGGGCCGCCACATCTTCCACCGACGGGGTCAGGCGACCGTCCATCAGGGCGCGGGCGCGGATGGCCAACATCAGAGCCTGAGCGGCGCGGGGACCGGGGCCCCAGGCCACATGTCGGCGCACGGCCTCAAGGCTGCTGTCCTCGGGGCGGCCAGAGCGGACCAGGGTGAGGATGGCCGAGACCACGCTTTCGCCCACCGGCACATGACGCACCAGCCTTTGGGCATCCATCAACTGCTCGCCGTCGAAGACCGCATGGACGCGCTCTTCATGGGCGCCGGTGGTGGACAGCAGCATGCGGCGTTCCGACTCCAGGTCGGGATAGCCAACATCCACCTGCATCAGGAAACGGTCCAGCTGGGCCTCGGGCAGGGGATAGGTCCCCTCTTGTTCCAGGGGGTTCTGGGTCGCCAGCACATGGAAGGGCTGGGGCAGGTCGTAGGAGTGGCCGGCGATGCTGACTTTTTGCTCCTGCATGGCCTGCAAAAGCGCCGACTGGGTGCGCGGGCTGGCGCGATTGATCTCGTCGGCCATCAAAAGCTGGCTGAAGACAGGGCCCCGGATGAAGCGGAAGCCGCGTTCTCCGCCGGCGCCTTCCTCCAGCACTTCCGAGCCCAGGATATCGCCGGGCATCAAATCGGGGGTGAATTGCACCCGTTTGGTATTCAATCCGAAGACGGTGCCCAAGGTTTGGACCAGCCGGGTCTTGGCAAGACCAGGAACGCCGATCAACAGGGCGTGACCGCCCGCCAGCAGCGTGATAATTGTCTGATCTATGACATCAGTCTGGCCGAAGATGACTCGGCCTATGACGTCACGGGCTTCTTTCAGTCGGGTCTTGAGTCCGTCCGCCTCCTCTACCACTTTGGGAGTCAGGGCAGTTGGTTGGGACGCGACGCCGGAAGGGCTCTGAGATGCTGGGATCACACTATCACTCCGAAGGTCGCGCCAAACCTTTTGCGGCATTTGGGACAGGAGAACGGGCGATGACCAATTTAAGCACGGACCAAGCCCATGAAGGGCAGGCCCGTTGCGGCAAACTGGACATGCGGATCGCCCGTGATGGCAAATGGTTCTACCATGGCTCACCGATTCCCCGCAAAGAGATGGTATGCCTGTTCGCCTCTATGTTGACACGTCGCCCCGACGGCAGCTACTGGCTGGTCAATCCCGGCGAGGAATGCGAGATCGAAGTGGAAGACGTGCCCTTTTTGGCCGTCGAGCTTTTCACCAGTTGCTGCAGCGGCGAACGCTGCTTCAGCTTTCGCACCAATGTGGACGAGCTGGTGACCCTGGACGCCGACCATCCCTTGCGGATCGTCAATGACAGCAACGGCACTCCTCCTTATTTGACGGTACGCGAAGGATTAGAGGCGCGGCTCACCCGTTCAGTCTATTATGAGCTGGTGGCGCTGGGCCACGAAGAAACCATCGGCGGAGAGAGCCTGTACGGCATATGGAGCAAGGGCATCTTCCACCCCCTGGGCAAGCTGGACGATCTGGTCTGAGCCGCGAGGATATCGCGCGCCGGCTGGCCGATTGGCCGCGTCGTCATGACCGGTCCGACATCAACACAGCCCATTTTCTGGCCGGTCATTCCGACGAGCGCCCGAAGCCGCCTCAGCCGCAAAAGGAGCTGACGGCGGCCGCCGTGCTGGTGCCCTTGGTGCTGCGCGAGCCGGGGCTGACCGTGCTGCTGACCCAGCGCACCGCTCATCTGGCCAATCATGCCGGCCAGATCAGCTTTCCCGGCGGGCGCATGGAGGAAGAAGACACCGATGCCGTCGAGACCGCCCTGCGCGAGACCGAGGAAGAGATCGGCCTGGATCGTCGCCATGTGGAGCTGCTGGGCTTCCTCGACCCCTACGTCACTATCACCGGCTTTGTCGTCACGCCTGTGGTCGGGCTGGTCACGCCGCCCTTCGAGTTGACCTTGGACAGCTTCGAGGTGGCCGAGGCCTTCGAGGTGCCGCTGGCCTTTCTTTTGGACCGGGCCAATCATCAGCGGCATTTCCGCACGACGCCCCAAGGCCAGAAGCATTATTTTTGGGCCATGCCCTTTGAAGAGCGATATATCTGGGGTGCTACCGCCGCCATGCTGGTGAATCTGTCGGAAGTTCTGGAGCCCTAGGCTAAGAAATATGCGAGCCCCCGAAGGTCTAAAACTGCCCAAGGACGAACCGGTCGGCCAATTGTCGCCGCAAGCCTGGATGCAGGCCGCCGAAACCCAAGCCGTCATCGCCGCCCTGACCGCCGAAGGGGCCGAGGTTCGTTTCGCCGGCGGCTGCGTGCGGGATTCCGTGCTGGGCCGGCCCATCCGCGACATCGACATCGCCACCCACGAGCCGCCCGAGCGGGTGCAGGCTCTGCTGAAGAAGGCGGGCATCAAGGCTATTCCCACCGGCATCGCCCATGGCACCATTACCGCCGTGGTCGGGCATGAGCATTTCGAGATCACCACCCTTCGCTGTGATGTGGAGAGCTTTGGCCGTCATGCCCGGGTCGCCTTTACCGATGACTGGACCCTGGATGCCTCGCGCCGCGACCTGACCATCAACGCCATGTTCGCCACCCCCGACGGTCTGATCTACGACCCCTATGAGGGGTTGCTCGATCTGGGGGCCGGGCGGGTGCGCTTTGTCGGTAAGGCCTTCCAGCGCATCGAGGAAGATCTGCTGCGGTTGCTGCGCTTCTTCCGCTTCCAGGCCTATTACGGCAAGCCGCCCGCCGATCTGGAAGCCCTGCTGGCCTGCCGCGCCTTGGCCTATCGTCTGCCCGAACTGTCGGGCGAGCGGGTCAGCGGCGAGATGTTTCGCCTGTTGCTGGCGCCTGAGCCGCCCGCCATTCTGCTGCTGATGCGTGGCGAGCAGGTGCTGGAGCATGTCCTGCCCGAGGCGGTTAACTTCGGACGCCTTCGCCTGATGGTCTTCCTGGAAACAAGGGCCATGGTCCGCGATAGCGTCAAGCCCGACGCCCTGCGCCGGCTGGCGGCGGTGATGGAGGGTAACAAGGCCCAGGCTGCCGCCGTGGCCGAACGCCTGCGCCTGTCCAACGCCGAGTCCGAGCGGCTGGTGGCCCTGTCTGCGCCACAGGCTTGGCCCATGGCGGGCATGGACGATCAGGCCGCTCGCAAGATGCTGCATCATCTGGGGGCCGAGACCTTCCGTGATCTGGCCTTGATCGCTTGGGCTGGGCGCAAGGATATCCAGGCCCGCACGCCGCCCGGCGAAACCGATCAATGGCTGCATCTGATGGATCTGGCGGATGGCTGGCAGCCGGTCAGCTTGCCGGTGAAGGGCCAGGATTTGATCGAGCGCGGCATTCCGCGCGGCCCAGGCATCGGCCAAATTCTCGGCAAGCTTGAGACTTGGTGGGAAGAGAATGATTACCGCGCCAGCCGCGAGGAAGCCCTGGCGCGCCTGGATCAGCTCTGCCAAGAGGAGCGAGCATGAAGAGTCTTTGCGTCTTTTGCGGTTCCAGCCCTGGCCGGGACGCGGCCTATGTTGAGGCCGCCACCAAGCTGGGACGGCTGCTGGCGGAACGGGGTATCACCCTGATCTATGGCGGCGGCTCGGTGGGACTGATGGGGGCTTGCGCCGATGCCTGTCTGGCAGCCGGCGGCAAGGTGGTCGGTGTCATCCCCAGGCATCTGCTGGATATGGAGGTTGGGCACATCAACCTGACGGCCATGCATGTGGTCGACACCATGCACGAGCGCAAAGCCATGATGGCCGAACTGTCCAACGGCTTCATCGTCCTGCCCGGCGGTATCGGCACCATGGAGGAGTTCTTCGAAATCTGGACCTGGGGCCAATTGGGCATCCACCGCAAACCCTTCGGCGTGCTGAACGTGGCGGGCTATTACGACGCCCTGTTCAGCTTCATCGCCACCATGGTCGAGCAAGGCTTCCTGAAAATCCAACAAGCCGCCATGACCCAACTGGCCGAAGACCCCGAAATGCTGCTGGACGCCCTGGCGGCCTATGTGCCGCCGGTCAATCCGGCGGTGTTGAAGCTGGCGGAGAGTTGAGGGGGGGGGCTCTAAAAGCTGCCGCTACCGCTGGAA
>Ga0302187_10002524_pt1 | contig 15043 bp, 11 predicted proteins | sample II_Bog_E1_3_FD_202120 | JGI IMG/M metagenome (GOLD analysis project Ga0302187, IMG submission 202120) | Peat permafrost microbial communities from Stordalen Mire near Abisko, Sweden - II_Bog_E1_3 | ecosystem: Environmental > Terrestrial > Soil > Wetlands > Peat | place: Sweden: Abisko...
AACTCTGCGACGCCAGGTTGGAAGTGGTGGCGTGACTGGGATTGGATGACGTGGCGATCTGTGCCTGGTTAAACGGCACCGGGATAATCTCGTGGCGGCCGAGGTTGCCCACGTAGCCGAGTTCAATCATGAGATCGGGGCGAGGCTGGTACTGGATATTGAAGGTGAAGTTGATGCTGTAGGGCAATTTGTTTTTGCGGTTGTAAACGCCAAGCGTAAAGGGCTGGCCGGCGTTATTGGCATTTACGGTTCCATCGATGATCTGCGCTGCGTCTGGCAGGTAGCCGTTGATGTCAGAGGCCTTGGGGTTGTTCGGGGGCGGCGCCAGCGAGGTTCCCCACGGAGTAGCAAGAGTGTATTCCGATCCACTTGACGGCGGGGTAAAGTCGTCGCCGCCGCAGATGGGGATGTAGGCGAGATAGAGGTAAGTGGGATCGGAAGCGTTGTAAGAAGAGCTATAGGGGCAATGCTGCTGGCTCACAAAAGGCGGCGTCTGAACTACGCCCATGGGGCCGCCGTCGACTTCACCGGCGGCATAGCCCGGCGAGAGATAGGTGTAAAGTTCGCCACGATCGTAGTAGAGTCCGCTGCCGGCGCGAACCACGATCTTTTGATGGAATGCCTGAGGTTGCCAGGCGAATCCAATGCGGGGGGCTATGCCCCACTGACGGCCAGTGAGCGTGGTGTTGCTTACGCCGCTGGTTCCGTTCTTGTTGTTGCCGGCAATAATAAAGCCGGTGTGCATCCAACTGTCACCGTAGGCCGTGGCTGAGGGGCAGTAGGAGAACTCGTTGGGGTCCCTGGTGTTGGTGGTGCAACTGTCAGGATCGCCCGAACTCGGATCGAAGTTGAAGATGTCGCCATTTTTCTCAGTGAGCCCGCCATTCCAGTCGTAACGCACACCGGCGGTAATGCTCAGGTTGGTCTTCAACTGAAACTTGTCCTGCGCAAAAAGCCCGGTCTGCTTGGCACGATAGTAGCGGCTGCCATTGCCCTGAAGAAACGTGGACGCAGTAAAGTTCTGTGTGGAGTAGGGAGTGACCCAGTTATCGAGGAACGAGACATAATCAGGCGAAGCAACCATGCCGGTGCCGGTGCGGCGGTCGCGGATATCGAGCTGCGTGGATGCCCAGCTTCCGCCAAAGCTGAGCGAGTGCTTGCCCTTTGACCATATGGCCATTGCGGAAGGCATGATGCGGTTCTGGAAGATGCCGGTGTTCGCTGCTTGATACGCAGCACTGGGGCCGATGGATAACGAGGGCGCCGTACTGCCATAGAGCGGGCCGGTGGAGCTGTCGTACGCGTCGCCCATGGCGTCGTTGATGGTGAAGCCGGGGAAGTAGTTTCCGAAGCCGGACCCCATGCCTACGTCGGTTGGGCCAAAAGCCTGATCATTTGTGGCGAAGGCCTTTTCACGCAAAATGCCAATGGTTTCAGTCACGCTGAGCGTGGAGCCGATGGTGTGCGCGTTGTTGATGGAGGCAACCTGCGAGCCCGTGTCCATGTGCGCGGTGAATCCGGGCACATTGGAGTAAGCGTAGGGAGAGGTGCTGGGATCATGCTGATAGAAGTACTTTAGTGAGACGACGTCTTTCGGGCTGGCATTCCAGTCAACGTCGGCGACACCCTGGTCGGCGGTGAAATACGCCGTGCCCGGCAGAAATGCGTTGTAAGGGGAATAGATATTGGGGCTGGCATTCGGTTCGGGGCTCGGAACCAGATAGTTTCCTGGTTCGCCGGGCAGATTTTTCATGGTTAACAGCGTATAGCCGAGTGACGACGAACTGAAGTTGTTGTAATTGCCGCCGTAGGTCGGATCGAAACCCAAATATTGCTCGTAGCCGATATTTGACGTCCAGTTATTGTTCGCTACCTGGGTCAGGTTTGCTACGCCGCGACTGCTTGGATCCAACCCGGGCGGCACGACAAGCAGTTCGTCGCCCGTCTCCTGGTCAGAGATGTGCAGATGCTGATAGCCCACGAATCCGAACAGCTTGTTTTTGATGATTGGACCACCGAGGTCGCCGCCGAGCGTGTAGCGGTGCAATTGCGGATTCTTGTCGCTGGCCGGAATGTTGTTGTCCTTCTTGAAGAAGAAGGGAGCCGCGTTGATCCAGTTGGTGCCGCGATGGATATAAAGGCCGCCGTGAAAATCGTTGGTGCCGGCCTTGGTGCTCATGTCAATGTGCGCGCCACTGTTGGAGCCCTGCTGCGCGTCGTACATTGAGGCGTTGACGCGCACTTCTTCAAGCACCTCAGGAGCCGGAGTCGGAATGGCATTGCCGATGGCGAGATAAACCGACGCCGCACTGGGAACTACACCGCCGGCAGCATTGTTGGCCTGGCCGGTGTTGTTCACCACACGGAACGAATCCACCTGGCTGGTGGTTTTGCCGTTGAACAGGTTACTGGCGTCGACGCCATTCAGCAGGAATGCGTTTGACGTATCGCGCTGGCCGTTTGCCCAGATGGGAGCGTTGCCGAGGCCGGAGTTTGCTCCGGTGCCGCCGGGCAACTCGGCGTTGACGCCGGGCGATTGAATCGCAAGCCCGGTGAAGCTGCCGGTGGGCAGGGGCGTGGCGGATATCTGGTTGGTTTCCATCACGTAGCCGTTAGTGGTGTCAACGGCGTTCATCAGCGGTACAGCCTCAACCTCGATGGTGGTCGATGTCTGGCCCACCTTCAGGGTCGCGTTCACCGTGGCCGTACGATCGGCCTGCACCGTGATGTGCGGCGTCTTTTGAACCTCGTAACCGGTGACGGTGTAGGTGATGGTGTAGAGGCCAATTGGCAGATTCACGAAGGTGTAGCTGCCGGTGGCGTTACTTGTGGTAGAGCGGGTGAGCGACGTGTGCTCGTCGGTTACCGTTACGGTTGCATTTGGAATCACGCCGCCTGAGGCATCGGTGACTTCGCCGGTGATCCCGCCGAGGGTTTGTTGAGCCGATAGCTGGCTGGGACACAGAGCTATTGCAGCGAGAAAGACAAACAGGCTGGGAACAAGAGTCTGGAGTTTTCGCATCGGATGCCTCAAAGTGAACCAAAAGTTGGGATGGAGTGATTCCTGCGCCGCTTCAATCAGGACTCCAATTAGTTTTTGGAAAGAAAGAAGATATCGAAACCTGGGTCGCGCAAAAGAAAACCGGAAAAGTGACACCGCTACGAGTCAAGCTCGTTCTACGGCCTAATCCTGCTCGCACTACGGGGTAGGTTCAGGTTAATGGTTCGCACATAAATTTCTTATAAGAATTTAATGCGGACCTGTGCAAAGTTCGGTGGAAATTCCGGCGATCAGTGTTTCGCTCCCATTTTTCCACACCCTTAATCACAAGTGTTTGTTCATCTTGCACCTGGAGCGCAAGTTGTACCGGCGCCGAATTCTTTTGGAGCCCGGAAGCGGTCCAAGTTAGCATGAGCGAGGCGCAGACCGATGGCCGCGTGTGATTACGCCGGAAGAGTGTTGAAGGCCGGAATAGGCAAAAGGAGTAATGCGTGATTCTGCGCTGGGCAAAAATCGCACTGGCCGCAGCGGTTGCGTTTTCTTACACGCTGGTGGTGTTCGACAACCTGACCGACTACGGGTCAAATTATCAGTTCGTTCGGCATGTGCTGATGATGGACACCACCATCCCCGGCAACCACGGAATGTGGAGGGCGATCGACTCCCAGGCGATTCATACGCTCTTTTACGCGTCCATTATTGCGTGGGAGATTGCGACGTGTTTTTTGCTGTGGTGGGGCGTCGTGCGGCTGATGCGGGCCATACGCGGCTCCGCGCGGGAGTTCGATCGAGCCAAGGCAGTTGCATTTGCCGGGCTCACACTTTCACTTCTCATGTGGCTGGTGGCATTCCTTGACGTGGGCGGCGAATGGTTCCTGATGTGGCAGTCGCCGTCGTGGAACGGCGAAATGGCTGCTGCCAGAGAGTTCGTTGTGGTGGGAATTGTTTTTCTGATCCTGCAGCAGCGCGAAAGCGAAATCGATTCTTAAGCCATCACGCTTCGACCGGTAAGGCTTTTTTGCGACTGAACGCGTACCAGGCGAGCCCCAGCGAAATGTAGACGAGATAGATGTAGGGGATCCGCGCGTGGAGCGGATCGGCGGCCGACCTGAGGTCGAAGACGCCGATGAGCAGGATGATGATGACGGTGGCAACGCTGACGGCGGCCAGCAGGTGCGAGTGCTGCCCCACCGCGCGGCGCGCAAAGGGAAGCGCAAGGGCGACCAGTCCGTAGGCGGTGAGAAAACCGAAAACCGAAAGCGAGCCGAGCAGGTCGTACATGTCAGAGCCGGCAAAGCCGCGCAGGCTCATTGCTGCAGCAGGCAGTAGGATAAGAGCGGCGGAGAGCACAATGGCCGCGCCCGGCGTTCTATGCTTGCTGCCGGTGCGCTCAAAGATGCGTGGCAAAATGCCTCCGCGAGCCATGCGCATAAGCACCCGTGCCGCCGCGTTGGTGCAAGCCAGCACGCACGCAAACATGCTTACCGCTGCGCCGAAGTCAACAGCCGTGCCGAGCAGCGAGATGCCTGCCTTGTTGGCGAGCAAGTGCAGGGGGCTGGTGGAACTGCTGAGCTGACCGGCCTCGCCGCGGAAGCCCATCACCTCAGCGTACGAGCACAGCATGAAGAAGACGCCCGAGAGCAGCGCGCACTGCAGCACCGCGCGCGGAATTGTCTTGAGCGGCTCACGTGCTTCGCCGCCAAGTGTAGTGGCGCTCTCAAAGCCGACGAAGCTGAAGATTGAAAGCACCAGCGCTGGCCCAAGGCCGGAGAAGTGCATCGACTTGAGCCGGAACTGTTCCAGATCGAAGCGGAAGCCAAGCTTGATAGGCAGCGCAATCAGAACGATGCCGATGAGGCCGACGGAGATGGCCTCAATCCAAAGCATGGTTTCGGCCGAAAGCTTTACATCGCGCCAGGCAATGTAGGCGGCGACCAGGCAGACTAAGATCAGTGCGGGGATGGCAGGCGGGGACCACGAAATCATCTGCTGGCCAAGCACGCCCGAGTAGTAGAGCGCGCCGCCGGCGACCGAGGCTCCGGTGGCGATATACGCCAGCAGCAGCGCCCATGCGGCGATTGCCCCAAAGGCCGGCGGCAGAGTGCTTGCGGTGTAGGTGTAGAGCGAGCCAGGCGACGCCGAGAGCCGCGCAAAACGGCTGACGCAGATGCCGATCATGAAGATGGCGATGGTGGCGAGCAGATAAACGAACCAGGTGGCGCCGCCTGCGAGCGCGAACACCAGCGGGATGGTGAGCGAAGGCGAGGTGGAGGGTGCGATGGCGGAGACCGATTGCGCGAGAGTCTCAACCGGACCGAGCACACCGGCGTGCAGATCAAACTTTTCGCCGGCGTCCCCGTTTGTATACGCCTCGTTTGGGTACACCTCGACTTTAGTGCGGGTCTCGCTCAACGCAGATTTGCCTTTCAAGAGTGCAGCTAACGCTCGATGGTTGCCTCGATGTAGCCGTGCGGCTCGTCAATGGGAACAAAAATATGGTTTGGATTATCTTGCCCGAACGGGCTCAGGTCCGCAAGCAAGTGGTGCAGATTGGGCATGGTGAGATGAATCCGGGCGATCTCGGGAGCCGCGTCTAGAGCGGCTTTGCCCATGTCGAACAACGTATGCTGCACGCTCATGCTATGGTGCTCGGCAAAGGTCCTGAGCAACGCTGCAATAATGCGGACGCGCACGGTGGCAAAATCAGGCGCCGGCTCTGAATAATCCCAATCAATGGTCGCCGCGGTTCCGAAGATGCGGTCTGTCGCAGGCTTGAGGGTGGTGAGCTTGTCTTTGATGTAGCCGGTGAAAGCCGACTTGGTTGTCTTGAGAATCGTGAGGCCATCCACACCCGATCGAACCGACCACTCCTTGTGATCGCGGTCGCGCACGGCGCGGACGGTGTTCAGCTCCGGCGCACCGAGTTTAAAGGTGGTCTCTTCAGGCGCACCATCGACAATCATGCGCTCCCACGATTTTTCCTCCACTTCCACCAGGACGCCGGAGACCTGCGGATTGTTAGTGAGCAGATAATCGCCCAACTCCATCGCGAACTCTTCGATTGTGGCGGCTTTTGAGCCGCGGGCAACGGAATACACGGTGTTCTTCATCGTGTCAGTGGGCAAAATCTTGCTGTTGTCCGCTGCGGTGAAGCTCGTATCATAATCCCCTTCCAGCAGCACACGCACCGTCCACTCGTTGAATTCGTGGCGATCTTCAAACCGCGTGATGCGCGACAGGCGCACGCGCGATTTTCCGTAGCGATTCTCACCCAGTCTGGCCATCGGTCAGCTTCCCCTGTAGGTTGTGTAACTGTTGTCGCTCAGTAGCAAAGGCAGGTGGTAGTGGCCCTCGCCATCGCATCGAAAGGTGATTGAGATCTCTGGATAAATACTCGCACGCGCGCGTTGCTCAAGGTACGCACCGGTATCGAATGTCAGTCGATACAAGCCCGAAGGCGCGTTTGCGGCAAGGTCGCGGCAACGGCCTTCGTCGTCGGTCGTGCCGCTGGCAACTTCAACCCATCCACCCGGTGAATCCAGCACTCGCTCATGGGGCACCTGGCCGATTGCGGCTTCAATCCACCCGCCGCCTTGCATCATTTCGAGACGCACGTTGATACCCGCGCCGGGCTTACCCATCATTGCATCGAGAACATGTGTCGATATTGCGCTCATTCTGCCAACCACTTTCTTAAACGAATCTGCGTGATCTGTCGCTGCTGCTCGGCCGCCTCGCGCAACTCGGATTCGCGATCGCTCTTCAACCGCCGCTCGAGGATTGCCAGCATCTCCGCGGCGGTTTTTCCCGACGCACACACAATATAGGTGAAACCGAAGCGCTGCTCGTATTCCGCGTTGCCTTCGGCCAATCTTGCCAGCACGTCGACGTCCGCCGAATCCGCAGATGTCTGCTCCTGCTTTGACCAGTCTTGCGATTTTGCCGTTGCATGCGCAGCCTTGCGTTCGCCAATGCGTGGATGGCACTGAAACGCCTCCATCCAGTCTTGCACTTCCATTGTGAACCAGATTTCGTCTGCGGCGGAACTCAGTTTTTCCATGGTCTCAATGGGGCGCCCGGCAACCATTGCCGCAGCCCAGCGCCGCGAACCGCAGCAGGCGAGGATGGTGTCAAGCGCTGCCGCTTTATCGGCGGCGTTCCATGTGGCGAGCGTCGCGTTCACGGCTGCGCAACCTCACGGCCAAGCTCAAGCAGGAATTCTTCAACAAGGTTCGCACCGACGCGCTTGCGATACTCTGCGGTGGAACGAATGTCGTCGATGGGCGCGGCCTCGGCCAGCAGTGCCTTACGTGCAGCGGCCATCGTTTCAGGCGTGATCGGCTTGTCGAGAATAGCCGCTTCAGTCTTGTAAAGCCGCGCAGGATACGCTGCGAGACTCGCCGCGGCAAAGCGAACCTCAGTGACGATGCCGCCGGCGATGAGGGCCGTTCCGGCCAGCGCAACTTTTGAAATAGCCATGGCGCGTCGAGTTCCGACCTTGCGCAAATATTGCTTGTGATGTGAAAAACGCCGTGGTATGTGCAGCGCGTAAACCAGTTCGTCTTTCGCCAGCACGTTGCTTTTGTAGCCGGTGTGGAACTCGCTATAGGGAATTCTGCGGCTTCCGCGAACCGAGATCAACTCGATCTCCGCGTCATAAACCAGCAATGCGGGCGACGAGTCTGCCGCCGGCGATCCGTTCACCAGATTACCGCCCAGCGTGGCGCGGCTCTGGTTGGCGATGGAGCCGATCCAGCTTGATGCTTTTGCCAATAGCGGCAACGATTCTGCCAGCTCTGCATTACGGCGCATGTCAATGAAAGTTGCTCCGGCGCCAATGACGACGCTGTCTGCAGTCACGTTGATGAATCGCAGTTCCCCAATGTCCCAGAGGCTCACGAGTTTTGGAAGATTGAGCCGTCCGGCCGCATGAGCCACCATAATCTCAGTACCGCCGGCAATCGGAGTCCACACGCCCGGTTCGGCAGCAAGTAACTCGAGCACTGCACGCAGGCTGCCCGGTGCGATGAGCTCGTGCGCTTCGCAATTACCGCGCATGGTTGGCCTTTTCTGCTACGGAGTTTTCAGCCTGTGTTGCTGCGGCAAGCACCGACTCAAAAATGCGCATGAAGCCAGTGCAGCGGCAGAGATTGCCGGCCAGCCCTTCACGAATTTCTGCCATCGAAGGGTTCGGATTGCGCTCGAGTAACTGCGCTGCGGCCATCAGCATGCCCGGCGTGCAGATGCCGCACTGTGCACCGCCGCAAGCCAGGAAACACTCCTGAAGAGGATGAAGGATGCCATTCGTCGCCAGTCCCTCGACGGTTTGAATCTCTCCGCCCTGGGCCTGCAATATTGGCACGAGACAACTGTTCACCAACTCGCCATCTAAGCGCACCGAGCAAGAGCCACACTCGCCTTCGCCGCAGCCTTCCTTCGTGCCGGTCAGGTGTAGATCTTCGCGCAACACATCGAGCAGACGCTTCATGGGCGGGACACTTACAGTGCGGCTTTCGCCGTTCACCTGCATTGCGATTGAAGGCCAACATTCGCTCATGAAATTGCCGGCTCCTCTTCGATTTCGTGCGCGGCCAGCACAGCAAAAATATCCTCAGGCAGCAGCGGGATCGTGTTGAAGCTGACTCCGGTTGCGTCGCGAATCGCGTTCAGAATAGCGGGCGCGGGGCCGTCGTGCGGCAGCTCGCCAATGCCTTTGGCGCCGTAGCCGCCATGCTTGAACGGGATCTCTTCGAACACCACGTGAATCGGCGGAACGTCGGCGGCGGTGGGCATGATGTAGTTGGTCATCTGGTTGTTGGCCATGTGGCCGTTCTGCCAGACAACTTTTTCGTAGAGCGCGTAGCCAATGCCCTGGGCGACGCCGCCCTCGATTTGCCCTTTGGCCATCACGGGATGCAGCACGCGACCGACTTCCTGCACGGTCCAGAACTCTTCAACTTCGGCCGAGTAGTCGCGCGTGTCGACGGCAACCTGCGCGAGATAAACGGCCCACGCGTACGCGCCATATGCTTCGCCGTGATAGGTCTTGTCGTCCCAGTAGATGCCGGGCGGAGCCTCGTAACGGCACAGAGATTTCAATTCGCCGTGCACAGCGCGATAGCGATCGCAGGCTGCGAAGAACTCTTCGCGCGAAGCGTTTTCGCCGAGGCCCGCATCGTTGCGCAGCATCTCAAGTAGCTGAAGGCTTGCGCGTTGAATAAGACGGCCAACGACCATCGATGTGCGTGAAGCAACGGTGGGGCCGCTGTTGGGAATGACCGCGGTGTCGGGCGGCGCCATGGAGATGTCGCTGAATGCCAGGCCCAGCGCTTCAGCCGCAATCTGCGTGAGGATGGTGTTGGTGCCTTGGCCGAACTCGGTGTTTGAAACCATCACGCGGACATTGTTGTCGGAAGTAACTTCAATGCCCGCGAGTGAGTTGAGGTACAGCTCGCCGGAGCCCGTGAATCCGGAGCCGTGATAGAAGGTTGCGAGGCCGAGGCCGCGCTTGACGGGGCTGGTTGTGTTCTCGCGAGTGAAGCGCGCGCGCCTGGCGTAATAGTCGCTCTCGGCGAGCGCGCGATCGAGTAGTTCATCGAGCATTACCGGCTCACGCATCAACTGTTCTGTCGAATTCTGGTCGCCCTGGTGCAGAAAATTGCGGCGGCGCAGTTCAACTGGATCCATGCCGATTTGCGCGGCGATCTCATCCATGTGGCGCTCGGTGGCGAAGATGGCCTGGGGCGCGCCGAAGCCGCGGAATGCGCCGTAGGGAACCATGTTTGTGGCCCAGGCGCGCGAGCGCACGCGAATGCTGGGGCACACGTAAGGGCCGCATGAGTGCAGCGTGGCGCGCGAGAGTACCGTGGACGAAAGAGTCGAGTAAGCGCCGCCGTCGGTGGCGAGATCAATTTCCATCGCCAGCAGTTTGCCGTCTTTGTCGAGCGCGGTGCGATGGCGGATGCGCGACGGATGCCGCTTGGTGGTCGCGGCCAAATCCTCCATGCGGTCGTAGACCATCTTGATGGTGTGGCCGCTCTTCATTGCAAGTAGTCCTGCGTGCGAGGCGAGCGTTGATGGGTAATCCTCTTTGCCGCCGAATGCGCCGCCGGTCTCAGTTTGTATCACGCGCACTTTTTCATCGGGCAGGTCGAAAACGGCCTTCAGCGTTTTGTGCACATAATACGGGCACTGCAACGAGCCCCACACGGTAAGCCCGTCGGTCGCGTTCCACTCCGCGATCATGCCGTTGTTTTCAATGTAGAGGTGCTCCTGTGCGCCGGTGCGGTACTCGCCTTCGATAATGTGCGCGGCCTGCGACCACACTTCGTCGACATTGCCTTTCTCAAGCAGGAACGACTTGAATACGTTGTCTTCGCCCCAAATGATGGGGTCTTGCCGCTCGCTCGCTTCAATGCTTAGTACTGCGGGCAATGGTTCGTATTCTATGTGGACGGCCGCGGCGGCTTCGCGCAGCTTGTTCTTGTCAGGGTGTGCGAGTAGAACGATTGGCTCGTCGCAGTGATTGACCGCGCCGTCGGCGAGGCAGGGTTGATCGGCGACGATGAGCTGGATGTGATTCTTGCCGGGCACATCGGCAGCGGTCACAATGGTGAACTTGCTCCAATCGATGCGCGGGTCATAGGTGATCGATTTGATGCGGCCACGGGGAATGGTGCTGCGTACAGTGGTTCCGTACCACATGCCTTCGCGCGCGATGTCGTCAACATACACAGCGCGGCCCACAAGCTTGTCGATGCCCTCTTTGCGGGGAACGGATGCGCCAACTATGCGTGTTTTAGCGGTCGCGCTCATGGCTTGGGTAGCTTTAACGCCGCGAGTGCAAAATCAACAAATCTCACTCGCGGGTTGTGGCATAGGATACAACGGCGCGCACAAGAATCAAAAAGAGAGGGCTACGAAGCCAACGCAGCCAGTGTGCGCGAAAGCACGTGCACACCGCTGCCGATCCATTCGGGTGATGAGTATTCGTCGGGCCTGTGGCTTACGCCGCCGCGGCAGGGAATGAACAGCATTGCAGTGGGCGCAAAGCATGAAACAAACGACGAGTCATGATAGGCGCGGGCCACCATGCGCTTGAATTTCTTGCCCGCGGCGCGGGCTGAATTTTCAAGCATAGCGAGAATCTCAGGGTCGCATGTTGTGGGCGGGTCGGCGTTGATGAGTTCGGTTGCGATTTTGACCCCACGGCGTTCGGCTACTTCGTTGCTTGCTCTGCGCAGTGCTTCAAGCACGCCGTCGCGCCGCGCGCGGTCGATGTCGCGTACGTCGGTGGTGATCGACACGCGCGAGGGAATGCTGTTAACTGCGCCGGGAAACACTTCGCAAATGCCCACCGTGCCCACGGTGTCGATGGCGCGGGTGGATTTGGCTGCCGCTTCAAGGGCGAGGATCAGTTCGGCCGCGGCTGCCAGCGCGTCTTTGCGCCCGGGCATCAGTTTGCCGCCCGCATGGCCGCCTTCACCTTCAATCACAATGCGCTGGCTGGCTGGCGCGGCAATGTGCGTCACCAGACCAACGTCGAGGCCTTCCTCTTCAAGATACGGGCCCTGTTCGATGTGCAGCTCAAGAAACTTGTGAAAGCGGCCGGGCGCGACTGCAACAGATTCGAGTGCGCCGGTGAAGCCGGCCTTGGCGCGCAACTCTTCTAGACTGCGGCCCTCGTTGTCGCGCAACGCGCGGGCCTGCGGGGGCGTGAGCACGTTGGCCATCATGCGGCTGCCCAGGCAGCCTATGCCGAAGCGCGTAGGCTCTTCAGCCGTAAAGATCACCAGTTCGATCGAGCGCCGGGGCTTGAATCCGAGTTGCTGCAGCACGCGAATCGCCTCCAATCCGCCGAGCACGCCCACGCAACCGTCGTAGAGGCCGGCGTTGGGAATTGCATCGATATGCGAGCCGGTGCCGATGGGCGCGAGATCGGGCTCGGAGCCGACCCAGCGCGCAAACGTGTTGCCGGCTGCGTCGTTTGAAATGATCAGGCCTGCGTCTTCGCACAGCTCGCGAACGTAGGCGCGGGCGCGCATGTCGGCTTCGCTGAAAACAATTCGCGTGACGACCGGCGGCTCGGCCTCAGAGATTTTCGCCAGCGCCTGCAACTCGCCGATTAAGCGATCGATACTCAGATCGGGGCGCGCAGTACTCATGCGCTCACCGTTCCCAGCGGGTGCCTGCGCCAGTCTTTGTAGATGAGATACTTTGCCGGCTTCTTGCCAATCGCGCCGAACCACTGCGGGCAGTAGGGGGCCATCCAGATAAAATCGCCTGCCTCGACCGGATACCACGCGTCGCCGAGCCGGTAGATGCCTCCGCCTTCAAGCATCAGCAGGCCGTGTTCCATCACGTGAATCTCAATCATGCTGAGCGCTGCGCCGGGATCGTAAGTCATGGTGTTCACCGCAAAGTCGTACGGCGGCCCGTCAGGCATCAGCGAGCGCACGCGCAGGCCTTCATCGCCCATCAGAGCTACCGTGGCAACCTTCGCCTCATCACCGATCACGACCTGCGGTTCTTTCGCGTCCGGCTGCGGCTGATACGTCTTCTCGATGACTGCGGCGCGTGCCTTCGATGTCGAAGTGACCAAGTGCTCTGTGCCCTGCGGTAAAAATGCGTAGCCGCCCGCGGCAAGTGTATGTGTCTTGCCGCCCGTCTTGAGCTTGAGCTTGCCTTCGAGCACGTAGACAAATCGCTGCGCCGGCGTGGCCCCGAGCGAACCACCGGCCGCGAATTCCGCGGTCATCTGCGTAAACGCTGCGCCAAGCTGCGGCGCGACATGGATGATGAAGTCCACTTTGTCAGCGCCGGGCAGTGGCGTGCGGATGAAGGTGTCAGGCGTTTGCAGCAGGTGGTCAGGCTTGAGACTGCTGCGTGTTGCGCCAAGATGATGCAGATGCGGACGGGGCAATTGCGACCTCGATCAAGGGGAAATCGTGGAACCGGGTTCCTGAGCTTGTGATTTCTCGCTTCTTGATTGCGAATCCCAGGTCCCAGAATCGGGACCTGGGGCACCCAAATTGGTACAAATTCAAGCGGCAGGCGACCTATGTTCCAACGATTTTACTTGAGATCGGCCGCAAGGCGCTCAATAAAACTCGCAGCCACGCGCAACACATTCTCAACATCTTCTTCGCGCACTGCTTCATCGGAATGGTGGCTGATGCCGCCGGGGCTGCGCAAAAACAGCATCGCAGTGGGCACTTTCGCGGCCATCACCATGGCGTCGTGGCCCGCGCCGCTGGGCATGCGTTTGGAAGGCAGATTGTTCGCTTCCATGGCTTCGACAAGGAAGGCGGTGAGCCGCTCGTCCATGGGCACGGCTGGCTGGTCCATCAGGCGTTTCGATTCGAGCGCCAGGCCGCGTCGATCGGCGATTTCGCAGGCGCTTGCGAGCAGATTTTCAAGAGCGGCTTGCCGCGCGGTGTCAGTGGAGTGACGCAGGTCGAGGCTTACCGCTGCCACGCCGGGAACCACGTTACCGGCGTTGGGCTGAACGTCAATTTTGCCCACGGTTGCGATCAAGCCTTCGGTTTCTCGCGCAGTCCGCTCGACCGAAGCGATCCACTCTGCCGCACCAGCCAGTGCATCGTGGCGCAGATGCATGGGCGTGGTGCCGGCGTGGTTGGCATGGCCGGCGAAGCGGAGGCTCATGCGTGTCTGGCCTACGATGTCGGTGACGGCGGCAACGCTCAGGTCCTCGGCCTCAAGCACCGGACCTTGTTCGATGTGAATTTCGAGCACAGCGGCAGCATTTTCGTCGAGTTCCGCGTCGCCAATCTTCGCGGGGTCGAGGCCGTAGTCGCGGATTGCGGCTTCAAGCGTGATGCCCTCGGCGTCTTTGAGCGCAAGCAGCGCAGGATCGAAGCGGCCTGCCACCGCGCGGCTGCCGATAAAGGGAACGCCAAAGCGGACGCCTTCTTCTTCGCTGAATGCAATCACCTCAATCGTGATCGCGAGCTTGCGCTCTTTTACGATTTGCACGAGTTCCAGGCCCAGGCAAACGCCCAATACGCCGTCGTAAGCGCCCGCATTGGGGACCGTGTCGACATGTGAGCCAATGACGAGGCGCTTTTTGCCGTCGCCCTCAGGCTGCCAAAGCCCGTGCATGTTTCCAGCGGCGTTAACAGTCACGCTCATGCCGAGCTCGGTCATCCGCCAGCGCAAATGGTCATGCACGCCATGCATGGGCGTCGAGAGGAAACGGCGCGTGATGCGGCCCGGCTCCTCAGTGAATGCGGCTAAGCGAAGGCATTCGTCGATTGCGTTTTGAGCGCGGTCTCTCATGCGTATATCTGCTCGATGCCGCGCGGCGAACCGTAGAAGGCGTCGCCTGAAAAAACCAATTCGCCGCGCAGCCAGGTTTCACACACGCGACCGCGGGCGGCGAGGCCAACATAGGGCGAGAGCTTGTTTCGGAAACGCAGGTCCTCTTCGCCGATCGTCCATTCGACTGCATCATCGAAGATCACGATGTCCGCATCGGCGCCTTCGACGAGCGCGCCTTTGAGGCCTTCGAATCCAGCGAGCTTTGCCGGCGCCGAGGCCATCCATTTCGCTATCGATTCGAGCTTTACGCCGCGGCCCTGCATCACCTTCCACACCGCGGGCAGCGCCAGGCCCAGGCTCGCAATTCCGCCCCATGCTTCGTCGAAACGGCCTTCTTCACGGCATTTCATTTCAGGCGGGCAAGGGGAGTGGTCGGTGGTGATCATATCGATGTCGCCGTTTTCAAGCGCACGCAAAAGCCGCTCGCGGTTTTCGGCGTTGCGAATGGGCGGCGCACACTTGTACTCCGTCGCGCCATCGGGAATATCTTCAGCCGCGAAGCAGATGTAATGGGCGCAGGTTTCAACCGTAATGGGCAGACCCTGCCTGCGAGCCGATTCAATCAGCATTAAGGCGGCACCGGCGCTTGAGAGATGCACTATGTGAATCGGCGTTTGAAATTCTTCAGCCAATTCAATGAGCAGCCTGATCGCGTCACTTTCAGCCAGATGTGGCCGAGACGCCATGTACGTCAAGTAACGA
>Ga0302187_10002525_pt1 | contig 15037 bp, 12 predicted proteins | sample II_Bog_E1_3_FD_202120 | JGI IMG/M metagenome (GOLD analysis project Ga0302187, IMG submission 202120) | Peat permafrost microbial communities from Stordalen Mire near Abisko, Sweden - II_Bog_E1_3 | ecosystem: Environmental > Terrestrial > Soil > Wetlands > Peat | place: Sweden: Abisko...
GGGCTACGCCCTCCCTACGCCAGCCCCAGCGCGAAATCCGCGCCCGGCATCAACCCCAGCGCAACGACGCAAGGTGGTCCCCTTTTGCACGCCGATAGTGGGTCCCGTTTGGACGCCGATTGACAGGCGTCATGGCGCGGAGTGCCTGCACGTAAGCGCGCCTGAGTTCCATGGCCTCGATATGGAATTCCTGGTCTGCACAGACCGGAGCGTCGCGCCCTTCGTCAAAGGGAAAGAAGACGGTTCGTTCCCGCGCCAATCGCCGCCCCCGCTCAATCAACAGATTTTGGGCGATCCGCGTCAGATAGGCGGAAGGGTTGTCGATCCTTTCAAGCGCATTGCTGCGAAACAGCCGGGTGAAGACCTCTTGCACAAGGTCGGGGGCGGAGTCGGGACCGGCCTTGTGCTTGAAGTAGCGCAGCAGGCGCCCTTGCTCGTTCCGATAAACGGCCTCGAATGTGGGGATGGGGCGGGGCGGCGTCATGACCGCATCTCCCCATGCTCGCCCTCATAAAGCGGGGCGTCACGTGAGGCGCGATAGAGTGTAATGCCCGCCTCGATGCGGTCGAGGATGAAGGTGTCACGCTCGGCTCTGGCGATTCGGATGTCGGCCTTCGCGTAAAATTCCAGATCCACCGCGCACCGGTCGCCGCTCTCCCGCTGAATGATGTCTCGGGCGCGCTGCCAGCAGCATTCCTCCTTGAACAATGGATGATTGACGACGACCCAGAATTCGTAATCGGAAAAGTTGATCGTGCCGGAGTCTTCATACCATGATCGCCGGGCATAGGGGCCGATCAGGATGATCCGGGTGATCTGCCCCGGCTCGGGCGCCAGCACCTGTTTCGGATCGAAGAAACTCCTCAGGATGCGCGTGATTCGTTCGATTTCGCGCTGCTTGCGGCGGATGAGATGTCCGACGCGCGCCATCACGACTTCGCGCGCGTAAACGTCGCTCGTATTGGATGCTGTCATGGTAAGCTCGCACACCAGCGGTCCGCGCGTTCATGCGCGGCTGTGCAAGCGATGTTCTCTGTGTGCCGCCGATGCGGTCTACAGCAACTGCCCGACCGTGATGGCCGAACCTACATGATGCCTGGCAGGTTTAACCCGGAGATGGCCGCCAGTCGTTCCATCTCGTGGTGGACATTATGTCAGAATCGCAGATGTCCGGCAAGTTGCCAGAGGCCCGGCTAAGCGCGGGCGGCAGCTTCACGGGCAGCGATGCGTTCGAAACAGAACTCGGCCATTCCGCTTCTGGCGTGAAGAGGGCTTCTTAAATCCTGCGCCCATTCCTACCCACATCGCCACCGCCGCACCCGCTATCCCATTTGATCGACACAAATGTTGATCAAGCCGCCAGCACCAGCCGCTCAACCTGAATGTCACCCTCATGGGCACGCACTTGGGCCAGCTCATAGGCGGCCTGCATCCGCAGCAACGTGTCGGCCTTGACGCCGAAGCCCTTCTCGAAGCGGATCGCCATGTCAGGGGACAGGTTGGCATGGCCGTTGAGCAAGGTGCTGAGCGCCTGGCGGGACACGCCGAAGTGCTGGGCGAGGGCTTTCACCGACAGGCCCGAGGGCTCGACGATCTCGGTCTTGAGCCAGTCGCCGACATGCACGGCGAGCGAGGTATGCATTTTAAGCGCCATGATAGTCCTCCAGATTCAGATCGGTCAGTGCGCCCTCATCATTGATGCTGAAGGTCAGCCGCCAGTTGCGTGTCACCGTCATGGACCATATGCCTGCCCGGTCGCCGGTCAGGGGATGCAGTCCATAGTTCGGCGGGACGCTCAGTTCTTCCAGCGACCCAGCCGCAGCAATGAAGGCCAACATCTTGCGGAGGCGGTTCACGTCACCGACCAGACCCTTGGCATTACCGGTCTCGAAGAATCGGCGCAGCGCCTTATCGGTGATGCTCTCGATCTCCATGTGTCGCGTTATACATGACACTCATGTGGCGTCAAGTCACGCTTGACACACACTGCCATGGGGGCCTGTTCGGTCGCCCTGACATATGGGGCTCAACGCTGCCAGGCTAATTGCTCAAGCGCAGATGCCTGCTAAGTTGTCCTTGGCCCGGCTATGGGCGGGCGGCAGCTTCCAGGGCGGCGATGCGTTCGGAACAGACTTGGTGCACGACGCGGCCCAGTTCCTCCACGCGCGCGCCCAGCCACGCCAACTCTTCCTCGCTGATCTTGTAATGTTTTGAGTAGCGGGCCTTGGTGTAAGCCTCCTTCAGCTTCTGAAACATAGCGCGTTCGCGATGCGCGGCTTCCGGCCAGATGCCATATAGGCGACGGTCAAGCCCTTCGGCAAGCGACCGCAGGAAAGCGATATTGTGGTTGTATGGGGTATAGAAAGTCAGCGTCAGCAATAAGCCTTGGTAGAGCCGTTCAGCCGCCTGATGGAGGTCGAACGCAGCTTTTTTCCAATCGCCATGTCTACAAGCGTCGCTGTAGCCACGAAAGAAGCTTGCCGCGCCTGAGCAGTGCTCTTCAAAATACTCTCGCGCAGTGTCGAGCGCTTGCCTGGGCGATTTCGGCTTGGGCGCCGCTAATTCGCTGCCATCCGCCTCGTAGAGCGCAATGCCGTCCTTGGCGACCTCCATGAAGAAAACCCGGCCATGTGCCAGTCCATCATTCACCTCGTGCAGCGAGTGAACGATGAAATTGACCGGCGTCCGTAGCGTCTTCTCGATAGTGTAGGCTCGAATCAGCCGTTCCTCGGCCTTCATCCAATAGGCGGCGCGGTCGGTCAGCTCCGACTGGCTGACGACGACGAGGATGTCGTAGTCGGATTTATATTGGTTCGCGGACAAGGTCGCATCGACCCAATCGCCGCGCGCGTGGCTGCCGAAAAGGATGACCTTCAGGATGCGCGCGCCCTTGCGGGGGCCGGTCGCATTTTCGGTCGCTTGACGGAACTCGTCGAAAACCACCTCGACGATGCGCTCAAGCTCGCGCTGCTTCGTGGCAGGAAGATGGTCGAGGTCGGTACGCATGGCCATGATTCTTCGCCATTCTCCCTTTCTTGGCAAGCATTATCGCGACCACTGACCGCCGATCCGCGTCTGCGGATCGGCGCCGAATAGGAAATACGATGCAACTGGAAGGAAAGGAGCCGTAGAGCCGGATGGCCGGCCCTACGGCATTGCGGTCAGGCAGTTTTCAGGCGCTGCATGCCCTCGGCCAGTGTCCAAAGTGCCCGGTTTAGCCCGACATTCTGGTCGATGCCGTTGATGGCGCGGGTTTGGCTGCGGCGGATGCGCCCGTCCGAAGTCTGGCGGCGCCCATTGAGGCCGCCCCGGATCAGATTTTCCTGAATGACGTTGAAAGTCTGCCACAGGCTTTGCCCGACATCTTCGCGGCGGCGCGGGGCGATGATCTGGTCCGGGCGGATGGGGCTGTCGTCCTCGCCATATCGGGCGACAAGGCTTGCCTCCGCCAACACCTGCTGTTCGTCCCGCGACAAATGCGTGCCTTTCATGCTTTCGGTGGCGTCGATCAGGCGCGGGAAATCCTTAGCGACGGTGTAAACGCCTTCAATGATCTGGTCCTGAATGCTGCCCTTGTGAGGGACGCGGACTTCCTCGAACCGCTCGCCTGCAATCCATGCTGTTGGTGCAGATGAAACGCAGCATTCCGGCGAACATCTGGTAAGCGCTGGTGCCGTCATGGCTGTTGACGATGATGACCTCTGCCGCCTCAGGCTTGCCGATGCCGTCGTCCCTGCGCAGGCGCAGCATGTGCTTGGCGTGGCCCATGCGCTCGCCATCGCGCGGGACGGCCTGCACGGCGAAAAAAGGGAACCATCCTTCCCGGCGCAGCCCCTCGACGATCTCGATGGTCGGGACATAGACATACCGTTGCGACCGGCTGTCATGCGCTTCGCGGGCAAAGACGGACGGGACATGGCGGTAAAGGGCTTCATTGTCGAGGGCTTCGCGTCCACTGATCTGGTGGGAATTGCGACCGAAGCGGGTGGCGAGACGATAGGTCATGGTCTTGATCCTCATTGGCTTGGGTTGAAGCGCAGCGCTGCGCTGCAACCCTGGCCGTCGCCGAGACCGGGGGGGCAAGGTGCAAGGGCGACCGGGATGGAGGGGGATCACCCGGCCTGCACGGAACGGAGGAACGACGTGGAGGAAGGCTGGGGAAACCATCCCTGGCGAGCGTCAGCGATCCCTTGCGCCGCGCCAGGGGGCAGCGCCCCCAAGCAATTTGCCATGCGTTTATTCGTAATAGGTGATCTTGACCGCTTGGCGATGGGACAAAGCCGCCAGTTGAAGACTCCGCTGTGATTGCCGGATTTCGGGAAAACGAGCCATTCAAGACGCCTGGATCTCGGCCGAGGAATGAAAAGGAAATCTCGGCATTTCAAAGCCGCCGCTCTATTGCTAAGTGCATCCGCAAGGTGAATTCTGGTTGTCGTATTGCTGCGGCTCCTACTTCCCCGATCGGTAGATAACGGCACCACATAAAATCATGCTCGGAAACCCCTCACGATGACGATGCCACCCGCTTCACCGTCGCAGGCTGACGTACTGCATGCCATTGCCGCGTTATTTGACGCGCCACGATCGGCGGCAGCGCTAGGCCATTATCCGACGCTCCGTATCCAGACACGCAATCTGCATAATTCTCTGGAGGCGGCGATTGAGACCGTGGATACGATCGTTGACGAGTGGGCGGTCGAGCTTGCTTGCGATGATCATGTTGCGCCCGATTTCCGGTCAGTTGGTTCGACCTTATTGCCCTACCGTAGCATCGCGCCAGCCCTAGTCCGCAACGTCCACCACACTACGGACTTCCTCATCGAGGAAACGCGGGCGATGCCGGCGGTCGATACCCATCGAGCAGGTGAGACAACGCCCTCGTTCAGCGACTTTGTTAGGCTCGGTGCCGCAGTGCGCGGCTTCTTGGACGCGGCGGTACAGACCGCTTACCAACTCACCACCTTTGATGGGCTGCAGCTCAATTACAAGTTCCTCCAGTCTCTACTCAGCTTCGCGACGGTCGCGCCAGCATCGCTTCACTCCAACATTGTATCCCCTGAGATCCAGGCTGCGCTGAACGTCTATATGGCGCTGGCAGGGAAGGACAAGAAGAACTCGGCCTTCACCAAAGCCGCGCACGATCAGTTTCCACAACGACTGTCAGTCGGCGCCCAGGCGGTCGGCCTTTCCGATATGCGGCGGCGCAACCTTGAGCTGTTGTTCAGCTTTTGCTCGGATTTCGTGCACTCCGGCTACGTATCGGTGCTTGCGATTGGGGGCGAGGTGCCGGGCTTCATTCTGGGTGGTTCAGAGGACGCGTTCACCCCGAGGGCGGAAAATTTCGCCGAGCTGAAGCAACGCCTCCTTGCCGAATGCGTGGGCGTCTATGCCGACCTACTCGTGCCCCTACTGCGTCAGGCGATGGACCGTATCCTTGTAGCCGGTGCTCCAATCGCCGTAGTCGAAAAGCTCGAAACGGTCTCAGGACGGATCGGTAACGTACGCGCTATCCTGCATCGTCAACTGGTCGAGCCCATCCGTCGAGAACTGCTTGGAACGAATAGAACTATCGGGATTCGTTGCATGTGCGGTGGAGAGGTGAAGCTTGAACCACCTCACCACGAATGGAACCGATTCTGTCCCGATTGCGGCTCGCGCTTCACGCTGTACGAGGTCGATGATGCGGTGGATTATGTCGTCTCAGCGTCTGGCGTCGGCGATGTCCTCGGCGGCGATGCGCCTAAAATCGCCGAATTGAACGAGGCTATGCGAGACAAGCTTACCCGCATTGCCAATACTAAGGCGCCAGTGGATGAGAAGGGAAAGATTGGCTTTCTGCTGATTACGGACCTCCAGCGATGCGACGAGACCACGCTGCAAGTGCCCTCTCAAATCACGTCGGCACCGAGCGACCGGGATCGGATTCGCTGCTCGCTGATGACCTTCGCCGCCGCGAAATCCATCGAGCGTTGCCCGGTCGTGAGCGTCACCTGCAACTGTGGAACGGTAGCAGATTACCAGACAGCGAACAGAACTAACGTCGTTCAATGCTCGGGCTGCATGACTCACATTGGGCTGCTCGGTGTGTCGGGAGACGCCGAGAGCGTGTCCACCCAGAATCCCGATGGGTCGCCAAGCATAGCTCCCATTCAGGCAAGAAATCGCTTTTCCGTTGCTGGCAAGGCTACGGATTAAAAAGCCACTAATTTGGTAGTGAGGAGCGCTGACCGAACCACAGGTCTCGGCAAAAGCCGACTCTAATTATCTGGTCGGTGAATAGCATGGTTTGGTCGCAATCTGCCGGTTCAATCTCGCCACGCCAATCGGACTGCCCAGCGGCTCTTTAAAACAATGGCCTGTCGAATCCTCTTCCGATGTCTTAACTTCGATGTTGTTCGTGCCGCTGTCTGGATATACGACGGGGGTGAGAGTTCGGGAGAATGTCCATTTCCAGCGTCAAAATACGAAAAGCGTTTCGTCCGCGTGCACGGCTGCTGGCGCTTCTCGGCGAGCAGCTCATCGACAATGCGCGTCTTGCCGTCTTCGAAATGGTCAAGAATGCCTACGACGCGGACGCCAATATCGTGGTAGTTACGCTGACTGCACCTGACGAGAGCGCGGGCAATATCTCAGTGGTAGATGACGGCTCAGGCATGAAGCTCGAGACGCTGACGGATGTCTGGCTGGAGCCCGGTGCAGACATGCGTGAGGTTGAGCGTCTTAGTGGTATCCGAACGCCAAAATACCACCGGCTTCCCCTCGGAGAAAAGGGTGTCGGCCGATTTGCGGCACATAAGCTCGGGAACAGAATTAGACTCTGGACCCGCGCAAAGGGCGGGCCTGAGCTGCATGTCGATATCAACTGGTCAGAGCAGATCGGTCGTCGGTATATGGACGAGACAGAAATCTCGATTGTCGAAACGGAGTCGGTGCACTTCAGGAAGGGCAGGACAGGAACCCGGATTGAGATAACTGATCTCAAGTCGGCCTGGACACGTGGTGACGTGCGCCGACTGTGGCGCAACGTAACGTCAATTTCAGCGCCGTTCACGACCGCAGACGATTTCGACGTGTCACTGTCGGTCCCGGGTCGCGAGTCTTGGGTCAATGATCTGCTCGATGTCAGCGACATCCTCGGCGCGGCGTTGTGGAAGTATGACTTCTGCTTCGATGCGCAAGGGTTCCGCTGGAATTATTCGTTCCGGCCCCCGTCTGGTATGGGCCTCGAGGGGCGCACGGATGCGGCCGCCCGTGAAAGATTGCCGCTGCCCAAACGGCTTGCGGAAGATTTCTTCGATGAGCGCCCGCTTCCTGCCGTCGTGCCCACGTCGTTTGTCGAAGGCATAGGCCCGGTGGAGGGGAGCTTTTTCGTATTCGACCAGGACAGAGAAGTCGCAGCTTTCATACCAGAACAGAGCCAGATCGCCACGTTCCTTGAGGAAAATGGAGGCGTCCGAGTCTACCGGGACGACATCAGGGTCTACAGTTATGGCGAGCCAGGGGATGACTGGCTTGGTCTCGACCTCCGCCGGGTGAACCAGCCCACACGCGCCATCAGTAACAACAACATCGTTGGCCTAATCAGCCTCGATATGGACCAAAGCAGTGAACTCAGAGAAAAGACAAGTCGCGATGGGTTCGACGATAATCTCGCATATCAGAGACTGCGGGCGATCGTGTTGTCGGCGCTGACGCATCTTGAAGGTTTGCGCACCGTCGATAAAGGGCGGATGCGGCGGATTCTGACAAAAAATACTCAGGAGTCCAGGATTAGTCCGAACGCGGCGATCTTGGAACTTCGTAAGGAGGTCGAGAAGCGATCACTAGGCCCGGAGATCACGAAGCTCGTCGACAAAGTAGAATCCCGTGTTCAGGAGATGCAAGACACCCTCCTGCGGCCGGGCGCGACCCAAATGCATGTCGCGACGCTTTTTCACGAGGTGGAACATGGTGTCCGGGCGCTGAACGCGGCGATACGTCGTAGCGAGCCGATAGAAAAACTGCAGCAGCGTTCGGGGGCGCTGATCGAATTGCTCGACAGTTTTGCGAACTTTTTCCGTAAAACTCCCGAAACACAGGTCAAAACCTCCGATTTGGTACGAACAGTTTGTCAGTTGAACGCGGATCGCTTCGATCGCCACAGAATCATCCTTTCCACCCCGATCGTGACGAAGGAGGCACGCGACTTTGAGCTAAGCGTTCCGCGCAACATTGTGATGGGTGCAATCTCGAATATAATCGATAATTCAATCTACTGGTTGGATCAACGATGGCCATCCGATGTGCGCAAGAGCCGGCGGGCAGTGATCATCACAACCACTAATTATTTTGAAGAGGGACCGGCGCTCGTCCTTGCGGACAACGGTCCCGGCTACCGGCTCGCGCCTGAAGACGTGCTACAGCCTTTTATCACCCTGAAGCCCGACGGGATGGGCATCGGAATGTATTACGCGAGGCTGGTTATGGAGGCTTGCGGCGGCTTTATCGCTTTTCCTGCAGCGGAGGATGTTGGCCTCTCGAAAGCATATGACGGCGCGGTGACGGCGCTTGTCTTCTCAAAAGGGAAGTGGGTTAGGTGATCATTGCACCCCGAATCATCGCAGTCGATGACAATCCCGACCACCTCAAAGCACTTGAACAGGCGTTCGATAGCTTGGGCGGCCTCTGCGAGTGTATCGAGTTCGGACGAGCGAGCGACAGAACCGCACCTTTTGCGAGCGGCGTCCGCATCCTTTTCATGGATATTAATCTTATGCCTGGCGCAGCGGCCGACTTTGGGCCACGGACCTTCTCACCGATCGTCACGATCATCCGTAAACTTATAAGCCCCGACAACGGCCCGTACGCTCTGGTCACGTGGACCAACAATGTCGCCGCCCATGACGCGCTGACCGATTACCTTGAACAGCAGCTTTCACAGGATCTGCAGCCCTGCGCAACCTACTGTTTGCCGAAGGAGGATCACCTGGAAGATCCGCCGGCACTGATGGCTAAGCTCCGTGAGCTTCACGGCGACATTCCTGGCTTAGCGATGCTCCTCGACTGGGAACGGGCGGTCACGAATGCAGCAGACCGCAGCGTTCTCCAGATTGCGAGACTTTCCGGTCTTTATGGCCGACAGCAGGGCAGCGCCGTCGCGCAAGCCGTGCGGGCGATCAGCCGAGCATCTGCCGGCACTACGGAAGCAGATCTTCATCCGTTCCGCGCATTCACACAGGGTATGTCCGCGGTACTCGCCGATCAGCTTGAGCGAAGTTTACCCATTACTGAGACCGAAGCCGCGTGGAAAACAGCGCTCGCGGCGGCTGCGCCCACTGACCCCGACGATCGCCAGCGTGCCGCGTTAAATACATTTTTCCACATTGAGGCGGCAAACGACACCGCATCAGCGCTAGGTTCAATCTATGACGTGTCGTTTGCCGCGATCAAAGATTACCTCCTTCCGACTCATAAGACTAAAATGGCGGCATTGCTGAGTAAGGAGTTTATACCGCTAAAGCAGAATCGGCTTCTGACCGACGAGGCTCGGCAGGCTTTTACACGCCGCTGCAAGTTCAGGCTCATCCAGTTAGGGGCGCCGTGCGACCATTCAAACAACAAGGTCAGAGTCTCGGATTGCCTACTCGCTGTCGAAATTCCAGAAGCAGCTTTTGATGACACTGAGCTAAGAAGCGGTGGCCAATTCCGGGATACGCCAGCCAAATCTGAATGGCTTTTCCAGACTCCTCCGCTGCTCTCGCCGACGGGTCGGTACGTCCTGGTCGTGAACATGCGGTTTCGCATCAGCGTTCCCATGTATAAGGTTGGCGGTTTCAAGCGCGTCGGCCGACTTCGTGAGGCGTTGGCCAATGAGATCGCGACTCATTCGGCGAATTTCTCGACCCGACCTGGCATTATCGAATTCCGTTAGGGGGATGCGGCTTGACCACGATCAGTTTTTCAGGACTTGCGAATGCCGACCTTCAGATCGATGCTGTGTATGAGGGCGGAAGACGCGGCAACGCCGGTGATGATCCCCTAGGGCCGCTGTTGAAAGTCAGCAACAGTGGTGGGTTCCGCTATCGCGGTAATATGGATTGCTTTGGCCTAATCGTTCTGACTACAGGCATGGCAGACCCCGACTGGCCCGACGAAATGAACCGTGAAACGGGCGTCTTCACCTATTATGGCGATAACAAGTTGGCTGGCCAAGCACTTCATGCCACACCCCGCCGAGGCAACGAGATACTGCGTCGAGTGTTCGAGGACGCGCATGCTGGAACTGAAGGCCGTCGCCACATCCCGCCGATTCTCGCATTTGCCAATACCGGTAACTGGCGGGATGTCGAATTTCTTGGCCTCGTGGTTCCTGGGACGTCGGAGCTACAGGCAACCGAAGACTTGGTGGCGGTCTGGCATTCGACGGCCGGGAAGCGTTTTCAGAATTATCGTGCCCGCTTCACTGTCCTGGATGTTGGAGTTATTTCACGCGGCTGGATCGACGATATTATTAAGGGCAATGATCCGATCGAACGAGCACCGCCGGCTTGGCGGCTCTGGCGTGAAACGGGTCAGTATCGCGCGCTACGAAGCGCAAGGTCGCTCCCATGGCGTTCAAAAATCGAGCAACAGCCTGAAGACGATGACGGTAGGGCCATAATCGCGGCGATACACGCGCATTTTTCGCCGTCGCCACACCGGTTCGAATATTTTGCCGCGAGGCTCGTCGAGCTTCTGCTGCCGGACGCACACGACATCGATGTCACCCGACCATCACGTGATGGAGGCAGAGATGCAGTCGGAAAGCTGCGCGTGGGCCGGGCAGACATCTCTATAAACGTGGATTTTGCCCTTGAAGCGAAGTGTTATGGGCCGACCAACTCGGTAGGGGTGAGAGATATGTCGCGCCTCATCTCCCGACTTCGACACCGTCAGTTTGGCGTTATCGTTACGACTAGCCATGTCGATCAGCAGGCCTACCGCGAAATCAAAGAGGATCAGCACCCGATTATCGTCGTCTCAGCGCGGGATATCATTCGCCTTCTCCGAGGTGCTGGGCGTTCAGATCGGAAAGCAGTTCAGGCATGGCTGCAAATGGAGTTCAACGACCACTCTTAGCAGGCAGCATGCAGTTTACGCGAAGAGCTTCAAATGTGGTTTATCACGCACGCCCCCGCCTATGTCGGTCGCCTTGGCATCGTCCGTCTCTGATATTGAAGGCTCGATCAGGGCGCGCACAACGGCTTCCATCGCAGGTGGGCAGACCCCATTGCCGAGAAGCCGGACGCGATCCCGGCGCGTGCCGTGATTCAGCAAATAAGTTGCAGGAAGCCCCATGGCCCGCCTCAGTTCAGAGACCTGTAGCATGCGCATCTGAGGACCGTCTATGCTAGGCGTCACCAGCGCGAATCGATCAACTGTGGTGATGGTACGCAGTGGGCGATCGAGCGGTTGCCATCCGCCGCTGCCGTCGGTGCCGTAATACACCAATAAAAAAGGCTTTTCATGCCCCAGCGCTTGAAAGGCTCGATCGGCTCGCGCCAGCGTTCCTGTGGCTCGGCCCGGTCGATAGAGCGGGGTGGTCTTCCAGGTGCCTTCCGGATCAAGAATTGTCGAGGCGGGGACCGGAACGACGGCTGTGGTTGGGACAAGCTGAGGGGCACGTTCGCGATCACCAACGATGAACAGGCGACGCCGACTCTGCGGTACACCAAGGGTGCTTGCGTCGATCACCTGTTCATCTAGTTTGTAACCTAACGCTTCCAACTCCTGCTTAAGCTCGCTGTATCGAGACCATGGTCGCATGTGGACCACGTTTTCCATGACCAACCAGCGCGGGGAAAACGTACGGGCATATTCGACCGCAGACATCGCCGTTGCTCGGCTTTCTTCACTTCGGGGGGCAGATCCCTTAGCGCAGGTATGGTTGGTGCATTCAGGAGAGGCTAGCAGCAGATCCACGTCACCCACTTGATCGTGCAGGGCTTGCACGTCAATTTCCTCAAGTCGGCCAGTGACAACGTGGGCCTGCGGATAATTGTCCCGATAGCTTGCTGTCGCGATGGCATCCATGTCCACTGCGCCCCGCATCGAGACGCCGGCTGCCTGCGCTCCCGCACTGCTGCCCCCGGCACCGCAAAAAATGTCCAACCCTGTAATCATCTCGCCCTCCGCTCATGGAAGGGCTACCAGGTTATCGACTGAACCGCCAGGTCCGAGCCATAAGGATCGGAAATTATTGCAAGTGGCTTACCGGGTGAAAGATTGCGCCCAGACCATTGGTTAGCATGGTCAGATCACGCACTTGACGTCCCGCGGCTCGGATGACGGGCGGACGTTATGCCCGCCCGTCCCGTTTGCTCAGTCCTCGTCTCCCTCGTCGGCGTCGTCATGCCCCTTAACGAGAGGCAGCTATCCTCAGGCCCGCATTCACAGCGGATGAGGTGGATGGCTCCCGCTCATGACTTACCGGAGTGTCCGACGTTCCGGCCCTTCAACCCAACCCGGCCCCCAAGCCCTTGGCCGCCGCTGGCGAGGGGATCGAGCTGGCCGCCTGAGCCATCGCCGTCTGCACCTGCCCGGCCCGTTCATTGATGGCCGAAGTCAGCTTCCCCCGATCATTGGTGAACACCGTTGCCGTCTCCTTGGCGCGGGAAACCCCAACATAAAAGCTCTTCTGATCGACCAGATTGTCCGCCTTGCTGTCGGCATGGATCAGGACATGATCGGCGGTGCGGCCTTGGGCGGCAAAGGCCGTGTCCACATAGGCATGCCGGATATGCTGATCGCGGGCCGCATCAAGGGCAAGCGTCTCAGTCTTGCCCCGTGAGATCTGAATGGTGGCGCTACGTGTCGCCTCATCGACCGCAATAACCTCACCCCGCCCGCCATTGATCCTCCCGGCCTCCCGGTCGTTGCGGGTGAATTGAATGCGATCGCCCGCCTTCAATTCCAGCCTTTGCGGCACAAAGGCCTGGGCGTTGCCAGCGCCCCATTGCCGCAACCGCCAGTCCACCTCGCGCCCATCCTCGGATTTCAAAGTGATGGCGACTTTGGCCGGATCGATGGCCTCCACCCGGTACGCCACGCCCCGGCTCACGCCCTTATCGGCATAATCGCGGGTGAAGCGCACAACATCACCCTTGTCATAGGCCAAGGGGTCACGCGCCTCGGCACGGGTCAGCCCCTTGTTGGCAAGGCTCTGCATCGTAACCGCCGGGCCGGTCAGCGCCCCCGATCTGGTCAGGGCGTCGCGAATATCGGCGGTCAGCGCGTCCCGCCCCTCGCGCGATGGCTCGATAACAAGGGTACGACCACGCGCCGCCTTGTCCATCCCGGCGTATTGCTGGGCCATGGCGGCGAAGCGTTCGGCCCGATCAGCACTCTCGACAATGCGACCACCGCCTCGGTCCAGCGCGGCAAGCGCCTTCCTGGCATCCCCCTCAATGGAAGCCAGCACCGCGTCTTTTGTGGCCTCATTGGTCTGCCGGACGATTTCGCTCAGCTTCGCAGTCTCCATGCCCGCGCCCTGTAATTGGGCAAAGGCCGCGCCTGCCTCGACCGACCCCAGTTGCTGCACATCGCCGACAAGGATCACGCGGGCATTCTGCTTTTCAGCTAGGTCGAAGAGCCGGGCGGTGTCGCGGGCTGACAATAAGGATGCCTCATCCACTATCCACGCGGCAGGCTGGCCCTGATTGGGCAGTTCAGGGGATAGGAGATGGCGCGCAACCGTATCGCTTCGCGCGCCCAGCGCCTCGCCCAGCACCATGGCCGCCGACGCAGTCGGGGCCAGTGCAATGACTGGTACGCCCTGCGCCTCGGCTTCATGTGCAAAGGTCGCCAGAACGGTCGTGGTCTTGGCCGTCCCGGCATAACCCTGCAAAGCCGTGACGCGGTTTTGGCTGGTGAGAAGCTGCTGCGTGGCGGCGCGCTGGTCGGCGTTCCAGCCAAACCCCGCCCGCTCGGCTTGGGTTGAGGCGCTGGCAACCGCCTTCGCGGCGGCCAGCGGCGACGCGATAGGCTCCAATATCCCGCGCCCTTCCGCCTCGATTCGGAGCATCTTGCTCTCAATCTCGACATTCTCGCGGGTGGTGAAGCCGGAAAACTCCGCGCCGCGCCGGTCCAGAAAGGTCCGGTCGATCAGCCTGCCTTCTTTCGTTGCCGCTTCGACCGCCTCCCCGATCTGGGCATAACCGACCTTGCCCAGCCCGATCTGTCCAGCCTCTTGCCTCAAGGCTGCGGCGGAGAACACCGATTGCCGCTCGCCCAGCTTTTCGGCGGCGTGGGCGACGGCACGATCCGCCATGGTCGCCTGTGTCGCCATCTCCGCCCGATGCGATGGACTGGCGGCTCTGGCCTCGGCCTGCTCGATCAGCGCCAACCGCGTCGCCGGGCCAAACCCGGCTTTGCTGGCCGTCTCTCTCCATTCCCCGACAAGGGCAGCATGGTCGCTAGAGACTTTGGCCGCGCGGGTGTCCAGCGTGGCCATCTGCTTCTCTGCCGCGCTGGCCGCCTCGCGGGACGTGCCGCGCTCCCCCAACTTGGCCTCGATCTCGGCGCTGCGTGTGCTGAAAGCGGCAATGACCTCGCCCGAAACGCCTTTGATCTCGAACAAGGAATCCTTGCACGCCTCGATCTCATAGCCCAGCTCGCGAACCTTGACCGCCAGCTCCTGCCGGTAAATGGCGCCGATCTGCTTCTGAAGCTGGTAGATGGCCCGAGGCTCAAGACTGCGCCATGCCCCATCCTCGCCCTGCGTCGCGTTCATCACCACATTATGGGTATGCAACTGCGGGTCTTGCGCCCGGCTGGTGCCGTGCTGAAAGCTGGCAATCACCAGATTGCCGGTCGCTTCGCGGGCAACACTGCCGCCCTCGCGTATGCGGGTGGCGGCCATGTGCTGCTCGACATGGGCCATGGCGGTTGCCGCCGCTTCGGCATGGGCGGCGATTAGCCGCCGGTCGCCAGCGACCTCGGCCATGACCGACACCGACTTGGGTGCGCTCAGCGTGATGTCCCAGCCGGGGCGATGCTCAAGCTGGCCGCCCCGCACTGT
>Ga0302187_10002526_pt1 | contig 15035 bp, 7 predicted proteins | sample II_Bog_E1_3_FD_202120 | JGI IMG/M metagenome (GOLD analysis project Ga0302187, IMG submission 202120) | Peat permafrost microbial communities from Stordalen Mire near Abisko, Sweden - II_Bog_E1_3 | ecosystem: Environmental > Terrestrial > Soil > Wetlands > Peat | place: Sweden: Abisko, Stordalen...
CAAAAGATTTATCACCCGCTCAGGATGACAGCTCATTTATTGAACGAACTTTTGACGCTGATTTTTTGACTCTGGACACTAGAAATCGATGTGGGTGCGGAACGATCCCACCCAAGCCGGGCCGCGGTCGCGGTTGTAGCCGGGGTTGGCAATGTGCTGCACATCGGCCGAGTAGAACAACCCGCGCCAGGCGTGGCGTGTGTAGTAGCTTTCCACGATGGTTTCGCGGCCGTAGTTCAGGTTGCCGTCGCCCAGCAGAAAGCCCAGCCCGCCGTCTTTCAAATAATTCCGATGGTCGCGCTTGATGGCGTTGGAAACCACGGCTAGGCCGATCTTGTCGTTGGGCCGATGCCAGCGCGCCGTAGCGTAGTCGCCGCCCAACTCCACCGTCTGGTCGATCTCGGTATAGGCATACGACTCGTGCTGGCCTTCGTTCCAGCCGAAGCGGCCAAAGACGCGCAGGTTCTCCGTCAGCTCCTGATCGGCGTTGAGGCCGAAGCCGTACTTGAGAGCGCTGAAGTGCTCATGGGCAACGATATTCGGCGTCTTGTCGATTCCGGCAGTGTAGGCCTGGACAGCCTCGCGGTAGTCGCCCATGTGGGCGCGGTTGGCGTAGAACAGTGCTCGCTGAGTGCCTTTGCGCTGTGGAACAAACGAGTGCCGGAGTTCGAACTCGCCGTTCTGCCCGTGGGCGCGGCTGAAGGCCCAGTCCATGTCAATGCCGTTGGCCACGGTGGGCATGGCGAACAGCCCGTAGCGCACGCTCCAGTTGCGGTCGTCGTACTCGGCCATGCCGCCCACGGTGTAGCCACGGGTGTCGGCCGCGTAGTCCCACGCGCCGTTGTTGTCGATGGACCAGTTGAGAAACTGCAGATGACTGTCAGTGCCGACAACGTTGGCGTCAAAGAAATCGGGCAGGGTAAGCTTGCCCGCACGCAGCTCGATGCGGCGCACCTGAACCGAATTGGCGAACGAGAAGAAGTTGGGGGCTTGGGCTACGGTTTCATTGGTGAGGCCGATGGTCTGGTGAATCTGGTAACGGGCCAGGTATGGCACGGTGCTCAGAGTGGGATTCCGGACCACGTCCAGATTGGTGAACCCGGCCAGACCAAGCGCCTGGCTAATGCCGCGGCCGCCAGTGCTCTCCATGTCGAGAATCAGATCGGTGTTCCAGCGCGTGGAGCTATCCAGCCTCATGCCGGAATAGAGCGTGCCCACCAGCGAGGTCTTGTACTGAGCGCCAGCCTGAAAGCTGTTGGCGCCCGCGTACGGGGAGTGGAAGGGCAAATTGCCCTGGAAGACGATGTTGGCCTGCCCGGAAAGCCAGTAGCGGCTCACATCCGGGTGGGGCGCCATGGTGAGAGCGGGCGCGGCTTCTGGCTTTGGCGCGGCCTGCTGGGCAGCGGCGGCAGCTACTGAGAGCAGCGCGGCAACGGACAGCATCGAAATGGAGGGGAGGAAGGGCATAGAATGTGAGGTGAGACTATACCCCCACCTGGTATGTACCATACCCCCGGTGGGTATATGCAGTCAAGGAGAATCGAAGATGTCGAGCCAGGATCGGGAAAAGGTGAAATTGCTGCAGCGGCTCCGCAAGGTGCGCGGGCAACTGGACGCGGTGGAGCGCTCGCTCACCGCCGACGAGGATTGCGGCGGCCAGTTGATGCTGCTGGCAGCGGTGCGCGGCGGCGTGAACTCGCTGATGGGCGAGGTACTGGAGACGCATATCCGCTTCCATCTGGCGGATGGAGCCAAGGAGCAGATTGCCCCAGAGTTGGCCGAGGATCTGATTGACCTGGTTCACGCGTATCTGAAGTAAAAGGCCCACGCACCATCAGAATAGCGGAGCCAGACGCGGAAAGATGAATGCCAGGTTGGTTCAGGTTTGCCTTCAACGCTCTGATTGGATTTCTTGCTTTTTAGGGCACGACTTTAGTCGGGCCGATTGCAGCGGAATGAAGGACGGACTTTAGTCCCTGCGGTCCTTTTATTCAAGAACTTGGGTCTGTTCAGGGGCTAAAGCCCGCCTGTCAAAAGAATGGCCTTGCGGCCCGACTAAAGTCGTGCCCTGTTACAAAACCTTGCCCGTTCATCCCTTGGGCTGCGGAGCCTGAGCTAGCTTGATATTCATCTTTCCGGACTGGTTTAGACCTGGATTTCATTGGTATCCCATCCATTTCCGCAAAAAACGCGGAAATGGATGGGGCACGGTGCATCTATTGGAGGGCCGGATCAATAGTCGCCAATTCCGCCTGCTTTTGTGCGATAAGTTAACCTGCCCCCGATGGCCTATGTTCTGAAATGGAGCCTGTGTGTCATACGCGCGACGACGGCATCGCAGTTAACCACGAGAGTGCATTCACGATGAATCGCTGGAATAGAACTGGATGCATATCAACAATGCGATGCAGGACAATTGGTGTGGCACCAATCTTTGCGGTCAACGTTCCAGCGCCGATGTTACGGTCGTGGTCGCGGCTATAAGCGGCGACGATTTCTACATTCGTTCCTTCGACCCTCCAGCCATTTGAGCCGCCTCCCTTTACCTGGTAATGGATGCTCATCGCTTGATCCGACGGCATACCGGCGTAAAGCGGATGCCGGCGAACGAAATACCAGGAACCCATCCACGAGGCTCGCGAGCTACCTACCAAGCCGCTAAAGCTGAATGCGTTGAGCGCGGCAAGCTGCTTCGCGACTCCGATCGACTGCCCATCGGTGGGAGTAATAGCCAGCAGCGGCGTCCCGGACTGTACGGCTTTCAGCACCTCAAACGGCAGCGTGGACTCCGGGATCGCGCCGGGACCAGGCTTGTACGCTCCTTCCGCATCGACTGCAAGATTCTTCGACGCTTCCGCCTGCCCGCCCGAGCCGACAATTACGTCGTAGTGCTTCGCTGCATCGAAGCCCTCCACTGTCGCCTGTGGAATCGCGCGGAGGCAAGCTTCAATCTCAGGCGCGACACCAGCCATGCCAATGCGCAGCGGACGGAGCGCGGCCGACGCTGGATCGACGACAAGAAGCGAATACTCCTGCGTTGCGGCTGCGTGCCCGCTGAGTGCGAACCGGACGCGATAGTCGCCGGCTTGGCTGAGCGGCGGAGTCTGCACATTCTCCTTGAGCAAATATGAGAGCCGATCGCGCACGAACTGTGGGGCAGGAAGTTCCGCGATCTTTGTCTCGGACATTCCGGGCCCTGTGAGCCACAGCGTCATTGTTCCATTGACGGGCGCGTTGCTGTCATTCAGAAGATAGAGATCGAAGGTTGCTCGGTCGCCTGGCTTCAACACAAGATGGCGCTGCTTAGCCACGGGACGTACAGGCAGCAAGCTATCCGCAATGCTGCGCGGATCTGCTTTGAAGTCGCGAAAGTTGTCGACGAGCCCGGAGTGATTTTCCATCGCGGTGGACTCCCATCCACTGATCGCCGCCATATCGTTCTCGTCGCAGATGCGGACGTTTTCCATGAACTGCCCCCAGGACTCATAGGCGCGGCGTCCAATAGAAAGAAACAAATCCTCCGCTGTCGGAAATGCAGCGCGGAATCCCCAACGGTCGAGGAACTTGTTGTAGGCCGCGAGAATCTCCTGGTGATCGAGTTTGTCGTAACTGTTGCCGCCGTGCTTTGCAATCTGCGCCAGAAGGCTGGGATGATTGTCAGGGGCGGCCGCGCCCTTCATCTCGCCCCACTCGACGATCTCTGCTTTGACGGGGCTGCGATAGTAGAAGTCAGTGGGCGAGTTGTAATATGCGTCTTGCCAGACATCGGAGAAGTGGCCGGTGTGATCGACCCACCAGCCGCCTGCGCCGCCTTCGAGGGTTGCCTTGGGGCCGGACTTGTGAATCTCGCTGCTGTAGGGTTCGGACCACGCCTGCGGAGACCGCATCACAAAGCCGTCGTTGCCGACAATGGTGCGGCTGGGGTCCTCGGCCTTCATGCGCGCGAACAAGTGCGCCAGTTCCGGGCTCGCCGGGATGAGCGTCGTCTCGTTCTGAATGATGTAATGAACCACGGACGGATGGCTGCGGAAGGCGCGCATCATACCGATGATCTTTGCTTCCATGTAGCGTTTTGCGCTGTCATTGCCGTTCTTGATGGGCGCAAACGCCTGGCTGCCGCCGCCGGGCTCAAGGCAGCGCAGCAAGCCAAGCCTGTCCTGCACATAGAGCACATCTTCCTTGCCCAGATTGCGATGGAAATTGAGGCAATTCAGGTTGAGCCGCTTGGCGACGCGCACCTCTTTCTCCGCAAGCTCAGGCGTGGGAAACAGCCCGTTCAGCGCCCAGAATCCCCACGAGATGGAAGTGTAAATGCGGATGCGACGACCGTTGAGACGGAAGATTGCATCCTTGCCGACGCCATCGACCGTAACCCAGCGAAATCCGAAATCAACTTCACGCGCCTCGGCAACGCCTGATCCTTGAGGAACAAACTCGGCGCGCAAGCGATAGACGTGCGGCGTATCGAGATCCCAAATCGCAGCTGATGGCGCAGTGATGGGCGCGTGAAACTCCGCTGTGCCGCCTGCGGGAACTGTGGCCGGTACTTCGGCTGTGGCCAATACGCCAAGCTCGGCTGAGATCACTGAAAAACGGATCATGCCCTGCGCCTGCTGAGTGGAGCTATTCTCGACCGCAGCGTGCGCAACGATCTGCTTCGGCGTGGGCGTGTTCAGCGCCCATACATCGCCAAAGCGAATGCTGGAGTGCGCGCTGAGCACCATGCCACGGTCCAGACCACCAAAACCATGGCTCTTTTGAAACTCGATGCCGCCCCACGCCATGCGATTGCCGTCGACCCAGTCAAGCCGGCCGCCAGGATTGGTGATCCGAATCGCGAGCAGGTTGCGCCCACCGGGATTGGCCGCCTTGGTCAGGTCGCATTCAAACGGAAGCTCTTCCATAATGGAGTAGCCGACGAGGCGCTGGTTGAGATAAACCTCTGCACGCTGCCGTGCGCCGCGGATGTGCAGCAGTATCCGCGAGCCAAGAAACGATGCGGGAATCTCAAGCTCGCGCCACCACCACGAGACGCCATAGTAAGCGCCGTTCTTGACCTCTGGATCGGTCGCCTCGAATTTGTATTCGTCTTTGTAGGGACGAAATCCACTGATGCCCCAGAAGTATTGCTCGACCGTTGCCGGCAAGCTGGTTGCGATGCCCTGCTGTGCCGTGAGAGCGCCCCATCCACCGGTTGGCGTATTCACGGGCAGGCGCTCCACGTGCACATCTTCGGGCAGATAGATGGTGTCGTCTTTCCACGCGGCCTCCCGGTCGGGCCACATGCGCCATCCTGCATCGGGGAGGGTCAACTCGCGGTCACTGAACCGGACCGATCGCGCGCCTGCATCAAGCAGGCTCTGCCCGGCGGAGGGGAGCGATGCGAGAACCGATTTGTTGCTGAGAGCGGTGACGGCTCCAATAAGGCCTGCATTCCCTAAAAAAGATCTGCGATTCATCGACTCCTCCGGAATCGTCTTGAGAGTTTGTGCTTCATCATCTCTCGAGTTACGAGCACTGTATGGGCGGAACACGAGGCCCAGTTTCCTGCTCAAGTTTCGTGGCCGTGGAATTTTGTACTTTGAGGTTCGTACTTTCCCACCCATTCGCCAGAAAAAAGACGAATGGATGGGGCACGGGATGTTTCAGATTCACACGGTCAAAATACTAGTAGCGCCGTTTCCAGGAATGCACGCCAGACACTTCGTTCCTATGCGGCGCAGTCATCGCTCTAACCAAAACGACTATTAGTCGAATGCGGCGCTTGATCATGCAGAGCAACTGCTTGCGGCTCGCGGCTACACGCGCATAGCAAGAATCGAAATGTGGCCGATAGATGCCCTTCGATGAGTCGTCTTGCACGCGATGTGTCGCGATTGCGAATTGCCTTGAAAATCTCGCGGTGAATACTAGCGGAGTTCAACCGATCCTGCGGCGCAAGGCTTGTGATGATCGAGCTTTCATCGAGATTTTCAGTAATTGTCTCAAGCATCGTGAATAGGACCATATTGGCGGCAGCGCGAACGATGATGCGATGAAAGCGCATGACGTGATTTGCAAATTTTTCGGGATCGTTCAGCTCGGCGTGCATTTCTACGATCTCTTCGGCTAACTCTCCCATTTGCTTCTCAGTGAGCCGTGGAATGGCCAGTTCGGCAAGAATTGATCCCAGCCGCACGCGTGCCTCAATCAATTGTGCTGAAATTGCTCCTCCGCAAGTCTGCGAAGCGTTGTTTGGATGGAGCGTGATCTCCGGCGATACGAATGTTCCCTGGCTGCGCACGCTCCTGAGCACGCCAATCATCCCGAGGAATGCAATGCCGGTACGCAGACTTTGGCGACTTACCTTCAACTTTCTGGCGAGTTCGCGTTCAGGGATCACCTTCTCACCCGGCCGAATTTCGCCGCAATCGATCAGTTCAATGAGCTGCGCGACAACGCGCGATGTTACCGCATCTGTTTTGCCGGTCTCGTCTCTCAGTCTTTTTGTGGAGTCGGAAACCATCAAATCCCCGATCTGTCTTGAGATGAATATCAAGTTAGCTCAGGCTTGCCTTCAACGCGCTGAGTAGATTTCTTGCTTTGTAACAGGGCACGACTTTAGTCGGGCCGATTGCAGCGGAATGAGGGACGGGCTATAGCCACTGCGGTCTCTTATTTCAGAAACATGAGTCTGTTCAGTCAAGAAAATGGCCTTGCGGCCCGACTAAAGTCGTGCCCTGTTACAAAACCTTGCCCGTTCATCCCTTGGGCTGCGGAGCCTGAGCTAACTTGACATTCATCTGTCCCTTTATTTGGCCATCTGCCGCGAACGCAGAGATGGCTCTTTCTGCAAGGAAAGACGAAGTTGCAGTTTGACAAGAGATGAGGCCGAAGCTGGTTGCCCAGCCTCGGCCTCGGTTGTGGTTCGGCTACAGTGCTACCAGCTGAGCCGGCCCGCGAGCTGAACTTCGCGGGGGTTGTAGGCAGCTGCCATGCCGCCGATGGTGCAGAAGTTGGTCGAGGAGGTGCTGCTCGATACCGTACAGCTGGGCACGCCGTAAGTGGCGTGGTTGGCAATGTTGGACATATCGGCCTCAAGCGCCAGCTTCCAGCTGTGACTGATCGGGAAGGTGCGCTTCAGAGCCATGTCCACGTTGACGTACTTCTGGGAGAACATGTTTCCTGGTGCGACGCGGGCAGCGTTACCAGGGACGTAGTCCTCAGGACCGCCGCAGACGCTGTAGGCTCGGCCGCCTACGAAGGTGTGGTACGTGGTAGAGGTTGGAAGGCAGGTACCGGCGACATTGACGGTAAATGCTTGCTCGTTCACGTAGTTGGTGGTGCCAATGTAGTTGGCATTGTTGCTATCCCAACTGATGTTGCCACCGTTGGCCGCCTTGCCCCAATTGTTCTTGCGCAAGGACTGCCCGGCAACGATGTTGGGCATGCAGGTGTTCAGGATGCTGGAGCCGGCGCAACCGCTGCCGGTGATGATGATGGGCAGGCCGGAACGCACCGTGCCGATGCCGGAGAGCGACCAGTCGCTGACGATGGAGCGATAGAAGAAGTTTTCACCCCACGTGTGGCCCTTTCCGAGGGGAAGGTGCCAAACGGCGGTGGCGACAAAGTTGTGTGGCTGAGAAGCAGCGGAGAGCGAGCGATCCAGACGGGCATTGTCATAGGTACGGAAGGTGCCCAGATCGTCGATGCTCTTGGAGAAGGTGTAGGAGGCCGTCCAACTGATACCATGCGCCTGGCGCTGTTTTGCCGAAATCTGCAGCGAATGGAAGTTCTCATTGCCGTTGAAGCTGGTGGCCGTGCTGACGCCGGAGTACTGCGGGAACGGTGCATAGTAGCCGCCCACGGTGTTCGCAGCGTAGTAGGTCTGGCTGCCACTAAACGGGTTCTGCGGGGTGAAGCCGAAGCCCTGGGCGACGGCGATGCCATTGCCGACGCTGGCCTTCTGGCCGATCAGCGGGTAATAGCAGCTTGCGCCGCTGCAGGCCGTGTAGGTGGTGCCGGTGGAGCTGGCCAGCGTGTAGCCGGACATCGCCGCGTAGCTTTCCTGGAGCTTGTTGTTCCAGTAGGCGCCGATGGAGCCGCTGGGCTTGATGAAGTGGCCCTGGCTGCCGACGTAGCTGACCGAAACCGACAGGTCCTTGTCCAACTGACGCTCGAAGCCGACAGACCAGTTCTCGTACTCTGGCGTACGGGAGCCGTAGTAGGGATCCCAATACGTCAGGCTGGCAGCGTTCTTGGCGCTCATTGCAGCCGTCTCAGTAGCGCCGTAGGCGGCCATTCCATAGCCGGAGGGCAGAGTGGAAACCGGCGTAACGACCGATCCGGTGAAACCGCAGGAGGTGAGGCCGTCGCCGGCCAGTGTCCCTGTGCCGCCTGCCGCAGCCGTGCAAGCCGTGCCGTCCCAGTAGAACGCCGGTTCGGCGGTACCGAAGGCTGCGCCGGAGCTGGTCGTCGATGAAGTCTGGTCGCTGACCGTCAAACCGGTGGTCGAAGGAGAACCGGACTGGCCAAGGTCGCTGACCCAGTTGCCGCGGGCAAACGAGAGACCGTAGCTGGCGCGGATTACTGTCTTGGAGTTGATGGCGTAGGCCAGGCCCAGGCGCGGAGCGACGTTCTTCCACCATAGGCTGGAAGGAATGTGCTCACCGGTGTGCCAGCCGTCGCTGGAGTTACCGCCAGCAGCGGCAAAGGTGCCCAGGTTGCCCGTGTAGGGGTTGGTGGCTTTCGGGTTCAGCCAAGAGATGATGTCGTTATTCTCACGCACGGCAGGCCAGATATCCCAGCGCAGGCCGGCGTTGAGGGTGATCTTCGAGGTCACCTTGTAGTTGTCCTGCACCCAGAAGGAGGGATCGGTCCACCGCGGGCTGAGTTCCGGTGCACCGACGGTGACCGAGCTACTGTAGACAGCGCCGAGCATATAGCTGGCAACGGACTGGCCGGAGTTGGTAATCGCCTTGCCACTCGTGAAGCCCTCGGTGTTGGTGCCGTAGAAGTTGAACGTCGCCGGTCCGGAGGCGGAGGTCGGACTGGTGATGTTGTACTGCATCTGAATGATCTGGCCGCCGAAGGTCAGGCTGTGCTTGCCCTTCTCCCACTGCAGGTTATCGGTGATGGTGTAGGTGTTGTTGGCCTTGGCGTTCCACGAATAGCCGCCCCAGGTTCCGGGTGAGTCGGAGCCCGACCAGGCGATCTTCGGGAAGAAGCTGGCCTGACCGGCCGGCATGTTCAGGATTCCGGTGTTCGACGTCCCGTAAGCGGGGTCCATGTCGGGAGTCGTCGAGACGCTAACGTAACGCGAATAGGCGAGGGAAGCCTGGTTGACCATGTGCGGAGTGATCGTCCAAGTGTCCTTGAGGATGTCAACAGTGGTTTGCGGATGGTAGGACTGCGAGGTGTTGAACGGCGGGGGCAGCGTACCGCCCGAGTTGATGCCGGTGGAGGACTGGCGGCCGAAGGCGATGATCAGGCTGATCTGGTTGGAGGCATTGACGGCATAATCCAGGCGGCCGGTCTGGTACCAGTTGGAGAGGCCAGACTTGGTGCCGTAGGCCATGTTGTTGTTGTACATCGCCTGGTTGACGCCGCTCTCGAGCGGCAGCAGGTAATTTTTATTGATGTAGTTAGCCGCCGTCGAGAAGCGCGACGTCAAAATCTGGTTGTAGACGCCGGCGTTCACGAATTGTGTACGGGAGCAGTTGTTGGAGCAGGCGGCCGTGGTCTGCGAGTTTGGATCCCAAATGCCCGCTGTACCACCTTTCGCAAGCGTGCTAGCAGCTGTGCCTGTGATATCCGCCAGTACACCGTTGTAGTCGGCATACCCCTGCGCGGCGCCGCTGGAGGTATAGCCCATCATGGTGTAGGTGGGCAGGGTCTGGATCGTGGGGCTCGGTCCCTTCTGGTAGCGATATTGGCCGTAGTTATAGAAGAGGAAGATCTTGTCCTTGATGATCGGACCGCTGATCACGACGCCGAACTCGTTCATAATCTCCTGCGGCTTGACGCCACCCAGTTTGCACCAGCTGGTGTCGGCGGTCAGTGTCGCGGAACTGCAGGAGCTGCCAGCAGGCACAAGGCCGATGGGAGTCGGCAGCTTGTTGTTCGTCCCCCATGCGTCGAAGATCTTGTTGCGGGCGTACTCGTAGAGCGCTCCGTGGATCTTGTTGGTGCCCTGCTTGATGGAGTAGTTCTGCACGCCCTGGCCAGCGAACTGCGAAGACGAGCCCATGGTCTGGACCTGGAACTGGTCGATCGAATCCATGCCGAAGGCGGTCCAGGTGGTGCGGGGATCGCCAACGCCGAGCGAGCTGGGCAGGTCGATACCATCAATGTACATTTCCTGCGTACCGCCGCCGGGGTTCGATCCGTTGACGCCGCCGGTGGCGTCGGTAGCATTGGCCGAGGCGCCGTTGGTATAAGTGTTCTGCACGCCAGGCATCAGGGCCGCGAAGTCAGTGGCGCGGCGCTGGTCGGCGTTGCCGCCTGCGCCCATCAGCAGCGGCAGGCTGGAGTACATTTCGTTGTCCATTACAGCGCCGAGGGTGGCGTCGGCGGTTTCCAGCACCGGTGGCGCTTCGGTAACGGTAATCGTTTGCTCAGCAGCGCCAACCGTCAGCTTGACGGCCAGGGGCACGGTTTCCAGAGCGTTGACCGTGACGTTCTCCTGGACGAAGGTTTCAAAGCCCTTCGAGCTCACCGTGACGGTGTAGTCGCCCGGAGTGAGCGGCGTGATGTTGTAGTCGCCGGCGCCTGTAGTGGAGCGGACGGTCTTGGCGTTTTGCGAGACCAGAGTAGCGGTAACGGCTGCGCCCTTGATCACTGCGCCAGACTGATCGGTGACGGTTCCGGCGATGGCGCCGTATCCAGCCATCTGCGCCAGAGCGCCCAGTGGCGCCAGGAAGATGACCAAGGTCAGCAGCGCGATCCATCGACAAACCCCATCGCACACGAACCTTTGTGCACGAATCGCCGATGCCCGTTCCATCTTCTCTGTCTGCCTTCTTTCAGAAGATTGATTCATAAATGCCTCCATAGGTTGAATTGTTTGTTCTTGTCGCACTCACTGCGGTTGCAATCGATCGACAGATTCCGCACGGTGCGCGACTTCTTACCGATCCGGTAGAACTGAGGGTGGCTTTAACCAGACTGTGATGCAGACTGGTTGAGCAACTTTGATCACCGGGCGTCGGCCTTCTGAAATTATGAAACTGGATCAAGGCGATTGAGACATCGACGCCAGTTCCAAGCAATCCTAGAAGACAAGCATTTTTATTGCTTTTCAGACGCGCCTGTCAAGACAAAATGGCAACGATGCCAGTTTTCTGACATCGTTGCCACTCGAAGTTGACAGAAACATTCCCTTATCACTCTCGAAATAAATAAGTTGCAGGAAATCCGACGCCCGTCCAGTAAATGCTCCAAAATTTCTCGGAACTGGGCCGCGCACCGCTTCTCGCGACGCCTTGCGCGCCCGAGATGGAAGAAAGTCCTTTAAATAATCGCTTTAGGGATGGTCAGCCTTTCGCGTACGATTCTCGGTTCCGGGTGATGCAGAGAGCCACGAAAGCAACCCAGGCAGCAGCCGGCGCAGGAACGGCTAGTCCGGAAGCATCCATCCCGGTTCCGGGCTCAAAACGCGCTTTGTTAAGGAAATATCGCGCGAAGGACAATGCACTGTATTTCGCCACTCAGACGGCCTATGCGCCCTCAACCTGCAACTGAGAGCATCCACAGGATTGACGGCAGACAAGTTCGCCGAGGAGTCGAATGGCCTGCGTCTTTTTAGGAGCGGTGCCTTCGATACGACTGAACAAAAGGTCCATCGCGTTGCGGACCAACTCTGCTATCGGCTGGCGAATCACTGTAAGTGGCGGATCGACAAGAGTTGCAAAATCAGGATCATCAAAACCCAGCACGGGAAGACGATCTGCCGCCTTCAGGCCCAAATCTTTAAAAAGCATCAAGATGGTGCGCGTGGAAAAATCGCTGAGCGACAGTAATGCGTCAGGGCGCTTTTTGCTTTGCAGTATTCTGCTCAAAGCGATTCGCAGTTGCACATAGTCACTCGCTGTAATCAACCACGGCTTGCGGTCGTGCGCCCGCATCGCTTCAGCGTATCCCGCAGCGCGCTCCTGAAAGCTGAAGACCTCCGGCTTTCCTGTCACACAGGCCACACTGGAATAGCCGTGCCCCAGTAAGTGCTCCGCAGCCACATACGCAGATGCTCGATTGTTCAACAGAACCGAATCGAGCGAGGAAGAGATGTAGTGATCGAATGCGACCACAGGCGCGTCTGGAAAGGCAGCCCGGATTCCTCTCACCGTGGTTCCGTGAGTGCCGGCTAGAATTACGCCGTCCGCTCGATAGCGCCGTAAGGTGGCCAGGTGCGCCATCTGATCAGCAAGCCGGTCCTCATGGGTGAGCAGGACTACCGTGCAACCGTGCTGCCGTGCTTCTTCTTCCATCAATTGCACGCACTGGCTGAAGAAAACATTGGATACCTTGGGAAGAATCACGCCAATAGTGTGCGACCTGCCGCTGCGCAGCGCTCGAGCCGATTGGTCAGGCTCGTAGCCGAGTTTCTTTACCGCATGAGCTATCCGCTCCGCGGCCTTGGGCCGGACCGAGACGCCGCGCAGGAAACGAGAGACGGTCGATGTGCCCACGCGAGCCAGTTCTGCAACATCGGTGACCGTCACTCTCTTCTTCGGTTTCCTGATCGTAGTGTGTGCGCTTGCTTCCTTCATCTTCCCGTTTCTTCTTCCGGCTCACGGCTCATTTAATAAACCGGGAGCGTACAACTCCTGCACGGCGGAGTATATCAAAGCCTTCCGCCAGTCTCGAACCTCTGGCCAAACCTGTGCCCCGTGCCGATGATTCACCGCTATTCAGGAGCACATCGAAACCGCCCTGGAAAATTGCCCGCAGTATCTCGCGCTTCTGCGCGATGGCGCTCGATGAAGACGCCGCAGCGGCACGCTGAAATAGGCTCTTAACTCCCTTTTGTTTGGACGCCTTATAGATCCGGCCCCTAGTGGTGTCCACCGGAAATAACATCCCCTATCTTCGGGCGTTTATGAGTTGGTTGACCAAGCAAGTGTTCCCTCGGGGCTAAAGCCCGGTTGATTTTACAGTTTTTACGTACGGGCTAAAGCCCGTACCCTTCAAATTGGTTAAATGACCATCTCTGTGGCGGACACCACTAGCAGCCTGTGGTTCAAGTCGAGAATGATGAAAAACCGTCCCTCAAAGGCTAATGCCCATGTTTATTTTGAGCCACTTACGGCACAACTAAAGTCGAGCCCTTTCAAAACCCGACTTTCGCCACAGACTGCTCAATAGTGTGTCAGCTTCCCACCCATTTCGCGATGAAACCTGCGAAATGGATGGGGCACGGTGCCGCAATTTGAGGGCCGGATCAATAGCGCTTACAACTTGTTCTGCTCTCGCCGTAGCGCGAGGCTCTCCTCGACCTTCTCCATGAAGTTGTCGTCCAGTTGATAGAACGCAATGACAAGGGTCGCAGCCGCCAGCATCCCGCTGGGAATCCAACTCATCGAAAGGACGATGCCATGGAGAGACGGGCCGGCCTGCTCCACATTGGCCACATACCCGCAGTACGCAAGGATCACGGCGAATATCCATCCTCCGATCGCCATTCCAACCTTGGTTGAAAAGATGGCCGATCCAAGCACCAGTCCCATCGTGCGGCGACAGTTCTTCCATTCAATATGATCGGCAATATCCGCAAACATGGCAAAGACCAGCGGCGATTTGAAGCCCAGCATAAAGCTGGATAGAATCTGCAGCACGAACATGGTCCGAATATCATTCGGCTCCATGTACGAGAAAAGACTAACAACTAAACTGCCGAGACCAAGTGTAGTCATGAACAGAAGCTTCTTTCCGATAAGTCCGGCAAGGCGCGAGGTAATAAGAACAGCAGCAAGATACCCCAATCCGTTGGTTGCCAGGTACATCCCCAGTAAGTCCTGACGTTTGACGAAGTACTTGAAGTAATAGGCCGTGGCCGCACCCTGTATAGCGAACGCGGATAGCGTAAGCAACTGCACGCTCACCAAAATCAGCCATGGCCGACTTTCAAACAGGCTGCGCAGATCGCACTTTATATTTGCAGCCTGCTGCCGAGATGAAATCACGCGCTCCCGCGTACAGAGGAAACATATCAATAGCAGGACCGTTGCCAGGACACCGTACAGCAACATGGTCAACTGCCAGCCCCGCGCGTCACTCCCACGACCAAAGGTATTCACGAACCTGAGAGTCATGCACTGGACGAATAACGCACTGGCAAATGCGCCTACGAAACGAATCGAGGAGATGGAAGTACGCTCCACCGTGTTCGGTGTCATCACCCCCATAAGCGCGCTATAGGGAGTGTTCAGAGCCGTATAGGCAAACATCAGCAGGCTGCAGGTGACATAGGCATACCAAAGCTTCCCGGTGACGTCAAAATTCGGTGTGGTGAAGGTAAACACCCCAGTCACAGCCAGCGGAACCGCACCCCACAGAAGATAGGGACGGAACTGTCCCCAGCGAGTCATCGTGCGGTCGGCGATTGAGCCCATGGCCAAATCCGCTGCGGCCGCAGCACCGCGCGTCAACAGCAGCATGGCGCCCACAGCGGCAACAGGAAGGCCAAAGACATCCGTGTAAAAGATGACGATGAAGAACTCAAGAGTCTTCCAGTAAAGGTTGGAAGCAGAATCTCCCAAAGAGTACGCCAACTTCTCCGTCATCGAAATGCGATTTATAGGCCTGACCTTGTGTCTTGCTCTTTCCGCATTGGTTTCGTCTTCGAGCAATCACACCTTCGCCTTCTCTGTTTCATAAGAAGAACATCTGCAGTCGTCTGCAATCGCAAGGCGCATCTGTGGACTGTCACCCTAATCGACTTCGCTGACTCCTGAAGGATTGTACAGCAGTGACTTTGTGCACGTGCTTTGCCAGTACGGCAATTCTGCCCATCCGCAACTTCCGTGTTTGGCGATTTGCCGGGAAGGGCAGCATGATCA
>Ga0302187_10002533_pt1 | contig 15027 bp, 13 predicted proteins | sample II_Bog_E1_3_FD_202120 | JGI IMG/M metagenome (GOLD analysis project Ga0302187, IMG submission 202120) | Peat permafrost microbial communities from Stordalen Mire near Abisko, Sweden - II_Bog_E1_3 | ecosystem: Environmental > Terrestrial > Soil > Wetlands > Peat | place: Sweden: Abisko...
TATCGACATGGTCGAAGCGCTGCTGCTCGAAGCGGCGGCGGCCGTGCCGCGCGTGCTGGCCGATCCGCCGCCCAGCGTGGCACTGGTCACGCTGGGGCCCAGCGCGATCGACTGGTCGATCAGTTGCTGGATCAACGATCCCGAAAACGGCATCGGCGGGATTCGCTCGGAGGTGCTGAAAAACACCTGGCACTTGTTCCGCGAACGCGGTGTGGAAATCCCCTTCCCGCAACAGGATGTGCACTTGCGCGATTCCGACGGAATCAGGCGATTGGCGCGCGCGTTGTTGCAACAACCGGATGAAGCGCCGGATACTGCGGAACGCTAAAGCTGTTCTAGCCGGGGCGATAGGCATTCTCGCTGGCGAGTACGGGGGCGAGCCCCCATCTGCCGCTGCATGACCCAGCACCCCGCCCATTCCGGAATCGCGCCTGTCGGCACCGTCCATCTGGTCGGTGCGGGCCCCGGCGATCCCGATCTGTTGACGCTGCGCGCGGCGCGGCTGATCGGCAGTGCGCGCGTGATCGTGCACGACGGGCTGGTCGATCCGGCCATTCTGGCGCTGGCGCGCGATGATGCGCGGCTGATTTCGGTCGCCAAGAGCCGCGCCCGCCACACCATGGCGCAGGACGATATCAACGCGCTGCTGGTGCGCGAGGCACTGGCGGGGCACGATGTGGTGCGGCTGAAAGGCGGCGATCCGTTCGTGTTCGGGCGCGGCGGCGAAGAGGCAGAGGCGTGCCGCGCCGCCGGTGTGCCGGTGACCGTGGTGCCGGGGATCAGCGCGGCCATGGGCGCGGCGGCGGCGTCGGGCATTGCGCTGACCCACCGCGATGCGGCCTCCACCGTGTCGTTCGTCGCCGGACAGTGCAAGGGGTTGAGCGATCAGGACTGGACCGGGCTGGCCGGCAAAGGCCGCACGCTGGTGATCTATATGGGCCTGGCGACGGCGGCGGCGATCACCGACAAGCTGATCGCCGATGGCCTGTCGCCCGAAGTTCCGGTGGCGGTGATCGAAAACGCCACCCGGCCCGGCATGCGCGTGTTGCGCGGGGTGCTGGCCGGGCTCGACACGATCGTGTCACGGCACCGGGTCAAAAGCCCGGCGCTGATCATCATCGGCGAAGTGGCCGCGCGCGAACACGCGGGCCAGCTTGCCCATATTGCGGAGAGCGTGCTGTGAGCGCCGAGCGTTTCAAGATTCTGACCGGCAACGACCTGCTGACCGGCGATGTAACCTGGTGGACCGGCAGCAACTGGTCACGCCATGTCAACGATGCGGCAGCGCTGGGCGAGGATGCCGCCACGATCATCGCCGCCGAAGAGGCCGCGCGCCGCGTGGTCAGCGCCTATGTGATCGATGCCACCCGCGATGCCGAGGGCGTGCGGCCTGCGCATATCAAGGACCGTGTGCGGGCGGTTGGCCCGACCGTGCGCCTCGATCTGTCGCTGCGCGCCGATGACCCGGCCGCAACCACCTGGATTGCCTGATTTTACGCACGAAAGATCCCGCGATGTACCAGTACGATACCCATGATCAGGCGATGGTCGATGCCCGTGTTGCCGAATTCACCGACCAGGTGACGCGGCGGCTGGACGGTACGCTGAGCGAGGAGCAGTTTCGCCCGCTGCGGCTGAAGAACGGGCTCTATCTGCAATTGCACGCCTATATGCTGCGCGTGGCGGTGCCCTATGGCACGCTCAATTCGCGGCAGATGCGCGTGCTGGGCAATATCGCCGACACATACGACCGGGGCTATGGCCATTTCACCACCCGGCAGAACATTCAGTACAACTGGATCAAGCTGTCGGACACACCCGCGATCCTGGCCGATCTGGCGGCGGTTGGCATGCATGCAATCCAGACCAGCGGCAATTGCATCCGCAACACCACCGCCGACCACTTTGCCGGGGCCGCCGCCGACGAAGTGGCCGATCCGCGCCCTTATGCCGAACTGTTGCGGCAATGGTCGACGTTCCACCCCGAATTCGATTACCTGCCGCGCAAGTTCAAGGTGGCGATCATCGGCAGCGAGACCGACCGCGCCGCGATGAAACTGCACGATATCGGCATCCAGGTGGTGAAGAACGCGGCGGGCGAGGAAGGCCTGCGCATCCATGTCGGTGGCGGCATGGGCCGCACGCCGATGATCGCCCCGGTGATCCGCGAATGGCTGTCGCCTTTGCAGATGGTCAGCTATCTCGAAGCCTGCCTGCGCGTTTACAACCGCTATGGCCGCCGCGACAACAAGTACAAGGCGCGCATCAAGATCCTGGTCCACGAAATCGGCGCGGATGAATACCGCCGCCAGGTCGAGGACGAATTCGCGCATATCCTGACGCTGGGTCTCGAACCGCCCGCCGCCGAGCTGGACCGCATCAAGGCGCAGTTTGCGGACCCCGCATTCGACCCCGCCGCGCCCGACGCGATCGATCGCAGCGATCCCGACTTTGCGTTGTGGGTCGATCAGAACGTGCACGCGCACAAGGCGCCCGGCTATGGCATTGTCACCATCAGCCTGAAGCCGGTCGGCGGCATTCCCGGCGATGCCAGCGCCGACCAGATCCGCCTGATGGCCGATCTGGCGCGCGATTACAGTTTTGACGAATTGCGCGTGACCCATGCCCAGAACATCGTCCTGCCGCATGTCCGCAAGGCCGATCTTTATGCCGTGTGGCAACAGCTTGACGCGGCGGGCCTGGCCACGCCCAATCTCGACCTGATCGGCGATATCATCGCCTGCCCGGGGCTCGATTATTGCAGCCTGGCCAATGCGCGCTCGATACCGCTGGCGCAGAAGATTTCGCAGCGGTTCGCCGATGTCGAACGCCAGCGCGATCTGGGCGAGCTGAAGCTGAAGATTTCGGGCTGCATCAATGCCTGCGGCCATCACCATGCCGGGCACATCGGCGTGCTGGGGGTCGATCGCAAGGGCGTCGAAAACTATCAGTTGCTGTTCGGCGGCTCCGAAGGTGCGGATACCTCGATCGGCTCGATCATCGGCCCCGGCTTCAGCGAAGACGGCATTGTCGATGCGATCGAACGCGCGACCGGTGTCTATCTGGCCCGGCGCGAGGCGGGCGAACGTTTTCTCGACACCTGGCGCCGTATCGGCAACGCCCCGTTCAAGGACGCAATCTATGGCTGAAACCCTGATCCGGCTGCGCGATGACGCGGCCAGCACAGCCCCCGTGGTGGCGTTTGCCGATCTGTCCGAGGCCGGCAACACCGCCGCCGTGCGCCTGTCGCCGGGCGACGATGCGCGCGCACTGTTGCCATTGCTGGACCAGTTGACGCTGATCGAGGTGGAATTTCCCGCCTATACCGATGGGCGCGGCTATTCGGCGGCAAGCATCCTGCGCGAATATGGCTATACCGGCGAACTGCGCGCGGTGGGCGATGTGCTGGTCGACCAGATCAGCCATTACCGCCGCGTCGGGTTCGACGCCTTTGCGCCCAATCAGCCGATCACGCGCGAAGCGGTGGACAAGGCGATCGCCACCTGGCCCGAAGTCTATCAGCGCACGGTCGACGGGCGTGCGCCGATCTGGGCCGCCAGACATGGCTGATACCGTGGGCCCGGCGAACGTCCGGCGGGTCGATCGCATCGACACCGCGCCGCGTTTCAGCAGCGCCGATGCGATCCGCCTGAACAACCTGTTCCGGGGCACCGACACGCGCGACATGCTGCGCACGGTGATCCGCGACGGGCTGGCCGGTGACATCGCGGTGGTGTCGAGCTTTGGCGCGGAAAGCGCGGTGCTGTTGCATCTGGTGGCCGAAGTCGATCCCGCGCTGCCGGTGCTGTTTCTCGACACTTTGAAGCATTTTCCCGAAACCCTGGCCTATCGCGACACGCTGGTGGCGCGGCTGGGGCTGACCGGGGTGCGCGTGCTGACCCCCGATGCCGAGGTGCTGGCCAAAAAGGACGACAAGGGCCTGCGCTGGTCATGGGACCCGGACGGGTGCTGCGAGATCCGCAAGGTCGTGCCGCTGGCGCGCGCGATGGCCGGGTTCGATGCCTCGATCACCGGGCGCAAGGGCTTTCAATCGAGCACCCGCGCCGGCTTGCCGCGCTTTGAAATCGACCAGAGCGACGCCGAGGGCCGGTTGAAGATCAACCCGCTGGCCAACTGGACCCACGACCAGATCGAGGCGTGGTTCGACACGCATGACCTGCCCCGCCATCCACTGGTCGCACGCGGCTATCCCTCGATCGGCTGCGCCCCGTGCACCAGCAAAGTCGCCCCGGGCGAAGACCCGCGTTCGGGCCGCTGGAAGGGCTGGGACAAGACCGAATGCGGCATCCATGTGCCGGGACAGAACGACGACGACCTGCCGCCGGGGTACGAACCCGCGTTCTGAGCGGGCGTCAGGCGCGAAAGGCCAGCCCCATTTCCTTGAGCAGGCGGCGGTACATCATCGCGCTCATGTCGGCGGGCAGATGCGCCTCGGCCGCAGGGTCGAGCGGCAACAGCACGGGTTGCTGGGTTTCGACCACCATGCGGTCTTCCTCGAACACCCGCGCGTTGAACGCGTGCACATCCTCGACCGGGATATCGTGGTCGAAATTGCGCGCGATCGGCGCAAACATGCGCGTCTGGCCGACCGCAACGGGTGACGCGGCGTTCATGATCACCAGCCGCGCGTCGTGCGGAAAATGGATTTCCAGCGTCGCGGTAAACGGCGGGGTGCAGCGGAAATGGCGCAGCCAGCGAAACCCTGCGGGCCCGGTGTGCGCCGCCCCTGCCGGATAGTTGCCCACCGTGCTCCAGTATTCGGCGTCAAAGCCATAATCGGTGCGGCGCGGGCGATAGGCCGGAACCGCCTGATTTGCGGGATCGGCAAATGTGGCGGTGTGGATAAAGGCAAAGTGCGCGACATCGAGAAAACCCTCGACCTGGCGCCCGGCAAAGCCCGCGATATCGACCGGCGGACAATTGATCTGCTGAAACCCCGGCTCGTCCCAATGCGGCATGGCGGGAATATCGGTCCCCGCCGAAGGATCGAGGCAGGTCCATACCAGGCCATAGCGCACTTGCGCGGGATAGGCGCGCAGATCGAATTGCGCCGGGATCGCCCGGTCCGGATGCGCCGGGATATGCACGCAGCGCCCGCCCGCGCCGAACCGCAGCCCGTGGTACGGGCACACCACGCCATCTTCGGCCATTGCCCCCTGCCCCAGCGGCACGCCGCGATGCGGGCAGAATTCGCTGGCCACCACGACCGCCGCGCCCACGCGATAGACCACCAGCCGCTGATCGAGCAGCCGTACCGCCAGCGGTCCCTTGTCCAGATCGCTGGCCAGCGCGACCGGATACCAGTGTTGCGCCAGAATTGCGCGATCGTCGGGATCGAACGTTGCTTCGTGCGACACCACCAGCGGGGCGCCGGTGTGGAGAGGGGTAACAGGGACGTTCATGCGGCGGTTTCTCTGGCAGGAGGCGATGCATGCACTGTCTCCCACCCTGCCCCATGCGCGCAAACGCAATGAATTGCAGACGACGTTGCAAAAAATCGGTCGGGCGGGTGCCAACGTCAAATTCGCGCCATTTGATCTCTGCCAATGTGATAAGGCCGACGCACGGTCCATACCGTCACCATTCCACCGGAAGGGGATAAGGGCATGACAAAGTTGCTGATCGGCCTGCTCGGCGCCGCCGCGCTGGTCGCGGGCGTACCGGCCCAGGCGCAAATGCATGAGGGCAATCGCGGCGGCGGGTCGCACGCGCCCGGTGGTGGCGCGCCCCGCGGCGCACCGGGGGGCGGCGCGCCACGCGGCGTACCCGGTGGCGGCGCGGAACGCGGTGGGGCCCCGCGCGGCGCCCCTGGCGCTGGTGCGGAACGTGGCGCACCGGGCGGTTTTCGCGACCCGGCCCGCCCGTCCGGCCCCGATGCGGCGCGTGGCATGGCGCATGGCCCCGAATTTCACGGCCGCGCGTTCGGTTCGCTGTCTGCCGACGAGCGCGCGCATTGGGCGGGCGGCGAATGGCGCCATGTGATGCATGGCGGGGTCTATGGCTGGTGGTGGTTTCTCGACGACGACTGGTATTTCTATCCCGACGCGATCTACCCCTATCCCACCTATATCGCCCCGCTGTTGAGCGTGCAGGAAACCCCCGAACCGCCACCACAGACACCCTATTGGTACTATTGCGCCAATCCGGTCGGCTATTACCCCTATGTACCGGCCTGCCCGATCGGCTGGCAGACGGTGCCAGCGGTACCCGACGATGCCCCGCCCGGCGCACCGCCGCCGCCACCGCCGCCGGGACCGCCCGCGCCGGACCAATAATGCGCGCAAGCGTATGAGTGCGCCCAATTTCTTATAGGTCGCAGCGCCCTGACGGCTTGTGCCGCCGGGGCGTTTGCGTATGGATCGGCGGCGATGTCCCAGCCCGCCACCCTGTCCCGGATTGCCGCCGTCGTGCCGGGCAGCGCGTTGCACCACCGGCTGGTCATGGCGCTGGTCAGTGCGGCGCTGTTCATGGAAATCCTCGACGGCACGATCATCACCACCGCGCTGCCGGCCATGGCGCACACGTTCGGCACCACGCCGGTCGCGCTCGATATCGGCGTGTCGGCCTATCTGCTGACAGTCGGGGTGTTTGTCCCGGCCAGCAGTTGGGTGGCCGACCGGTTTGGCGCCCGGCACGTGTTTGCCGCCGCGATCGCGCTGTTCACGCTGGCCTCGGCGCTGTGCGGCATGGCCACCGGGCCGACCATGTTCGTGCTGCTGCGCATCGTGCAGGGCATGGCGGGCGCGCTGATGGTGCCGGTCGGGCGGCTGGTGGTGATGCGGTTGACCGCGCGCGACAAACTGGTCGAAACGCTGGCCGCGCTGATCGCCCCGGTGATCGGCCCGCCCCTGGGCGGACTGATCACGCAACTGTTTGGCTGGCGCTGGATATTCTATTTCAACCTGCCGTTGGGGGTGATCGCGCTGGGCGCGTGCCTGTGGCTGATCCCCGATGTGCGCGAAACTGCCCGCCGGTTCGACTGGGCGGGGTTTGCCTATTGCAGCACCGGCCTGTTCGCGCTGCAACTGGGGCTCGAACGCGCGCCGCGGCATGCCGATCCGGTCGCACTGGGGCTGACGCTGGGCGGCACGATCCTGGTGGTGGCGCTGGTGCGCCATTTGCTGCGCGTTCGCCATCCGCTGATCGATCTGGGCGCGTGGCGGGTCACCACGTTTCGCGTGGCGTCGCGCGGCGGGTCGCTGACGCGGATCGCGGTCAATGCCGGGCCGTTCCTGCTGCCGCTGATGTTGCAGGCGGGCTATGGCTTCAGCGCCTTTCACGCCGGGCTGTTCGTGCTGACACTGTTTGTCGGCGATTTCACCATGAAGGGGTTTGTTACCCGCATCCTGCGCCGGTTTGGCCATCGCCTGGTGCTGGTGGTCAACGGGTTTGCCTGCGCGTTCAGCCTGGCGGCGATGGCGCTGATCACCCCAGCGCTGCCGCTGCCGCTGGTGGTGCTGATCCTGGTCGCGCACGGACTGGTGCGCAGCCTGGAATTCACCAGCCTGACGACGCTGGCATTTGCCGATATCGACCGCGACGCGATGGGCGATGCCAGCGGGCTTTACAACACCGCCATGCTGCTGTCGGGGGCCGCCGGGATCACGCTGGCGGCAACCGCGGTCCATGCCGGTGGCGCACTGATCCGGTTGGTTCCCCACCTGCCGCTGGCGGGGCCCGGCGGCGATTACCGGGTGGCGTTCCTGCTGGTTGCGGTGGTGGCGCTGCTGGGCCAGATTGATGCGCTGCGCCTGCCGCGCGGTGCGGGTGATACGCTCACCACATGATCACTTTGGTTTAGCACCGCCCGTATCGATCGATCCTCCGGTGTCATGCGTAACGCGGCGCAAGGTCGATCCTTACCAGTCCGGTTTAGGCAGCATTGCCCATAGGGCACCTGCCAGCAACCGATGCCGGGCGCATCAAGATCGCAAAGACCAGCACCAGATGGCGAGTTCGGCGCATCGTTTTCTCCGCTTTTTCGCCGCGACCAGCGATGACGACACGTCCAAGCCGGTCGCGACGGATCAAGTTGTGCCGCCGCTGACCGCGATCGAGCGTGCGCACCAGCGACTGATCGCCGAAATCGCCGAATTCCTGACTTCGTGCCGCCTGGCCGCGACCACCCACAACCTGCTGATCGCGCATTCGGCGTTCAGCGGCGAAGACCCGCAACTGGCGCGCGCGATCGGGCAACGGCGGCTGTCGGGCCAGACCATCACGCAAGACTGGCTCGACCAGCAGACCACCCTCGAAGATCAGGAAAGCGCGATCCGCACGCTGATCACCCAGCTTGAGGATTCGCTCGACCGCTTTGCCACCACCGCCCATGATGCGCGGGCCAGTGCGGCCACGTGCAACGCCGCGCTGGCCAGCCAGGTCGATCGCGCAGCGGCCCTGTCCGACAGCGTCACTCTGGCCGATGTGCTGGGCCTGGCGCACACCATTCTCGACCACACGCGCAAACTTGAAAGCGACATTCGCGCCAGCGAGCAGGAAATGCGCGGCCTGCGCGAACGGCTGGCGCGTGCGCAGCGCGATGCGGAGGTCGATTATCTGACCGGCCTGCCCAACCGGCGCGCGTTCGAATCCGTGCTCGACCGCCACTATCGCGAGGCCCAGGCCGAAGTTGACAGCCTGTGCGTGGCGTTCTGCGACATCGACAATTTCAAGCGCGTCAACGACAACCACGGCCACGAAACCGGCGACCGGGTGATCAAGGCGGTCGCCGAAGCACTCGACCGGCTGAGCAACCAGCATTGCCATGTCGCCCGTCATGGCGGCGAGGAATTCGTGCTGCTGTTTCGCGGGCTGACCAAGACACAAGTGCGCGAAAAGCTTGACTGCGTGCGCGAAACCTTTGCCGCGCGGCGGTTTGTCAATCGCCAGACCGACGATCCGATCGGCCAGGTGACATTCTCGGGCGGTGTCGCCGACGTGTTTGCCTATACCAACCCGCGCGAAGCGCTGCGCGCGGCCGACGAGGCGCTCTATCTGGCCAAGGCACAAGGCCGCAACGCGGTGATGGCCGCGCCCTGAGAGTGGATCAAAGCATCAGTGTCGCAATCTGGCACATGTCGCCAGAACAGATGCAAAAACATGGTTTATAATTTGACAACAAATCACGCTGGCGCATGGTTCAACCATGGAAACGCGCCTCCTCCTTCCCGTTGTCGTCATCAGCCTGTTGGCAGATCCGGCGCTGGCACAAGATAACGCCTGTTTTTGCAACAGATCCGGCGACAACACAGTCACCGAAAAAGTCATCACCAGGACTGTGGTGATCGATGACTGCGATTCGGAACCGTCTTGCCGGATCCATGACGGGGGCCACCACCCGTGGCACCCGCATCCATGGCACCCACATCCCTGGCACCCGATCTGGCACCGCCCGGTGGCACCAGTCCACAATCCCGGCAAAGTGATCGACGACAACACCAACCGCCAGATCAGCACGGCGGGCGGCGCGGTCGTCAACATCTACAACACCCCGACCGCGACCCCCACGCCCGCGCCGCCCACTCCAGCGCCACCCACGCCTGCAAATCCGTCACCCACTCCCCCCGGACCGAACCCCCAGCCCACCGCATCGCCGGTGGTTCCGGGCACCAACGATATCGTCGTGCTGAACCAGCGCGTCGACGGGTTGACCGTGTGGCTGGCCAATCTGGGCTGGCTGGCCGCGCTGCTGGCGCTGTTGATCGCGATCGGCATCCTGCTGCTGGCGCTGTGGGCCCTGCGCGGATCGCGCCGGGAAACCCATAGCTCGACGACCCATTCCGACGACGTGACCGCCGATCTTGCAGCCCGACTGCGGCAAAGGGACGGCGATTTCGAACGTCTGGCGGAAGAAGTGGCGCTGTTGCGGCGCGGCGGGGCGAACGAGCGCGAAACGCTGGTGCGCACCACGACAGAGCACGATCACACCGCAGCGGGGCACGTGATCGAAGACGCAGGCGTGGCGGTGGCCGCCGCAGCCGCCGGGGCGACGCTGGCGCGCGGCGACCACCCGCGTGAAGCGGCGCGCGACCGGTTTACACGCGATCGCGATCTGGACCACGTGCGCGAGGAAATGACGCGCCTGCGCCTCGAACTGGAACGCCAGCGCGTGGCAAGCACGCCGGTGCACCGGGCGCGCCATGATCATGCCTCTGTCGAAACCGCGCCGGTCGTCGAAGACCTGGGCGTGGTTGCAGCGACCACGGTGGTCGAGACAGTGGTTCCGGCGCAGCCCGCACATCACCCGCGCACCCACACGACGCATCCCGCAATCGATGAGACCGACTGGTCGATCCGCCACTATCGCGTGGTGATCGACCAGGCGCGCACCACCCGGCATGACCGCGCCCAGGCCCGTCACGATATCATCCATTACAGCGACCTTATGCTGGCCCGCTATCCCGACGATGCCGAAGCGGTCTGCTATGCGCGCGTCAACAAGGCCGAGGCGCTGGCCGAGGCGGGCCATTACGTCACCGCGCTGGCCGAATGCGAAACGGTGATCGCGCAGCATGCCGCAACCACCTCGCTCGACGTGCGTGCGCACCTGGCGCAGGCCCATTTCGTCAAGGCGACGATCCACGCCCATCGCAAGGATGTGGCGCGGTGCATCACCGCACTTGATGAATGGGCACGCCTGCATGGCAAATTCGACCATCGCAAGGTGGTCGAGGATGACCGTTTCAAGGACATCCTGACCGTTACCGAATTCCAGGTCTATCTGGCGGGCAAAGTCGGCTGAATTATTTCAGCCAGCCCATATCCTTGTACCACGCCGCCGTGGCGTGCAGCCCGATGTCGGTGGCGATCTCGGGCTGCCACAGATCAGCGGGAGGCTGCATGCCCTGGCTGACGGTCCAGTCCGGGTGGCACATGTAGTTGACCCGGTCGAGTGTCAGCTTGGCGCGGTCCTTACGCCAACTGCGATCGGCCCGCGCCACCCATTCAAGCACCCGGCGGGGCAGTGACAGTGCCAGCGGGCGCTTGCCCACCGCCATGCCGATCGCGCGCGCCATCTCGACATGCGTCCACCCGCCGGGCCGCCCGTCGTCGGGCTCGAACGTCTGGCTGGTCACCGCTTCGCCACCGGGGATCAGCGCCAGCAACAGCCGCGCCAGATCGCCGACATGGATCAGCGAGGCGCGCCCGGCCGGGGGCAATGGCACCACGCCCTTGCGCGCCAGGCGAAACAGTTCGAACATTTCGGTATCGCGCGGGCCATAGACACCCGGCGGGCGCACGATCGTCCAGTCGAGGCTCGACGCCGCGACGATCCGTTCGCCCCGCCGCTTTGACGCGCCATAGACCGACAAGTCGGGCGCGCGCGCGGTCAGCGAGGAAACATGGACAAACCGGTTGACCCCGGCGGTCAGCGCGGCGTTCACCACGTTCAGCGTGCCACGCACGTTGCCCGCTTCGAACCCTGCCGGATCGGGGCTGTTGACCACCCCTGCGATGTGGATCACCACGCTCGACCGGGTGACCAGCCGCCGCAGCGCGCGTTCGTCATCGAGATCGCCCTGCACCCATTCGACCCCGGCGCGCGGTTCCTGCCGCCGCCGCGTCAGCGCGCGCACATCGAGGCCGAGCGCCACCGCCGCATCGAGCACCGCCTGCCCGACAAATCCTGTCGCCCCGGTAATCGCCAGCAAGTCCGACGGGCGCCGTGCGGCCATCAGACGAGCACCAGATGGTCGCGGTGGATCAGCGCCGAACGTGGCGCATAGCCCAGAATATCGGCATGGTCGCGGCTGTTGTGCCCGGCCAGTGCGGCGCATTCGCCCGCATCGTATTCTGTCAGTCCGCGCGCCAGCACTTCACCCGCAGGCCCCAGCACGGCAATCGCATCGCCGCGCATGAAAGCGCCCTCCACCCGCACCACCCCGGCGGCCAGCAGGCTGGCCCCCTGGGCCAGCGCCCGGGCGGCACCGGCATCGACATGGACCGTGCCGCGCATCCGCATGCGCCCGCCCAGCCAGGCCTTGCGCGCGGCCTTGCGCGGGCGGGCCAGGAACACCGTGCCGTTGCCACTGGCCAGCGCACTGCCGATCGGACGATCGGGGCGCCCATCGATGATCGCCAGCGCCATGCCCGCCATCCCGGCAATCTCTGCCGCCTGCAATTTGGATGTCATGCCGCCCGATCCCAGTCCGGACGAAGAACCGGCGGTGGCCATGGCGTGAATGTCGGGGGTTACCCGGCGCACCACCGGGATGCGGGTCGCACCCGGCTGGCGCGGATCGCGGTCGTACAGGCCGTCGATGTCCGACAGCAACAGCACCGCGCTCGCCTCGGCCGCCTGCGCCACGCGCGCGGCCAACCGGTCGTTGTCGCCAAAGCGGATTTCTTCGGTCGCAACGGTGTCGTTTTCATTGATCACCGGCACTGCCCCGCGCGCCAGCAGCGTGCCCAACGTCGCGGTAACATTGAGCCAGCGCCGCCGGTCTTCCAGATCATCGAGCGTCAGCAGCACCTGGGCGGCGGTGGCGCCATAGCCGGCCAGCAGTTCGGCCCACAGCCCGGCCAGCGCGATCTGGCCGACCGCCGCCGCCGCCTGCGCATCAGCCAGCGATCCGCGCCCGCCCTTGGCCAGGCCCAGCCGCCGCGCGCCCAGCGCAATCGCGCCCGACGAAACCACGATCACATCCTGCCCGCGCGCACGCGCCGCCGCCAGTTCCCCGACCAGCGCGCTCAGCCAGCCGCGGCGCGGTTCGCCATCCGCGCCGACCAGCAAGGCCGAGCCAACTTTGACGACAAGCCGGGGGGTGAGCGCCGGATCGGCGAGATGGGCAAGCTGCGCGATAGTCATGATCGGGCTGCGCTTAAGCCAAATGCCCGGTCAGGTGAAGCGTCTTGCCACGAACCGAAACCTTTGCGGTTCAATACGGCGACCAGGGGGTGTGATCAGCATCATCTTCCACTTCGCCCGCCGGGCGTTCGGTCGCGGTCGCTGCGGGCAGATGTTCGAGCACCGCATCGAGCAGCGCGTCCATGCCTTTGCCGGTTGCCCCAGAAATCGGGAAGACCTGGTCTGCCCCGGCGGCGATGAGTTCGGCGGCAAACGCGCGCACCAGTTCGCCATCGACCAGATCGATCTTGTTGAGCGCGATCAGGCGCGGTTTTTCATCGAGCCCGGCGCCATAGTTGGCCAGTTCCTCGGCCACCACCTGCATCGCCTCGGCAGGGTCGGTGCCGTTGATGTCGACCAGATGAATCAGCACGCGGCAGCGTTCGATATGACCCAGGAACCGGTCGCCGATGCCGGCGCCTTCGGCTGCGCCCGCGATCAGGCCGGGAATGTCGGCCAGCACGAATTCGCGATGCTTGTGCCGCACCACGCCAAGCTGAGGCCGGGTGGTGGTAAAGGCATATGCGCCCACTTTGGCGCGCGCATTGGTGATCTGGTTGATGAACGTCGATTTGCCGGCATTGGGCAATCCGACCAGCCCCGCATCGGCCAGCAGTTTCAACCGCAGCCACACCCACAGTTCCTGCCCCGGCCAGCCCGGACCCGACTGACGCGGCGCACGGTTGGTCGACGATTTGAAGCTGGCATTGCCGCGCCCGCCATCGCCCCCGCGCAACAGCACCACGCGCTGGCCCACTTCGACCAGATCGAGCAGCACCGTCTCGCGATCATCGTCGAGCACCTGGGTACCCACCGGCACTTTGATCACCAGATCTTCGCCGCCCGCGCCAAAGCGGTTCTTGCCCGCCCCGCCGCCGCCGCGTTGCGCCTTGAAATGCTGGGTATAGCGGAAATCGATCAGCGTGTTCAGCCCGGCCACTGCCTCGAACACGATATCGCCGCCCTTGCCGCCGTTGCCGCCGTCGGGACCACCGTATTCTTCGTATTTTTCGCGCCGAAAGCTGACCGCGCCGCCGCCCCCGGTGCCCGAGCTGATGAAAATCTTGGCCTGATCGAGAAAATGCATTGCCGTTGTCCGCCAATCCGGCCCAAAAAACCCGAGGTTCCCTGCGCAAATGGCAAGAGCCCGCCTCCTGAGCATGGACTCGCTCGCGGAACACCGCGACCGGATCCAGACACAAGATGCAGGCTGGTTCATGATCAGCATGGCATACGGGATATCCCGCCCATGCAACCGTCTACATCGAAACGCTGGTGGAGCCGAGGGGGATCGAACCCCTGACCTCGTCATTGCGAACGACGCGCTCTCCCATCTGAGCTACGGCCCCGTTCCAGTGTTTCGCCGGTCGTTGCCGATGGCCCCGTCAAGGGTCACCCGCACCATCCGGGAGGCGCGCCCTTAGCGCACCCCCGGCCCGCTTGCCAAGCCCCCCCGATCAATATTTTGCACCGTTGGCTGCGTCAGGGCGTGCCCGACGGGACCGCCGGCGGCACTGGGGGTGGCGGCGGCTGCTGCGCCAGCGGCTCGACACTCACCCGGCCGACGCGGCCATACTTTTCTTCCCACGCCGCCAGTGCGTTGCGATACTGGTCATAACGATCGTAGAAATCGTCAAAGACTTTCTCGATCACCGGCACTTTGGCCTCGGCAAAGGCGCCCAGATCTTCGGGTGCCACATTGTCGCCTTCGGTCAGGATCTGATCGACGACATCGCAAAACGCCTGCTTGGTCGGCGGCAGGGCGTAATGGTTGTAGAGCACGGTCAGATAATCGTCGCGCAGCGTTTCACCGCCACGGCCATACTTTTCGCGAAAGGCGTGATCCATGCCGCCATAGACCGTTTTCAGAACTTTGGCATTGCGCACCAGAAACGCGCGATAATGCGGCAGGATCGCGGCATTGGCAGGGTTCAGGCAATCGAGCGCGGCAACCGTATAGGCCGATCGCAAGTTCCACACCAACTGGTTGACCGAAACCTTGCGATTGACGGATTCGCGCTGACCGTCGGCCTGCACTTCGGGCGTGATCATGTTGGGCGCGGCGCCGTCGGGGGGCGTCGGGCGCGGCGGGATCACCACCACAGGCGGCGGCGGTGGGGGTGGCGGCGGCGGTGGCGGCGGTACTTTGTGTGCACAAG
>Ga0302187_10002536_pt1 | contig 15017 bp, 11 predicted proteins | sample II_Bog_E1_3_FD_202120 | JGI IMG/M metagenome (GOLD analysis project Ga0302187, IMG submission 202120) | Peat permafrost microbial communities from Stordalen Mire near Abisko, Sweden - II_Bog_E1_3 | ecosystem: Environmental > Terrestrial > Soil > Wetlands > Peat | place: Sweden: Abisko...
GGTGCGCGAGGCGATGCAGCACTTGGCCGCGCGCGGCGTGGTCGATCTCAGCCGCAACCGGTCGCCCACCATTCGGCGGCTGGACCTGGCCGAAACCCACGAAATCCTGGCGGTGGCCAGCGCCATGACGGCGCTTGCGGCGCAGGCCGCCGCGCGTGGCTATGACCCGGTGCAGCACGCCGATCTGATCGCAACCACGCTTGATGCACTGGCGCAGGCCGACCTGATCGACGAACCGGGCATGTTCAGCCGGGCGCGCCGCCATTTCTATCGCGTGTTGTTGCGCATCGGGGCCAACCGCGAACTGCAACGGCTCTATCCCGCCGTCAGCATGCATATCATCTATGCCCAGTATCAGAGCCGCAGGCTGCGCGGGATCAGGCTGGCCGACTATCGCGCGATCATGGATGCGGTGACGCGTGGCGATGTCGCTGGCGCCGAAGTCGCCGCGCGTACGCATGTCGAGCATGTGCGCACCGCGATCGAACAGATGCATGCCGCTGCGCCGGACCGCGCGGTCCTGAAGGACGGAACGACAGCACCACCGTCATAGCGCCCGTCGGCTGCCCACGCAGAAATCGATCAGCCGATCGACATCGGCGTCGCTGTTGAAATAGTGCGGCGACGCGCGAAGAATATAGCCCAGTCCGCGTGCATCGGAATCGAGCCGCGTGCTTGCAGGTGGCGAGGCGCCGATCACGATCCCAGCCGCTGCGGTGTCGGCCAGCGCGGCGGCGACGGGATAGTCGCGGATGATGAAGCTGACGATGGCGCATGGATCGCGACCCAGGTCGAGCACAGTGACGTTGCCCAGCGTCCGCAACCTCTCGCGCAGACGATGCGCCAGCATGCGGCACCGTGTTTCGATCGCGTCGAGGCCGATCGCGCGAGCATAGTCGACCGCCGCACCCAGACCAAGGCGGGCCGCATAATTGTTCTCCCAGGTTTCGAACCGGCGCGCATCCGGGCGCAGCGTATAGCCCCCCTTCGATGTCCAGGGGGCTGCAAAGTGGTCGATCATCGCCGGCTCAAGGTGCTGCAGCAGGCCGCGCCGCACGTAGAGAAAGCCGGTTCCACGCGGTCCGCGCAGGAACTTGCGGCCGGAACCGGTCAGCATGTCGCAACCCAGCGCAGCCACGTCGATCGGCATTTGTCCGACTGCCTGGCACGCGTCCACCAGGTACGGAATTCCGGCTTGGCGGGCGACTTTGCCGATCGCCGCCGCCGGATTGGTCAGGCCGCCGTTGGTGGGTATCCAGGTGATCGCGATCAGACGCGTCCGCGCCTTGATCATGGCGCGCAGAGCGTCCGGATCGATCGCCCCGAAGGCATCGTTGGGGGCGACGTCGATCACCACGCCATAGCGCTGCGCCACCTGCAGAAAGGCCACGTAGTTGGCGGCATATTCGGATTGCCCGGTGACAATCCGGTCGCCCGGCTGCCAGTCGAAGGCGTAGAACGCCATCTGCCACCCCACTGTGGCGTTCTCGACCAGCGCAATCTCGTCGCGGTCGGCGTTGAGCAGCGCGGCCAGGCTGTCATAGACGGCGTCGAGGCGATGCTGTTCCCGTTCTGCCGCCGCGTAACCGCCGACACGCTGTTCCAGCCGCAAGTATTCGAGCATCGCCTCGACCACCGGGGCTGGCATCAGCGATGACCCGGCGCTGTGCAGAAAGCATCGGTCTCGCGCTGCCGGGGTGTCGGCCCAAACCTGTTGCAGGTCCATTGCGGGCCCTTCAGCGGGACCGACCGCGAGCGGTCACCGGCCAGAGCGCCCGCAAGGTGTCGCCCTGCACCACGTGGTAGGTGTCATACAGATTGACCGTCGGATCGCAGTGCGGTGCGCCGAGCGTGACCCGGTGCGCCAGGGGCAGCGTGCCTCTATCGGGCAGGATCACCATGCCATGTTCGTCGCCGGTGAACCGGTAGCTTGTCCCCTGCGGCGCACCGGCCAGGATGAGCGGCGCGTCGGCGTCGGTGGCGAACGCCTTCAGCCCCGCATCGATGGTGGCAAGGCCCGGCGTGTTGGCGCTCACTACGCGGGCGTCGATCATCAGCGCAGTCTCGAACGGCACCGGTGTGCCGTCGCCGGTCAGGTCGCAGGCAAGATACTGGCCGTCCATGAATACATAAGACCCGACTTGCAGTTCGGTGAACAGGTCCAGTTCGACATCGATGCGATGGGTGCCGGTGCCGCCACCGGTGACGATGTCCGGTTGCCCGCCCGCGTCGGTCAGCGCCGCGATCACGGTGCGGACAAAGGCGGCGCGGTCCAGCATGGTCTGGCGGCGCTCGGCAAAATCCTCGATGTGCTGCTGGGCGCCGCAATAGCACTGGATACCCGCGTAGCGCAGGCTGGTTTGCGCACGGATGGCGTCGAACAGCGCGACTGCCGCCTCTGGCGTGCCGACGCCGGTGCGTCGCATGCCCGGGTCGATGTCGATAATCACGCGCAGCGGCCAGGCGTCATCTGCCGCCGCGCCCAGCGCTGCGACATTGGCGGGATTGTCGACCACGCACATCAGCCCCTCGGTGCGCGCATTCAGCGCGATCAGCCGCGCGATGGCCGGGGCGGATACCACCGGCGAAGTGATGTGCAGCCCATGCGCCACGCCGTTGTCGGCCAGCGCTTCGGCTTCGCCCAGTTTGGCGCAGCAGATCCCGATGGCGCCCGCCGCAATCTGCAGCCGCGCGATCTCGGCGCTCTTGTGGGTCTTGGCATGGGGGCGCAAGTGCAGGCCGTGGCCGCGCGCGAATTCGGCCATAAGGGCGATATTGCGGGTCAGCGCGTCGAGTTCGATGACCAGCGCCGGGGTGTTCAGGCTTTGTCGCGATCCCTGCTGGTTGACCAGATGGCCATGAAGCTCTTCGTCGGTCATGGTGCTGCCTCTTGTGGTGTGGTCGCTTGCGCGCGGTCGTTCGGCGGACCCAGTCTGGCGCGGCCATAGGCGACCGTCCAGGTGACCAGCACGCTATCGCTGATCAGATCCCATAAGGGGGAACCGATCAGGAAGCCCCTGGTCGACAGATGTGCGGCCAGCAGATAGCCGCCGGCCGCCTTGATCAGCAGCGCGACGATCCAGCCCCAGGTCAGCACCCGGTACGCGGCCATGGCATCAGGTTGCGAGGCGGCGAGGTCGAATGCCTCTCTCCCCGCAGGGTCGTTGCCTGTCGAAAGCTGACGCGACATGTGGAACATCAGCGGTCTGGTAAAGGCCAGCGAGCCAAGGAACAGTGCGGCGAGCACGACATTCTGCATGGCCCGACCGACCAGCGCCTCGCGCTCGGTGTGGGCCAGCACCAGCGCGGTCATGCTGACAGCCACGTTTTCGGCCGCGAACAAGCCCAGAAAATCGACTGCGCGCAGCCTGATCACGCCATAGCCCAGCCACAGGATTGGCGGCACGCCCGAGATGGCCAGCGGCAGCAGGCTGTTGGCCGCGAAGTGCGGCACGGCCAGTTTGTACAGCACGGCAGGCGCGGCCATGTTGATCAGCACGCTTTTGAACAGCGCCCGCGTGGCGACATGCCCGGTGATCGTGCGCCAGCGAGAGGATTGCGATCGGTCAGTCATGGGTCAGGTCCTGCGGTTTGCGAGATTGCGCGGGCGCGCTCGCTGCGACCAGATCGATCAGGGCGACAAGCGCCGCAGTGGTCCGTTCGCGGTCCCCGGTCGACAGGAATTCCTGCAACAACCCGGCAAAGGCACCCTGGATCAGGGTCGAATGGGCGGCGAACACTGCGCCGTCGATCGGCAACGTGGCCGCGGCCTGTTCGATGCGGGTGATCCAGGTGGCGCTACCGGCTTGCTTGACCGCGTCCGACAGGCTGATCCGATCGAACATGGCCAGGCCATCGACTTCGAACAGCAGCCGGAAATAGGGCTGGTTGGTTGCATCCGTTGCCCATTCCCAAACCATCATCAGCAACGCGCGCAAGCTTTGGGGCCGTTCGCGACGGCTCTGTTCGGCCAGCGAAGTCTGAATGCGACTGCGCACCCTGGCCAGCGCTGCGGTGATCAGGTTTTCCTTGGATTCGAAGTGATAGATCAGCAGCCTTGCGCTGCTGCCCACGCGTTCGGCCAGCGGGCGCAGCGACAGGTCGCCCACACCGCTGGTCAACAGGGCGGCAACAATCTTGTCCAGCAATTCGGTGCGGCGGTCGGCGGGCATATCCATGAAACAGTCGTTACATGTAACGACTGTTTCATGCAAGGGCATTTGCAACAGGCCCCGATCGCAGCGCGATGGGGTCGAATACCGGCGAAAGTGGTGATCAGGTCGAAACGCCCTGCACGATCGGTGGGGTTACGTAGCAGGTGTCTCCGACCCCCGGATCGCCGTCAGCGCCTTGTGCCGGGTGGCAAAGATCCTGTCTGCGCCGACGGCTTCGGTAACATGGTGGCGGTCCAGATCCGCGCGTAGCGAGGCGCTGACGCGCGCAAAGGCAATGTCGACTTTGCGCCGGGCCAGGTCTTCGATCAGCGCAACGACAACCCGGGCCGCGGTATAATCGAGATTGGTGGTCGCATCGGCCTCGATGATCAGCCAGCGGACGGGATGGGCGGCGCCATCGACCAGCGCGCGCACTTCGTCGGCAAAGCGGGTGGCATTGGCAAAGAACAAGTCGGCGCCAAAGCGATAGAGAATGAGGCCCGGTGCGGTTTCATTACCGGGTGTCGCCGGAACTGTAATCCAGCCTTGCACCGCATCGTGCTGCAACACCTCGGTGTGGGGCCGGTAACTTTGGCGGACATGGCGGAACAGCGAGAGGGCGAGCGCCAGCAGCACGCCCTGTTCGACCCCGACCACCGCGACCGCCACTGCAGTGACCAGCGCCAGATTGAATTCACCCGGGCTTTCGGGCCGGATGGCGCGCAAGGTGGCAATGTCGATCATCCTGATGGCGATGGTGAACACGATCGCGGCCAGGACACAGCGGGGCAAGTATTGCAGGGGGCCCGTCAACGCGAGGAGCACCGCGAGCACGCATGCGGAAAAGACGATCTGCGCAAGCTGGCTGCGCGCACCGGCCTGTTCGGCCATGGCGGTCTGGGTCGGGCTGCCATTGACGACAAACGCGCCGCTAAGCGCGGCAGCACCATTGGCAAACGCCAGACCCAGAATATCGGCGTCGAGATCGGTGCGATCCTGGTAACGCGCGGCGGCGGCCCGGGCGGTGGCGGCGCTCTGCGCAATGATCACGACAAAGCATGAACCTGCCACCGGAATGAGTTGCAGCGTCTGGCTCCAGCCGGGCAACGTCACGCCGAACGTCGGCAGTCCGCCTGGCACCGTCCCGAGCGTTGCCACCCCGAAAGCGCCGGGATGCCAGGTGCGACAGGCCAGGATCGCGGCCGCGACCAGCAGCATCGACACAGGAATGGTCGGGGCGATCTGGCGCCCGCCAACAATGGCGGCCACCACTGCGGCAGAAATCACCATCGTGGGGCCGCCCGCATGCGCCAGGCCCGTGGCGATCTGCGCGACCTGCTGAAGGGTCCCGTGGGCGGTAACCGCGATCCCCAGCATATCGCCCAGCATGGCAATTGCCACCTGCACGCCAACCCCTGCGAGAAAACCGACCAGCACCGTGCGCGACAGGAAATCCGCCAGAAATCCAAGCCTGAACAACCAGGCGACCAGCAACATACCCCCCGTCAGCAGCGCAGTCGTTGCCGCCAGCGATGCATATTGCGGACTGCCCACGTCGGCCATGCGACCCAGGGAACCGGCCAGAATGGCCGCCGTGCCCGAATCCGCAGCGACCACCAGATTTCGCGATGCCCCCAATGCGGCAAAGGCCAGCGGGGCCAGCAGGGCGGTGTACAGTCCGGTCGTCAAAGGCATCCCGGCGATGCGCGCGTAACCCAGCAATTGGGGAATATTCATCGACGCGAGCGTGACCCCGGCCAGAACATCGCGCACGGCCCCGCGTTGCCCGTCGCGGGGCCGTGCTCCCTTGAACAGCGTAAATGGCATCGACCAGCGTACTCCCGACTCCGTTCCATGGAACGCAGCGCGACCGCGTTCAAGGTCCCGGTATGGTCAGGACGGGCAGTTTTCTGGTGATCGGTTCGATTTTTCGCGGCGTGTTCAGGCGGCGGCGGCACCAAGGCCGCGAATGGCCTCGATCATCTGCACCAGCACGGCCTGGGCATCGCCATAGACCATGTTGCAATTGGGGGCGTAGAACAGCGCATTGACGATGCCCGAATAGCCTTTGCCCTGGCCACGCTTGATCACGTAGACTTGGGCCGCCTTGTCGGCATTGAGGATCGGCATGCCATAGATCGGCGATGCCTTGTCGCTGCGCGCGGCGGGGTTGACCACGTCGTTGGCGCCGATCACCAGCGCCACGTCGGTGCTGGCGAAATCGTCGTTGATGTCGTCGAGCTGGAAAATCATGTCATAGGGCACGCCCGCCTCGGCCAGCAGCACGTCCATCTGGCCCGGCATGCGGCCCGCGACCGGGTGGATCGCGAACCTGACCATCACCTTTGCCGCCACCAGCAGCTTGACGAATTCAAACAGCTTTTGCTGTGCATGCGCTGCCGCCAGCCCATAGCCGGGCACGATGATGACCTTGCCGGCATAGCGCATCTTGATCGCCGCGTCGGACGCGTCGGTCGGTCGTTCGGTGCCCGTGATGGCGCCGGGCCTGGCTTTGGCCACGGTGCCGAAATTGGTGAACAGCACATTGGCAATCGATCGGTTCATCGCCTTGGCCATGATCACTGTCAGCAGCAGACCGGCCGCGCCGACCACCATGCCCGCGATCATCAGCGCCGGGTTTTGCAGCACAAAGCCTTCGAGACCGACCGCCAGCCCGGTGAACGCATTGTAGATCGAGATCACCACCGGCATGTCGGCACCGCCGATCGGCAATGTCATCAACACGCCGAACAGCAGCGCACAGGCAAAGAACACCCAGATCCATTGCGGCGTTGTCAACAGCAGGCCATCGACACCCAGCACCGAGGCGACGACCAGCCCGGCGACCGCGATGGCCGCAAGGAACACCGCTCCATTGACATATTGCTGGCCGCGCACGCGCAACGGCACTTTGAGCACGCCGTCAAGCTTTGCCCAGGCGATCACCGACCCCGACAGCGAAATTGCGCCGATCAATCCGCCCAACAATGTCACCACCAATTGGGTCGCACCCTGGGTGTGCCCGCCGAACAGTTCGACCGCCGCGATCGAACCCGCCGCGCCGCCGCCCATGCCGTTATAGATCGCGACCATCTGCGGCATGGCCGTCATCGCGACCCTGCGCCCGACAAACCATGCCCCCGCGCCGCCAATCGCCAGCGCGACCAGGGCCAGCGCCAGATTGACCATCACATGCGGCTGCGCGGCAGGACTGACCGAGGCCAGATAGAAAAAGCTGGCCAGCACGGCGGCCACCATGCCCAGCCCCGCGACGCGGATGCCCGATGGCGCGGTGGCGGGCGAAGACATCCGTTGCAGTCCGAACAGGAACAGGAAGGCGGCGGCCAGGTCGGCGGTGCCGATGACGATTTGCGAGATGGTGACGAGCATGGCAGCCCTCAGCCTTTCTTGATGGTATGGACCGAGGCTCGGTGGTGAGCCGGTTTGGCGTCGCTGGACTTGAACATTGCGAGCATGCGGTCGGTCACGGCATAGCCGCCGGCGGCGTTGCCCGCGCCCAGCAGCACGGCGAAAAATCCGATCGTCTGTTCCTGCGGCGTCACCGCATTGAACAGCGCGTAAAGCCCGCCGACCACGACGATGCCGTGGACGAAATTCGATCCCGACATCAACGGCGTGTGCAGGATCGCGGGCACGTTGCCGATGATCACCCACCCGGCGAAACCCGCCAGAACAAAGATATACAGCGCGACAAACCCGGTCATGATGATGGCGAAAGACATCTTGGTGTTCCGTTCGTGGTCAGGCGGCGGTGGCCGCAGGCTCTTTCACCGGCGCGTCGTCACACAGCTTGCCATCGTGGGTCAGGGCGGTCCGGGCGATCACTTCGTCGGTCCAGTCGATCGTGATGACATTGTCGGCCAGCATCAGCGCAAGCAGTGCGACCTGATTTTTGGCATAGAGTTCGCTCGCATCGCGCCCGAGCAGCGATGGCACATTGAGCGGGGCGACGATGGTCACCGCGCCAACCACAGTGGTCTGGCCCGGCACGGTATCGACGCAATTGCCGCCGCCTTCGGCGGACAAGTCGACAATCACCGCGCCCGCTTTCATCCCGGCGACTTGCGCCGCGCTGATCAGTTTGGGCGAGGGCTTGCCGGGGATCGCGGCGGTGGTGATGATCAGGTCGCTGGCCTGGATATGGCGGGTCAGCGCGGCATCGACTTTGACCTGTTCTTCGCTGGTCAGCGCGCGGGCATAGCCGCCCTTGCCGGTGGCATCGACGCCGGTATCGACAAAGCTGGCCCCCAGCGACAGCGCCTGCTCGCGCGTGGCGGGGCGCACGTCATAGCCTTCGACCACCGCGCCAAGCCGCTGCGCGGTGGCAATCGCTTCGAGCCCGGCAACGCCAAGCCCCATCACCAGCACTTTGGCCGGGCCGATCACGCCTGCGGCCGAGGTAATCTTGGGCAGGACGCCGGTCATGTGGGTCATCCCCAGCGCAACGGCGTAATATCCCGCCAGGGCCGATTGGCTCGACAGGGCATCCATCGACTGTGCGCGCGAAATGCGCGGCACGCGTTCCATCGCAAAACAGGTGATCCGCCGCGCCAGCAGGTGCTTGACCAGGTCCGGCTGGTTGGCGGCATAGATGAAACTGATCAGGATCGCACCGGGCTGCATGGCGTCGATCACCTCGAGCGCGGGCGGCTGCACCGCCAGCACCACATCGGCGCTGCGCACCATGGCCAACCGGTCGGCGCTGATCGCGACATCGTTGAACGCGGCATCGGGCAGCCGGATGCCCAGTCCGGCTCCGGCCTGCATGTGCAGCCGCGCGCCCAGCTTGATCAGCTTGGGGATGACCGAGGGGATCAGCGCGACGCGCCGTTCATGCGGCTGTGTCTCGCGCAGCACCGCGACGTTGACGTACATGGCTTGTGTCCTGGTTTCGAGCAAAGCGCGGGGGCGCCCTGGGGCGCCCCTGTCATCGGATCATGCGGGTGCTTTTTCGTGTACGCAGCGGACCAGTTTTTTGTTGACGAATTGCTGGATGCCCATGTCGCCCAGTTCGCGACCGTAGCCTGAATCCTTGATCCCGCCGAACGGCAGTTCCGGGTCTGACCAGTCGATGTTGTTGACGAACATCATGCCGGTTTCGACTTTGCTGGCGACTTTGTGGCCGCGATCGTGGTCTTTGGTCCAGACCGAGCCACCCAGCCCGAAATCGGAATCATTGGCCAGCGCGATCGCCGCCGCTTCGTCCTTGACGCGGAAGAACAGCGCCACCGGTCCGAAGAATTCGTCGCGGAAGGCGGGATTGTCGGGCTTGATATCGGTCAGGATCGACGGTTCCATGTAGGATCCGGGCCGATCGATGCGATTGCCGCCCAGCAGCAGACGCGCGCCCTTGGCGACCGCCTGTTTGACCTGGCCGAGCAGTTGCACCAGTGCGGCTTCGCTCGACAAGGGGCCCAGCGTGGTCTTTTCGTCGAGCGGATCACCGGGCTTGAGCGCGCCCAGCGCGGCCTGGAAGCGCTTGATGAATTCGTCGGCGATGCTCTCGACCACGATGAAGCGCTTGGCCGCGCAACAGGTCTGGCCGGTGTTGTACATCCGGCCCCACACCGCCCACGGGATGGTCAGGTCGAGATCGGCGTCTTCGAGCACGATGAAGGCGTCGCTGCCGCCCAGTTCCATCGACGATGGCTTGAGGTTCTGCCCGGCGCGTGCGGCAATCGTGCGGCCCGCCGCGACGCTGCCGGTCAGGCACACGCCCTTGATGCGCGGATCGTCGACCAGTTGGTTCGACTGTTCGTGCGACAGGAACAAGTTGGTATAGAGCCCTTCGGGCGCGCCCGCTTCAAGCAACAGGTGTTCGAACGCCAGTGCGCATTGCGGCACGATCCCGGCGTGTTTCACCACCAGCGTGTTGCCCGCCATCAGGTGCGGCCCGGCAACGCGTGCGAGTTGATAATAGGGGAAATTCCATGGCTCGACGGCGAAAATGACGCCGATCGGGCTGCTTTCCATATGCGCCTTGCCGTTGACCGGGTGCAGATGCACCGGGGCAAGGAAGCGTTCGGCATGTTTGGCGTAATAGTCCAGGATGCGCGCGCTGAATTCGACTTCGCCGCGCGCTTCGGAAATGCGCTTGCCCATTTCCAGGGTCATCGTGTGGGCAAAGGCATCGGCCTGTTCGTGCAGCAGTTTCGACGCCTTGTGGATGATCGCGGCACGATCGGCATAGCTGGTGTGTCGCCATGTTTCATAGCACGCCTGCGCTTTGGCCAGCTTGGTCTCGTATTCGCCCTGGGTAATATCGGGAAAACCCTTGATAAGTTTGCCATCAAACGGGCTGAGGCTTTGATAGGTCATGACAGATCCTTTGGGCGTGTCGCTACGCCAGATCGAAAACACCGCGGGTTGGCGCTGAATATTCAACGCCACCAAGACTGTTCTGGAAGTAAGGGCACGGCGTCCTCTGGCTGACCAATTGGCCCGACACGCATGGAAGAATACGATTGCCGTCCCGCATTGATAGCTACGGGATTTACTCAGGCGGGGGTGGCGCGGGCGGATAGACCTCTGTTCGCGCCGTTCATCCCCGGCCGGAATCATCAGCCATCTTGCAATCGACGTCGCGCCGCACGATTGCACAGACCATCTGTGAGGATACCGCCATGTTCGAACAACCAGCCACCATTGCCAAACCCCGCGCCATGCGCATTGCACAGTGACCGCCGATCTTTCGCAAGGCTGCGTCTGGGCGCAGGGCGATCCGCTGATGCAGGCCTATCACGACCGCGAATGGGGGGTGCCGGTGCGCGATCCGCGCCTGCTGTGGGAAATGCTGATGCTGGAGGGATTTCAGGCCGGTCTGTCGTGGCGCACCATTCTGCACCGGCGTGAGGGATTTCGCCGCGCGTTCGATGGTTTTGATCCGGCGCGCATCGCGGCCTTTGGCCCGGACAGGATCGATGCGCTGATGCAGGATCCAGGCATCATCCGCGCGCGTGCCAAGATCGAGGCGACCATCGGCAATGCCCGCGCCTATCTGGCGATGGCGGCGGCGGGCGAGGATTTCGCCGACTTTATATGGCGCCATGTCGACGGCCGGACGATTGTCGGCGATGGGTCCGCCGTGCCCGCCAGCACGCCGATCTCGCTTGCATTGTCCATCGCGCTCAAGGCGAAGGGGTTCAAATTTGTCGGCGCGGTGACCGTCTATGCCTTCATGCAGGCGGTTGGCATGGTCAACGACCACGCGCATGATTGTCCGCAGCGCGCAACCTGCATGGCATTGGCCGTGCGGTGATGATCGCCCCGGCCGGGCCGGGGCGATGGATCAGAAGCTGTAGGCGGCCTTGAGGAACAGCGTGCGCGGCGGGTTTTGCGCACCTTCGAGCAAAGTGGTGCCGGCATAAGGCCCTGCCTTGACCGCCGCGCCGATCGCGGTGAGCGAGGTGAAGTAGAACGTGTTGGCGAGGTTGCGGCCGTTCAGTGTAAAGGTCCAGCGCCGGTCTTCGGTTTCGAACGCGACAAAGGCGTTGGCAACGCCATGTGCGGCAATCTGGTATTGCGGGCTGTTGAGCGAATCCGAGAAGTACGAGGTGAAATAACTGCCGCTCGCGCCCAGCTTGATGGTGCCGCCGGTCGACACCGGGATGGTCCAGGTGACCGAGCCGAAATATTGCCATTTCGGCTCTCCGGCGAACTGGTTGCCGTCATAGTTGTAGGCCGGAACGGTGCCTTCGGCGGGCGAGGCATAGTTGTCATAGCGGGTCTTGAGATACGTCGTGTTGAACACCAGCGCCAGATTGCGCGTCGGCTGGCCCGAGGTTTCCAGCTCGAACCCGTCGGTGTGCGCCGAAGGGGCATTGCCGCGCGTGCTGACATAAGTTCCCGAAATCGGACTGAACACCGCGACCGTCGTCTGCAGGTTTTTGTAATCGTTGTAAAACCCGGTCAGGTTGATGCGCAGGCGATGGTCAAGCCAGTCGGTCTTGATGCCGCCTTCATACGTGTCGACGTTTTCCGGGTTATAAGGCAGCGCGGTCTGGATGTTGAGCGCGCGGTTGTTGAAACCGCCCGCGTCGAACCCCCTGGCATAGTCGGCAAACACAAAGAAGGTCGGCGCGACCTGATACGACACCCCGGCCTTGGGCGTGAAGGCGTGCCAGGTCTTGGCGTTGAGCACGCCCGCATTGTTGAAATTGATCTGGCTGGCCAGGATGTTGACGCCCAGCGTCGGGATTGCGCCGCCGGTCAGCACCTGGGGATAGAGTGTCGCGTCGATCGGGTTGCCGCCCAGATCGTCGTTCACCCCGTTGAAGGTGAATTCGCGGTGCTCGCTGATATAGCGCCCGCCCGCCGTCAGCGTCAGCGCGTCGGTCAGATGCAGGTTGCCTTGCAGATAGGCGGAATAGTTGAAGCTGCGCGTATCGCCGATCTGGTCGAACGGCGCGGTCGGCAGCGCGGTGTTTGATGTCGGCAGTCCGGTGACATAGCCGATGCGGTTGCTCGAAAAATTCTCGAACAGATAATAGAGCCCGCCGGTGAAATCGACCAGCTTGTAATTGCCCTGCACCTGCAATTCCTGGCTGAACTGGTGTTGGCGATAGGTGATGTAATTGTCCGACACTTCCACCGGCGTGGGATGGGCCGCGTCATAGGGCAGGAAATTCTGGCCGTCGTTGTTGTAATTCACCGGCGCCTGGTTGAATGCGCGCAGCGCGGTGATCGCATGCACCGACAGATGATCGTCGAGCGTTTCGTCAAGCCGGACGGTCACCCCGCCGATATGCGAATAGTTGACCGGATAGCGACCGGCATAGCTGACATTGGGCTGATAGGCCGACAGTTGGGTGGGGCTGTAGAGCGTGCCCGCCGTGATCGCGCCCAGACCGCTCAGCGCCGGATTGGTCGCGTTCCAGGTGGTCGCATCATATTGCGCGGCCTGCGAATGGTCGATCGTGCCATCGGCGGTGACGGTCGCCTTGAACCGCGACGAGGGCGTGAACACCAGTTTGACGCGCCCGCTGGTGGTGTTCTGGTTGTTGACATAGTCGTTCTGCGACGGGTTCCAGCTATACCCGGCGTGCTGATCGTGGGCGATCGCCACGCTGGCATCGAGCAGACCGGGAACCAGCGCGCCCGCAACATAGGCATGCGTGTTGAACGTGTTGTACGACCCATAACCGACGTCGGCGCTTTCTTCCAGCTTGTCGGTCGGTGCGCGGGTGACGTAGCGGATCGCGCCGCCCGACGAATTGGCGCCGAACAGCGTGCCTTGCGGTCCGCGCAGCACTTCGACGCGTTCGACATCGGTCAGATCGGCCAGGCCGTTGATGGCACGCGCCAGATAGACATCGTCGAGATAGACCCCGACGGTGGGGTCGAAAATCGGGTCGCTGTTGCCGATGCCGCGGATGAAAAAGGTGTTGGTCAGCGGCGTAATGCCCGAGGGCGTGGTGAACAGGCCGGGGATCTGCCCGGCCAGATCGCGCGAGGTCACGACGTTCTGTTCCGACCGGAATTCAGACCCGATGACGCTGACCGCCACCGGCGTCTGTTGCAGCCGGGTTTCCTTGCGCGTGGCGGTTACCACGATGTCCTGCCCTGGTGCGATGTCGGCGTCGGGGGTGGCCTCGGGGGCGGCGGCACCCGGGGCGGTGGCGGCAAAGGCAGGCGTGGCAAGGCTGGCAAGCGCGGTGCCGGCCAACCAGGCAAGGCATGCGGAACGGTTGCGGATCATGTTTCTTCCCTGGATGATCTGTTGTGTCGACTGGCCGCCGCCCGAACGCACCGACACGCCCCGATGGGCAGCGGCGCACACCCCCGGCGGCGACAGGCGCCGATCTAGGCGGAATGCCGGGGGTCGTCCTATTTATTCTCAACTGTTCAAGTTGAGTTATCATCAACCCGAACGCTCGGACGGCTTGGCGCAACAAGGGTGGCAAACGGGCTTGCCTCGCGTTAATCTCCACTCTATTGGTAGACAAATAGCTATGGTCCGTACCGGATTGAAACATGACGCGATTGCAGGAGTTTGATGGCAATGAAGGCTCCGGACCGGGGATGAGCGCGGTTGCCGATGATGGGGCGCATTTGCCCGTGCTGATTGTCGGGGGCGGGTTTTCGGGCACGTTGCTGGCCATCAATATTGCCCGGCAGGGGGTCCCGGTGGTCCTGTTCGAACGCGATCAGGCCGCGCTTGCCAAAGGTCTGGCGTTCGGCACGCGGCGTCCCGAACACCTGCTCAACGTGCGCGCCGCGAACATGAGCGCATTTCCCGACGATCCGGGGCATTTTCTGCGCTGGATGGGATTTTCGGATGCCGATCAGTGCAACCGGTTTGTGCCCCGGCTGGCCTATGGGCAATACTTGCGCGAAGTGCTGATCGACAGTCTGGGGCAGACCCGTCGCCCGTTGCATGTGCGTGCCGATGACGTCGTCGATCTGGTTGAAACCGCGCAAGGGGTCGATGCCGTGCTGGCCGATGGCTGCGTGGTGGCCGGGCGCGCTGCGGTGTTGGCGCTGGGCCATTGTCTGCCGCGCCTGCCTGCGCCGCTGGCCATGCTACCGCCGCCGCTGGCTTGGGCCGACCCCTGGCATCCCGAGGCGCTGGCAGGGTTGCGGCCGGATGATCGCGTCGTGCTGGTCGGTACCGGGTTGACCGCGATCGATCTGATCCTGTCGCTCGATCGAAGCGGGCATCGTGGGCCGATCGTGGCGCTGTCGCGGCGCGGACTGGTCCCGCGCGCGCATCTGCCATCCGGGCCCGATGTCGCGCAGGTGCCCGCGCCGACGGCACGTAGCACCGCGCTGGTCGGCGCGGTACGCCGGCGTGCCGCGCAAGTCGGCTGGCGATTGGCCATCGATGAATTGCGACCGCACACC
>Ga0302187_10002546_pt1 | contig 14972 bp, 11 predicted proteins | sample II_Bog_E1_3_FD_202120 | JGI IMG/M metagenome (GOLD analysis project Ga0302187, IMG submission 202120) | Peat permafrost microbial communities from Stordalen Mire near Abisko, Sweden - II_Bog_E1_3 | ecosystem: Environmental > Terrestrial > Soil > Wetlands > Peat | place: Sweden: Abisko...
GCACATGTCCATCAGCGCCACTGTCACAGGCGTGCCCGCGGCAACCGTGATGCCTGAGATCGCGCTACGCCCAGCCTGCATCGGGACAGGACTGCCCGATTGGATATTGGAGCCCCGCACGTTGAGCACCACGCGCACGCCCGAGGCGCACGTCGATGCCTTCTGCACCGTCCAGGTCACCGTGGTGGGCAGCCCTGCTGTCCACGTGGAAGGGCCAGTGATGGTGGCCTGCGCGGCGGCAGACCGCGGAGAGATCGACGTAACGGCAACAGCGAGGGCGACGATGACTAAGGCTTTCATGGCTTCTTCTCTCGAATGAAATGTGCGGTGCTTCGCTTCGATCTAGTAGGTTGTGGGTCCCTTGAGGTTCATCACCTGCGACGAACTTCCGGTGGTCATCACGCACTGCCAGTCGTGGAAGTTCGTGCGATAGCACATGCCGGCTCCGGTGGGCGCGGCGGGATACTTCAGGCAGTTCTTCCCCGGAGCGCGATCGGTCGCCGGGAAGCATTGCCACATCGTTCCCTGCCCACGCAGCGGATACACCTTCGCCGTCACATCGATGTCAGATCGGTCGTCAGTGCCAGCGATATAACGGCGTCCGTCGCCCATCTCCACCTGAACATCCGTGGTCAGGGTCAACAACGGCGTGGAGCCGCCTTCGTTCTCTGTCTCCGTGCTGCACTGCACCAGAGCGGCAGCCTGCGCAGGTGTCGGAGCGCTCGTCACCTTCGCGCAATGGCGCGCATGCCGTGCCTGAAAGAAGTCGCTGAAGGCGGGCGGCCCGGAGATGTCTGCGGCCGCTCCACTCACTCCTGCCTGCGCGTCGCTGGGCTTGCAACCGGTGACGCTCACAAGCAGCCCCGCGGCGAGGCACAGTGCAATGAGACGTATGTAGTGGTTCGTCATGAGGGCTCCTTGAGCGCTGAGGTGGAGACAGCCGGACACGGGCCCATTTGCCTCCGCCGAGAGAAGGCTTCCGTCATCTCTCTCATCGCAATCGCACAAGAAGGCGCAAAGGAGAGCGCGCGGCCCTCAAATTTCTTTTTCGCCCCTATACTTGTGCGAAAGGACCCGGCCCATGGATAGCGTCACGAGGTGGCTTGAGCTTTGGCGCGAAGGCGACGCCGAAGCGATGGAGCGTGTCACGGCCCTTGTGTACCAGGACCTGCGCCGCCTCGCCGCCTATCACCTCCAGGCCGAATCCGAAGTCACAAGCCTCCAGGCCACGGCACTCGTGCATGAGGTCTACCTGCGCATGTCGTCGCTGCGCTCGGTCGATTGGGAGGGCCGCGCGCACTTCATCTCTGTCGTCACCCGCATGATGCGCCGGATCCTCGTCGATCATGCGCGGGCTCGCAAGGCAACGAAGCGCGACGCAGGCATCGCAGCAGAGGTAACTCCCCTGCACGAGCATCATCAGCTCGACACGCTCGCCGTCGATCAGGCACTGGAACGCATGGCGGTGCGCTACCCACGCTGTGCCCAGGTCGTCGAGCTTCGCTTCTTCGGCGATCTGGACTTCCAGGAGATCGCCGGTACGATGGATCTTTCACTGGCGACCGTGGAACGCGACTGGCGCTTCGCCCGTGCCTATCTCAGGAAGGCCATACAGGGGTAACGGTGAGCGAAGACGCACTGCAGCATCTCTTCGAACAGGCGGCAGCGCTCGCTCCAGCAGACCGTGCGTCGTTTCTCGCGCACGCTTGTGGAGAAGATCACACTCTTCGTAAAGAGGTTCAGTCACTGCTCGACGCCGATGCCAATGCAGAGAGCGAGACCTTCTGGCAACACTCAGCACTGCGCAACCAGATCATCGCTGAAGGCAGCGCACGCTCGGCCGTCGGCGAAACCGTCGACCACTATCAGCTCGTCGAACTCATCGGTCGTGGTGGCATGGGTGCCGTGTACCGCGCCGAGCGCATCGACGCGGAGTTCGAACAGTGCGTCGCCATCAAGCTCATCGACGGGCTCTTCCACTCCGCCGATGTCATCGCAACCTTTCGCGCCGAACGCCAGATCCTCGCGCACCTCGAGCATCCGAACATCGCAAGGCTGCTCGATGGAGGCACACGCCCGGACGGCCTGCCCTACCTCGTCATGGAGTACATCGAAGGCGTCTCGCCCTATGACTACTGCCGAGAACACAAGCTCTCCATCGCGGAGCGCATCGTCCTCTTTCGTCAGATATGTTCCGCTGTGCACTTCGCGCATCAGCACATGGTCATCCACCGCGACCTGAAGCCGGCCAACATCCTGGTGACTTCAGACGGCACGCTCAAGCTCTTGGACTTCGGCATCGCCAAGGTTCTTAGCCCCGATCCCATCCGCTCAGACGATGCTCGCACCCAACCGGGAATGCTTCGATTGACCGCGCGCTATGCCAGCCCGGAACAGATTCGCGGAGAGGCCGTCACCACAGCTTCGGATGTGTATTCCCTCGGCGTCATTCTTTACGAGCTTCTCGCCGGAGGCTCGCCCTATGGCGATACCGACCGTGCCCCGCACCAGCTCATGGCTGCGGTCTGCGACGAAGACCCTCCAAGTCCCAGCACCTTCGCTCCGAAGCTGAAGGGCGACCTCGACAACATCATCCTGCGAGCCCTGCGCAAGCCGCCGCTCGAGCGCTATGCCTCCGCCGACCAGTTCTCCGAAGACCTTCTCCGCTACCTCGAAGGCCGTCCAGTGCAGGCGCGCGGCGATGCGCCGTTGTATGTGGCGGCGAAGTTCATCCGCCGCAATCGCGTGATCGTCTTCTCTGCGGCCTTGCTGCTCTGCTCGCTCGTCGGCGGTCTCGTCATGGTGTCCTTTGCTCGAGCGCGAGCGGATCGCCGCTTCAATGACGTGCGTCGGCTTGCGCACTCCGTCATGTTCGACTATGCCGATGCAATCGACCGCCTGCCCGGAGCCACACCGGTGCGCGAGCGGCTGGTAAAGGATGCGCTGACGTATGTGGACAGCCTCGCGAAGGAGGCCGACACGCCACAGCTTCGGCGCGAGGTCGTCGATGGCTATGTACGCGTGAGTAACGTGCAGGGAAACGAGTACGAGAACAACCTTGGCGACACAGCCGCCTCATTGACGAGCGCGCAGAAGGCCGCGGCAGAAGCGGAGAAGCTGTTGAAGAGCGACCACACGTTACCAGCGCTGGCGTCGGCAGCGAACGCATTCTCTACCGACGGATCGCTGCTCTACTCCACAGGCGATCTGCCTGCCGCCGAGAGCGCCTATCAGCGAACCGTGAGCCTGCGTAAAGAGATCTCTCAGCGAGCGCCACAGGACATCGACAATCGAATCGCGCTTGCAACATGCCTCAGTCATCTCGGCGATCTCTACGGCGGGTCCGGCTTCCAGAACCTTGGCAAGACTCCCGAATCCCTGGCCTACTACGAGCAGGCAAAGGCAGTCGCCGCAGAGCTGGTCTCCCACGATCCTTGGAACATCGATATTGCGAAGGCGAGCTACGAGACCCTGTTGGCGCTCGCCTCCTCCGAGAACGCCTTGGGCAGGCATCAGGAGGCGGTGCGTGACCTTGGCGACGCATTGCTCCAAATTCAACATGTTCTCGCCGCACAGCCTCGCGACACCAATGTGAAGGTGGAACAGGCAAATGCAGAGTCTCGCATCGGACAGATGCTGATCGATGCACGCGAAGCTCCCACTGCAATTCCGCATCTCGTGCATTCCTCAGCATTGCTGCAGGAGCTACTGGAAGCTGATCCCTCCAATGCGGCTTTTCGACGCGGGCAGTCCGTCGTGGAAGGCCAATGGGGAGCCGCGCTGCGAGGCGCCGGCCATGCCTCCGCCGGAGTCGCGCACAATGAGAAATCGCTGCGACTGGCGCAGGCTCTGAGCGAAGGCGATCCCAAGAGCACGCAGTATCGTACCGATGTTGGAATATGCGAACGCAAGCTCTCTGAAGGTCTATTGGCCGCCGGTGATGCTGCCGCGGCGCTGCATCATGCCGAACTGGCCACGTCCTCACTGTGCACGGGAGACCCGGCCAGGAGCAATGCCAACACTCTGAGCAACTGTGGCCGATCCGAACTTGCCGCAGGCAATGCGTACCTCGCATTGCACGACGGCACCAACGCGATCGCAACTCTCCGGAAGGCCGAGAGCCTTGCTGCCGAAAGGGCCAGCAAAGATCCGAGCAACGCGATCCTGCTCTCAGATCTCGCCCGCGCGCGGGCTGCCCTGGCGTCCGCGTATGCCCAGGCGGGCAATCAACGCTCTGCGATCGCGACCTACCAGCTGGCCCTCACAAGCTGGTCGACGTTGCGACAGACCAGGTCCATCACTGGCGAGGATGCCCATCGCTCCGAGGACGCGGCCCTGGCTCTTGCGAATCTATCCGCTCGGCCCTGAACTGTACCTGCGCTTCAATTAACGCGAGTGCCACGGGACCACGTAGAAGAGCACCGCCACATACTGCAGCACGCTCCCGGCAAGCACAAACACATGCCAGAGCGCATGAAAGTACCGCAGCCGGTCCCACGCGAAGAAGGCAATCCCCAGCGTGTAGGCCAGTCCTCCAGCGGCGACCCACCCCATGCCATGCCACGTAATCGCGTGGACCAGCGGTCGCGCCGCGAAGACGATGAACCATCCCATGAAGAGATAGATCAACGCGGAAGCCACCTTGAACCTCTCGATGGCGACGCTCTTGAAGACCACCCCCGCGGCCGCAAGCGCCCACACGATACCGAAGAGCCACCAACCCAGTGCGCCATGCAGGGAGACCAGCGTGAACGGCGTGTAGGTTCCCGCGATCAGAAGATAGATCGCCGAATGGTCCAGCACCTTGAAGACGTGGCGGGCACGTGTCCGTACCAGCGAGTGATACAGCGTCGAGCAAAGATAGACGAGTACCAGTGAAGCCCCATAGATGCAGCTGCTGACGACCTGCCACGTTGTCCCACGAGTCGACACGACGATGAGGTAGACCATGCCCACAATCGCGAGGACCGCTCCTACACCGTGCGTGATGGCATTGGCGAGGATATCCCCCAGCTTGTATTGCGAACGCATACCTCGATGATAGTGCCGATAGGCGCGCAACATGCGAGACCTAGCGACTGATCTGCGCCACCGCCTCCTGCACGATCTGCTGATAAACGGCCACGTAGTGCAGCTCGATGCGTTCATCGTTGCCATGCACGCCTTCGTTCTCTGCAAACGTGCGCGGCACGCGAACCCCGTACGCATTCACGCCCTTCACACGAAGGAACGAAGAGTCCGTCGCGCCGGTCGTCATCACGGGAATGGTGATAGCCCCGGGCAGTATCTTCTGCTGCGCCGCAGACAGCGCGTCGAACATGGCCGTATGGATCGAGCTCGAGGGCGAGGCCGGCATGCTCTCACCCGCGCCACCGGCGATGATCGTGACAGAAGGGTCGTCGACGATCTTGTTCATCTGCGCATAGAACGCATTGATGTCCTCACCCGGCAGCGCACGAATGTCGATCTGCGCCTCGGCCTCGGCGGGAATCACGTTGGACTTGAAGCCGGCTTTCATCACCGTCGGGACCACCGACGTATGCATCATCGAGTAGAACTGCGGCAGCTTCGCATGGAGCTTGCGCTGCGTCGCGGGATCATCCAGCGAGCGGAAGAGTGCAGCCTGATCAGGAGGCGAGATCGTCGCCAGCTTGGCGAAGAACTCGCGCGTTGTGTCGTTCAGGCGCATGGGCGTCTCCCATGTACCGAGCTTTGCGACAGCCGCCGCAAGATGCGTCACGGGATTATCGAGCACAGGCACCGACCCATGGCCGCTCGATCCCTTCGCCACCAGCCTGACACCACGAGGCACCTTCTCGCCCGTGGCCACACCGAAGTACGCCACCTTGCCATCCACAACCTCTGCAGCCCCGCCTTCATTCAGAGCAAACTCGCAGGCAATCTTGTCCCAGTAGCGCGCGACGATCGCGCCCATACCCGCCTCGGAGTCCGCCTCTTCACTGGCCTCGCCAAGAAAGATCACGTCACGCGTCAATGTCTTATGACTACGGTGCAACTGCAGCATTACCTCGATGTGCGCAGCCAGCGGGCTCTTGTCATCGGAGGCTCCGCGGCCATACAGAACGTCGCCCTTCATCTCGGCAGCGAAGGGATCCACACTCCAGTGAGCCCGATCCACCGGAACGACGTCTTCGTGAGCCAGCAGCATCACTGGCCTTTTGGAACCATCGCCCTTGAGCCGCGCGAGGATGCTGGCCCGCCCGGGTCCCATCTCCAGCAGCTCGTAAGGAATTCCTTCGCGCTGAAAGATGGCAGCGATGTAGTTCGCCACCTTGGACTCGTTGCCGGGAGGGTCCTGCGTGTCGATGCGGATCAGGTCGGTAAGAAACTTCGCCGTCTCGTCAGCCGCCTGCTTGGGCGATAGCACAGTGCTTTGCGCCGACGACACGCACGCGCAGAGGAACAAGAACGAAACACCGACAGCGGATCGAAGATTCACGTGGAGGACTCCATGGAGTGCTTGGGGGATTCCATCGAGGATACGGTATCCGGAACTTCGGAACGTCGCCGAAATTCCTCGCCCGCTTGCCGTCCAGGCATCCCATGAAGGCACTCTGCGTCAGTCGTTTAGCGTAAAATGGTGAGTTTGGCTCGCCGTATGGACGAAAACCGAGCCGCCGTATGAATCACAGCGCCAGACCCCGGATGCTCTGTATGCCTTCTCCCAGGCAGAAATCCACCCTTTCGGGTGGATGAGGTCAGCTCCCGCAGTGCTACGTTATGTCTAATGCGCGTGACGATGGCAGATACGGGCAGCGGATGCACAACGGTTTCGTCTCACGACGCAGAGCGCATCCCGATCCATCGGGGGTCCATGAGCGCTTCAGTACCGATCCGGATTCTATGTGTAGACGACCACCCCCTGGTGCGGGACGGTATCACGTTTGCCATCCAGAGCCAGCCGGACATGCAGTTGATCGCCGAAGCTTCCAACGGAGTCGAAGCCGTGGAAGCATTTCGCGTCCACCGTCCCGACGTCACGCTGATGGATCTTCGCATGCCGGAAATGAATGGCATCGAGGCGACTAAGGTCATCCGTGACGAGTTTCCCGATGCCCGCATCGTCATGCTCACCACCTATTCTGGCGACGTGCGGGCACTCCGATCTTTGAAGGTTGGAGCCGTCGGCTACGTGTTGAAGGCGATGATCCGCGCCGAACTCATCAATACCATTCGCGCCGTTCACGCCGGCCAGCGCCGCATCCCCGCACAGATCTCCAACGAGATCTCCGAGCACTTTCAGGCCGACGCGCTCTCGCCGCGAGAGATCGATGTGTTAAAGCACGTGTCCGCCGGTTGCTCCAACAAAGTCGTCGCCGACCACCTGAACATATCCGAGGACACCGTCAAAGGCCACATGAAGACGGTCCTAGCGAAACTGCAGGCCAACGATCGCACGCATGCCGTGATGATCGCGACGCGACGCGGCTTCCTCGACGAGTAGTCGAAGCTGATTGCCGCTCCGGCTCAAGCAACGCCGAACCATTTCACAAAATATCTTCATGCTCCCGGCCACGGCAAGGCGGTCGGTTTCGAACTGCATACCTCGACGGCGACGGCTTCACGGCTCGAGGCTTCTAGTGACGTCGGCTGCGTTCGCCGGGCCGAGCTTGCCCTTGCGCAGCCGGAAGATCGCAGCGACCAGCCTGTGGCGCAACGAGCCACTATGCTGGTACACCACCGCAGCAGGCACCCGAAGCTCTACCTGCGTGCCGCCGCGGTGGCGCAGCTCGATGCTGATCGAAGCGTGGATCTTGCGGGCCCGCTCGCGCATGCTGGGCAGGCCCCAGTGGTTGTCCCTGCGTCCCGCTGCGAGCACAGACTTCTCGACTCCACAGCCGTTATCGTGCACACGCAGATGCAGCGCTCGAAGGCGATACGCAATCTCCACGCCGATGATGGTGGCCCCGGAGTGTCGGAAAGCATTGGTCAGCGCTTCGCGGCCGATCAGCACAATCTCCTCGTGCATGTACGCCTCCAGCGGACGCGGCTGGCCTTCGATCTCCATCTGGAACTGCACGGGAGAGATGGACTGCAACTCGTGACCGAACAGCTCAAGGGCCTCAGCCAGCGATGCGCCTTCGGTATGGCTTGTCCGAAGCAGCCGGATGCGCTCGCGGCCCTCCTGCATCATCGCGTCGGATTGGTTCAAGGCATGCGTAATATCGGCACGCACCGGGCTCTCTTCCTCCAACTGATCCATGGAGAACTGCAGCCGCAGCATCAATCCGAAGAGCCCCTGCAACAGCGTGTCGTGCAGCTCTCGCGCGATACGCTCCCGTTCCTCTAAGCGTTCACTCAACCGCCCCTGCAGCTCGCGCAGCGCCAGCCGGATGCGAAGATGAACGAGCAGCCAGACGAGTCCAGCCAGTAATAGCCCAACGAGAGTGCGGAACCACCACGTCTGATAGAACGCGGGAGAGACAGAGAAGAACAGCGTCGCACCCGTGTCGTTCCATACGCCATCATTGTTCGCGGCCACCACGTGGAAGTGATAACGGCCCGGCGGAAGATCGCTGTAATATGCCTGGCGGCGCGTCCCCGCATCCTGCCAGGCTTCATCTACTTCATCCAGGCGATAGCGAAAATGCACCCGCTGCGGGACCGCGAGGCTCAGCGCGGTATAGTCAATCTCCACGTTGCGGGTGTGCGGCTGCAGACGAAGAGCCTTGAGGTTGGTGAAGCTTGTCCCATTGGCCGTCACCGACGAGATGGTCACCGGCGGAGGTAAATGATTGCGGAAGCTTTCCATTGTCCTCGGATTTAGCCAAGCAATTCCCTTGGTCGTCGCAAACCACAGCAGCCCGTTGGGCGCCTGGATGACCGACGGCGCCGGCAGCTCTTCGCCGGCGAGACCGGGAAGCCCATCCAGCTGGTTGAGGCGGCTTGCCTCGACCGCATAGCCCGGATCACTCATCCACGTCGCGAGCTGCCCTGCTTCGACATGCGTAATTCCCGAAGGCCCGTTCAACCATAGGTCCCCCGACAGCGTCTCGACGACACCCGACACCCGTCCGGGCAGGCGCTTGTCGGCACAATGCAGCGTGCGAAAATGCCCATTAGCAAAAAGCTCTACGCCGCCAGTACCAGCGAGCCAGACGTGATCGCCATGAACGCTGAGAGTGGACACGGCGATGTTGCCCTCAGGCTCCGGCGCGTCGAAGCGCGCAAAGTTTGCGCCGTCCCATCGGACAAGATGATTGCCGAACGTGAACCAGACGTTGCCCTCGTCATCGTCGGCCATTGCGCCCAGGTTCGTGGGCTCCTTGCCGAGGCGATCATCCTCATTGGTCCACGTATTGCCGACAAGATGGTACACGCCAAGCTGTCGCAGGGAGATCCACACGCCGCGGTTTCGATCGACCGCAAGCGAGATTACCGGCTGCTGTTGCTCTCGCGGATAGTGGACAGGAAAGAACGGCCCACCTGTCGACCTTCCGAGCCGGAAGTCCTCCTGCCCTGCAGCCCATATCGTTCCATCGCGATCACGCTTCAGGCTTGTCACCTGGTTGATGACGCGGAAGGTCTCGACGGTCCCGTTGGCCTGCAGATGTGTAAGAGGAAGACTGAGGCTTCCAGTCCACACCGACCCATCCTCGCCCGCCGCAATGGCAAACTCATGCTCCTGCGTCGCGGCCAACGCAGGCGTGTGAAATGCAACGCGCCGGATCTGCTCGAGCCCAGCGTCAGTGCCGACCCATGCATTGCCCTCGCGGTCCACGAGCACCGTCCATACGGTGTTGGAACTCAGCCCGTCCGCAGACGTAAAGCTTCGCCCCGGGGTGTGCTCCATCTCCTGCGACGTATGCCACTGCTCCGGTCGCGGCGCCCAGCGCAGGCCCAGGTCGGTCACAATCCAGATGGAGCCATCCGCCGCGAAGTCAAAATCGCCCAGACGTTCGCCCTTGTGATGCGCCTCTCCCAACTCGCGGAAGAGCGTAGGAGATCCCGGAGCCCCTCGGATCTGCCGTAGCCCATAGTCGTCGGAGAGCCAGATGGAGCCGTCCGGAGCCTCGTGCAGAAACGCGAAGTACCGCGTGATTCCTGCGCCGAAGCGGCTCTCCACAAAGGTGGACTGACCGGCAGCGAGATACAGCATCTGTCCCGCCCAGGTCTTCACCCATACCGTGCCTTCGCGATCCACCATGAGACCGGCCGGCTCACCACCCGGGTATCCCGCCTCGCGGCCGATGACCTTGCACTGCGAGTTCTCCACATGGAAGAGCCCTGACCGGCTCGCGACCCACAGCGTGCCGTCCGGCGCCTCTACGATTCGGCCCGTACAGTGGCTCTCCGGAAACCCAATGAACCTGCCTTCCTTCCACAGCACCAGCCCCGACGACCTCGTCGTGAACCACTCGCCTCCAAAGGCTGACGGTAGCACTGCGTCCAGCTTGATGCTCTGCGCATCGTCGCGCGTCACATCCGCTGCCGTCTCGAAGCGCACGCCATCGAAGCGAAAGACTCCGGTGGATGTCTGCAGCCAGAGAAACCCATCCGTCGACTGGCGGATATCGTAGATCGCTCCAATGCCCTCTTCGGCGCTCCACGAAGTGTGATGAAACTGAGGCGGAGCACTCTGCGCCGATGACAGCAATGAGGAACATGCCAAAGCGATCGACAGGACAAGCACATTCGCCAAAGTCCGGCATCGTCCCTGTCCCCAGGAATGTCTCGTCACGCGCCGGCCCATCGCGTTACTCATTCGGATCCAGGTAGCCTCGTGCCGTCGCAATCGTCACAGCATGTGTGCGGTCATTTGCGCTGAGCTTCAGCAGGATGCTCTTCATGTGCCCCTTCACAGTATCGACGGACACACTGAGCGCATCGGCGATCGCAAGGTTGCTGTTCCCTTCCGACACCAGCTGCAGCACCTCGACCTCCCTCCCCGAGAGCAAGTCCTCGCCAAGCCGCTCCACCACCGTCGCAGCAACCTGTGCCGGGATGCAGCGCACCCCACCGCTCACCCTGCGAATCGTTCCAAGCAATTCGTTGCGCAGGGTGTGCTTCAGCAGATAGCCGGCAGCGCCTGCGCTCAACGCGCGGTGAGCCTGCATGTCGCCGGAATACGTCGTCAACACAACGACGCGCGCCTTCGGGTTTTCAGCTCGGATCTCCTGCATCGCCTCAATGCCATTCATCCCCGGCATCTGCAGATCCATCAGCGTTACATCCGGCCGAAGCTCGCGGAAGAGACGAACGGCATCCTTCCCGTTCGCGGCCTCGCCAACGAGTTGCATGTCGCTCTGGGTTCGCAGCGCAAACGCAATGCCATCCCGCATGACGGAGTGATCGTCCACACACAGCACTCTGATTCTGTCCGTCATAAATCCCCCTCATGGAATTGGAACTGCGTTGCGGACCCGTTGTGCTCCTGATTGCACTCACCCTAACAGTCTCCGTGGGCTTCGCGCCCCCCCAAAAGGGGGGACGACATCATTCCTCCTTGATGCGCTGTGGCTTCGAAATCGGAGGGAGCACGCGGTACCCGAATGAGTAGGTTCGTGGAGACCCGTCGTGAGGTTACCCGCCAGCCCGATTCGATTGAGGATGAGTCTCGTCAGCAGGGAACAGGCCCTCAAGCAGCGACCTCTTCCCTCCACATGACTCGCTTCCATGATCGAAGCCCCTCTGGGACTTTCAACCACATGCAACTCCAACCAACGAAACGAGGCGATCCAATGAGCACACTCAAGGTGAAGGACGGAACGGAGATCTACTACAAGGACTGGGGCACCGGGCAGCCCATCGTCTTCAGCCATGGCTGGCCGCTGGACGCCGATGCATGGGATGCGCAGATGCTGTTCTTTGGCAACAACTGCTTCCGGGTCATCGCTCACGACCGCCGCAGCCACGGCCGCTCGCAGCAGACCTGGGACGGCAATGAGATGAACACCTATGCCGACGACCTCGCCGAGCTGCTCGATGCACTGGACGTGAAGGACGCCGTACTCGTCGGCCATTCCACAGGCGGTGGAGAGGTCGTGCGCTACCTCGCACGTCATGGCTCGAAACGTGTGGCCGCCGCGGTACTCATCAGCGCCGTGCCGCCCATCATGGTCAAGTCGGAGAGCAATCCCATCGGCACTCCAATCGAAGCGCTCAACGCGATTCGCGACGGTGTGGTGAAGGACCGCTCGCAGTACTACAAGGATCTCTCCATGCCCTTCTTCGGCTACAACCGCCCCGGTGCGGAGACCTCCGAAGGTGTGCGCAATAGCTTCTGGCTGCAGGGAATGGCCAGCGGCATCAAGGGATCGTACGACTGCATCAAGGCTTTCTCAGAGACCGATTTCCGCGAAGACCTCAAGGGCATCGCCGTGCCAACACTGGTGCTGCACGGCGACGACGATCAGATCGTTCCCTTCCCGGACGCCGGAGCGCTCACGCACAAGCTGGTCAAGAACTCCACGCTGAAGGTCTATCCAGGCTTCCCGCATGGCATGCCCATCATCCACGCCGATGTCATCAACCAGGACATCCTCTCGTTCCTCCGCAGCTAACCTGCGCGGCGGCTCGCTTTCCAGTGGGCCGCCGCTCCCGTTTCGAGGACAACATCATGAGCGCCATCGCAACAAGCAACATGCCCGCAACGTCTCGACCCATACACACGTCTTTCCCAGGCTTCAGCGAAGCCCAGATCGCGCGGCTCCAAACATCGGGGATCGAGCAACGCATCTTCGCCGGCACGGTCCTCTTCTCGCGCGGCGATCGCGATGTCGATATGTTCGTTGTGTTGCACGGGACGCTCCACATCCTGGAGACCGATAGCTCGGGCCTCGAGCACATCATCGCCGTGCTCTCGAAAGGCCAGTTCACCGGCGAGCTCGATCTGCTCGATAGCCGCCAGACACTGCTCAACTGCCACGCAGCGGTCAACACCACATTGCTGCGCATTCCGCGCGGCAGCCTCAAACAGATTCTGCATACCGAGACCGAGATCGCAAACCTCATTCTGCAAGCCTGCATGGGGCGTCGGCTCGACATCCTTCGCTACGCCGCAGGCGGCGTCCTGCTCATCGGCAGGGGACATAGCGCGGACGCGTTGCGGCTCGAACGCTTCCTCACCCGCGTCGGCCATCCTTTTCGCACGCTCGACGCTGACATCGATATCGATGCCGAGACGCTGCTCCAATGCTTCGATCTCGATCCGGACCAGTTGCCCGTCGTGGTCCTGCCCGACCAGCGCATCCTCCGCAACCCCTCCAACGCCGCACTCGCGGATGAGCTCGGCATCGGTGATCTTCGTGACGGTTCGAAGCTCTACGATGTCGCGATCGTGGGCGCAGGGCCCGCAGGTCTCGCAGCCGCGGTGTATGCGGCCTCCGAAGGCCTCGCGACAGTCGTCATCGAGGGCAACGTTCCCGGCGGCCAGGCCGGCACAAGCTCCCGCATCGAGAACTACCTTGGCTTCCCCACGGGCGTCTCAGGGCAGGAGCTCTCGGAGCGCTCCATGACCCAGGCTCGCAAGTTCGGTGCCGAGTTCACCATCTCTCGCGACGTTACCCGCATGACTCAAAATGATGAGGGCTATACCTTGCATCTCGATGGCGGCGATCCCGTCCAATCGCGCACCGTCGTCATCGCTACAGGCGCGAGATATCGGAGGCTCGAAGTTCCAAACTACGAACGCTTCGAGTACTCCGGCATTCACTACGCAGCCACCGCAATGGAAGCTGCCCTGTGCCACGCCCAGGAGGTCGTCGTCGTCGGGGCCGGCAACTCCGCTGGCCAAGCCGCGCTCTTCCTCTCGCAGTATGCTTCCCAAGTGCATCTGATCGTGCGTGGATCGAGCGTGGAAGCCACAATGTCCTATTACCTTGTCCAACGCATCTCCACATCCGCGGCGATCTCGGTCTACCTGAACAGTGACATCGTTAGCATGGACGGCGAGGGCCAGCTCAGCGCCGTGTCATGGTGTAACCGTTCGACCGGCATCGCCACCCATTGCGCCGTCTCCAATGTGTTCGTCATGATTGGCGCCAGCCCCAGGACCACGTGGCTATGCAAAGACCTCGCCGTCGACGCCAAAGGGTTCATCGTCACGGGAACAGAAGCCGGCGCGGCCGGCCCCTTCGCAACCAACCAGAAGGGCGTCTACGCCGTGGGCGATGTGAGATCGAACTCGGTCAAGCGAGTCGCCTCCGCAGTCGGCGAAGGCTCCGTCGTCGTCTCCGACATTCACAAATACCTCTCTTCTGCCATGGCGTGTTCGGGCTAGCATCGGGCTAGCTGCCCCGGACGCAGGAAACTCCAGAGGCAAGATCGAAATGGCTTTCTCCGTCAGGCCTCCCGCCGCTTCGTCTTGAACGACGAAAGCGCTGGCAGTTCACTTCGTGGAACACCCTGACATAAAGTGGCTACCTTCGTGCTACAACCTTCTCCGATGGAAACTGCGATCTATCCCAGCCACCGCCCAGAGCTTCGATGAGCTCAACACTGCTCGTCATCTGCTGGACGTGCAGGGTGAGGCCATTCTGTTGATCGCTCAACAGACTCGCCTCTGCGGCAAAACATTGAGATACGTGCGCCATCCCTTCGTCTCCTCCCTCAACGCACCTCGTAACGGAATTGCGTGAAATCGACGGAGCCTTCTGACTTGCGAGCGTTCAAGGTATAAAGTCCGATTCGGTCTCCACGGTATGAGCCCCAGGACAAGTGGCAAGAGTCGCCGACCTCGTGAAACTCGGAGCCGTCAAGGCTATACGCGAGGGTCGCCAGGCCCTCAACGCCCCAAGTTGACCGCAGCCACAACGACTTCAGACTGATCACCGGACCGGCGGTCTGCGTCTCTCCATCAATACGCACGACCCTGCGGAGGTTGTTGGTCTGTGTGACAGCGAGCCGGCAATTCGTCCTTGCGAAGTGCGCCATCCCCGCTTCCTGCCCGTCGACCATACCGCGTACGTTGATTCTGACAGTCGCGCTGCCGCTCGCTACACGCGCTACAC
>Ga0302187_10002557_pt1 | contig 14950 bp, 6 predicted proteins | sample II_Bog_E1_3_FD_202120 | JGI IMG/M metagenome (GOLD analysis project Ga0302187, IMG submission 202120) | Peat permafrost microbial communities from Stordalen Mire near Abisko, Sweden - II_Bog_E1_3 | ecosystem: Environmental > Terrestrial > Soil > Wetlands > Peat | place: Sweden: Abisko, Stordalen...
GCGGTGATTGGGGTGGAGTTGAACAAGTTGTACGATCCGACGCCGGTACTGCCGATCCCCAGCACGTACTGCGTAACACCCGTGCCGGACGTCCACTGGAAGGTGGCGCTACTCGATGTCAGCGCGCTGCCGGGCGTCGGCGAGGTCAGTACTGCCGGCGTCGCGGCTGCTATGTAAGTGTAGTCGTGGTACTGCCACGCTCCATTAATCATGGAGTAGATGCGAGCGTAAAGCGTTTCCCCATTTATAGGCAGACCGGTAACACTGGCCTGGGTGGCGGTGATTGGGGTGGAGTTGTACAGGTTGTACGATCCGACGCCTGTGCTGCCTATACCCAGAACGTACTGCGTAACACCCGAGCCGGCTGTCCATTGGAAGGTCGCACTGCTCGATGTCAGCGTGCTGCCGGGCGTGGGAGAGGTGAGTACCGCCGGCGCGGCCGTTCCGCCTGCCGTGTAGGTGTAGTCGTTGTATTGCCAGGTTCCGTTGATCCAGGAATAGAGGCGCGCGTAGAGCGTCCCGTTGATTGGCAGACCGGTTACGCTGGCGTGGGTGGCGGTGATTGGAGTGGAGTTGAACAGGTTGTACGATCCGACGCCTGTGCTGCCGATACCCAGCACGTACTGCGTAACACCCGAGCCGGCTGTCCACTGGAAGGTCGCACTGCTCGATGTCAGCGTGCTGCCGGGCGTGGGAGAGGTGAGTATCGCCGGCGCCGCCGTTCCGCCTGCCGTGTAGGTGTAGTCGTTGTATTGCCAGGCTCCGTTGATCCAGAAATAGAGGCGCGCGTAGAGCGGCCCGTTGATAGGCAGACCGGTTACGCTGGCCTGGGTGGCAGTAATTGGGGTGGAGTTAAACAAGTTGTACGATCCCACTCCCGTGTTGCCGATTCCCAACACGTACTGCGTAACACCCGTGCCGGCTGTCCATTGGAAGGTCGCACTGCTCGATGTCAGCGTACTGCCGGGCGTGGGAGAGGTGAGTACCGCTGGCGTGCCTCCGGTTGCTGTGTAAGTGTAGTCGTTGTGCTGCCAGGCGCCATTGATCCAGGAGAAGAGGCGAGCGTAGAGGGTCTCGCCATTGGTTGGCAAGCCGGTTACGCTGGCCTGGGTGGCGGTGATCGGGGTGGAGTTGTACAAGTTGTACGATCCGGCTCCGGTGCTGCCGATCCCCAGCACGTACTGCGTAACACCTGAGCCGGCTGTCCACTGGAAGGTCACGCTACTCGATGTCAACGTGCTGCCGGGAATCGGAGAGGTCAGTTCCGCTGCTACAGCGCCTGCGGTGTAGGTGTAGTCGTGGTGCTGCCAGGCTCCATCGATCCAGGAAAAGAGGCGGGCGTAGAGCGTCTCCCCATTGTTGGTTGGCAGACCGGTCACGCTGGCCTGGGTGATGGTGATTGGGGTGGAGTTGAACAGGTCGTACGATCCGACTCCCGTGCTGCCGATCCCCAGCACGTATTGAGTAACGCCCGTGCCGGCCGTCCACTGGAAGGTCGCGCTGCTCGATGTCAGCGCGCTGCCGGGCGTGGGAGAGGTGAGTACCGCTGGCGTGCCTCCGGTTGCTGTGTAGGTGTAGTCGTTGTACTGCCAGGCGCCATTGATCCAGGAGTAGAGGCGAGCGTAGAGAGTTGTCCCGTCAGTAGGCAGGCCGGTTACGCTGGCCTGGGTGGCGGTGATTGGGGTGGAGTTAAACAAGTTGTACGATCCGACTCCCGTACTGCCGATTCCCAGCACGTACTGCGTGACGCCCACGCCGGTCGTCCATGTGAAGGTGGCGCTGGAGCTGGCCAGGGTGCTGCCCGGCGCTGGGGTAGTGACCGCAGGTACCCCGATGCCAGTTTCGCTCAGCGCGATTCTCTGAGCCGCATTGGTCTGGTTCAGGTTGTTGTCTGTGAGCAACACACTGCCCGCGAGGGCGCCCGCGGCGGTAGGCTCGAAGCTCATCGACACGTCGCAGCTTGTGCCCTGGGCGAGCGGCGTGCCGGAGGCGCAGAGGTTGGTGTCGCTGGTGTTTTTGGGGAAGTTGGCCGGGTAGCCGGGATTGCTGCCGACGTCCGCGGCGAAGATCAGCGGCTGGTTGCCGATGTTGGCCACCTGCACTGTTTGCGGGCTGTCGCTACTTGTCGAACCCACCGCTGTGGTGGCAAAGCTGAGCGAGGGCGGGGCCGCGCGGTTGAGTTCCTTCACCGCGTTGGCCACCCCGTTGCTGAGGCCAGCGGCGAAGACGTTGCCGCTCCCATCCAGCGCCACGGCACCGCCGGAATTGAAGCCGCCGCCTAGCGTGGTTACGCAACTCGACGAGGCGCATCCGGCGGGCATCTCATGCAACTCGTTATCGCCGACATAAACGTTGCCGCTGCTGTCCACCGCAACGCCGACGGGCTCATTGAAGCCGCCGCCCAGCGTGGTTACGCAACTCGACGAGGCGCATCCGGCGGGCATCTCCTGCACCGCATTGCTGCCACCGGCGCGGCCATTCGCGACATAGACATTGCCGCTGCCGTCCACCGCAACACCATAGGGGTTGAGGAAGCCGCCGCCCAGCGTAGTCACGCAGCTCGACGACGCGCATCCGGCGGGCATCTCCTTCACCGCGTTGTTCCCCACATCCCCGACATAGACGTTGCCGCTGCCGTCCACCGCAACACCCCAGGGATAGTTGAAGCCTCCGCCCAGCGTGGTTACGCAGCTTGAAGTGGCGCATCCGGCGGGCATCTCCTTCACCGCGCTGTTTCCGAAATCGGCGACATAGACGTTGCCGCCGCCGTCCACCGCCACGCCACCGGGAAGGCTGAAGCCACCGCCCAGCGCCGTCACGCAGCTCGACGAGGCGCATCCGGTGGGCATCTCCTTCACTGAGTTGTTGTTAAGGTCGGCGACATAGACGTTGCTGCTGCCGTCCACCGCCAGGCCGGCGGGGACGTCGAAACCGCCGCCCAGCGTGGTCTGCGTGGCCGGGGTGAAGACAACCTGCGGCCCGGTGCCTGTACCGTAGAGGTAAGTTGTGGCAATCGTGCTGCCGCCAGCGTTCAGCAGCTCGACTGCGCCATTGCGCGGACCTGCCTTCGTCGGTGCGAAGGTCACGTTGACCGTGCAGGTTTCGCCCGTGGTGTAGGGTGTGGTCCCGTTGCAGACATTGGACCCCTGCGTTGCCGCCGCGTTGAAGTCCAAACTCGCCGCGCCCTGCGTCAGCACCTGGTAGGGAGTTGTGCTGCTCAGGCTCCCTGCGCTCTCGAAGGTAAAGGTCAGCGTCATCGCAGCGCTGGCGGTTCCCACCGGGACGGTAAAGAGGTTCACCTCGCGCGTCATGATCTCGCTCACCAGGTTGTTGGCTTCATCGGCGACATAGACATTGCCACTGCCGTCCACCGCCACGCCCCGGGGATCGCCGAAGCCGCCACCCAGCGAGGTCACGCAGCTCGACGAGGTGCATCCGGCGGGCATCTCCTTCACAGCGCTGTTTCCTTCATCCGCAACATAGACGCTGCCACTGCCGTCCACCGCCACGCCATAGGGCCAGTTGAAGCCGCCGCCCAGCGTGGTCACGCAGCTCGACGAGGCGCATCCGGCAGGCATCTCCTTCACCGTGTCGTTGTAAGTATCGGCGACATAGACGTTGCCGCTGCCGTCCACCGCCACGCCAAAAGGACCGCCGAAGCCGCCGCCCAGCGCCGTTACGCAGTTCGACGAGGCGCATCCGGCGGGCATCTCCTTCACCGTGTCGTTGTAAATATCGGCGACATAGACGTTGCCGCTGCCGTCCACCGCCACGCCGCTGGGATGGCCGAAGCCGCCGCCCAGCGAGGTCACGCAGCTCGACGAGGCGCATCCGGCGGGCATCTCCTTCACCGCATTGTTGTCGTAATCGGCGATATAGACGTTGCCGCTGCCGTCCACCGCCACGCTCCCGGCATAGCCGAACCCGCCGCCCAGCGTGGTCACGCAGCTCGACGAGGCGCATCCGGCGGGCATCTCCTTCACCGCGTTGTTTCCGTAATCGTTGTAAATATCGGCTACATAGACGTTGCCGCTGCCGTCCACCGCCACGCCGTCGGGAGATCCGAAGCCGCCGCCCATCGTTGTGATCGCGTAGTTGAAGGATGCGGTCTGCGCAAACGCAAGGGAGCCGGAGGCGAGGAGGAACAGGGCGAGCAAGGCCCGAGCCGTATGCAGGAACGGGGCGGCATGACGGTAGCTTGCGCGCAATGATGCATGCAGCGCACGCGTCGCCACGGTAACCCCGGCCCACGCCGAAGGAGCAAAAATGCCATGAACCAAGGAAAAATTGCGGACAGAGAGTCGCAGCATAATCATTCACCAAAGTAAGCTTTGGGGTTTGCTGAACTGGAAGAATCGACCCTGCTTACGAGGTCAACTCTCAGTGCGACGCCCGGCTCCGCACTTAGCAACCGTCCAAACCATCCCAGCGAATAAAGGAGGCGAGGGCTATCCGCGCGGCGAACACATCTAGCGTTAAAAAAACACTAAAACAGCGGAGGACTACAGTCTGCGCGTCACTGACCCGGATTGCAAGTTAAAACTCCCCGAAACGCGATTTTCGGTGGACTCCATGGCGGCCCACGCCGCCCCTCGCAACGGCGCGTGGCCCGCCTTCTCATTCTTCACTTTCCTTCCCCACCGAAACTGCGGGTGCACCATCCTCCGCGCCCTTTGCGAAGGGTGGGCTGCGGTGCATAGAGCGTAGTTTCTCAACGCGCTTCTCTTCGCTCCAGACATCGACATCATAGTAGCGTCGCTGCCAGAACTGGACTTCGCCGCGAGGCCGTAGAGCGGCTTCGATTCACATGTTGCCATTTGAAGGTCATGCGATGTGGCATTTTCCCCAACCGGGGTCCCCGGCGGCAGAGTCGGTCTTAGAAGTCCCAGTCCGCTTCTTCCTGTGACCGTCTTGGCCTTCCAATCGAAGTCTTCTCATTTGAGCACCAGACCCTCGCTCACCCGCAGGCAGGTGCTTCCAGAGAGCCTTCTCGCTGGAGAATTCGGCTTCGGAGAATGTTTCCCGGCGCGTCACGCCTTTGATCCGGTATCTCCACTCCCAAACATCATTGTCCTGCCGGTTGATTCTTCGGATGGATCCACCTGATAGGTTCCCAATGGTCCCTTTCAGGTCGCTGTGGAATTCGTGGGGGGTTTCGTAACACCATTTTACCTATAAATACTTTAGAATCTGGAGCGGGAGACCGGGATCGAACCGGCGACATTCAGCTTGGGAAGCTGACGTTCTGCCACTGAACTACTCCCGCCCTTTAGCCAGGCAAAGACAATTCGCTGGCCGTAGTTCGAACCACAAACAGTATCGCTCAGTGGATGGCAAATGGCAATTTGACTTTTGCCGGGAGCCGTTCACTTCGACGAGAGTCTGTCCCGACAACTCGTCTGATCGAATGCAGTCCCCAAGACTCGAGACATGGGCGAAGAACTCATTCGAAAGCGGGCTTGGTCCGCAATCGAAAACCCGGTGCATCTCACAGCACATCAATCGGCAATCGGCGCAGGAATCTGCAAATCGGTTTCAGAACTCTCGGTCACAAAAATGCTTCGTTGAGCATAGCTGAACCATGAGTCGTAAGCTGCTTGCGATAAGCGCGGAACCGCCGTTTTGTTCCAAACGGTTCAACAGACAGGGCAAAACTTGAGCAGTTCGACATTCAGCCTTCGCCTGGACTCCAAAGAGGCCGCCATGTTACCGAATGACATGCCCGAAAAGATAAATGCCATATAGGCACAGGGCCAATGCGCCCTCCAGGCAGAGCCCCAGGAAAAAGCCGTGGAAACAGCTTCCATACTCCTTGATAGATAAGGATTCCTGTGCTCGTGTATTTTCGAAAGTCAAGCCCTCGCGTGTTGCGGTCCGTAATGCTGGAGCGGTAGGACGATTTTGTAGAATGGCAGTTGAGACCTGCATATATTTTTTCTCCTGATGCGACTCGTGCTGAGCCCGTGCAATTCCAATAGTCCGCTATGGCGGCGATTTCTCAAATACCACTTATGCCCGCAGTTTCTTCTATAGGGTTACAGTTCTAACACAAAGGTTCTGATTGTGCGGGCTCTGCGGACAAACATAAGAAAATACGTTGATCTTCATTGTACATCCTTATCTGCGCTTTGTGTTTGGGTTCGCACTTTCTAATGCATGCAGATGAAGATTATTGATTAGATCGAACAGTGAGCCCTCTGAATATTCATGCAGTGAAAAAGAGAGGACTTGGATTCGGACATATCTCGATTCGCTCAACCGTTTGATTCCTAATCTAAACGGCTGCGAATAGCCAAGTCCAGCGGTGACGCAGATCACACTCGCGTCATTCTTTTCGATGTTTTCATACGCCGGACCAGGTCCTTGTGCGTCTAAGGGCCGGCAACTCGTGAACTTTCGGAACACTAACCAAGTTACCCAAGTTGTAGTATCTTCACCACCTGGCTGTCTATTCTGCCAGTAACATCGGAAGTACAATTAGCCTAAGCTTGGCCTAGAGAGCTATACGCTGCTGAAAGCGGTCCTTTTGCGTCGTTCCCTTGATTTTGCACAAGAAGCCTCCAATCGTCTCGGTGGGTTTGAAACCCATGTCTTGATACTGGTGCTTCTCATCGCGTCCGCAATCAACGCGCGGGCTTCCGATGCGCCGCGCGCACAGCGCGAAGCGGCAGTCGTCGAAGCGCGCAATGGGAATGCCAAGGCTGGCCTGGTCCGGTTGCAGGCGCTGCTGCAACAATATCCCGGCGATCCACGCCTGCTTGCCGATACAACCATCGTGGCCAATTGGGCCGGAGACGATGCGCTTGCGATGGAACTCTATTCCCGCCCCGAGACCCCGAAGAACGATGCCGGCGTAGCGGAAGCAGCGGCGCGTTCGGCACGCAATCTCCATAAGTACGATCTGTCCATCGAACTCTACCGTCGGGCGCAGCAATTGGAACCCGCTCGCTGGCAGTCTCTTCTCGGGGAGGCGATGGCCTTGACGGACAGTGAAGATTACGCCTCGGCCAACGCCCTGATGCGCCCCTTGCTGCGGAATCACGGGGACGAAAAGGATGTGATGTTTGGCCAGGCTTATCTTTCCAGCCGCCAGGGCGATTTTCCAACCGCGATTGCCATGTACCAGCGATATCTTGAAAAACATCCTGACGACAAACAGGTGTCCAGCGACCTGTCGCAGTGGCTCTCCCGAGTTGGTAGTCAGACACTTGCATCCGAGGTTTATGCGAAGAGTGGCACGTCCGCCGCGCCGGAAACGGAACGAAGCTTGAATCAAGCGGCAGGAGGCGAGGATGCAGGCTGGGGCGAGGTTTATGCGCCGACCAGGGCACTGCAGCGGGCACAGAGCGAGACTGGACTGGCGCGCCTGCAAAGCGTCATTGCCGCTTCCGCACCCACGGATGCGGCGTGGAAGTCGGCCCAATACGATCGCATTGTCGTCCTCTTCGATCTTCAGCAAATGCGCAACGTCGTTCAAGCATACGAAGACTTGCAGCGGCGGGGCCTCGACGTTCCTGCATATGCGCGGAGAGACGTCGCAGGAGCCTATCTTGCTCTGCATCAACCGGAGCGCGCCGAAGCGCTTTACCGCGCAATGCTGGAGAAGGAGCCAACGGATGGCACGATTTGGAGCGGCCTTGCCTATGCGCAGATGGATCGGGGACATGTTTACGAGGCCCTGGCAACCATCGATCGTGCCTACAAGAACACTTCCCCGTGGTTACGTGCGGAAGGGTTGAGCGAGCCGAAGCCTAATCAGATGCGTATCAACCTGGAATCGCAGGCCGCGGAAATGCGCGGCGGTGCGGGACTGCTGGCTGAAGAACAGAAGAGGCTTCAGAATCTGGTGGACGCCGCACCTGGGAATGATAATGTTCGCCGACAGTTGGCCGCCGCCTTGCTTGCTCGCGGATGGCCGCTGCGCGCGCTGGAAGAATTGCGCATTGCCGATGGTTTCGCATCGAACGACGAGCTGATTTCGCTGACCTCCGCTGAAATCCATGAAGCAGCAGGCTTGCGCGATGATGCGGATGCGATGATCCCGGCCCTGCGCGCGCTTGAATTCGATAGTGCTGCTTTCACGCGTTTCCTGCGCGATGAGGCCATTGAACGAGGATGGCAACTGGATGTGGAAACCATTTTGGGTTGGGGAAGAGGGGTTCAGGTTGGATCGAGCGATCAACATTCTGAGGCGCATTTGTACTCCCCTTTGTTCAACAATCGCTGGCGCATCTACGGACATGAATTGAGCGACAGCGGCGATTTCGTGACTGGCTCTACGGAGCGCACGCGGGAAGGCGCGGGCTTGCATTACGACTACAACCGCCAGGAGGGCTGGGCGGAATTTGCGTATGACGAGGGCACAAACCGCGTTGCCGGAATCATCGGAGCCAACCTGGCATTCGGCGATTTCTGGACGCTGCGCGCTGAGGCCGACAGCGACAGTTTCGATGTACCTGTCCGTGCATTGACGGGAAACATCCACGGCCGCAGCCTTGATGCGGACCTTGGTTGGCGAGCAAGCGAGTTGCGCTCAGCCAACCTCGGTCTCCAACGCGTTTTGTTCAGCGATGGCAATCAGCGTACGGCCTTCTCGGGAGCGTGGAATCAGCGTGTCTGGACCACTCCGCGTTTCCAGGCGAGTGTCAGTGCGGATGGGTGGACTTCCAGCAACTCGCTCAATGAGAATCGGCCATACTTCAATCCCGGAAGCGACTTCTCCCTTGGCCCGCGTGCGTCGCTCAACTGGCTTGCCTGGCGGCGCTACGACCGCTCCTTTCTGCAGCAATTCGATATCTATGCCGCTCCTTATTGGGAAGCGAATTACGGAACCCTTGCAGCCGTTGCCGTTCACTATGCGCAGCACTGGAAGCTGCGATCGGGACTCGAAGCGCACTGCGGCGTGACCTGGAACAGCCAGCCTTACGATGGCGCCAGGGAGTCACGGACCGCGCTCGATGGCGGCATTACATGGGGTAGCCGATGAGACACTTGCTTGTTCTGCTCACATTATTTCTTGCATGCCTCCGTGGTTTCGCCGCGGAAGGTCCAAAGGCTGTCGTCATCCTTTGCTACCACGACGTGCGCGATGAAGTGGGTGGCAGTCCCATGCAGACCGGCACTCCCGGCCACGCGCCCGGCATCGTTTCCCCAGGCGTCCGTGCCTCTCTCGACGCGGAACAATACACCAACAGCACCCGCAATGTGGCCGCTCACTTTGATTGGTTGCGCTCGCACGGCTATCACGTCATCAGCCTGCAGCAATTGATTGACGCACGCACCGGACATGGATCTCTGCCAGACAAGCCGATTCTCCTGACCTTCGATGACGGCTTGAGCAGCGTCTACACCAAGGTGTTTCCTCTTTTGAAGGCCTACAAATATCCGGCCGTCGTTGCAGTTGTCGGTGCATGGACCAACCTCCCTCCCGGCGGCAAAGTCGAGAATGGCGCGCATCCTTTTTTTCGCGACGACTTTGCCACCTGGGATCAGTTGCGAGAGATGCAGGACAGCGGTCTTGTAGAGATTGCATCGCACACCTACGATCAGCACCACGGCATCTATGCCAATCCTCAAGGCAATCAGATTCCAGCCGTCACCGCGCATGCCTATCGGCCGGAAACGCACGATTATGAATCCGACGATGATTACGCTCGACGGCTGCGTGCCGATCTGACCCGAAGCTCCAATGAGATTCGCGCCTGGCTTGGCCGCGCGCCGCGCGCCGTCATGTGGCCTTACGGGGAATCCAACAAAACCGGCGATTCCATTGCAGCCTCTCTGGGCATGGCGGTTTCGTTCACGCTTGGAGGCGACTTACACACCCATGATGCAGGGTTGCAGGACATTCCGCGCGTCGTCATCATGTCGAATGCCAGCGTGGGCGATCTTGTATGGGACATTCAGCACGCGGAAAGAAAGCAGGTTGTCCGTGCGGTGCAGGTCGATCTTGACTACGTCTTCGATCCGGACCCCGCCCAGCAGGAACGCAATCTAGGCGTGTTGCTGGACCGTATCAAAGCGTTAGGGCCTACCCATGTCTGGCTGCAGGCTTTCGCCGATCCAGCCGGCGACGATTCCGCTGCGCAAGTATATTTTCCCAACCACCTGTTGCCCATGCGCGCCGACCTCCTGTCTCGCGTAGCCTGGCAATTGCGTACGCGTTGCGGCGTCCAGGTGTATGCGTGGATGCCCGTGCTCGCGTGGCGCTTGCCCGATCGAGAGCAACAGGCGCGCCTGCAGATACACCCCCATGCCGGCATCAATCCTGAGAAGCCTGTCAGGCTGAACCCGTTTCTCCCGGAAACACGCGCTCTCGTCGGAACCCTATATGAAGACATGGCACGCTCCGCGCCGATCACCGGCATCCTGTTTCATGACGACGCAATCCTGCGGGATACCGATGACCTCGGACCTCAGGCGCCTGCGCCCGGTCCCGCGCGTACCAAAGCATTGATCGACTTCACCATCGAACTTAGAGAGCGGGCACAGCTTTGGAGGCCCGAGATCGAAACCGCGCGGAATCTCTTTGCGGAGCCTGTGCTCCATCCGCGCAGTGAAAACTGGTATGCGCAATCGTTGCCATCTTTCTTGCTGGCTTACGACGAAGTCGCATTGATGGCCATGCCGCAACTGGAAGGCGCCGGAAATTCAAATCGGTGGTTGGAAGACTTGACGGCAAAGGTCGCCGCGGCCGGCGCCCTGGACAAAACCGTATTTGAACTGCAAACCGTCGATTGGAAGGCTCACGATCGGCAAATCCCCACCGCGGAGATTGTGCAGCAGATGCACTTGTTGCAAGCCAGGGGCGTTCGCCATCTTGCCTACTACCCCGATGATTTTTTGAAGAACCATCCGGTCTTGAATGAGTTGAGACCGGCGTTCTCCGCCTCCGACAACCTGCCGCAGCACTTTGAAGAGGCACAGTGAATGCTCGGTAGGATACTCCTTGCCTTTGCGTTCTACTATCCGCTGTCCATGGCATGGCTTTGGATATTCGGTGCGCTGAACTATTATCTGCGCCGGGAGCGCAAGTCGCCTCCTCGCACTCAACCTCCTAAGTTGGATGAGTGGCCCAAGGCCACGCTGGTTGTGCCCTGCCACAACGAGGGAGAGAACGTACGCGACACGCTGGAGTACCTGGCCGCGCAGGATTATCCCGACTTCGAGATCATCGCCATCAACGATGGCAGCCGCGATAACACCGGAAGCATTCTGGATGAACTGACCACCGTCTATCCCCAGTTGCGTGTCTTGCATTTTCCCAAAAACCAGGGAAAGGCCATGGGCCTGCGCATGGCCGCACTGGCATCGAACAGCGAGTACCTCATCTGCATCGACGGCGATGCGCTCCTCGATCCCTATGCTACCCGCTGGCTCATGTGGCATCTCCTCACCGGCGCGCGCGTCGGTGCGGTCACCGGCAATCCGCGCATCCGCAATCGCTCCAGCCTGCTCGGACGCCTGCAGGTGGGGGAGTTCTCCTCCATCATCGGCCTCATCAAGCGAGCACAGCGCACCTCGGGCCGCATCTTCACCGTGTCCGGAGTCATTGCCGGCTTTCGTCGCTCCGCACTCCATCAGGCTGGCTATTGGAACACCGACATGGTGACAGAAGACATCGACGTGAGTTGGCGTTTGCAAATGGACCATTGGGACATTCGATACGAGCCAAACGCCTTGTGCTGGATACTGATGCCGGAGACCATAAGAGGTCTTTGGAAGCAGCGTCTTCGCTGGGCGCAGGGCGGCGCGGAAGTCGCACTGCGCTATCTCAACCACCTGTTAGTCTGGCGCGCCAGGCGTATGTGGCCCATGATTCTGGAGTATCTGTTCAGTGTGGCGTGGTCCTACAACATGGTTGGAATCCTCGCTCTCAGCTTCCTGGGAACGGTTATACCCATGCCTCGGTGGCTGTACATTCCCGGCCCGCTTCCTACATGGTTTGGCGCCATTCTGGGCACTACCTGCATTATTCAGTTTCTCTTCAGCATCGTGATCGACCGCCGGTATGAAGGCCGCATTGGCCGCCAGTTTTTTTGGATCATCTGGTACCCGCTTGCTTACTGGATGCTCGGCATGTTTACCACCGTGGTGGCTCTGCCCAAGGCACTCTTGAAGCGGCGCGGTACGCGTGCTGTTTGGGAAAGCCCCGACCGGGGGATACGCTGATGCGCGCGGAGCGGCCCATCATTTCGCATCCTGAGAGGCAGTCGCCCATACAGCATTTTGCTTCGGTCACCATCACCATCGTTGCGTGGTCGTTATGGGGCTACCTGTGGCTGCCGGCTCTTTCTGTTATTACCGCGGTCTTTGGCTTGCCCATCACTTACATCTATGTCGCGCGAAGCTCCGATGAAATCAGCCTGCTGCTCATCTTCGTCATCATGCTGGTATGCAACATCGCCGTGTCGAGCTGGTCCAGTTATAACTACATACGCTTCGCCCGGAATTCAAGGCGGCGCAGTCGAGACACGATTACCCACGAAGAAGTTGGAAGCCACTTCGGGATCAAGGATCCTGCCACCCTTTCCCTGCTGTTGCAGGAGCGGCGCCTCAATCTCCATTTTGATCGCGCGGGAGCCCTTGTCCATGTGGAGCCACTGGGTGAAATGAACGGCAAAAACTCTAAAGCCTGAATAGAGCGTCTCCCCTCCCGGCCGGAGATAGAATGAAGTGTGCGCAGAGTCATTGCTGTTGTAATCGCCATCGCGGTTCTTGTGCCGGTTGTCCTGCTCCTGGCTCGATCGGCAACACCGGTCCTCTCCTTGCCCACGCCGGTTACGTCCATCGGGCAGGCCACTTCCGTCAGCCTTCAGGTGCACGATCAAAGCGGCGTCCGCAAGGCCTCGGCCTCCATGGAACAGAACGGCGCCCGGTTTCCGGTATGGGAGCTTTCGCAGCCAACCAAGGCCGCCGACAGCACGTGGAGCTTTGTGGTGGGGATCAAGACCACCCCGCAACTCCGCGACGGCCCGGCAAAGCTGATCCTCGAAGCGGCATCGAACGATTTCCGAGGCAAAACGGCGCGCCTGGAACAAGCTGTAACGGTGGTCACGCAGCCTCCTACCGTGAGCGTCGACTCGGAACAGCACTACCTCTACCTCGGCATGGCCGATCTCGCAACCTTCAGCGTCTCCGGCAACTCGATCGCGGCGGGCGTGCGCGTCGGCGATCAGACATTCCGCGCATGGCCCATGCCCGGCGGCAAGCCAGGGTTGTTTGCGCTGTATGCTTTTGCCTGGAATATGCCCGCCGACACCATCCCGCGGGTCTTCGCATCCAACGGTGCGGGCAACGATGTCACCAGCCCGCTCACCGTCATCTTCCCCAAAAAGGAACAGCCGCACTACACCGTTCACGATTTGCAGGTGAGTGACGCCTTCATGCAGAAGGTTGTCGGCGAACTCGACCCCAACGGCTCCGGCGATCCAGTCACGCGCTTCGTTCGCATCAACAACGAAATGCGCAAGGCCAATAACAAAACCCTCGCGGATCTTCGCCTGAAGACCGCCGACAGGTTTCTGTTTTCCCAACCCTTCGCTCGTCAGTCGCACTCACAGGCTGAAGCTACCTTCGCCGACGTGAGGAACTACATCTATCAGGGAAAGAAGATCGACCAGCAGGTCCATCTCGGCTACGATCTGGCGGTCACTCAACACGTAGGTGTCGAGGCCTCGAACGATGGCCGGGTTGTCTACGCAGCCCCGCTCGGCATCTATGGCAATTGCATCGTCGTCGACCACGGCTATGGGCTGCAGACCATCTACGGCCATCTCAGCCATATCGATGTGCACGAGAGGGACGTAGTGAAGCGCGGTCAGGTGATGGGCCAGAGCGGCATGACCGGCATGGCCGGTGGCGACCACATTCACTTCGCCATGCAACTGGACGGCGTGCAGATCGATCCCAAGGAATGGTGGGACAGCCACTGGATCAAGGACCACATAGCCAGGCGCGTGGACTTGCCGGGGTTCACTGAGGACGCTGCGCCGCACGTCGCGACCTCGGTTCACAAGCGCGCAAAGAAACGATGACTGATTGATCGGCTTCCTTTGAAGCAACTCAACTATTTGGCGCTGAGGTTTCAATCACGTCCATATCGACACCAACCTGCAGAGCATGCGCTCCGCCCCCCTGGACCACGCCATAGACCGGGCTGATATCGCCGTAGTCTCTGCCCCACGCCAGGGTCACATGGCCATCTGATGGCACAAGGTTGTTGGTGGGGTCCACATCGATCCAGCCAATCCCCGGACAATAAGCGGAGAGCCAGGCGTGGGAAGCATCCGCTCCTACCAGCCTTGGCTGGCCGGGAGGCGGATAGGTTCGCAAATATCCGCTCACATAGCGAGCCGACAAATTGAGAGAGCGCAGGCATGCAATCTGAAACTGCGCAAAATCCTGGCATACGCCTCGACGTTTCCTGAAGACCTCCTCGGGCGTGGTGCGGACCGTCGTCACCTTTGAGTCGAATCGAAAATCCTTGTGAATGCGCGCGGTCAAATCAAGCAGCGCCTCGCGCATCGGTCGCCCATTGGTGAACGACTGCAGTGCATACGCGGCAAACTCCGGCCGCGTTCGGATGCGCGGCGACTCAAAGCGGAATTGGTACGCTTCCAATCCAGACGCACCTGGTTCCCTCGCGAGCAATCGGGCCGCCTCTTCCCACGAAATCGAATCCTGCGCAACGGTCGTGTCGGCTTCCACCTGCACTTCGCTGCGTGATTCAACCACCAGCTCCTTGTGCGGCTCCTGAATCGTGAAGAACGAGTGCACATTCCCGAAATAATCAACCCGCTCAGTCATGGTCGCCGGGACCGGATCGATACGCAGTTCGCAATGTGCCACCTGTTGGCGCGCAAGCATCCGCGGCTTCAGGCACGCCACGTGTTTGCCCACCGAAACCGGATACCTGTACTTGAACGTGGTGCGATGCGTGACTTTATAG
>Ga0302187_10002565_pt1 | contig 14932 bp, 11 predicted proteins | sample II_Bog_E1_3_FD_202120 | JGI IMG/M metagenome (GOLD analysis project Ga0302187, IMG submission 202120) | Peat permafrost microbial communities from Stordalen Mire near Abisko, Sweden - II_Bog_E1_3 | ecosystem: Environmental > Terrestrial > Soil > Wetlands > Peat | place: Sweden: Abisko...
TCAACGGCAGGACCGCGTGCGGGAAAAGAACCGTATCTCGCACAGGAAGAACCGGATACGAACGCCCCTGACCGTCTGATTCAGACTTCTTCGGAGCTCCCGGCTGGATTACACTTACAAAATCGTTTGCCATGTTGAGTCAACCTCTATCAACTTTCCTGAATAGGATGCACTAGACCCGCTCGAGGTCGCAACCACGTTCTTTTCGCCCTACACTCCACGGCCCGGTCGAGGTTCCCCGGCCATCCTCATCGCTGACACTGATAGGACGTTATCGGCTGCGCACGCATCGCCGCGCAACACTATTTCTTTTCCTTCCGCGAACCGGGCCACAACGGGCAGGAAGAATCGGCCCGGTCGACCCGGTCGCCGCGCTTTCCAAAATCCATTCCATGCCAACCCGAGACATGTGAGCAACTTGCAGGTACCGCGTTGCCATGGACCGCCTAAGCCATTAGGCTTAGAGGGTTCCGCCCGCGGGGGTGGTGAAATGGCAGACACGCAGGTCTTAGAAGCCTGTGCCCGAAAGGCGTGAGGGTTCAAGTCCCTTCTCCCGCACCAATTTCCGTTGCAGCGCAGTTTAGAGGAATGGCAGCCGCCCGGCGACGGCTCTCCTCCTCGCGCCGCACATCTCGCATCTCGCCTCCGCACCTTGGAGAACCATGAGCCAGACCCTTCCGCAGCCCGAACAGACCCGCGTCACCCTCACCAAGACCGCTGACTTCCGCGACTCCTACGCCAACTCGGTGCAGGTCCGCCTCTCCGTCTGGGACTTTCAGCTCATCTTCGGGACCCTCGAGCAGACCGCAGCCGACGAGGTGCAGATCTCGAACTTCCAGGGCATCTACCTGAGTCCGCAGCAGGCCAAGGCGCTGCACAGCGTCCTCAGCCACAACCTCGCGCAGTACGAGCAGACCTTCGGTCCCATCTCGCTCGAAAACCCCCGCCCCGGCGAGCCCCGCTTCAACGGCGGCCCCGTCCACTAAGCGATTGTCATCCTGAGCGAAGCCTCTTGCAGACTCACCGCAAGAGGCGCAGTCGAAGGACCCGCCATGGGGCGCGTACTCGCAGAAATCTCCAGCCATTCCGCTACGAGAACGTACCGCACTTAGGCCAATACGGCTCTCGTCCGCACATGGCGACGCCGCCCGGCTGCGATCCCTCAAACCAGGATCGCAGCCGTATTCTTTGAATACCTTCTGAAATCGAGCCGAGACCCCGAACGTGCCCGTTGCGCCCAGATCGAACTCGTCCGCGTCCTCTGCAAGCTCCAACCTCGCCGACCGCATCGCCGCGCTGCCCACTGCCGTGCTTTTCCTGCTCGCGTACACAGCAGTAACACTGGGCCACCTCACGCTCCTCCGCCTTCCCTACTTCTGGGATGAAGGCGGCTACTACATCCCCGCCGCACTGGACTTCTACCGCCATGGCGCGCTAATTCCCGTCTTCACCAACGCACATCCTCCGCTACCCAACGTAGTCCTGGGGAGCCTGTGGCACCTCACCGGCCTCAGCATCCTCGCGACGCGCCTCTGCGCCTGCGGTTTCGCTGCCTTGGGACTCACCGCAGTCTTCCGCCTTGCGCAGCGGCTCCTCGGAGCAACCGCAGCCTGCGCCGTCACGCTGCTCACCGCGGTGTACCCCATCTGGTACGCGCAGAGTTCCATGGCGCATGCGGACATCTTCGCTGCGGCTTTCACCCTGTGGGCCCTCGCCATTTACATTCCCGCACGCACACGAGACCTCACCCCTCACACCTCGACAGCTTCGCAGTTTCTCTGGACAGCTGCGCTCTTCGCCTTAGCCGCGCTCGCTAAGGAAACAGCCATCGTGATCCCCGCAGCGCTCGCAGCGTATGAGCTCTTCCACGCCGTGCGCTCGCGAACCAATCGCAGCCAGGCCATCCAGTGGATCGCAGCCCTCGCTTTCCCGCTGCTTCCGTTGATCGCCTGGTATGCGTACCATCACGCGCACACCGGCTTCACCTTCGGCAATCCCGAGTATCTCCGCTACAACGCCACGGCCAACTTCACAGCGAGCCACGTGCTCTATGCGCTCTGGCAGCGCTTCCTGCACCTCACGTGGCAACGCAATCTCTGGCTGCCGATCGTGTTTGCGATTGCATGCTGCTTCCTCCCAGAGTCTCCTGCGACGCAGAGCCCTCGTCTCTCGCGTTCGACATGGCACATCATCGCGGTGCTCCTCATCGCCCAGTGGCTGGCCTTCTCCGTGCTTGGCGGAGCTCTGCTCACGCGCTATCTCCTACCCGCGTATCCGCTCGTGCTCATCGCCTGCGTCAGCGTGTGGAAGACGCGCACCCATCACTGGCCCTGGCTCGCTGCTGCGACGGCTGCAGCCTTCATCGCCGGTTGGTGGCTCAGCCCTCCCTTCGCCTACGCGCCCGAGGACAACCTCACCTACCGCGACATGGTCGTCGTCCATCAGGAGGCCATCGACTACGTCGCCACACACCTGCCCGATGCCACCGTGCTCAGCGCCTGGCCTGTCACCACCGACATGAACAAGCCCGAGCTCGGCTACGTCACCACGCCGCTCAAGGTCGTCGCCGTCGAGGACTTCACGCTCTCCACCATGCTCACCGCCGCGCAAGACCCCGGCCGCTACGATACCGCCATCATCTTCTCCCGGCACTACGCTCCGCCCTCGCTGCAGCACTACTGGGCCTCGCATCCCAACAGCCGCCGCGGCCGCGAGTTCGGCGAAGGCGCCGACCTCAAGCCCCGCGAGGTCGCACGCCTCCTGGGCGGCAGCATCGTCTGGCAGGACGACCACAACGGCGAGTGGGCCGCAGTCATTCACTTCCCCCGCAGCTACGAAGCCAGCCTCGGCTCTCTCCAGCCCGGGACGGAATAATCGTCATTCCGAGCGCAGCGAGGAACCCCTGTATTTTGCTCGCGAGAGCACAATGCAAGTTGAGCCCTCTTGGCCCAAGTAAGCCATCGAGCGGCTATGACCACAGGGAATCTGTGTCCCGCCTCATCTTGTTGCCATACCCGAAGGGAACCCGCGTCTCGCCTTTGCTTTTCTGGTTGTCATCCTCGGAGAGGATCTGCTTCTGGTCCACCCCGCCATCCGCCAACGCAGGTACACTCCCACCATGCGCCTCGAGCTTCTCCTCGCATCGCTCCTGACCTTCGCCGCAGCCTCCGCACCCGCCCAGTGGCAGATCCTCGACGCCCACACCACCGCCAGCCTCCGCGGCGTGCACAACGTAGGCAACGGCATCATCTGGGCCTCAGGAACTAACGGCACGGTCCTCCGCAGCATCGACGACGGCAAGAGCTGGACCACCTGCACCACACCACCCGACGCCGCCAAGCTCGACTTCCGAGGCATCCAGGCCTTCGACGCCAACACCGCCATCGTCATGTCCAGCGGCAAAGGCGACCTCTCCCGCCTCTACAAAACCACCGACGGCTGCAAGACATGGGAGCTCCTCTTCACCAACCCTGATAAGGATGGCTTCTTCGATGCGCTCGTTGCGAATCAAGACGGGGGCATCGTCGTCGGCGACCCGGTCGACAGGCGATTCGCTTTCTTTGCGTCGACCGACAGGGCACTCCAGAATTGGCGCCGATTCGGCGAACGCTCGGCAGTGAATGACTTCCGGATAGACTTCAGACCCAATCCGAATGAGGGACTCTATGCTGCAAGCAACTCGGTGCTCGCGGGCGACGAAAGCTCCCACGTCGAGATCGCAGCAGGGGGAGAATTCGGAGGCTTGTTCTACAGCTTTAGTTGGCGCGAACACGGCATGGGAGGGTTTCCTCAGGCAAACTCGTTTACCTCAAATATGAAGTTGGCAAAGGGTGCAACTGCCGGAGCATTCTCGTTCGCCGCACGCCAGGACAATGCGAAGCCGCGCGAGCGCGTTCTGATTGCGGTTGGGGGAGATTACAAGAAGCCCAACGATTCGTCAGGGACGGCATCCTTCACGAGAGACGGGGGAATCCACTGGACTTCAGCCACCACCTCACCCCACGGCTACCGCAGCGCCGTAGCCTACGACGCCTCCACCAAAACCTGGATCACCGTAGGCCCCAACGGCACCGACATCTCCACCGACGACGGCCGCAACTGGCGTCCGCTCAAGCCGAGCGCGAGCGAGGCTCCGGATACAGACCAGAACTGGAACGCCCTCTCGCTGCCCTTCGTCGTAGGTCCCCACGGCCGCATCGGCAAGCTCCGCAGCGACGCTCTACCCAGCCCAAAGCCGTGAGCCCTCAACCCCGCAACCGAACGCGCCTCTACTAGCTGTTCTGCTACTCAGCTACTTCGCTGTTCCGCTAAGCTCCTTGCGGTACACCCAGGCATCCAGCCCGCTCGAATAGAAGCTCCGCGCCACATCCACCCGGGAGAATCCAAGGCTCTCGTAAAAACCAATCGCGCCTTCATTGCCCACGTACACATGCAGCAGCATCGCCGCGCAGTGCGCCGCAATGGCTTCTTCTTCAAGGCGTAGCATCATCCGCCGAGCGATGCCATGCCTGCGCAGCTTCGGTTCAACATCGAGCGTCACCACGTAGCCCACCTTGGTCCGGCTCAGCCGCTCCACCTGCAGCACCGCGAAGCCTGCGAGTTTCGCGCCAAGCTCTGCAACCACCACATGCGCGCCCTTGGCTTCGGCCGAGTCTTTCACCATCGCTCGCGAAAATCGAAACGGCTCCTCAAAGCACACCACGTCCAGCGCATGCATCGCATCGAGGTCCTTCGCACGATACCCACGCAGTGTCACCTGCTCCCGCTTCGTCACGCTGTCGGATACCATGAAGGCATGCACGAACCCAGCGCCCCGCGGAAGCCCCACCATGCCGTGCTGCGCGCGCTCATCGAAGTCGCCTTCATCATCTTTCTTTTCTACTCGAACTTGTTAATGGGCGAATTTACGCGCAGCACCGGACAGGGGAAATCGCTCGCATTCGCGATGCGCGATATCTTCACCGCGCGCAACTTCGAGATCGCGATCGTATCCGCAATCGTTGGCTACCTTGTCTTTGAGTATCTGCGCAAGCGCTCCTAGCGCCGCGGTACGTGCGTCCGACGAGCTGCGGCGCTTCTATACCGACACCGTAAACGTCGTCTCGCTGCGAGTCACCTGGCGATACAGCGTGTCCCGCTCGAACGGCACTCGACCCGCCTCCGTGATGAGGCGCTCGAGGTCGCGGCGGCGCAGGCCCTGCGGCGTGCTCGCACCAGCATCGTGGTAGATCTTCTCTTCGATCACCGTGCCATCAATGTCATCCGCACCGAAACGCAGCGCGATCTGCGCCATCTTCGGCGTCACCATCTGCCAGTAGCTCTTGATGTGCGCGAAATTATCCAGCAGCAGACGCCCAACGGCGACCTGGCGAATATCCAGCATGCCCGTCGACTTCGGCAGATGCTGCAGCGCCGTGTGATCGGGATGGAAGCTCAGCGGGATGAAGGTCTGGAAGCCGCCCGTCTCATCCTGGATCGCACGCAGCTTCAGCATGTGATCCACGCGGTCTTCTTCGTTCTCGATGTGGCCGTACAGCATCGTCGCATTGGAGCGCAGACCGGCCTTGTGCACCAGTCGCGCCGTCTCCAACCACTCCGACCCATCGATCTTGTGATCGCAGATGATGTGCCGCACGCGATCCGCAAAGATCTCCGCTCCACCACCCGGGCACGAGTCCACTCCCGCAGCCTTCATGCGCTCGATCGTCTCCGCGATCGAGAGCTTCGCGATCTTCGCCAGGAACGCGATCTCCACCATCGTGAACGCCTTCACGTGTACCTGCGGATAGCGCTGCTTGAGTCCAGCGACAAGGTCCATGAAGTATTCGAACGGCAGGTCAGGATGCAGGCCACCCACAATGTGAAACTCGGTCACAGCCTCGGTCAGGCCTTCGCCTGCGGTCTGCCACGCCTCTTCCAGCGCCATCGTGTACGTGTCAGCCTCGCCCTTCTTGCGTCCGAAGGCGCAGAGGCGGCAGCTTGCCACACAAACATTGGTGGGGTTGATGTGGCGGTTGACGTTGAAGTACGTCACATCGCCGTGCAGGCGCTCGCGCACCAGGTTCGCCATCCAGCCCAGCGCCAGGATGTCGCCCGTGCGATAGAGCGCGAGGCCATCCTCATAGCTGAGACGTTCGCCAGCCTGCACCTTGGCCGCAATGGGCTCAAGCGCCTTGTCGTCTGTCTGGAAAGAGTGCCGTGGCTTCGAGGAGGTCGCAGCGAGTGCCATGACCCTATTTTAGACCTCCTCGAAGCCGCTTGCTCGTCAGCAGCTAGTGGCTACCGGCTCCCGCTGAAGTTCCGTCGGCAAACTTCGACTCCACCATCTTCGGCTGCACCACAACGCCGTCATACAGCGATGCGCCCACCAGGTGGTCGCCCACCGGCCGCACGAACCGCAACGGCCAGCCCGTATCCCAGAACGTCACGTGGTAGTTGGGCAGACCCGCCGAGAAGACAAAGGTCGAGTTCGCCGCCGTGACCAGCACGCGATGCCCGGCGTCGTCCGCGTAGATGCTGTCCACCTGCGTGACAAACAGGTTCGGTACAGTCTTCCAGGTTCCACCGTAGTCGGTCGAGTAATAGACACCCTCGCGGCCGCCTACCCACAGGTTGCCCTTCTCGTCGACGGCGAGCGCTGCAACCATCGTCAGCTCCGCAGGCAGAGCCACCGGATCCCACGTATCACCATCGTCCAGCGAGAGCGCCATGCGCTTCAGGCTGGCCGCCAGCACCATCTTCTGATGCACCGCAACGAAGCGGGCGTCAGGCAAGGTGAGAGAGGTCACAACCCGCCAGTTACGTCCCATAGCGTCGGCGACCATCACACCATCGCTGGTACCAGCCAGGATCGAGTGATCGGTGGATACGAGGGAGTAGAAGGCTGCGTCAACATGGCGAACCGGAACAGAAGTTCGCGCCGCCGGCTTCCTCGCAGTGGCTGGCCTGGCGCGCGCACTCCGCGCGGGGGTGGCCTTCTTCACGAGCGGGGCTGCCTCGGATGACGCCGGGCTCGCCGGAACAGCCACTACATTCGCGTCAGACCAGGAGTCATCGGCCAACCGGTAGATGCCATGCGCCGTGCCCGCCAGGATCGTGCCGTCGCCTGCAGCAGCGAGGCTGAAGATATCTCGCCCGGCGAGGCCGCCTGACTCCTGGAGCCAGGTCACGCCGCCATCCACGCTCTTGAAGACGCCGCCATCGCTCTTGTCGTTGACCAGCCCGATATAAACGGTAGAACCCGACAGGTTGGTGGTGCTCGAAACAACCTGCCGGTTGCTGAATCCACGATTCGAGGGTGAGAAGCTCACACCACCATCCATGCTCGAAAGCACACCACCGCGATCGGTAGCGATCAACACGTGGTTCGAATCCTTCGGATCGACCCATACATCGTTCACGACAATATCGCCACTCGTCATGCGATCCCAATGCTGGCCCGCATCGATCGTCCGGTAGAGCCCTTCGGTCGTACCTGCGAAGACCGTGTCGCGGTTCGTCGGGTCCTGTCCCAGCTTGCGCGTCCTGCGCGCGGTGGAAGGAATGCCCTGTACCTTGCTGAAGCGCTTCCCCATCTCACGCGAGTTGGGCTCGGCCCCGCTGACGCTCTTGTAAATCCCCGAGCACGCGCTCGCGTAAACCACCTGCGGATCCTTCGGGTCCACGATGATCGAGAAGACATCCGAATCGTCGATGATGCCTTCCTTGATGTTGACCCAATGCGCTCCACCATCGGTCGTCTTCCAGGGAAGGTGCCAGGTGCCTGCGTAGATCACATTGGGGTCGCTGGGATCGACAGCGACCGACTCCACCTCGTGGATCTCGGTCGAGCCCTCCGGGCTGATCAGGTTCCAATGCTTGCCGCCATCGGTCGAGTGATACACACCCTTCAGCGTGCCCGCAACGAGCTCCTCCGGATTCGATGGAGCGCGGCCAAGCGATCGCACCGACTGCCCGCTCAACTGCGCCTGCTCGTACCAGGAGTGCCCGTTGTCCTCGCTGATGAACAGACCGCCATCGGGGCTGTCCTTGCTGTATGCAGCGACAAGAAGACGCTTCGGATCGTGAGCGTCGACGAGAATCTCGTCGATCACAAGATCGTCCCGCTTGGCGATGTGAGCGACGCGGTCCCAGCTGCCACCGCCATTGTCCGAGCGATAGATCCAGCCCGAATCGGTACCCATAAAAAGCCGCTTTGGATTACCCGGGTCCGATGCCAGACTGCGGGCATCTCCCCCAAACGGTCCAAGCGGAAACCATGACGCGGCATGCGCCACACCCGCGACATAAAGTCCCACCACGCACACTGCTGCGCCAAACCGGCGCCAAACCATGCCTGCCATCTGTGTTGTTTGCTGAACCCTCTCGGATACAAGGTTACCTTGATCGACACCGTACAGGCATCGGCAGGGGCTCAGTCGTCCCTTTCTGACGTTGTCTCTTATGGGTGGCGCCGCGTCCGGCGCGACACCCATGTTGCGCGACACCCATGCTGCAAGGAGAACGCTACAACCCTCCCGTTGGATGCAAGGGCAGCGCCTTCCGCAAAGGCTCCGCTACAAACGACAACAGCCGGCGGAAGATCCGCCGGCTGTTGCCCCGTCCGTAGAGGACTACTTCTTGTGGTGGTGCTTCTTCATCGGGGCCGTGCGGGGAACCGCCTTGACTGCAGTCTCGTCGACTGAGGTCAGACCCGTGGTGTCGAAGGTTGCGCCGGTCGGGATCAGAGTCGTTGCCGAGCTCTTGGTGCCGGCAGTGCCGGTGTACACCGAGATGCGGGAGGCATCGAGGCCCTTATCCGTGACCAGGTATTCCTTTTCGTTGACAGCGCGCTCAGCAGCCTTCGCGGAAGCCATCTTCTCGTCAGGAGCGGAGCTACCGACGATCGCGAGCTTCGAGCTTGCGTCCTGCTGTGCTGCCAGGGCGATGTCATCGAGGCAGGCCTTGGCTTCGTTATCCACACGAGTCGGACGCTTCGCGTCGCGATCGAAGGAGATCGAGCAGAGGCTCTTCGTCATCACCTGAGGCGGCGGCGGAGGAGCCTGGACCATGACCGAGGTCTGGGCCGAGGCCGTCTGGCCCTTGTCGTCCACAACGTTGCAGGTCACCGTGATGGTGCCAGGCGCAACGCCCGTGGTCGCCAGGGTTGCCGTCGACGTATTTCCGTTGATCGAACCGGAGGTCGCCGAGTAGCTGTAGGTCAGAGGACGATTCTGCGGGCTCATACCGCTCGCAGTGACGGTCGAGGGATCACCCGGCATCACGGTCGAGGGGTTGGCCGAGCAGCTCACAGTGGGCGGCTGGAAGGCCGTCACAGTGAAGCTCGTCGAGCAGTCCGCCATCTCGCCGGGCTTGTTGCCCTCGGAGACGTGGCCCGCCACCTTGTAGGTACCAGCCGACAACGTCTTGGTATCGATGCTGGCAACGTTGGAGGTGCTGGAAACCGCACCCGCATCACCCGTCCAGCTGTACGCCGGGGTCTTCTTCGGGTTCAGCATCGACGCCGTACCGGTCACCGTCACCACGTCGCCGGGGTAGATGGTGCCCGTCGGTGCCGTGACCGAGCAGGCATACTGCACGGGCGGCGGGGGGATGATGTGACCGAAGTGAACCAGGATGCCGGTCGAGAGCTCAGCCGCGCCGACATTCGCACGGCCACCCAGCCACGGGGTTCCGGTCACAGGGATCGAAGCCGTCGGGCCAAAATCTTCGTGGAAGTACCGGTAGTCTGCCTGGAACAAGCGGAGACCGAAGCGATGATTGAAGAACGGCAGGTCATAGTCCATGCCGCCACCGACCACAAGGGTCGGACCGAAGCGGAAGGGCTCGTGCTCGAACGTCGCCGGGGCGCTGCTGTTGGGACCGTCCACGTACGCCGCACCTGCGAGAGCATGGGCGAACAGCGTGAAGTTCTGCATCGGAGCGCGGAAGATAGGGCCGGCCTGATAGCCGTAGACCGCATCGTTCTGGCCATTCGGATGAGCAGCTCCCGAGATCTCAGCGCCGACATACTTGTTGAAGTAGTAGGCACCGCTCAGGTATGCGCCCTCGTCCACGGACGAGTAGTTGATGTTGGCCGGCTTCACGGAGCCATGCGCACCATAGTACGAATACCCTGCGAAAATATCGATCCGCGAAGGATTGGGACCGGTTGCTGATGGCGCGGTCTGCGCGCTCAGGCTAGCAGCCCCCAAGCTGACCGCACATACGGCCAGCGCCTGCCGACCGATACTGCGAAGATGGCGTTGAGACATTCGACAATCCTCCACTGAGTGAAACGAATTCCTGTAAATTGTTCTGCGGTTTCCCTTTAGGTCGGTCCCGCTATTGATCGATTGATTTCCACAAAAGTGTACAGCAGTTGATTCAAGTATGTGGAACAAAATTGCGGTCTTACGCAACAATCTTGGTCCTTCGACGCTGTCTTCCCGCAGCATAAAGCCTTGGAATACAGCGAACTTCGTTATCACTCCAGGAAGCCGGCGAACCAGCTTATGGAGCTCCCTTCAGGAAAGGTTCAGCGTCTGGCGGATCGTTCCCCGGCTCGCCTGGATCTTTTCCTGCAGAAGGGTAATCGCGTACAAAAGTTGCTCGGGACGTGGCGGACAGCCAGGTACATAGACGTCAACCGGAATCACCTGGTTGACTCCCTGAAGCAAAGCATAATTATTGAAAACACCACCCGAAGTGGCGCAGGCGCCCATCGAGATCACCCACTTTGGCTCCGGCATCTGCTCATAGAGCCGACGGATGACGGGTGCCATCTTCTGCGAAACACGGCCGGCGACGATCATCAGGTCGCTCTGGCGAGGGCTGGGCCGGAAGACCTCTGCCCCGAATCGCGCGATGTCATAGCGCGAACCACCCATCGACATCATCTCGATCGCGCAGCAGGCGAGGCCGAACGTCATCGGCCAGATCGAGTTCTTGCGGACCCAGTTGATCGCTGCATCGACGGAGGCGAGGACCACGCCCTCGGGCTGATCGGAGCCCCAGTTGACCTCCTGCACCTTCTCGCGGTTCATCCCGAAGCTCTCGAGATTGCCGAAGAGGTAACGGTCCTTCAGGGGCGAGGGCCGTCCGTCGGTTGTCGTCTGTTCAAAATTGGTGCTCATGCTCTCAAGTATACGGAGCGATCGTTCGATCTCCGTAGCAAATCCTCCGGATCGGGCGTTTCCTTAATCTGGAGCGCCCTTCCTACATCAACCGCGTATGTTTCATCCGATGCACGAGCATTTCACTCGGTTGGTCGGGACGCACAAGGAATTTTTATCGTAGCCAACCCTTTGGACGGTGAGAACCCCCTGGGAACCTCAAGCGTTACCCTCAACCGCAGCGAAACCAGCTTTCCCAACGGCGACGGAACGATCCCCTGCGCCACCTCGTGCGGTGTGGACTCCAGATGAGAGGCTACGGTCGCGGCCATGCGCCATTGATCCGCAGTCCCCGGAGCCAGCGTCGCGTCGAGAATCCGAACCTCGCCCTCCAGCTGATCGCCACTGAGCTGAGCCAGTTCGCTCATCGCCGAGGTGTCGTTAGCCATCACCCGCGGATACAACGCGAGCATCTTCTGGAAATCTGCCTCCGAGGCCGCATAGCGGAAGTGACGAGGGTTCCACGCCACCGCGTCCTGCGCCCGAAAGGCAAAGTCCGTCGTGATCAGCAGAGGATTCGGCGAAGCATAGGGCGGCGTCGCCAGCTCGGCACGATCATGAATGCCCCACGGCCCGCTCGACGGCACCACGCGGACGATCCAGCCCGAAGCCAGCGGCTGCAGGACGACCTTCAATCCCCTACCTGGCCCCTGCGCGAACGTCCGCTCGAAGCTGTTCCCTGCCGTGATGGTGGTCTCCATCCGTACCTGCGAGCAGATGGCAGTGCTGGGCTTCGGCGTAGCGCCCCACGCCGCTGGCAGAGGCCACGCTCCGCCCATCAGCAGCGCCATGCCCGTTGCCAGACCCGCTCTCGTCATCGAACTCATCTTCGAGCTCATCATCCGGCTAGGCCGTCCCTTCCGCATTCACCGAAATGGCCGTCACCAGCGCCTCGCGCAAGGCCTGCTTCAGGTCCTCGGAGAGCGGAGCACCGCTGCGCGTCAGGTAGAACACGTCGATTGCCATCTCTCCTTCGGTATCGATCAGCGCGACCTCCACGTTATACCCGAGGTCGCTGAAGGTCTGGCTGATCGCTCGCAACAGGCCGGGAACGTCCTGGGCAATGACCTGCATCAGCGTGCTGTGAGAGGGCAGCGCGTCGTGAAACTCCACGACGGTCTCCACCTTCACTCTGGGAGACGGGCGGCGGCCTCTGCCACGACCGCGCAGCATCGTCTCGCGCGCTGCGGGATCGTCGATGAGCTTGCGCAGGCTGTCGACGAAACGTTCACGCTCGGCCGGATTCAGGGCCAGCGTGCGAAAGCTGTCGGTGAATCGGAAGCTGTCCACCACCACGCCTGCCGCATTCGCGAACGCATCCGCCGTGACCACGTTCATGCCCCACGCGGCCAGCGCCGCTGCGATACCCGCGAACAGCCGGGGACGGTCCCGCGTGACCAGCGTGACCTCGCTGATGGGATCTCCGTGATGAAACTCGAGCGGCAGCGGCTCCTGGTCGAAGTGCTGCGTAAACGCAAAATGCCGGATGATCTCGCCCGGTGTGCGCGTCTGGAGATAGCGCTCCGGAAAGCCCTCGAGATACGCTTCCACCGCAGGCCGGTTCTGCTTTGCCAGGCCAAGGACCGCGGCCACGCGATCTTCACTGCTCTTCCAAACCTCTCCGCCCACCGTGTGTACCCGCACCTCATCCACCGCGCGATCCAGCTGGTTAGCCGCACGCATCTCCAGTCGCCACAGGTTCTCGGCCTTCCATGGCGTAATCGCATCCGGATGCACCGCGGAGATGTCCGCATATGTAAACAGCGTCAGCATCCGCAGCAGCTCATGAGTCTGCACCTTCGCGACGAAGATGCGCACCGTCTCGGCATCGAAGATATCGCGACGCAGCGCAGCAGACATCTCGAGGTGAACCTCGATGAGGCGTCGCACCTGCCCCGCATCGTGGCTATCGAGCGCAAGCCGCTGCAGCACGCCTTCGGTCATGCGTGCACTCTCCGCGGCGTGGTTGTCGCCGGCGCGGCCCTTGCCGGTGTCATGCATTAGCGCGGCCAGATAGAGCACCGCAGGCGTGTGCAGCTCGCGGAGCATCTGGCGGAACTTCACCCTCCAGTCCGGTGCACCCGGCCCCGGATCGTCCGCCAGCGCATGCAGCGTATCGATCAGCACGAAGGTGTGCTCGTCCACCGTGTAGCGATGGTAGGCATCGCGAATCACCAGGGCGTCAATGCCGTGGAACTCAGGCAGGATCAGCTCCAGCACACCCAGGGCATGCATGGCCCGCAACGCCTCCCCGGCATAGCGCCCCACCAGGATCGCTCCCAGTCGCTTCCACAGGTCCGGTCCTTCCTCCAGTTCCATGGAGAGCATCGGGATAGCATCGCTGATGCGCTCTTCGCTCTCCCAGCTCAAGCGCATGCCGCTGAACGCCACCGCGCCGAAGGCCGCGAGCACCACCGTCGGGCGCGCGGCAGGATCACCCGCAGATGTGGGCTTGTCCAGCTCGATCTGATCCTTGCCCACCTTGAAGCCTTCACCACTCTTGGGCTTGATCTTCTTGGTGGCCTTCTCCGCGAGTCGCAGGCCCGAAGCCTCAATCTCGCGCTCCAGCCTGCGTTGAATCAAGCGCGCATGGCGGAAGTAGGCGCGCATCCAGTAGGCCGTATCCACGGCCCTCGGCCGCCCGAGTCCAACGCCCACCGCCGCAGCCGCATCCTGCGCGCGCCAATCCAGCGTGTTGTCATCCCGGTGATGCCTGTAATGCAGAAAGCATCGCACCGCAGCCAGGAAGGTCAGACCCTCCATCAGCTCATCGTTCTCCGCGCCGTTCCATCCCGCTCCCGCGCGCAGCTTCGCCAGCCAATGGCAGACATTGGCGTCGCGCAGACCACCGAGGCAGTCCTTGATATTGGGTTCAAGGTGAAAGAGCGTATTCCCGAACTTCGCGTGCCGCTCACGCGTCAGACGCATCAGCTCCGTGCCGATGGTCTTCGCTTCCTTCGCCCACCGCCGCGCATCCGTACGCTGCTGCAGCCTCTCGATCACCGCAGGATCGCCGCCAAGCGGGCGCAGATCCAGCAATGAGAGCGTGAACTCGGGATTCGTGGCTTCGAACTTCTCGCAGTCGCCCGGCTGCCGAGTTGCAAGCGCCGCCTCCAGGCCGCAGTCCCACAGCCCTTGAGACACTCGGCGGATCGGATCCTGCGCAACCTTCAGCTGGCTCTTGTCGACGCAGATCAACAGGTCAATGTCAGAGCAGGGATACAACTGGCCGCGACCATACCCGCCAATAGCGAACAGCGAGACGCCCTTCGCCAGTTGAGGATCGGCCTTGACCTCCGCGGTCCACAGCCGCAACACAATCTCATCGACAAGTTGGGTACGGGCGACCGTACAAGCGACACCATCGCCGCTGGCGTCGAAGCTGCGCCGGATCTCGCCCATGCGCCTGTCGTATTCAGCGCGCAGGCTCTCCGCAGCATGGTCCTGCGGATTGCGATCCCGGTTGGCTTCCAAGTCCGTCGCCGTACCCTCCCCTATTCGATCAAGCTGAGTACGCCCCGTACCAGACCTTGGTGAACCAAGGCGTCCCCTCGCTTTGAAGGGGCGGGGCTTCAGCCCCGCCGCAAACATCCGCCAACGGAGGCGGCTTTAGCCGCCGAAGGCGTATGCCAGCGAGCCTCCTAGAGCGCGATCTCGCCGCGCTCGTCGTTCCGTATCCGGATGGCCTCGTCGATCTTCGAGACAAAGATCTTGCCGTCACCAATACGCCCAGTCCGGGCCGCATTGATGATCGCGTCGATCACCTTGTCCTTGATCTC
>Ga0302187_10002572_pt1 | contig 14904 bp, 16 predicted proteins | sample II_Bog_E1_3_FD_202120 | JGI IMG/M metagenome (GOLD analysis project Ga0302187, IMG submission 202120) | Peat permafrost microbial communities from Stordalen Mire near Abisko, Sweden - II_Bog_E1_3 | ecosystem: Environmental > Terrestrial > Soil > Wetlands > Peat | place: Sweden: Abisko...
TATCGCTGGCCTACGTGCTGGTGATCGGCGACTGGCGGCGGTTTGCGCGGGGCAAGCAGGTGGGTAGCTATCTGGGCCTGATTCCAGTGGAAGAATCGAGCGGGAGCAAGCGGCGACTGGGCCAGGTCAGCAAGCAGGGCAACTCCTTGGTGCGCTGGCTGCTGGTGGAGGCCGCTGCGACCGCCCAGCGATATGATGCGAGCTGGCACCGGCAGTATGTGCGGTTGTCGATGACGAAGCATCATGGCGTGGCCAAGGTGGCCATTGCACACAAGTTGGCGGTACGTTTGTATTGGATGTTGCGCTCCGGCGAGAATTACGAGCAAGTTGTGGAGCGCGGTTCGCATGCGGGGCGGTCCGAGTAACGCCGTGGCTGAAACAAAGGCCGAGAGATTGATTGGACACCCCGTCTCCCTTGCTCGTTGAGGGAGTTTGAACAGGAAATCATGGTGCACGACCGGACCGAATACATGGCTGGTGGAACCTAAATGGTTGCCATCGAATGTGATTGAATTTCAACCTGCGAGCTTCGGGTCGTCTGGCGATGCAAGACCGGTTTTTTCAACTATGGAACGAATCTCAGAAAGAACATCTGAGATTCGTTCCATAGCTAATTGTGGGGGCCTTGTTGCGAAAATTAGTTGACAGGAGCCGACGCTGTCATACACGGCGTTACTCTTCGTCCGTTACTCTTCGTTCGTTACTCTTCACGCGTTACTCTTCGCGATTGCTGGTCCCGAGGCTAGTCCGATTCGTCGCCGTCGGCTTTGTCGTGATGATGGCGGTAATGGCCGATGTCGTCGTCCAGGTGGTCAGGGTCGACGGAGACTTCGATCACGTTGAGTTCACGACCGTCGAGAGCTACTACGAAGAGGCCCATGCGGTTGCCCTCGGGGTGCATGTAGATGAGCGTTTGATCGGTGCCCTGGCGGCTGGTTTCGCGGATGATGCGCTCCCAGCCGGAGCCCAGTTTTTCCTGAACCATGCGGTTCAACTCATCGCCGTCCACGGCTTGAGAGAAGTTCTCAAACTCCGCCATGTGGAGGTTGGCGACGCCTCCATGCGTGGCCTTGCCGGCGATGAAGCTGGCGAGACCGAGGAAGGGAATGTGAGTGGAGTGGACGTGATAGCGGGTCTCGACGGAGCGGACCACGCTATCAAACCCCTGGCCGCTGCCGGCCAGGACCGCGACCGGGACTAACAGGGCGAGGAAAAACATGGGAAGAATCCACAGGCGCTTCATTCGTTGTCTCCCTTCTTGGCTTTAATCTTGACGCCTTTTTCGATGCCGCCGAGAGCGCCGAGTCCGCCGATGCCTTTGAGCTCACCTAGCTGATCCATGCGGATGGGGCCGAGGATGAGGACGATGGTCAACTCTTTGGGCTCCACGGTAAGGATGAACATGCCGTGGGACTCGCCATTGACCAGCTTGACCATGACGTCGGTGCTCTCGGTGTTCTTCTTTTCGCGCTCGCGCACCAGGGGCGACCACTCGCTGGTCTCGAAGTACTGGCGCAGCTTGTCGATCTCTTCCATGGAGAACTCGCCTTCCTTGTCGAAGGAGTACTCTCGGACGTAGATGCCGTCCAGGCCCTCGATGAGTTGGCGGACACCGGCTTCGTCCTTGTCCTTGCCGTTCATGAATTTGGCGGCGAAGGCGAGCATGTTTTTGCCCAGCGTGACCTCCGTGACGTTGGAGGCGCGGGCGGCGAGCTCCTTTTCGACGGGCGGCGGCAGGGGCAGGGGCGAGTTCTGCGCCAAGGCCGTCGCGGCCAGCGCGGCTGCTGCCAAAACAAAGGCGAAAATGCGATATTTCATGGGTCGATCTCCTTAGCGTTGCTCGGTGCGGTCGTGAGCGGCGAGTTGTGTATTCATCTGGTTGAGGGCGTGGCCGGTGATGCGTAGGGCAGTCAGCACCTGTTGGCGGGCGGCTTCGCCCTGACGGCGCTCCTCACGGTCGCGGCGGACCCACTGGGCGGCGCCGCCAAGCAACGCGACCAGGACCAGCGAGGCGGCCAGACGCTGCCAGAGCTGGATGTGGGTGTGCCGGTGCCGGGTCTGGCGCTTCTCTGCGCGCCGGGCCATCAGCTTGCGTTTGAGGCTGGGCGGGGCGGGACGGCGCACAAAGGCCTGACGCAGCTCCTGTTCGAATTCGTCCATCGGTTCAAACTCCACGGATGTACTCCTTTTTGTTGCGGATGTACTCCTGCAAATGGGGTGTGGCCTTGGCCCGCAGCAGCTTCAGACCGCGCTGCAAGTGACTCTTGACCGTGGCCACGGGTTCCGCCAGCGTGGCGGCAATCTCTTCCGGCGTCAGGTCCTCCTGATAGCGAAGAACCAGGGCCGCGCGCTGCGCCTCAGGCAAGGTGGCCAGCAGCGCTTCAAGCCGCGCACCGAGAGGCGAGTCGCGTATTTCAAGCGGCGCGCCGTGATGCTCTTCAAACTCCACCCACAGGTCCGTCGAGCGCACCCGCCGGCGGCGCAACGCATCCGCCGAACGGCTCATGGTGACCCGGCGCAGCCAGAAGCAGGCGTGGTCCGGGGACTCGATTTTGGCCAAATGTTTGTCGAGTTCCAGAAAAACATCCTGGGCGATTTCTTCGGCGAGGCCCCGGTCGCCAGTCATGCGCAGGGCGATCGAAAAGACCATCGACTGGTGGTCGTCCACGAGTTGTTCGAAGTCGGGCTGCCAGTCGTGGGCCATAGGGCTCGTTTCTAATTTGATATCCGCAAAAACATGCGCGCGGGGATGCAGAGAGTACGCGGGGAGGGGAAAAAAGTTCGGCGGGGGCGAGAAGGAGCGAAGGAAGGCAGCGGCTCAGAAGAGCTCGGGGATGGTGTGGAAGGCGATGCGGGTGGGGGCGGCTTTGAAGGCGGTGAGCATGGTGGCGGGGGCCAGGGTGCTGAGGCCGTACTTGTTGTTCAGATCGTCCATGACGGACATCAGGCGCATGCGGCTCTGTTCGTCCTCGGTTCCCTCAAAGAGGTTGAGGGTGTGGAGGCGGTCGGGAACCAGGCCGTTGAGGTGGACGCCGATGAAGTAGGGGTGGTCGAAGTGGTCTCCGGTGGGGCGGGAAGCCCAAAGGCGGGCGAGGGCGGCAATGAGGGTCTGGTTGTCCTGGCACTCGCTGAGGCGGATTTCGCCTTTCCAGCCGCGGGTGGGCACGCTGAAGCGACTGACCGGGGTGGAGTCTCCGCGGGGAACGGCGAAGCCGATGGCCAGGCCGATGCTGCTGGCCCAGAGATCGGCGGCGCGCAGGCGCATGGCGGCTTTGTGGAGCAGCTTGTGGGCAACGGCCCAGGCTTTCTCCGGGGTGCGCATCTCCGGGCCGAGGACGTGCTGGTGGCTGAGGGACTTGAGGTGCTCGGTCTCGGCCATGTCGAAGTCCTCGCCATGGAGCCAGTGCCAGAGGCGCTCACCCCAGACCGAGCCCCAGAGCTCGCCGGCCTGTTGGCAGTCGAGGGCCATCAACTCTTCCATGGTGTGGATGCCTTTTTCGTTGAGCCGCTTCTCGGTCTTTGCTCCAATGCCGGGAAGGTCGCGCAGAGTGAGCTGGCGGAGGGCCTCGGGCAGAATGTCGAGGGGTAGAGCGACCAGGCCGTCGGGCTTTTCCATGTCGCTGGCCACCTTGGCGAGGTAGCGGTTGGTGGCCAGGCCAACCGAGCTGCGCATGAATGAGCCGACCTGCTCCAAAATCCGTCTCTTCACTTGATGGCCGAGTTCCATGGCGGCCAGCAGGGGACGCTCCCGGCCCAGGAGGCGGCAGGCCATCTCGTCAATGGAGAGGACCGCGGTGACCGGCAAGCAGCTTTCCACGGCTTCGACGATGCGGTGGTGGAAGTCGACATAGATCTCGTGGCGCGCCTCGACCAGGACGATCTCCGGGCACATGCGCTTGGCGTCGGCGACGATGGTTCCGGTTTTGACGCCAAAGGCCTTGGCCTCGTAACTGGCGGCAATGCAACAGGTTGTATCGGCCATCATGGGGACGATGCCGACCGGACGGCCGCGGAGATCGGGGCGGACCTGCTGCTCGCAAGAGGCGAAATAGGAGTTCAGATCGACGAAGAGCCAGTTAAGCATGGGAGGGTCGCGAGGAGGGAGTCCGGGGGCCGGGTTGGGGGAGGAGGCCATGCGGAGACAGTTTCGTCTTTTCTTCGCTCAAAAGCAAGAAGAAAGATAAGTGAAGGACTGAATGACAACAATATTTTACCGATGGTACACTTATGGCGCCGGGACTCCGGTGTTCCGAAGCTGAAAACGAATAATTGTGGTCAATGCGACACAGCAAGGTTTTGGAGCAGATCGTATGGTTCAGTCAAGTATGCACAACCTAATGCACTGGTTCGCGACGAACGAAAGCATTCTCGCCCTGGTGGTCACAGTGGGGGTTGCGGTGCTGCTGGTTTGTTGCCTGGAATGCACGCATTGCCCGTGCCGCGAGAAGGACGAGCTCTTTCGCCGCCACGAAGTGTAAGACCTGCACGGTGTCCGCGCCTCCCGGTTGAGGCAAAAAATACCTCCTTGGGATATTCATGTTCATGCGGAATCGCGGGAGAATCCTGCGTGGGTTCGGGCTCTCCACTTCAATGCATCCCCTTGGCAGTTGAAGAAGCCGCGGGAAAAAGCCAGCTTTTGGGTGAAACCCTGGAGAACCGTTTCTCAGGGGCTAAATGGGGTGCGGAAAAAGCCGACTTTTGCGGAAGAGCCGCGAGAGTCATCCCTCCGCGGCTAAAGCCGCACTGATTCTGCTGGCCTTATGCGGGGGTTCCCCCCCATCGCTCCGGATCGAGTTTTCTCCGCCGCCTGAAAAGCCGTGCCATTTCAATACTTCGACATGTTCAGAGGCTCCTGGTTCCGTTCGGGGCTTGATTCGGTTCGGGTAGAGTGTAGGAGATTCGCGGTTTCTCGGCGAGGCTAATCCCCGAACAGATCGTCGATCTTCTGGCGCAGGGCGGCCATTTCGCGGCGTAACTCGACCATCTCGGCCTGCAACTGCGCGATGTGTTCCTCCGGACTTCGATCCACGCCGAGGACCGGCACTGCAGCCTCCCGCCGGATCGGGTTTGCCTCGGGGTTTGCCCCGGAGGTCGGCACGGGGGCCGCTTCGGGAGTCGCAGCAGGGAAGGCAGCGGGGATATACGCCGGGACAAACAGCGGGACCACATCCGCAGCCGCAGTCGGCACCCGGCTGGAGAGCAGGTGGGCGAAGCGCGACTCCTTGGTTCCCGGCTGGCGCGGCAAGACGGCCGCCAGAGCCGGCTCGCGCTGCATCAGTTTCTCGAGGCCGGCCAGCACGTCGGCAATCTCGTCGAAGCGATGCATCCGCTCAGTGCGTCCGCGCAGCTCGCCCGGAGTTTGCGGACCGCGCAACAGGAGCACGCAGACCAGCGCCGACTCCGCACGGCTGAAGTTGAAGACCTCGCCGACCCAGTGCTCGTACTTGGCCACGCGCCCATCGGCCGAGCGCGCGCGGCCAGCCAGGTGACGGTCTTCAAGGCCGTGCAGAGCCTGGCGCACGATCTCTTCGTCCAGTTCCATCACCGGTTCGCGGTTGGAACGCTGGTTGCAGGCGTTGACCAGCGCGTTCAGCGACATCGGATAGTAATCCGGCGTGGTCGCTTCCTTTTCCATCAGGGCACCCAGCACGCGGGCTTCGGCAGTAGTCAAAACGATCGGTTCGGTCGGCGGCATTCGTCCATTCTCCCATTTTCGGCGGGTGGGTGGAGCGCGGGACGTCGGGGAAGTTCGCTATAGACGAAGTTCGGCGGAAAAGCAGGCCACTTTTTAGCCCCGCATCAATTTCCCGGGGGGGCGTCCGCCTCTTTGGGGCCGAGCAGAATCTGCAGGCCGACGTAGGCAATCCAGTTTGGTTCGCTGTTGAGCCGAGTCACCGCCTGGATGCCGCGGCCCGCCATGAACAGCAGGCGCAGATGGCCCGCGCGATCGAGCGTTTGGCGGCCGCCCAGGTCCAGCGTCAATTCGCGCTGCTTGGGCGCGCCGCCAATGCGATTGGCATCCTGCAGGTCGTAGATTTCCCCGTAAAGTTCCAGCCGTTCGCTGAACTCGTGCCCGGCGATCAGCCCACGTCCCCAGCGGCTGGGCACATTCCGGTTGCCGATCCAGCGGCCTATTTCGCCGTTCAGGCTGACCGGTCCAGCGCGGGCCGTGGCTTCGATCGGCAGATAATATTGCGGTCCAGACTCGACCACGCCGCGGCGCACCGCGCTGGTGGGATTGTTGATGGAGGCCTGCGGATAGGTGCCCAGCGAAAAGGTCATGTTTTCGTCGGACTTGGGTTCCCCAGCGGTGTGATGTTCGTAGGGCCGCCATTTGACGCCCAGCAGGGGCTCGCCCAGCCCGGCGCGCGTGGTGTTGTTCTGGTCAGTGGCCGCGGCAATGGGCAACTCGTATTTGAGCTGGATGCGATCGCCCCAGACGTAATTCATATCGATGTCGGGCACTTGGTAGTAGGCTTGGGCCGGATTATGGTCGGCGATCCAGCCCAGGTTGATTTCCCAATGCCGGTTCCCGGGCGTGCCGGGATCGTCGGTAATAAATGGGGGTCGCCCTGCGCGTGCGCCAGGGTGAAGCTTGCCGCCGGCACAAGCAGAAGCAGCAGTGGAATGAGCCTGCGAATTCGAATGAGCGTGATTCTCCGTGAAAGCAAGTCGTGAAGTCCAGCAATTGTGAGCGTTTAGGGTAACACCACCATTCTGAAGCACAGCTTAAGATGTGGGCATGGAAACAACGACGATTGCAGGCGCAGAAGTTTCCCGCATTGGGCTGGACACCTGGGCCATCGGCGGGCTGGAGTGGGGCAAGGTCTCCGACGAAGCCGCCGTCGCCACCTGCCTGAGCGCTCTCGAGCGCGGTATCAACCTTATTGACACCGCGCCCATTTATGGCCATGGTCGTTCCGAAGAGGTTGTAGGAAAGGCGATCCGGGCGCACGGACGGCGCGAGGATTTTTACGTCGCCACAAAAGCTGGTCTGGAGTGGAACGCATCTGGAGTGTTCACGAACTCGACGGGGCGCGGCTGTGCAGCGAGTTGGAAGAGAGCCTGCGCCGCCTGGGCACGGAGTACATCGACCTCTACCAGGTTCACTGGCCCGATCCTCTAGTCCCGATCGCAGAAACAGCCGCGCTGCTGGCCGGTTTCGTGCGCGAGGGTAAAGTGCGCGCGCTGGGGGTGAGCAACTTCAGCGTCGCCGAGATGGAGGAGTTTCGCTCCCAAGTTCCGCTGGTTTCCGACCAGCCGCCCTACAACATTTTCGATCGCCAGATCGACCAGGTTGCGCCGCGGGGCGAAGCCATTTTGCCCTGGTGCAAGGCCAACGGCGTGGCCGTGCTCTGTTACAGCTCGCTCTGCCGCAGCCTTCTGGCCGGGAGGGTTCATCGGGGCATGAAGTTTGAGGCGGGCGACATTCGCAGGGTCGATCCAAAGTTTCGGGAGCCGCGTTTCTCCGAATACATGGCGGCCGTCGAGCGGCTAGGCGACTTCGCGCGCGAGCGGTACGGCAAGACTGTGCTCGAACTCGCTGTGCGCTGGGTTCTCGACCGTCCCGGCGTTTCCGTGGCGCTGTGGGGAGCGAAACGGCCCGAGCAGCTCGATGCAGTTGAAGGCGTCTTCGGCTGGAAGCTGGACGCGGAAGCGATGGTTGAGATCGATCGTGTTGTGGCCGCATCAATCACCGACCCGATCGGGCCGGAATACTTGACCCCACAGGTGCGAGAGAACTGATTCTCGCGAGATTTACCGCGGACTTAGACTCTTACGCCCGATCTAACTCTGCAAACAGCTCGTTCAGCACGAGCCGAATGGGCGTCTCCGGCACCGTCAGTTCGCCGTTCTGCACCTGTTCAAGGCCGGCAGCAGTGTACCGGTAAGCCAGCCGCGGCTCGGGGTCGATGATCCAGATATTCTGGATGCCGAAGCGCTGATAGTTTGTGAACTTCTCCTGCATCTTCCGCAAGCTGTCTTCGGGGGAAAGAATCTCGATGGCGATGAGCGGCGGATGTGTGAGATAGCGATCGAAAGCTTCGCCTTTCCGCACCACGAGCACGTTCGGGACCCGGAAATTGGTGGCCGCCACCTGGGTGCGAAGTTCGGGGAAAACTTCCACGCCCCATTCCGCGCGTTTCAGCATAAAAAGAAAAGTGAGATACCGCTGGATGAGGGAATGCTCTTTCTCTCCCAAGTTCCGCTCCTCAATCCGCCCATCGACAAACTCGCGGTCCGGACTCCAACTCGTGGAAAGATACTCCCGCACGGTCCAGAGGTCTTCCGAATTGGGCAAGGTCGCCATGCGGCTATTATCGCCCGAAGCAAAGCGGCCGACCACAGGAATCCTCTCAAAACCGGCCGTTCCCCTCTCATTTTCGCCACCCATCCTCCGCTCCGCTCTGCGATACTGTTTTGTTATGCCAATCGCCGACCTGCAACAGGCTGCACAGAAGATCGCCGGATTCCTCGCCACCCTGAACAAGCTGGGCGGCATGCGCCTCAAATACCGCATCACGGCCGGGGACGGAGCGCGCGACCCCGAGGGCATTGAAGCTCGCCAGATTTACGTAGAACTGGGCGGCCCGGATGTGCCGCTGGTGACCCAGCACAATGGCGAACTGCTGCGCGCCCTGGAGACGGTTGCCGCGCAGATGCTCCGGCTGGACCAGCGCGAGCACGACCTGGTCAGCTTCGACGCGGCCAACTTCAAGGCCCTGCACGCCCAGGAAATGCGCCTGCAAGCCGAGACGGCTGCGGAAAAGGTACGCAAGTCCGGCATTCCGTATGCCTTCCCGCCCATGAACAGTCGCGAACGCCGCCTGCTGCACCTGGCTTTTCGCTCTCTGCCGGGCGTGGAGACGGCCAGCTCCGGCGAAGGACAGGACCGCTTTCTGGCAGTCTTTCCTGAGGGCAAGACCGACCTGCCGGTTGCCCCGCCCGCCAAACCGCGAGCCTTCAGCCGCAGGTAACTGAGGCGATTCCTCGGAATTGCGCCCCGGGCGATCCATTGTCCGGATTACGCATCCTCCCTGTGCAAGTTGATACAGATTTCTTTCCCTGCGGGGCTCACGCTGGGGGTCGAGCTGTGTCGGCTTCAAAATCACAGCGGAAGAGGGTTAACCATGTTCCATACAGGCTCTTTGATTCGCATCGGCCGAGTGCCGGTGCTGGTGTTGGTGCTGGCAGCGTCCATACTTTCCGGATGCAAATCGCAACAGGACCAAGCTCTGGATCAGGCCAAGAAACAGGCCGCGGCGACCGGGCAGCCGCAGCAGGTGGTCTCCGTGGACAAGAGCGGGACGACGACCACAACGGTAGTGCAGCCCCCGGCGCCCGGGCAGAAGGCGCAGGCCGTAACCACGACGACCACTCCGCCCGCTGCCGGTGCACCCGCTCCGGCGCCTGCGGAGCCGAAGGTTTCCGCCATTCCGCCACCGCCGCCACCCGTGATTCCCGCCAACGTGCAGATCCAGGCCGGCACCACTCTGGCGATCCGCATCGATCAGCGCATCAGCGTAAAGACAAGCCGCGTGGGAGACAGATTTACGGGCGAGCTGGTTGAGCCGGTTCTGGCCGGCGACAACAGTGTGCTGCTGCCGAAGCTCACGCGGGTGGGCGGGATTGTGGATGCGTCGCACCGGAGGGGACACTTCAAGGGCAGATCGATTCTGGAACTGCGGTTGACCTCTCTGACGCTGGATGGAATCAAGTACCCTTTGTCGACGGCGGATATGGTCAGCTCGAAGCGGGGCAAGGGCAGGCGCTCGGCGGCCATGATTGGCGGAGGGGCTGGCCTGGGCATGCTGGTGGGTGGCGTGGCGAGCGGCGGTGTCGGGCTGCTGGTGGGCGGACTGGCCGGCGGCGGCGGTGGAACCGCACTGGCTGGGTTGACCGGCAATCGCGACCTCGACATTCCGGCCGAATCGGTTATCCACTTCAAGCTGGCGAGTACTTTGGTGGTGCAGCCGGCGCAGTAACTACTGGACTGACATAGATAGCAAAGGCCGCTCTGAGCGCGGCCTTTGTTGTTACTAACTCGTTTTTCCTGAGTTATCCGTTCAACTGTTCCTGCAGCTTGTTCAGGGTGCGGTGCAGGTCCTTGTCGGTGCGGCGCAGCTCGTCGATCTTGGCGATGGAGTGCATCACCGTGGTGTGGTGCTTGTTGCCGAACTGGCGGCCGATTTCAGGCAAACTTGCCTCGGTCATCTGCTTGGCCAGGTACATGGCGATCTGGCGCGGCACGACCACGTTGCGCGAGTTGTTTTTCTGCTTCAGGTCGCTGACCCTCATGCCGAACTGCTCTGCTACCGCGCGCTGAATGGCCTCGATGGTGATTTTGCGCACCTGCATGTCGATGAACTGCTTGAGGCATTGCTGCGTGGAGGCCAGCGAGATCTCCATTTTGTTGAGCCCGCACCAGGCGATCAGGCGCGTCATGGCGCCCTCGAGTTCGCGCACGTTGGTGCGCACATTCGAGGCGATGAACAGGGCCACGTCGGTGGGCAGGACGACCTGCTCGTTTTCCGCCTTCTTCTGCAGGATCGCGACCTTGGTTTCGAGGTCGGGCGGCTGAATGTCGGCGATCAGGCCCCACTCAAAGCGCGAGCGCAACCGGTCCTCAATCTCCGCCAGTTCTTTGGGCGGACGGTCCGAGGCGATCACGATCTGCTTCATGCTCTCGTGCAGCGCATTGAAGGTGTGGAAGAACTCTTCCTGGGTGCGCTCCTTCTGGGCGATGAACTGGATGTCGTCGATCAGCAGGACGTCCACGGAGCGAAAGCGGTCGCGGAAGGTGGTCATGCGGTCGTTGCGCAACGAGGTGATCATCTCGTTGGTGAACTTCTCGGCCGAGGCGTAGCAGATGCTGGCCAGCGGCTGGCGGCGCTTCACTTCATGGCCGATGGCGTGCATGAGATGGGTCTTGCCCATGCCGACGCCGCCATAGAGGAACAAGGGGTTATACGCCCGGGAAGGCCGCTCGGCCACGGCCAGGGAGGCGGCGCGGGCAAACTGGTTGCCATTGCCGATGACGAACGCATCGAAGGTATAGCGCGGGTTGAGCTGGGCGGCGGAGGACCAGTCGAAGCGGCCCTGTTCGGGCGTCCGGGCGGTGGGCGCCGTGGGTGCGTGCGCGGGCACCGGGCCAAAACCCCCGTCCTTGCGCTGCGGTGGAATGGAGGGGTCGTCTTCGGCGGTCACAAAACACACATCGTCGAACTCCAGCGATTGCAGATCGATGGCTTCCTGAATCAGGTCGCCGTACTTGTCTTCGATGTGCAGGAACTCCGGCGACGGCACGCGCACGTATAGCCTGCGGCCGGCCGCATGGCTATATCGAGTTGGCTTGAGCCAAGTCTCGAATGATTGACGGATGACCTTCTTCTCGAGAGCCGCAAGAATCTGCAGCCACGGATTGAGGGGAGAAGTCGGCGAAAAAGCAAATGACATCGTACGAATCCTTGACTGCGCCGCCGGTTCGTTGCCGGTCCTGTTCATCTGCGGGTTTTGGCAATGATTCTCTTGCGGCACAAGACTTTCGCCCTGCATCCGATATTTGTTTGCCGACTACCTGATTGCCGCTGGTCGGCCCCTGGAATAATGCCTCGGGGCCCCGGGATAAACCTGGTTCCGTGGGACGCTTTAAAACTTTCTGAACGGTCCCGATAGTAGCACATTTCGGGGTCATTGCAATCACTCGTTCACATAACTTTAGGTCACTCCCCGGGGGCTGCACCATTGATGGTAAAACCATCGATAGATGTTACCTGCGTCACAGACAGCGGGTCTCCATGCGGGTTTTCGTTCCGTCACGAATTCTCGAATTGGCGTCCTGGGGCCCGGTCCGGCAGGCGCAATCCCGCTGGAGCGGCCGTTTTAGCTGGATTCCTGCCCCAACCTGCGCTACACTTGAAACTTGCCGTCAAGGCTCAGATTTCTTTCAGGAAACAGGAGCGCATATTCATGCCCAAGCGCACATTTCAACCCAATCGCCGCCACCGTGTGAAGACACATGGTTTCCGCGCGCGAATGAAGACCAAGGCCGGCGCAGCCGTGTTGAACCGCCGTCGCGCCATCGGGCGCAAGCGCGTTGCTGTCAGCGCTGGTTTCCGCGACTAACCCCTCCCTGCCGTCCGGTTTGATCCGAAATGCGCCGCACTCCGTGGCCGTTTCGGATCGATCTTATCCCGGCATAACCATGAATAACCCTCCCAAGCCTGCCGAGCGCCAGTCCATGGCGCGTGCGCGTCTGCAGAAGCACGCCGATTATCAGCGCGCCTACGCTGCCGGCCGCAAGCGCCAGTCTGCGTCCATGAGCTGGTTTCTGGCCCCGCAGCCAGAGCCCTCGACCGGGATCAAGCCGGCGGCTGGGCCGCGCGTGGGGCTGACCGCCGGCAAAGTGATGGGCAAGGCGCATGAGCGCAATCGCCTGAAGCGCCGGATGAGGGAAGCTCTGCGGCGCCACGTGGATCTATTTCCCGCCAACTGCGACCTGATTCTCCATCCCCGCCGCTCTGTGCTGACCATCGATTTTGCGAAACTTGAGGCGGAGGTTGTGCGTATTCTTCAGCAGGCTAACGCCGATGCCGCCCGCTGGCCCAAGATTCCAGGCCCGCCAGTTGCACCTAAGACGCCATTGGCTGCACCGCTGCCCAAAAACGCATGTTGACCCGTATCCTGCTCGCCGTGCTTGTCTTCTATCGCCGCTGGCTCTCGCCCGCGGTGCATATGCTGAGTCCCGGCGGCTGCCGTTTCCAGCCCACCTGCTCGGAATATGCGCAGGTGGCGATTGCCATCCACGGCCCTTTCCGGGGCGTGGGCCTGGCTCTCTGGAGAATCCTGCGCTGCCATCCCTTTGCGCGCGGAGGCCTGGACCAGGTTCCGCTACGTCGCTCCATTGGCGCGAATTCATCCCATTTTCCGCACGAACCGTTACCATAGGAAGAGTGGCGGCCTGACGGCATAGCCCCTTCACGAATAGGAAGTAACCTTTGCCCGAATTCAAGAATCCCAATCTTCAAACGCAAGGCTCAAGCCAGGGCAGCGGCGGCGGTGATTCGCGCGGCTTGCTGGCTTTCACTTTTCTTGCGCTCGTTCTCCTTCTCGGCTACCAGTTTTTCGTCAAGCCCAAGCCGGCTCCGCCGGCGCCGGCACAGCAGCAACAGGCTCAGAATCAGGCATCACAGACCGCGCAGACTTCCGCTCCCGGCCAGCCGCAATTGGCCGCAGGTTCCGTGCAGACGCCCTCCGCCACTCCGGGCATCACCTCCGCAGTTGAAACCGATACCACGGTGGAGAACGACAGCTACAAGATCGTCTTCACCAATCGGGGCGCGCAGGTGAAGCACTGGATCCTGAAGCACTACTTCGACACCGCCGGCAAGCAGCTGGACATGGTGCAAGCGCAGGCCGCCGCGCGCTTCGGGCTGCCGCTGTCGCTCTTTACTTATGAGCCGGCGCTTACCACGCAGCTCAACCAGGCGCTCTACCAGGTGACAGCGTCCGGCGCGCCGCTTTCGGCGACCGGCCATGCGGTGGCACCTGCCACCAACGCCCTCACCTTCCACTACGCCGCCAATGGGCTGGATGTGGTGAAGACCATTCGCTTCGACTCAAGTTACGTGCTCACCATCGAGACCCAGGTTCGCCGCAACGGCGCGCCGGTACGTGCTCTGGTGGAGTGGCCGGCCGGCCTCGGCGATATGGAGGAGTTCGGCTCCGCCCACGGCCTGAGCCTTTCCGTGATGCGGCAGCCCTCGCAGTTCTCCTGGTCTCTCTATGGCAAGGAGGATTCGATGGCCTCCGCCAAGGTGAGCCACAACGCCACCATCGAACAGCCTTACGAGTTCGCGGGCATCACCGACCTCTATTTCACCGCCGTGTTCCTGCCCGATTCTACGGCCGGGACTTCGGTGGTCACCTTCCACAACACTATCGACCTGCCCATCGATTTGAGCGACCCGAACAGCAAGCTCTCGCCCACCTCGGTGCTCGGCCTGGCGGCGGGCGACACCAGCGGCTACACCCGCCTGCGCCTTTACGCCGGCCCCAAGCAGATGGATGTGCTGAAGACCATCCACACGACTGGCCCCGACGGCAAGCCCACCGGACCGACGCTTGAGTCCCTGATCCAGTTCGGCTGGCTCACGGTCATCGCCAAGCCGCTTTACCTGGCCCTGCGCTTCCTCTATACCGCGCTCGGCGCCGGCTACTACACCTGGGGCTGGGCCATCATCATCGTCACGGTCCTGTTCAACGTGGCCCTGTTTCCCACGCGCATCATGATGATGCGTTCCTCGCTGAAGATGATGCGCATCCAGCCCAAGGTCGAGGCTCTGAAGAAGCGCTACGCGCATCTGAAGGCCACCGATCCCAAGCGGGCCGAGATGAACACGGAGATGATGGCGCTCTACAAGACCGAGGGCGTGAACATGTACGGTGGCTGCCTGCCGATGCTGCTGCAGATGCCGCTGTTCTTCGCCTACTATCGGGTGCTGCTGAACGCCGTGGAACTGCGCCAGGCGCACTGGTTCTGGCTCACCGACCTTTCATCGCCGGATCCGCTTCACATTCTGCCTATCCTCATTATTGGCAGCATGTTCCTGGTGCAGTTCATCACGCCTTCGCCGGGCATGGACCCGGCCCAGCGCCGCATGATGGCCATCATGATGCCGGTGATCTTCGGCTTCTCCATGTGGCACTTCGCCTCGGGCCTGGCGCTTTACTGGGGCACTGGCAACATCATCAACCTGGCTATTCAGATTGGCATCAATCAGTCCAGCATTGGCAAGGAGATGCACGCCATCGCGGCCAAACGCGCCGCCAAGAAGGCCAGCGGAAACCCGAAGGTCCTTCAGGGCAAGCGGTAGAGCAGTTCGCCTATTGGTGTAGCGTCGA
>Ga0302187_10002604_pt1 | contig 14793 bp, 15 predicted proteins | sample II_Bog_E1_3_FD_202120 | JGI IMG/M metagenome (GOLD analysis project Ga0302187, IMG submission 202120) | Peat permafrost microbial communities from Stordalen Mire near Abisko, Sweden - II_Bog_E1_3 | ecosystem: Environmental > Terrestrial > Soil > Wetlands > Peat | place: Sweden: Abisko...
ACCACCGTGTCCTACCTGCTGGTCCGCGAGGTGTCCTGAATGGATGTCAAATCCGCCCCACTGCCTCAGCCCCATTAACCCCTTTCCCTTGCAACCCCTGGTCCGGTTCCCATGAGGCCGGCCCCTTTCCACTAGGAGACACTGCCATGCCAGCCCCCCTCAAGACCACCCCCTCCCTGCTTCTGCTCGCGGCCATGACGGTCGCTGGAGGCATGGCCTGCCGCAAGCCCGCCCCTGCGCCCCAGCCCGCACCGGTCCAGGCGATGGCTCCGGAAGCCCCCAAGGCCGACGCTTCGGCCCAGGTCGTCGCGGCCCCGGATCAGTCCGCCGAGGAGGCCGCCCGCAAGGCCGCGGCCATGAAGGAGACCGAATACCAGAACGCCGCCAAAGCGGCGCTCCAGGACGTCCACTTCGATTTCGACAAGTCCGCCGTGAAGGAGAGTGACAAGCCCGTTCTGGTGGCCATCGCCACCTTCATGAAGACCTACCCTCAGGCGAACGTTTTCATCGACGGCAATTGCGATGAGCGCGGGACGGTGGAATACAACCTGGCCCTGGGTGAACACCGGGCCCATGCCGTCATGGACTACCTGGTCAGCCTGGGCGTCCCTGCCACCCGCCTGAGCGCGACCTCGTACGGTAAGGAAAAGCCAGTCTGCACGGACTCGGTCGAGTCCTGCTGGAGCCGGAACCGCCGGGCCCACTTCAGTCTCGTGAAGTAGCACGAATCGTGTGGCCGCCCCTTCGAACCCGGAGCGGGCGGCCTCACCCCCTTTTCCCTTTGATGGGGTCCAAGAAGAAAGAGTTACCGGTTTCCCGCCGACCCGACCTGCCGGGTCGGCATCCGAAACGCCGAGGATCCCACGGCGAAGCGTACCGTGGATACTGACGTCACTGAGTGAGCAGGAGGTATATCTTGAATAGCGCATGGGGCATCCTCGCCACTCTGCTCGCTCTACCACTCTCGGCTCAGGCCTGGGATCTGCGTGTTGAATTACCCTTTCCTCAGGGCCCGACCCCATCCCAGACTTCTGATATGGGCACCGGCCAGGCCATCTCGGGTTCTCTGGGAGGTGGCCATGGCGCCATCTTCACTGCCAGCCACCGGATCATCCGGCTGGGGCCGGTCTTGAAACTCGAAGGGAATGCCGAATACTCCCACATGCGAATCACCGGCCAGATCCGGCAGGGCGACCTGAGCTTCGCCAGCAGCCTCGAACAGCAGGGCGTCGGTCTCGGAGTCAACGCCCAGTTCTGGGTTCCCTTTTCGGACTTGGCCGGCGAACTGGGGTTGCTGGAGCGCTTCCAATCCTGTCGATTCGAGGGGGCCGGCTATGCCGAGAATCGGGACACGGCACGCACCTGGCTGCGGGTCGGCGCGCGCTGGGTGCTCCCGTTCACGGGCATTGACTCGTACCTGGCGACAAGCTACCAGGTAGCCATTGCCCCTCCTGCGGCCGCCAACGGACCGGGACAGAACCTGGGCACCTACGTGAGTGCCCAGGGTTCAGGACTGGAATTCAAGCGGATGTGGACGGGCGGGGTGGGAATGATCTTTTGAAGGATCATTCATCTTCATCGACGCAAGCAACCCCGCAACAACGATCGCCATTAATACCTATAATTATTCTAGTTAATCACATGTATCTCTTTATTTAACGGATCAGGGTCTTCTGGTCCAACGCCATAGGCGCGTAGGACATCGGTCAAAGTCACGACTCCTTCCATATTATTGATGTTATCTCGGCTCACCACAGGCAAGAGGTCGAGCTTGGCCGCACCCATCCGCTCGAGTGCCCAGTACAATGAATGATCCAGGTGGACATGGGGGAAGGAATTCAGGTCCAATAGCTCCTCCAGCCGTTTGTCTGGTGGCCCTTCCTTAATGGCTTTCTGGAGGCCCAACAGATTGATGACGCCGACAACGCCTCGACTGCTGGTCACAGGCCAAGTCTTGAATTCGCTGGAATGGACTTGTTGATAGGCATCAGCAATGGTCATTTGGGATGACAATATTTTCATTGCCGGGCTTATTGCTTGCTTTACGGTAAAGAAGGTATCCTGATGCCGGGTTTCAGCGCTGGGTAGATGGATTCCGTCCTGAATGGAAAGAGCGGAATAGATGGGCTGGGGCTGCAGCCGCTTGGAGATGTAGAAACTCACCAGATTGGAAATCATGAGCGGGACGATGACCATGTAATCCCGTGTCGTTTCAAAGATCATCAATACGGACGTCATCGGGGCCCGGACAATACCAGCAAACAGAGTTCCCATGCCGACCAGAGCATAGACGCCAGGCGTCGCCGTATAGTTCGGGAGCACATGATGGGCGATCCATCCGACCGAACCACCCAACATCGCACCAATGAACAAGCTGGGCCCAAAGAGGCCGCCAGCATTTCCAGACGCATAGCTGGTGGTCACGGCCACGAATTTCAGGATAACCAACAGGGTCATCATCTCAATCGCCATTCTGCCATTCAGGGCGTCCCCCACGAACCCGTACCCCACGCCCAGAACCTGCGGAACGAACCAGCCCATCAACCCTACGACCAGTCCTCCGGCAAGGGGTTGGAACCAGACTGTTGTTTTGGGCAACCTTATAAACCAGCTGCGCAACCAGAGCAGGAATCGGGTGAATGCCACTGAGACCAGGCCGCCAGCGACGCCGAGGACCGCGTACACCCCGAACTCCCAGGGGTGAATCAGTCGGTACTGGGGAACTTGGAAGAGAGGGGTATTGCCCAGGAACAAGCGCAACACCATCCAGGACGTTGCCGATGCAAGCACCACCGAGCCAAGCACGGGCGCATGAAGATCACTCATGACTTCTTCAAGCGCGAACAATACCGCGGCCAAGGGCGTGTTGAAGGCGGCCGCGATGGCAGCCGCGGCCCCAATCGGAATGAGCGCTTTCACTTTTTCGGGACCGAGACCGAGGCGTCGACCCAGAATGGAAGCGATCCCTGCGCCAACCTGGACGGAAGGCCCCTCCCGGCCAAGGGGTATCCCGCTGGCGAGGGTCACTGAGGTGCAAAAGAATTTCCCCAGAACCGTTCGCAGCGTTATACGCCCATTGTGCACGAACAGGGCTGCCTTGGTCTGGGGAACCCCGCTGCCCCTGGCTTCGGGAAAGAAGCGGTACAGAAGGATCCCCATGGCGAAAGATCCAAGCACGGGGATCAGCAACCGCCGCCATGCCGAGCCCGCCACCGGGTATAGTCTCAGCCCAAATCGTTCCGTCACCAGAATGAAGGCGACAACCGCCAGTCCGGTGAAGGCGCCGATGACCAGCGTCAAGACCAGGAAAACCTGCTCCTCTCGTTCATGGAGAATGGCCGCCCATTGTCTTTGAGGGAACTCCAAAAAATACGAAAGATTTAGGTGCTTGGAACGCTCCATTGCTGGCTATTCCTTTCTGGCCAATCAGTTCGCACTTACAAGGCTGGAACCCATGAGAATCCACTGGAATGCTACCACAGGGTTGGTGAGCCTGATTTTGTCAGTTCCGGATTCAGCCGTGCCAACTTCTTTTTCCATCACGGTCTCCGGACCGATGGTGATCATATCGATCCTCCATACCTCTTCGTCGTCAAGATTCACCGACAGCAGGGTGCCGCCGCTAACTGCGAGGTAGGCGCTATCCTGGAGTTCATAGATGCCCAATTCTTCGTCGAAATCCCCCTCAACTTTGATCTGGTCTTCCGGGGTACCGTAAATCGTTAGAGTATGCATCAGAGATCCCTCCTGACTTGATGTTACCGCTGGTTCCATCCCCTGTTTACCGGTGCCTCCCGGCGTTGTTTATTGTGACTTGCCTTTCAAGGCCAACCCCAATCCCACTGGACCGATCATCGTGGTGAGCAGCAACGCGCCGATGATTCCCGCCTGGACATGGGGGGTGAGCAATGGCCGGCCAGCCAAGGTCAAGGTGTTTCCCGTGGCGACGAAGATCAAGCCGACTTCGCCTCTGGGCACCATGCCTCAGCCCACCACTGCGGGCCGCAACCCCTTCCCCGCCACGAAACCCGCCAGGAATTTGCCGGCCGTTCCAATCCCGGCGAGACTTACGGCCAGCAGAAGGGTCCGCCCTTGTAGCAACACGGCTGGGTCCACCTTCGCTCCCATGAGGACGAAGAACAGCGGCGAAAACGTGACCACCAGAGGTTGCACGAGTTCTCCGAGGGTATGCAGTTCACGCTCTTCCAGGCTCCGGATATGGGCTGGCTCCAGGATGAGCCCGGCGGCGTAGGCCCCCACGATGGGCGCAAGTCCAGCGCGGTTGCCCAGCCAGCTCAAAATGAAAGCGAACCCAAGCCCGGCTGGAAGCAGGATCTGCTCACCGCGGAACCGGTTGGTGAGGTTGAACAGCACGGGAGTCATCCGCCGGCCCAGGGTAAGTGCCAGGACCAGGAAGCCAATCGCTAGCCCCATGGTTTTCCCGAGCCTGGCCCAAGGGAGGACGGCATCGGTCCCGGTCACCGCCACAACACCGGAAACCGCCAACAACACCAGGAGGCCCAGGACGTCGTCAATCACCGCGGCGCCCACGATCACTCTCCCCTCAGCGGATTTCGCGGCACCCTTCTCCCGAAGCACCTGGGCCGAGATTCCTATCGAAGTGGCGCAAAGGCAGGCACCGATGAAGAGATTCACGCCGAGGTGCGTGCCAGAGGGCAGCAGCAGCCAGGCTCCGGCCATACCGGCGATGATGGGCAATATCACGCCCACCACGGCCACCCGCAAGGAAGGGAGGCCCACCCGCATCATCTGCGGCACCGTGCTCTCCAAGCCGACGGCGAACATCAAGATGATCACTCCCAGACTGCCGAGCATCCCTGCGGCTGGAGATGCCGCCACATCGGGCAGAACGGGGAAATGTTGATGGAGGCTGGCAAGGACGATGCCGGCGCCGAGTTCTCCGGCAACCACCGGAAGTTTCAACCGCAGGGCCAATTCACCCCCAACCTTGGCCACCAGCCACAGTGAGGCCAGTAGAAGAAGGATTCCTGAAATGGGATCGGCGGTCAAAAGCGGGGGGGGCATGCGGTCTCGATAGCGATGAAGAGATTATAGATGCAACGGAAGGCTCCTCCACTCCCCGAATCTCGAAACCGATTGGGGTGGCGGGCCAGGGAAGGTCTTAACAAAACTTTAATGTCTATCAGCCAAACCCGCATCTGGCCTTAATGCCTTCGCAAGTATCCCCAGCTGGGGCTGCTCAATGTCATGCACCTCCACAGCCCCAATTGCGCCATTCTCTCCGCGGTGATCTTCAACGCCCTTGTCATCGTGACCTTGATCCCTTTGGCCCTGCGCGGGGTTGGTTACAAGCCCCTTGGCGCGGCGGCGGTCTTGCGCCGGAATCTGATGGTCTACGGGGTGGGTGGACTCCTGGTGCCATTTGTCGGCATCAAGGCCATTGACCTTTTCCTTGTCGCATCGCACCTGGTTTGAGGCACACCATGTCCCAGCTACGTCCAGCTCTCGTTTCCATCGCCGCCTTGACCTTGATTACTGGCTTGGCTTACCCCCTGGCCATCACGGGGGCCGGTCACATCATCTTCCCGCACCAGGCCCAGGGCAGCCTCATCGTCCAGCAGGGTCAGATCGTCGGCAGCGAGCTGATTGGGCAGTATACCGAGGATCCTGGCCTGTTCTGGGGACGGCTTTCCGCCACAGGGGACTTCGCCACCAATGCTGCCAATTCAGGGGGTTCCAACCTCGCCGCGAGCAACCCTGACCTGCACAAGGCTGCAGAGGCGAGGGTCAAAGCCCTGCAGGCCCTTGATCCAGGCAATACGAGCCCTATCCCGGAGGATCTGGTAACCGCCTCCGGCAGTGGCCTGGATCCCCACATCACACCGGCCGCGGCGGAGTATCAGGTCCGACGGGTCGCCAAGGTTCGCAATCTGCCCGAGGCACAGATTCGGGGAATGGTGAGACAAGCCACCCAAGGTCGGACCCTCGGCCTGGTTGGAGAACCCCGGGTCAACGCTCTGGAGCTCAATCTGGCCTTGAAAGCCCTTCCCCGGTGAGCATGCCTTGGTTCATCCCGCTGGCGCTCCTGATCGGAGTGGCCGGCACCCGTACCGCTATGAAGTCGCGCCACGCCAGGGAGGTCACGAAGAGAGACAGGGGCCTGTGGTTATTACTGGCCCTTGCATGGCTGCCGTCACTTTGCTGGCTGCTCGCTCAATTCGTTGACCAGGGGTAACTTGCCCGAAATGCTCGGTCAAGAGCCGGACTCCGGCAAAGTGCCGGCCCCAGTTCGTTTCCCATCAATGCTTCGCCACCTCACAGAGTTCGGCGGCGCCGTGCTCATGATGATCCAGGGTTTCAGGCGTGGTACGGTGGAGAATTTCCCGGGCGAGGGTCGTTTCGAATAAGGGACCATGGGCGATCAGCACGAATTTGCCGGTCTTCAGGGCCGCTTCATAGCGAACGATGCTGTCCTTGGGAATACCCAGGTTGTACAGAGCCGCGCCGACGATGCTGAGCCCACCTACGACGACCGCACCTTCCAGAGCGCCGACGATCCAACCCACCAAGGGGCCCGCAATGACCAAGGGACCCAGGCCCGGAACCAGGAACAGGGCGGAGCCGAATAGGCACCCCCAGATCCCCCCCCAGAAGGCGCCGGTTTTGCCCCACGCTTTCATTCGATCATCTAGGTTGTAGAAGCCTACGACATGTTCAGCCGTGTGGAAGTCCTGTCCGATAATCGATAATTTCTTCATTTCGAAACCGGAGCGCTGCAGTTCCTTGATCGCATCTTCGGCGGCCGCATGCGTGGCATAGATGGCGATGGCTGAATTATTCTGGGGCATCGGAGGTCCTTGGGTAAGAGAGTCCTGGGTGAGTGACCTGAAGGCGAATGTGGTCGGGTAGGGTACGCATCATTCACACCATTGATTAACATCGTTTTAAATGAACACTTAACGCCATGAACGGCTTCAGCACTCAGGGCGCTATGATCAAAATGGAGATAATAACAATTCGAATTGACGGGGCTTGAACACCCTCCTCCCTCGCTAGAGCATGTCGCCGCAGGTCACCGACGTGGTCATTGGCCTTACGCTGATCTTCTCGGATGCAATGGCTGTCGGTGACATGGTGGAAATCGTCGGCCTCGCCATCGTCATCGGCCGGGGCTAGGGTTTTACCGATGCCTGGCTCGCCACGGCCTTCGTTGCCTTTGCCACCAGCTCGGCATCCCCCAGATAGTGGTGGCAGATCGGCCTCAGCTGTTCGTCGAGCTCATAGACAAGGGGGATGCCGGTTGGAATGTTCAACTCGACGATATCGGCGTCAGACATGCTGTCGAGATGCTTGACCAGTGCACGCAGGCTGTTGCCGTGCGCAACCAGCAGCACCCGCTTCCCAGAACGAATCAGCGGCGTGATGCGGTCGTTCCAACATGGCAGCGTGCGTGCCAACGTATCCTTCAAGGATTCGGTCGCAGGAGTCTCTTCGGGCGAGAGTTCCCGGTAGCGAGCATCGTACCGAGGATGCCGCGGATCGTCATCATCTAGAGCAGGTGGACGGACGTCATAGCCTCGCCGCCATAGTTTGAACTGTGCCTCACCGAACTTCCTGGCCGTTTCGGCCTTGTTCAGCCCTTGCAGGGCTCCGTAGTGGCGTTCGTTCAAGCGCCAGTCTCGATGGACGGGAATCCACATCAGGTCCATCTCGTCGAGCACGAGCCATAGGGTTCGTATGGCGCGCTTCAACACGGATGTGTACGCGACGTCGAACGCGAACCCCTGTTCCTTGAGACTTCGGGCAGCTTCCAGCGCCTCATGTCTGCCGCGGTCGGACAGGTCAATATCTGTCCAACCAGTAAAGAGGTTCTCCTGGTTCCACATGCTCTCGCCGTGCCGCAAAAGAACCAGTTGCATGCCATCGCCTTGCAAGTGAGCGCTCATGAGGATCCCTCCAACTTCAGATCGGGCGCCGCCAGGCCCGGCAGAAACGTGCGGTCGCCCGTCATGGTCTGTTGCGGAAAGCACCCAGGCCGGCATATCGCGCCAAGGAGCCCAGTTCCTCTTCGATGCGCAAGAGTTGGTTGTATTTGGCCAAGCGCTCGCCACGGCAGGGAGCTCCGGTCTTGATCTGGCCGGCCTGCGTTGCGACCGCAAAGTCAGCGATGAAGTCGTCGCATGTTTCTCCGGAGCGGTGGCTTACCATGCAGCTATAGCCACCACGGGCGGCCTCCGCCATCGCGGCCAAGGTCTCGGTGAGTGTACCTATCTGGTTGAGCTTGATCAGCACTGAGTTGGCGACGCCTGCAGCAACCGCGCGCCGAACAATCGCCGGGTTGGTCACGAAGATGTCATCGCCGACGAGTTGAACGGTCTTGCCCAGACGCTCGGTGAGCTTGCTCCAGCCATCCCAGTCGGCCTCCGCAAGCCCATCCTCGATCGACCAGATGGGAAATTCCCGCACCCAGTTCGAGTAGAAGGTGATCATCTCCTCGGACGAATGGCGGCTCTTGTCCGACTTTGTGAAAACATAGGCGCCGTCGTGGAAGAACTCAGTGGCCGCTGCATCGATAGCGATCACAATATCCCTTCCTGGCTTGTAGCCGGCACGCTCGATCGCCTCGACCAGCAGCTGCGGCGCCTCGCTATTCGCCTTGAGGCTCGGCGCGAAGCCGCCTTCATCACCGACGCCCGTCGAGTAGCCCTTTCTTTTCAAGACCTCCTTGAGCGCGTGGTACGTCTCGGCCCCCATTCGCAGGGCCTCGCGGAAAGAGGGAGCGCCAACCGGGGCGATCATGAACTCCTGCAAGTCGACACTGCTGTCGGCGTGAGCTCCACCGTTGAGGACGTTGAAGAAAGGCACGGGCAGGAGGGTGGGCTCCTTCCCGATGAGTTGGCCGAGGTAGCGGTAGAGCGGCATTTTGCTCGACTGCGCCGCCGCGCGCGCAGTCGCGAGAGAGACCCCGAGGATGGCGTTTGCGCCGAGCCTGCTCTTTTCCGGTGTTCCGTCGAGTTCGCAGAGCTTTGCGTCCAACTCTTTCTGGTCGCCGGAGAAACCCGTCAGGGCTTTGGAGATGGCGTCGTTCACGTTGGACACCGCATGCTGCACGCCCTTGCCGCCGAAGCGCGCCTGGTCGCCATCACGGATCTCAAGGGCCTCGCGGGAGCCGGTCGAGGCGCCCGATGGGACGGAGGCTCGGCCGAACGAACCGTCATTGAGTTCAAGGTCCACCTCGATCGTGGGGTTGCCTCTCGAATCGAGGATCTCCCGGGCGTGAATATGGCTGATGGCTCTCATGGCGCCTTCTCCTTGTGTCGTGCAGCGGATTGCCTTCCCGGTTTACAAAATAAATTGTTCATTCAGGATTGCTCCACTTCCAGTTCCTGATCTCGGGCATGTCCTCGCCATTCTTGTCAATGTACTGTCTGTGTTCAATTAACTTGTCCTTGAGCTGCTGCTTCAGGTAGATGCCTTTGGCGCCGATCTGTGGCAGGTGATCGATGGTGTCCATCACGAGGTGGAAGCGATCCAGTTCGTTGAGCACGGTCATGTCGAAGGGCGTGGTGATGGTGCCCTCCTCCTTGTAGCCACGGACATGGATGTTGTCATGGTTGGTGCGACGGTAGGTCAGGCGGTGGATCAGCCACGGGTAGGCATGGAAGGCGAAGATCACGGGCCTGTCCTTCGTGAAGAGGTCGTCGAAATCCATGTCGTTGAGGCCGTGCGGGTGCTCGTCTTTGGGCTGCAACTTCATGAGGTCCACGACATTCACGACGCGGATTTTCAGGTCCGGCAGATGCCTGCGGAGGATGGAGACGGCGGCCAGCGTCTCCAGCGTAGGCACATCGCCGCAGCAGGCCATGACGACATCGGGCGTGAAGCCCTGGTCGTTGCTCGCCCACTGCCAGATGCCGATGCCTTCGGTGCAGTGCTTGACGGCCGCATCCATCGACAACCATTGCGGCGCCTGATACTTGCCGGCGATCACCACGTTGACATAGTGGCGGCTGCGCAGACAGTGGTCCCACACTGACAGCAGACAGTTGGCATCCGGTGGCAGATAGACACGCACCACGGAAGCCTTTTTGTTCACCACATGATCGATGAAACCGGGGTCCTGGTGAGTAAAGCCGTTGTGCATCTGCTGCCAGACATGAGAGGCCAGTAGGTAATTCAGCGAGGCGATTTTGCGTCTCCAGGGCAGTCCGGCCGTGACCTTCAACCATTTCGCGTGCTGATTGAACATGGAATCGATGATGTGGATAAATGCCTCGTAGCAATTGAACAGGCCATGACGTCCCGTGAGCAGATACCCCTCGAGCCAGCCTTCGCATTGATGCTCACTCAGCATCTCCATGACGCGGCCGTCCATGGACAGGAATTCATCGTTATCCTGGATGCGGGCATCCCACTGCCGGTTGGTAACCTCAAAGACGGCATTCAAGCGATTGGAGAGCGTTTCGTCGGGACCGAAGATGCGGAAATTGCGTTGAGCCTGGTTGAGCTTGGCCACATCGCGCAGGAATACGCCGAGTTGGTGTGTGTCGGCCGCCTCTATCGACCCGGGCGATGGCACCCTCACCGCGTACTCCCGGAAATCCGGCATGACCAGATCGCGCAGAAGAATCCCGCCGTTGGCGTGGGGGTTGGCGCCCATGCGGCGTTCGCCCTTGGGGGCGAGTTCGGCCAACTCTGGTTTCAAGCGCCCCTGCTCATCGAAGAGTTCCTCTGGATGGTAGCTCTTGAGCCACTCTTCCAGCAGTTCGAGGTGATTGAGATGCGCTGCATCCACGGCAAGAGGCACCTGGTGCGCGCGGAACGTGCCTTCGATCTGGAGGCCGTCCACCCATTTCGGCCCGGTCCATCCTTTGGGCGATTTGAGCACAATCATCGGCCAGCGTGGACGGGTGGTGCAGCCATTGACGCGAGCCTGTCGCTGGAACCGCTGGATATCCTCCACCACCTGGTTCAGCGTCGCCGCCATGGCTTCGTGCATCAGCATCGGCTCGTCCCCCTCGACGTAATAGGGGGTCCAGCCGTTGCCGCGCAGGAACTGGTCCAGTTCCTCTGGCTCTATGCGTGCGAGGACCGTGGGGTTGGCGATCTTGTAGCCGTTGAGATGCAGGATCGGCAACACGGCGCCGTCGGTGACCGGATCGAGAAACTTGTTCGAGTGCCAGGAGGTGGCAAGCGGGCCTGTCTCAGCCTCGCCGTCACCAATCACGCAGGCCACGATGAGGTCCGGATTGTCGAACACCGCGCCGAAGGAATGGCTGAGGGAATAGCCGAGTTCACCGCCTTCGTGGATCGAACCGGGGCACTCCGGCGAGGCATGGCTGGGGATGCCGCCAGGGAACGAAAACTGGAGGAACAGCTTCTGCAGGCCCGCCTCATCCTGACCAATGTTGGGATAGATCTCACTGTAGGTGCCTTCGAGATAGGTGTTCCCGACGACCGCCGGACCGCCATGCCCCGGGCCGGAGACGTAGATCATGTCCAGGTCGTATTTTTTGATGATCCGGTTCAGGTGCGCGTAGATGAAGTTCTGGCCCGGGGTGGTACCCCAATGGCCCAGGAGCATGTGCTTGACATCGGCAAGCTCCAGCGGCCGCTTCAGCAGAGGATTTCCGCAAAGGTAGATCTGGCCGACTGAAAGATAGTTCGCCGCGCGCCAGTACGCATCAATCTGGTGAAGGAGTTCCGGCGCCAGGGTTTCGGTCTTCATGGTGCAATCCTTTCCATTCATCGTGCAGGGGCCGAGCCTTCTGAATGACTTGGGCGATCGTTCCCGATGTCCCGGTGGGGACCCTGCAGCGTGTACCTTTGACGGCTTTCGGCCCTGCTGGACATGGCTCTGGTCTTTTCAACCCATGCCATTGGACGGATGGTTCCTGAATTGATCTTCTCTGCCTGAGCTGGGTCCGAGCTCATGGCACACCGAGCGTGCGATCATCAGTTCCTCGTCCGTTCGTATGACCCGGACCGCGACATGGCTGGTCGACCCGGAAATCAGGCCCGCATTCGCGAGGTTTCGTTCTTGATCGAGTTCGATTCCAAAACCTTCCAGTCCTTCGCAAATCCGTGCCCGCACTGCGGGCGCATTCTCTCCAATGCCGCCTGCAAACACCAGCGTATCCAGGCCCCCGAGGACAGCCACGAAGGCGCCGAGCCATTTTTTAGCCTGGTAGCAGAACAAAGCTATGGCCTCAGCTGCTCGGACGTCCTGCTTTTCGCGCAGTAGCAAATCACGCATATCTGAACTGGTCTCGGATATGCCCAGCAGTCCGGCATCGTGGTTGACCATTTCGAAAAATTGCTTTGTCGTCATCTGCTCTGTGCGATCCAGGTAGGCTGCGAGGCCTGGGTCCAGATCGCCAGAGCGTGTGCTCATCACCAAGCCTGCCGTCGGCGTGAAGCCCATGCTGGTGTCTATGCTCTGGCCGTCGCGCACGGCGGCCATGCTTGCCCCGTTCCCAAGATGCGCCAGGACCACGGATCCGCGCGTGGCAGCCCGATCACCGAGACGCGCGAGTTCTTCCATCAAATAGGCATAGGACAAGCCATGGAAGCCATAGCGTTGAATACCCTTTGCCTCGTAGCGGCGTGGCAGCGGAAGGAGTTTGGCCACGCGCGGCATCGTGTGGTGGAAGGCCGTGTCAAAGCAAGCCACCTGAGGTAGTTTGGGATAGTGCCGGCGGAATGCCTCGATCAGCTCGAGCTCGCTGGGCAGGTGATCCGGATCAAAGGGGCTGATGCGATGCAGTTCGTCCAGCAATCCCTGGGTGATCAGCTCGGGCTGAGTATGTTGCATGCCGTGGGTTACGCGGTGTCCCACCGCCCGGATGGACTCGAAACCCTCCTGTCCCTCGAGCCAATGGATCAGAAGATCTGGCGCAGAGTGGTTCCCGGGGAGGGGAATGTTCTGCTCCTTCTGATGCTCCCCGGACAGCCCGTGAACGGTAAGATTCGTTCCACTAAGGCCAATGCGGTCGACCTGCCCATGGAATCTGCGCTGCAGGGGGTCACCGGTCTGGTAGAGCACAAACTTGATGCTGGAAGAGCCGGCATTGAGGACCAGAATGAGTGGATCAGCCGGATTCACGGCCTGCACCTCTCCTGTCTGGGGCCAGTGGCATGGCCCGCAGGGCGGTTCGGTTCTGGTGGGTTGGGGGGTTTCATGTCACTCCCTTCGCTTGTCGGCGATTCGGGCTATGGGTCGAGCTGTCATGGCACCGCCTTGGTCCTGGGAGTGAGCAGGCAGTTCGCCCCTTCAGGTCGGAGTGGGCCCACTTCCTGGGCGGGCGTTCCCACCCAGGTCAGCCCAGAATGATCGGTGTCATAGCAAGCGCTCGGTCGTCCCAGTATCCATGGCGGTGATAGTGCGCGTGGAGCCTGCTTTCATAGTCCCTGTTCACCGGCGAGTCCTCCGAATACTCCGGGGCCTGCTGGATGCTCTCACGGGAGATGTTGAAGACAACCTTCGCCCCGCCCCAGCTGATCTGCTCGATCCATTCGGGGGACACCAGGACCTTTTTCCCGGGCCACCAGTTCCGGGTATCGATGACCAGGTAACGGATCGCCCAGGTCTCGTCATCGATGATGAAATCATCCACATGCCCGATCTCCCCATCGGTAGCCTGAATGTGATAGCCGGTCACGGCTTCGGTACTGCGTAAAGTCGGATCCCACGCTTCCGTCGTGCCGGCGCGTCTGAGCCATTGCGTGCGGTCATGCGGGATGACAGGATAGGAGCCCCACAGGTAGGGGCCGTCCCAATAGGTCGGCCACCCGTAATACCCGTAATAGTCATTTTCGAACTGCTTCGAGACGGGCTTGTCGGTGGCCAGGGCTGGGCTCTCCTCAATCTGTTTCCGGGTCAATTCGATGACCAGATGCTGCTCTTCTTGGGAGACATTACCCAGCGCATAAGGGGCGATGAGAACCTGCCTGCCAGTGAGCCAGTTCCCCGTGTCGGCGACCAGATAGCGGATCGTCCAATAGGTGTCATCGAAATAGAATTCCCTGACTTTCCCGATGTCACCATCGAGGCTTTGCAGTTTATAGCCCTTGAGCGTTTTGGCTTTGATGAGCATGATATGCGTCCTTAGGGTTGGTGGTGAATGGGGGTACCGCTGTTCGCTGGACAGGTTCCTCGTGCCACAGACGTGGAAATGGCCTTCGTGCGGAGCCTGTTCAAAATGGGGTTTCGGCTGGTTGAACCTGAATGGCATGGGGTCGGGACTGCATCAACCATGCCGCCCGCCGGAATTCGCGTTCTCGCGCAACGCCTCGGCGACTTCAGGCACGATGGGCAGGCACAGGGGCGACCCCTCTGGACCTCTGGGTCAGGGTCTCCATCAGGGTGTCAAATGGCTTGTTGAATTTTTCGACCCCTTCGTCCTCCAACTGTTGCGTCACCTGGTCGATGTTGATCCCCAGGTCGCCCAAGTGGCCCATCACCCTGGCCGCCTTGGCGACATCCTTGTCGAGGCTGGTGGTCGCCACGCCATGATCGCGGAAGGCCGTGAGGGTATCGACCGGAATCGTGTTCACCGTATCCGGCCCGATGAGCGTCTCGATATACTTGACGTCGCTGTAGAGAGGGTTCTTGGTGCCGGTGCTGGCCCAGAGCAGCCGCTGTACACGAGCGCCGGCCTCCGCGAGTTCCAGGAACCGTTGGCTGCCGAAGAGTTCCTTGAACGCCAGGTAGGCCACCTTCGCGCTGGCGACTGCTACTTGCCCCTGTGCCTCCCGCGCAAGCATGGCCCCACCTGCGCCCTGGGCGAGGATGGGTACAAGCAGTGGGTC
>Ga0302187_10002610_pt1 | contig 14759 bp, 20 predicted proteins | sample II_Bog_E1_3_FD_202120 | JGI IMG/M metagenome (GOLD analysis project Ga0302187, IMG submission 202120) | Peat permafrost microbial communities from Stordalen Mire near Abisko, Sweden - II_Bog_E1_3 | ecosystem: Environmental > Terrestrial > Soil > Wetlands > Peat | place: Sweden: Abisko...
TGCCTGGCCGCGGCTCGTCGAGCAGACCGTCGATGCCGTTGTCCAGAAAGCGCCGCCTCCACTTCCCGGCCGTGTGCGGGGTCGTAGACAGTTGCTTGGCGATGGCGGTGTTGCTGAGTCCGTCGGCAGCCAACAACACAATCCGCGATCGCATGGCAAGGGCTTGCGCGGTGGTCTGCCGCCGGCTCCACGACAGCAACTGCTTGCGGTCCGCCTCAGTCAGCGATAGCGGCAATAATGGACGACCCTTCGGCATCGGAGTTCTCCCACTCTATCCGATGACCGAAAGGAAATTATTTATGCTAATTATTTCAGAGACAGTACACTAGTTTGAATCCTGCAGTGGTAGTGGAAGTCATGTTCATATCCTTTATGGCGCCGAATGGCGTATTTGGTTCTGTGAATCGAGTGCTTGGCTCAGATTCAAAGTGTTAAGGAGCTTCCTGTCACCAGCACACCGGTCCGGCTTACTGACAGCCGCGTTGAAGACGGTCAGAGCCCGGTCTTGATGATTTCAGCCATTCACTTCCAGTAGAAGGCGCCTGCCGCGCCGGCAGCAGTTACCAAACCGATGGTCCGCATAGTGGCACTAGTATAGTCACCAACATAGCCTACCGGTTGTGAACGCGGTCACAGATGTGCAATCTCTGCCGGTGTCACGGGGTCATTGGAGGGTTGCGGAGTTTCAGACCAAAGCAACACCTGGGCAACGGATCTCTGCTCAAACGTGAGATCGGCGACTTTGCGACGCCAACTCAAGACGCCCCGTTCAGCGCTCTTAAGCTTCTTCTCAGCATCCTGCAACTTCCGCTTTGCTCGGGCGAGCTTACGGGATTGAACTGACATCTCATGCCTCCTCGCGCCGGGCGCACTCCACCATCTCTCTCTTTTTAAAACCGCGCCCGTTATCTCTCTTTCCTTTACACCAGGGTGCGCGTCAGGCAGGACGACAAAGGCTCCATGTCCTGCATGGTCTTTGACTCGTCGACACGGGCAGCAGATTACTATTTACTAAAGTCGGCTGATGATGGGATCTGGGCTGCCGTCCCACATAAACTGGTATCTCGGTCCTTTTCGGACATTGGACACCTGGACAGGCCTGAAGCAGCAGATGCACGTCCCTCCTGCGCGCCGGACGCTGGGATAGACAATTCCCTGAGAACCGGCATTCAGTAGTTCATCGGCAAGGGTCTGGGATGCAATGTAGCTGGTGGGATTAAGACAGTCGATAGCCACCGGCACATTTCTGAGATCGTGGAATTCACAGTTGAAATCGGCCTGGTAGTCGTCGTACGTCACCTTGTCAACGAACCTGTCGATCTCAGCCAACTCCAGCGATTTATGAAATGCTACCTCGGTTTGCGAAGTTCTCAGCTCATAGCCTGCGTACCACGCTCCACGGTCCGGCCCATTGAAGCGTCCCCCAAGAGGATGGGCGTGGGTAAACGAGGCGTTAACAATCGTTGCGAGCGGGAAGCCAAAAACCAGTTCCTGCACCCCGATTCCGGGAAGCAACTGATTCTCCGCGAGGAGTCGATCATTGGTGGCGCTGTCTAGTTCGAAGATGTCCGAAAGGTGTGCGTCATTGTTCGATATCCCCGTCAACACGCTTTCATTGCCTTTGCTATATTTCGAGAGAATCAATCGGTGCGTGTCACGGCGCCGGACGTGCGAGATCTGGATTTGCATAGAGGCCTATCTTTATGAGGAGGGTTGAGATGGGCCAATCGGGCAGTCAGGAGCCACCGCGGCGGGCATCCAACAATCGCCTCACCGTTTGCATGGCGGGAACGCCTCCTTGAATCATGTAGTCCAAAGGAGTCCTGCCTCCAAAGATTCGATTCGTGTTTGGAAGTTGGATCCATTGATCCGCAAGTTCCTGGCTATGAAGGATATTCAATGCCTTATAGATCCCAATCAAGTACGAGATTCGATACATTTTGTCCGTATCGAGAACTTTGCTTTTCGGATCTTTCTTCATCTCGAAGTAAGAACCGTTGGCAATCCCGCCCATAAGCTCACGCACGTCGTCGCCTCGAAGTTTCCAGCGTGTGGCAATATTGAACAGGGCCATGAGACCGGACGCGCTCAAACGTTCTCGTTCAGCCTTCGATGCAAGGTTGAGCACTGGCGGTGGTTCATATCGGGTGATCGGATAGGTAAGAGTTGCCATATATATCTCCACTTATGGATATTATATACTCCATTTACGGAGAGTCAAACACAACGCCGTTAGATGCTCCCTATGGCCCACGTGCCGAAGCCGGCTGCGGTAAAGGAACTCAGGTTCAGGGGAAGCTCCCTGAATGACCTCCTCGACTTTCCAAAGGAAGCGCGGGGAGATGCCGGGTACCGGCTTGATCGCGTGCAGAATGGGCTGGAGCCGGACGATTTCAAGCCGATGTTGTCGGATCCGGAGTGCAGGAGAATCGGATCAAGGATGAAACGGGTATCTTCCGCGTGATGTATGTTGCGAAGTTTGAAGATGCAGTCTATGTACTGCACTGTTTTCAGAAGAAGACGCAGAGGACCGCGAAGAGCAACCTCGATCTTGCCAGTAAGCGGTATGCGGAACTTGTAAAAGAGCAAAAGCGATGAGCGATAAGGCATTCAAGAGCGTGTGGGATGCGATCGAAGACGATCCCGCCCAGGCTGCGAACATGAAGCATCGGTCCGCGCTGATGATAGCGATCAGTGAGCACGTCAAGGCCAAGTGCCTCAACCAGACCGAAGCGGCGAAGCTCTTTGCCGTCTCGCAGCCACGCATCTCCGACCTAATGCGGGGCAAGATTGGGATGTTCTCGATTGATACTTTGGTTGCGATGCTGGCGGCGGCTGGGATCGGGGTTGATATAAGGGTGCGGCCGACGCGGGTGCGAACCTTAAATCTCCCTGCGCGTCGGGCCGCTCCAAAGGGCTCGCGTCGACGGATTGCGGCTTAGAGGTTGCATCTTTTGGAAGTCGATGTAACGGGAACGTGGCGCAAAAGCCAACTCTCTCACCTCCTCCGCTGGGGTAGGGATGATGAAGAGGCGGCTCGGCGCCACGTATTCAGCTGCCCATCAACTTCCCCGCGTTATGGATCGGTCTTGTGAAGCAAAAAGGGCATAGTGCGCCTCGGCGGCAACACTATGCCCAACTTGCTACGGCAGCCAAAGATCGCTTTACGAGAAGCGCATCGGCATCAGTACCAGCTTGAATCGGATATCCCGATTGGCAGCTTCCGGTTCCAGCAGCGCAGCACTCCGGCCGTCCTTGAAGCTGAGTTTGATCTCCCCCAGGCTTCCGACCACCTTGCAGAAGTCGAGGATAAAGTCGGAGTTCAGCTTGATTAGGATTTGCTCGGAAGCGTACGGCGCGTCGATCGTATCTTCTGACTCTCCGGATTCTGTCGTAGATGCGCTGATCTTCAGAGCATTGGCTCCAAGGGCGAGTTTCACACCGCTGGACTTCTGATCCGTAAACTGCGCAACCCTGCGAACCGACCGTTCGACATCCACGGCACGCAAGATAACTTTGTTGGTGTTGCTCTGAGGCATGACCGCAGCGTAGTTGGGAAACGACCCCGACTTCTTCCTCGACGTGTATTCCCGGTCCCCGATCACCATGTACAGCGTGGTGTCGCTCTCCGCGATCTCGACCGTCTCGCTCTTGGTGGATGCGAGCAGGGAAGCGAGGTCGTGAAGCGCCTGGTACGGAATGAGAAGCTTGCGAGCAGCGCTGACGCCGACCAGTGTCTCGTCCTTTTCGGCCAACGCGAGACGGGTGCCGTCCGTGCTGACCATGGAAACCTTGGTCGGTTCCAAAAGAAGCAGGGCAGCGGTAAGCGTGTAGCGCGACTCCTCCGTCGACACCGCACTGATCGTATGCGCGATCAAGGCGCGGAGCACAGTGACGGGCAACGTCACCTTGGGCAAGCTGCCAATGGTTGGGATCGCGGGATAGTTGTCGCGCGCCATGCCGACCATCTTCGTGTTGGAGCGGCCGGCCTGAATGCGGACCCAATCGTTCTCCAGCAGTTTGATGCTGATGTCACCGGGAGGAAGAAGCTTGATGTAGTCGTACAGCTTCCGCGCTGGTACGGTTGCGACACCCGGCTTTTTGACCGTGGCCGTAGCCTTGGTGCTCAGCGTCTGCTCGATGTTTGAGGCTGCAATCTTGAGGAAGCCGTCGTGGGCTTCGATCAGAAGATTGGAGAGAATCGGGATCGTCGTCTTCGAGGATGTGATGCTCTGGGCGGCGGCCACCTCGGCCAGGAGAGCATCGCGGTTCACTACGACCTCCATGAGGACGGTTGGCGACTTCGCCTTTGTGGCCGGGGCCGCGGGGACAAGGGTGGGACCTGTCGGCGGGGCCTGTGTGGGTTGGGGGGTTACAGCAGCAGTGGACATGAGGGCCTTTCAGGTGGGTGATTCTGGTGCGGGTGTTGTTGCAGTGTGGACGTCTTAGAGACCTTGGGACATAGTCTTGAGGGCTTCGATATCCGCTGCTGCCACAACGATAAGATCGGGCGAGCATCCGGTGTTGTCGGCGGAGGCAATCAGTTTCCCGATAATCTCCTTAAGGCCTGGGCTCGCATACGCGGCTGGCGACCAGCTCGGGCCGGGATTCTCGATGCGGTCGTCGACCACTTCGACCTGTTGGCCCTGTGCGTAGATACAACCACGATCTTCGGCTTCGTCGCCGTTCCACGTGATCTCCCCCTCGACCGAATAGCCCTTGGGGACAAGGAAGTGCTCAACCACGAGTTGCAGCCACGTCCCGGCGCCGGCTCGACTTTCGTCGGTCTCGGGAAGAATCTGCGACGCATCTTCACTCAGTTCCAGGAGTCCAACGCTGTACGGAATCTGCGCCTCCGGACTGGCAGCGATCCGGTCGAAAAAGTCCTTCGTTCGGTCGGTGCGTTTGTCGTTCACGATTTCAAGGAAGGTGGCGGCATCCTCCTCAGTGAGAGAAGGTTCTACGTTAATGTCGCCACAGTAACTCACGCTGTATCCCATGTTTTCCTTTCGACTTGCTCACCCAAAGAGGGAGAATTGGACGTCCTGGCCTGTATAGAGCGCCGCCAGAGGCGGCAGGGGAGGCGCGACGACGACGGGTTCGGTGTCCGGGGCTTCCAAACTGGCTGTAGGTGGCACTTCCGGACCGCCCTGATACTTTGCCTGCAACGCGGCAAGCATTTGCCGCTCCCGAGTCTCGATCTCCCGCGCCAGCTTCCGCTCATAGGCTTCCACGTAGCTCATCGACCGAATCTCAGCGGAGATTGCATGTTCCACATCAGAGAAAGTGAACTCTGGACTCCCGTAGCAGGGCGACTGGGTAAGACAGCGCACAAACCGTAGCTTGTCGTCCGTACAGGTGAAGAATTCAGCGAGGAATCCGTCGCGATCGTAGTGGGCAATGAATCCGAAGCACTGGCTCAACCTGTTGTAGAAAGCCTTCGTGAATTTGCTCTCCGGACAATCGGCTGCGATGAATGCCAGAAGGCGATTGGCAAATGTGGCCTTTTCTTCAGCGGTGCTCCACTTCGTAGGAGTGAAGGATTCTGCCCGAAACCGTTTGTTGGACATAATGGTTCTCCAAAGAGTCGCGGCACTTCTGTTTGCACCGAGTGTGCCGCTCATGCTTCGTTGCTGGGGGTGTGAGGACTCCGATGGACTCCTCATTTGCCGACGCAGACCTCGTGCGACTCCACGTGGTTGTTGCGCACTTCTCACCTTCGCTTTCCCCATCGCCTGAAGGCTGGTGGGGTGCAATCCAGCTAGGCGAGGATCTTGCTATTGAGGACGCCGGGCTTCGTCGCTTCTGTTGCGAGCACACCGAAGGAGCAGAAGTCGGCGCGAAAGTCCAACTCACGCGCTACAGTCCGGGTGCGATCGACGTGAGGCGTCGCTTCGTCGAGTGTTGTGAAGGGGCCGACGAGCCGGTAGTGGACCCCGTCGCCCGGAATATTCGACCGCGGGTCAAACATGCTGACGTAGTGGTTTTTCTGCATTTGGCTCCTAAGAGTCGCCATCTTCGAATTCTGTGGAATGCCACTGGCCGGCCTGAGATAGACGAACGGGCTGGACGCCGTACACCTGTTCGAGTGAGATACAGAGTGGACTGGGATCAGAGCCGTCAGTAGGGACGGTGTGTTCCAGCAGCTGAACGATCACAATCGGGTTATTGTTCATGGCTCTCCCGCCACTTAGCAGCTATTGAAGGGTGGTTGTAGCCGTGACCCTGCCTCTCCTTCGAGTCGGCAGACGCTGATCACCACTGAGGTCCACCTTCCAATATCCGACTGATCGCCTCTTGGCATCGCACAGGGGGCCGCTGTCGCCATACTCCGGCTTGGCAATCTGAAGGTGGGACGCCGAGCCTACGCGCCCCACCTGGGTACGAATGATTTTTATTGCATCCCCATAAGTCTTTACCGCGGTCGGCCCCACCTCAAGTTCAATGACGAGCTTCATCTCAACACACTCACGTTTCTTACCTACGCCGCCTTCGCGAGTTCGCGGCGACGGCGTGCCTGCTTCATAAGTAGCCCCGGGTCAATCGAAATCGGCACGGATCGGCCAGTCTGCGCGTTGTAGAAAGCGCCCTGGTGGTCAAGGTTGCCGTACCGCACGAGGCGGGTCATCATCGACAGTGCGCTCGTGGCGAGCACATTGTTGACGAACGGTTCCTGACGCTCCAAAGCCTCCGCAGCAGAGCAACTCGGCAGCGAGCCTTCGCCCAGCGACGTATCCATAATCGAGGGAAACAACTCGGTGACGGTACGCAGCCGTGTCTTGGACCGGCGATTGACGCAGTTGAGGGGCTGGCCGAGAACGAATTGACCATTGCTGGCGTTGTTCCCGATGTCCAGCCAGTAGCGAACGTTGCGCCACGGACCTGTTGTGGTGTTGAAGGCCTCGTGCATTTCGCGCCGGGCGGCGCGCGTGTCTACGCAACTGATCACGAAGTCAATCGTGTTGTCGTAGCTGCTCCCGGTGCTGTTCGAAACACCCTTGCCAAAGAATGTCTCCTCTGATCGCCAGGACAACTGGTGGAAGAGGTTGATTCGGTTGATAAGGATGGTGGCCTTGTTCTGCCCAATGTCGGCAGCGCCAAAGGGCTGACGGACGCAGTTGGTGGGCGAGACGGTGTCGGCGTCCATCACGGTGACGTGGAGGCCATCCGCAAATCCCCAGGCGGTGAGAGCGTGGTGCAAGTAGGGCAAACCGAAGAGAACAGCGCTTCCGTTGCCCCCTGCGCCGATCACGAGGACACGAAAACCGCGACGATGGGACGCGCCGGCGTCCGGCATCTGATGAGTGATTTTCATGGTGGCTACTCCTTTGCAGGTTGCGGCTCTGGTGACCCTATGCCGCGATGGGCAGGGGCGCGGCGGGCTCTTGCAACCCCGCATGGTTGATTTCCGGCTCGGTTGGATCGGCTATCGCGACAAGGATCTCGGTAGCTGTCTTCTGAATGAGGCTGAGACTGGCAATCAAGAGGTCGGCATCTCCCTCGTAGAGCGCGATGTACGTCTCGGACGAACCGTTGGTGGCAAAGCCAAGGGAAGAGCACACAACGTGAGCCACGGCCTCAGCCTCAGTCTCCCGAACGGTCTTGGTGGTGTCCTTGCGGCGGTCGCCCTTGTGAAGGAGTTCATGCGCCAGCTCATGGACAAGTACGGAGAAGGTTTCCGCACCTGTCATACCCTCTTTGAGCATGATTTTGCCACCGTACGACAGGCCATCGGCTCCGCTTGCGGGAGTACCGAACTCGAGCGTAATGCCGGAATCGGTGACGTGCTTCTTCAGCCGCTCAAGGTAGGCGGTCGCGTTACCCTCCACCCGTGTGGAGTGAAGGTCTGGGAGCGGGTCGCCTTCGGTTTGATCCTGATCGAAAACATAGACTGGCCGAAACGTGATGTATGTTTCGGGGTCGGCGTCGATGCTGACGACCTTACCCTCAGACTTGGCCCTCTTCGTGCGGATCATCGGAGCCATGATCATGACCCCCTTCTCGCCTTTTTTGACATACCGGCCCAAAGACTTCCAGGTGTGGAATCCGGCCACGCGCGTAGCGTCCGGCTTCTGACAGAAAATGAGCATGCAGTTCGTAAAGCTGTATTTCCGGAACCGTCCCATCGCTTCGAGGTAGCGTTTCAGAACCTCGGTGTGCCCCTCTCTGAGCGCGGCTATGAGTTGCTGGGAAGCGGCGGCGACGGCCTCGGCGATTGTGGACTTCGTTTTGTCGGTGCTCACTATTTGGCCCTCGGAAGAATCATTTGGACACAACCGCGCACCGCCTCCGTTAGAGAGGGCACGCGGCCGTTCGATGGTGCTTGCTACTTGATGAATTGCCCCAGCGTCTGCTTGGCGTCGCAAAGATACTCGACAGGAAACGTCTTCTTGCCGATGAGCGATTTCCAGAGGCCAATGAAGCCGCCCGGGTGGGTAGTGAGGCTTGTCGATGCATTTGCGTGGGTGAATTCGCTCTCGAAGAACGCTTCCTCCCACCGTGACAGGGATTTGACGGAGACGTCGCGGGGCACCTTGGTGCTTCCCAAACAGACCGTTCCGTTGTTGCTCACATTCCAGTAGGGTGCCAGGTACATCGGTGTTTCCGGTGATGGCCGCTTACTGCTGGCGAGCGCGCGGATATCCAACGAGCCAGGGCGAGCGCGGAAAACGAGCGCAGGCTGAGAAAACTTCTTTCCCGAAAGCTGGGTGAGTTCCTGTCCCTTATCTGCCACGTAGTACATGGGGCGCGTGGTGGCCGGGGTCCACCACATAATTGTTTCCTGAGTTCGCATCAGGACGTTTTCGGGCAGAAATTCGCTCGGCACCGCTCCGCGCAACTGCTCAATGAGAGCAAAGATGTCCGACTCCCCAATTGGGGAACCGGGCAAGAGCGACGGAACGCCTTTCGCGTCGATCTTTACGGGGTGTTTGGTCACGAATGAAAAGCCATCCGTGCGCCCCGTGACGCGGTCGCTGCTGTAGACGAGAAGAGCCTCACGCAGCTCGAAGCTGGCGGTGGAGCTGAGATTTACGTGGGTTTCCAACGGGTTCCCTCCGTGCTTCGAACATTTTTCTGAGTTTGACAATTTGGCGATTGACTTGAACGAACCCCTCGACACGATCGAGAATCCTTTTAACGTCTTGCTTGTCGGCCGGGTTGAACGTGGCAATCCAGGTGGGAGCGTGCGAGCACTCATTCATGCCCGCAGCCTCTTCATCGAAGGCTTGCGTTATGGGGTCGTGGAGCCTAAACGCGAGCACCCAAGTCGGCAGCGGACCATCGTCCCAGTTACCCTCAAAGTCCCGCGGGTCCTGGCTCGACTTCGGCTGTTTTACCGCGTCCATCGTGAGCAAAAGCTCGATCCACTCCGCATAACGGCCGCTCCGGTGCTTTCGAAGGAGCGCACGGGAGGAGCGATACTCTTTGCGCATGAGGTTCTTGGCGCACTCTGGGATTGCGCTGTCGAGATCGGGAAAGTCGATGTCGCGCTCTTTGAGATATTGCTGGAATGCTTCTTCGGTGATCTCGCCCGACATGTCGATATCCTGCTCGATCGACTCTTTCCAGTTGTCCAGATAGTAGCGGGTGCGCTCTGCATCATAGACGTCCATCCACTGATTCATGGTGCCGAGGAGAACGAGGTAGAACGCTCGGCCTAAGCCGACATGTTCCTTTTCCAACAGATCCAGCTCGTCACCAACAGAGATAAAGCCACATCCGTCCGGTGTATCCAGCAGGGCGTACAGGCTACCTTCTGGCGCGTTGCTGTCGCAGTACCCTTCCAGTTGATCGAACACAGCGAGGTCGACGTCAACCTCGTTATTCATTTCATCGGCGCCAATATCTGACAGCCATGCGCTGATCGAGTCCTGGATGAAGCGGGAGATATTCCCGTTGAAGCGCTTCCAGAGTTCGGGGGAGCCGAGGCCCAAATCGACGAGTGTACGGGCCAAGGTAAGCGTCTTGTCCTCCCCCTTTGTGTAGGTGAAGGACGTCGGGACGGTATTGACGAATGGGAGAACGAGGCCCGGCGTTTGCCGGGTCATCGTCATTGCAGCCAGGGAAGCAAGGCGCTCGGCGTTGGGATCGGCCGTTCGTTGTATCTGTGTCGGCCCAACACGGCGGCGACGACTTTTGACGCTTTCTGTGCCTTTTCGCATTGGACAAAACTCGCAATCATTTGTTCGTTGGGCGTGCGTTCCTGCCGGCCGATGCGTTGCAGCTCGGCCAGCAGGAACTTGCGCGATTGGGGATCAGTCTTTCGGATTGGGGCCGCCATCGGGGTCAGCCCTTGTGTCCAACAGACGTGCTGAAGGTGATCTTGTGCTCGGCCCCGGTGATCTCCTCCTCAAATGAGGAGTTGTTGAGTTCCGGGTAGATGCCCGCATAGTGCGCGCGGACCTCTTCGATCGAGAGCGCCGGATTCGGGTCGGCAAGCTTTCGGCCCGAACTGTAGAACGTTCTCGGGAGTGCGACTGTCTTCAATGCCATAGAAGCTCCTTCGGTGGACAGCAATGTCGCCAATGTTGATGGACGGCGCTACTCAAACTGAGCGGCGCCGTCCAGGGGTGTTTCGTGATCGAGAGAGGTTGGACTCAGGCTGCGATGAGCTGGCCGCCCATTTCAGGGAACGCCTCACGCATGATCTCGGCCTCTTCCTCGGCCTGCTGATCGAACATCGACGGCGCCGAATCGGACGAGCACGCGGCTGCTGCGATTTCGGTCACCGCAGCCTCCGGAGTTTCCTCGTCCTGATCCTCTTCCTCCTCCGCATCGTCCGACTCAGCCGCGGCGGTGGTCGACGCCAGCACTGGCGCAGGGGTTGTCTCCGCAGCCGGGGCGGCCACATCGAACAGACTCGGAGGCTCCGGGGCCTTCACCTCCGCTGCCTTTGCGGGCCCAGCAGGCATCTTCGCGCCGACCTTGGCGGTTTTCTTGGCGTCGGCAACCTTCTTGGCTGCCTCGTCCTTCACCTCTTTGAGCGTGGCTTCCATGCTGGACTTGACCTGCGCGAGCGAGTTCTCCAGCGTCATGTGATGCGCGGTGTAGCCGACGATCGCGTTGGGCAGTTCGGTGTCCAACTCCTCGGCGCTCCCTTCGACGGCGAACGGCTGCGAGAGTTCCTTGACGTCGTCCTTGCCGGTGGGACGCGGGGTGATGGTTACTCGGATGCGCTCGTCTCCAACCGAAGAAACGGTGAGGATCAAGCTGCGTTTTGCCAGAAGCGGTGCCAGTTCTTTGAACATGATGGGGTCCTTGTTTTTCGGGATGAAATACAAAAGGAGTGGCCGGAAATAGGCCACCCCTCGGTTTGCTCAACGGGTAAGTTCTAGATAAAACTCTGTGCTTCTTCGGTGGTAAACGCTGCGCCAGCGGCCTCGGCCATCTCACAAATTGTGCCAAGACTGACGTTGTGATGGATACAGCGATATGCCGCCACCCAGTGCAACGCTTATCCTGCCACCCGCTACACTCCCATCTCGCTACGCCGATCGGCGCGATGTGGACTGCCAATCCAGATCAAGTCCCTCGAAATTCAGGCTCTTTCACTGGGTTCTTGCGACCTTGCAGAAAACCCGACATTGCGAGCGATTCGATTTCGAATAGCAGACGTGCGTCTGCCGCACAGTTCATGCGATGACGATTTACACGAGAAGATGGCTGAACTTTCGGCTGTCAGTAAGGTCACGGATGGTTTCCTGGGGCTGTTCCACAAGGATACTCAACACGACGACCCCGATTGGCCCTTTTGAAACACAATAACTGCTCTAAAAACCGCATTCTCTGTCTCAGAAGGCTTGCGACTGCGCGGGTTGCATCCCAATGAAAACAATGCAACGAAATCCTCCAGAAACGCTGTTCCACAACGTGTGGGTTGTGAAACACGTCGAGACTGGTTCCACGTAGCCCGCCGGAACCTGAGAACCCAAGTTGCAGAAACCGCCGTCATCAGGCGGGGCGGGATGCCTATGCCACTCTGCTGCATTCCTTAGCGCAGGCGGCACATGCGTCGCCACAACTCACGCACGGCGGATGCTGGGGATGCTTCCGACACTCAGCTTCGCAAGTAGCACAAAACTCGGCTGCGAGTTTAGCGTATTTCGACAAATTGGGAGCATCCTGAGAGGCCAGGGAAAACAGGCCGTTGCATACGACTGCCAGTTCTCTCGACGAGTTTGCACAGGCCAGCAGGGACTTGTCTCCAGCGGCGAGCATTTGCACGCAGTGAGTGGTGCAGGCTTCAGCACTGCTGGAACACTTGCTGGCAGCATCGATCAGCGCCTGGTGCTTTGGTGAGGCCGAATGGCTCATCCCAGGCATATCCGCCATACCTTGGCTCACTCCCCGCTCTGCACTCGCGGCGAGTGCTACTGCCCCCATGGAAAACAACAATTGACGACGTTCCATTGTTCATCTCCTTTGGCGAAGCAGAATCAGGTCTAGTCGTGATTCTCTTTGTGCCCGCAGGATAACAGCTAATTCGTGGGCTAGGCATGATGAATCCCCAAAATGACCTGCGGGGTTGCTCTTGCGCTTTGAATAAGTAACATAAACAGGACTATTTACAGCCAAGACCAACGCCCAAAGATTGGGCAGCTCCCGCCGCTAAGCTTGCAGCGGCGCATTTGGTTGCTGGACGCTGGAACGCGGATGTGTTACTGTTTGCCCACCCCCTTCCGTGCGACGGCCTATGTCCATCACGCTCCTGCTGCTGTTCTGCCTTCCGCAGATCGTGCCGCTGTTTGCGCTTGGAAGCACTCCCGAGTCACGGCTTCCTGCTTGCTGCCGTATGCATGGCAAACACCATTGCATGATGTCCATGGAAGAGATGCAGGCGCTCCTAAGCGGAAACCATTTCACTCCCGTTCCCTCAAAGTGCCCTCTCTTTCCAAAGGCAGTCAGTCCGGTTCCTAATCAGGTCCTTTACTTTGATCAGGCAGCGGTCCTGTCCGACGAGTTTCTATCGCTTCCGACGCAGTCGCGGCAGCCTGAAGCATCGGCCCGTGTTGCACTGGAAGGCGCAAGGCATAAGCGCGGGCCTCCAGTAGCTCTTCTCTAACAGCAAATGTCAATTTCTCAAGGATCTGGCTGCGAGCGATTCCTCACGTTCGCCGACTAGCCGTTCCTGGTCGCGGGCCAGCAGCAACGACCCATGCCAGCTCTACGCAGAAGCCCGTTAACGCTTCGAATTCTGAAGACAGTCAATTGCAAATTCAGACTGGAATCGTCCAATTTCTCTGATGCGACGCTTGGTATCCATCACGCTGCTGCTCTTGCTCAGCCTCCCGCTGATCTCGCCGCTGTTTGCGCTTGGCAGCACTGCGGAGTCGCGTCTTCCAGCTTGTTGCCGGATGCATGGGAAACACCACTGCATGATGACTGTCGAAGAGATGGAGGCACTCCTCAATGGAGTGCACTTCACTCCAGTGCCGATGAAATGCCCTCTCTTTCCGAAGGCGCTAAGTCCGGTTCCCCATCAGACACTCGCCATCGATCAGCCGGCGTTGCTGTTTGCCGAATTACTGTCGCATCCTGCCTCGCCTCGGCAGGCGGAAGTGTGGGCCCGTGTTGCACTGGAAGGCGCGCGGCATAAGCGCGGGCCTCCGTCCGTTCCTCTCTCCTAACTCCTTCTTCGCATTTCCAACGAAGGTCTCAACGAGCCACACGATGGTCGTGTGCCTTGGTGTCTCCAGGAGAACGAACATGAATCGATTTCTAGTTGTTCTGACGCTTCTTTGCAATATTGCGATCCCTGCTGCCCGGTCGCAATCCACACCGAAAGCCGCGCTGCACGGCACTGTAACGGATGCGTCGGGCGCCCGCATTTCCGACGCGACCGTCAGCCTCAAGCCTGCCGGCAACGAGGCCATCTTCACTGCTTCCACCAGTCACGATGGCCAGTTCACACTTCCGAACCTGGCTCCCGGAGCATACATCCTGACTGCCGAACAACTCGGCTTCAACAAGGTCTACCAGAACGTCAAGCTCACTGCGGGCCAGACCACTGAGGTCACCGTTGAGCTCTCTGTCAACGTCGTTTCACAGAGCGTCACAGTGACTGCGCAAACTGCCGCGGTCACCGAATCGCCTACTGCGCAGACGATAACCTCTGTCGATCGACAGGACACGAAGGATGCCGCCGACTTCACCATTCAGGAAAGTCTTACGATGGTTCCGGGTATCACTACCATCACCGGGAACGGGCCACGTGACATTTCCATCTCACTGCGCGGCTCGAACGACCGCCAGACCTATGGAATCCGCAACGCGCTGCTGTTCGAAGATGGATTTCAGGTAACGCAGCCGGACGGTCTGGGCCGCGCCGACCTGACCGATCCACACGCATACGACTCTATCGATGCGGTCCAGGGGCCATCGTCGTCGATGTATGGGAACAACGCGAATGACGGAGCGATCTTTTTCCACACCCGTCCGGGCGCCAGCGTTGGCGGCATCGACTTCGGCACCGATGTGGGCACGTATGACTTCCTTAACAACTACGCCACCATCGGCAACGCAGGCGATACCTACGACTACTCCATCTTTCTGAGCAATACCCGCGGCAAGCAGAGCTATATTCCCAACTTCGAGTTCAACTCCGCGACGGCCAATATTCTCGCCACCTTCAATCTGACCAGGAAGGACCGCTTGACCTTCAAGTTCATTAACAACGATACCGATACTGCGCTTCCAGTTCGGCTGTCACTGGTCCAGTTCTGGGCAAACCCGTTTCAACAAGGCTGTGTCGGTTTGAC
>Ga0302187_10002615_pt1 | contig 14737 bp, 9 predicted proteins | sample II_Bog_E1_3_FD_202120 | JGI IMG/M metagenome (GOLD analysis project Ga0302187, IMG submission 202120) | Peat permafrost microbial communities from Stordalen Mire near Abisko, Sweden - II_Bog_E1_3 | ecosystem: Environmental > Terrestrial > Soil > Wetlands > Peat | place: Sweden: Abisko, Stordalen...
ACCAGCAAGAGCACATAGCGGATCGGCCGAGTGGTTGAGGCATAGGACAGACCCTGGCGCATCTGAGCCAGCAGGCTGTCCTTTTGCGACGGAGTGACGAAAGTCGGACGGTGCATGGCCAGCAGACAGCCGATCACCATCAGGAAACTGATGCCATTGATCAGAAAGCACCAGCCTTCCCCCACCGCAGCGACGATGACGCCCGCCAGGGCCGGGCCGATCAGCCGGGCCATGTTGAACATGGAAGAATTGAGGGCGATGGCGTTCTGCAGATCGGCCCGCCCCACCATATCGACGACAAAAGACTGACGGGTCGGAATATCGAAGGCGTTTGTCAGCCCCGTCAGGGTTGCCAGCAAGAACACATGCCAAAGCTGGACCTGTCCGCTCATGGTCAGCCAAGCCAAGATCAGCGCCAGGATCATCGAGACGACCTGGGTGGTCACCAGAATGCGGCGACGGTCATAGCGGTCAGCGACAGCTCCGCCAAGCTGGGCGATCAGGAAGACCGGACCTTGCGAGGCGAAGCTGGCCAACCCCAGATAGAGGGCCGAACCGCTCAGGCGATAGACCAGCCAGGCCTGAGCGGTCATTTGGACCCAGGTGCCGATCAACGACACCAATTGACCGGAGAAAAACAGCCGGTAATCGCGGTGTTTGAAAGCCCGCCCAAGGTCTGCCACGAAACCTGAAGCGGTCATTTCCGGCAGGCGGCCATCAAAGCGGCGCCTTGATCACGGTCAGCGACAGGACGGGCGGCTTGGCCAGGGTCTGGAAGACCACGCAATAACGCTCGGTCAGTTTGACCAGCTGATCGATGCGCTCTTGCGGCTCGTCGGTTTCCAGGGCGAAAGTCAGGCGGATGTCGCGAAAGCCGACCGGGGCATCCTTGGAAACGCCCAGAGTACCGCGGAAATCCAGATCGCCTTCGACCGACACCGAGCCACCCTTCAATGAAAAGCCGATGGCGGTGGAAACTGCCTTCAAGGTCACGCCGGCACAAGCCGCCAGGGCTTCCAGCAACATGTTTCCGGAACAGGCGAAAGCGCCGGAACCGCCGGTGGCCGGATGCAGACCGGCTTCCACCAGTTGGCGGCCAGTCTCGACGCGACAGACCAGATCGTCACGATCCAACTCGCCCTTGGCGGTCAAGGTGATCAAGGCAGCCTCGGGGGCGGTCTTATACTGGTCCTTCAGGGGCGCTTGCAACGAGCGCAGGTCGTCGGCGTTCATGTCGTCTCCTTGGTTTAGAGCGCGATGCGCAAATGTGCATCACGCTGGCGAGCATTGAGCGAGCGGCCAAGAGGCGGAGGCCGCGCCCGGTGAGGGGGGACTTACGTGATGCAGATTTTCTGCATCACGGTTTTAAGACTCTTGAGCGAGGTTATCTTGGCGTCTACGGACAATGTCGTCCACCACGCCGGGATCGGCAAGGGTCGAGGTGTCGCCGAAGTTCTGGAAATCATTGGCCGCCACCTTGGTCAGGATGCGCCGCAGGATTTTACCGGCGCGATTCTTCGGCAGGGCCGGAGCCCATTGGATGACGTCCGGGCTGGCGATGGGGCCGATGCGGGCGCGCACCCAATTTATGATTTCGTGGCGCAGCTCTTCGGTTTCATGATGGCCGTCCTTCAAGGTGACATAGGCAAAGACGCCTTGGCCCTTGATCTCGTGGGGATAGCCGACCACCGCCGATTCCGCCACCGCCGGATGGGAGGAAATGGCGCTTTCCAGCTCGACGGTGCCCAACCGATGGCCCGAGACATTGATAACGTCATCCACCCGTCCGCTGATGCGGTAATAGCCGTCCTCGTCGCGGATAACCCCGTCGCCTGTGAAGAACCGGCCCGGATAGGGCGCGAAGTAGGTGCGGATGAAGCGGTCGTGATCGTGCAGGATGGTGCGGGCCTGGGCAGGCCAGGAACCCCTGAAGCACATATTGCCCGAGGCTGCGCCCTCCAGGGCATTGCCCTCGGCGTCCACCACTTCGGGACGGATGCCGAAGTAAGGTTTGGCGGCCATGCCGGGCTTATTGGGAATGGCTCCCGGCAGAGGCACCAGCAGCACGGCCCCGGTTTCGGTCTGCCAGTAATTATCGACGATGGGGCAGCGCCCGCCGCCGATGACATCGTGGAACCATTTCCAGGCCTCGGGGTTGATGGGCTCGCCCACCGAGCCCAGCACCCGCAGGGATGACAGGTCGTGCTTCCTGACCGGCCCTTCGCCCTCGCGCATCAGGGAGCGCAAGGCGGTGGGGGCGGTATAGAAGATATTGACCTTGTGCTTTTCGATGATCGACCACCAGCGGGACGAATCCGGCCAGCTGGGCACGCCCTCGAACATCACGCTGGTGGCACCGTTCAGCAGCGGGCCATAGATTTTATAGGTATGGGCGGTGACCCAGCCGACGTCGGCGGTGCTCCAGAAAATATCGCCGTCATGCCAGTCGAAGATGTTCCGCCACGAGGTGCCGGCATGGGTCAGATAGCCGCCGGTAGTATGAACCAGTCCCTTGGGCTTTCCCGTAGAGCCCGAGGTGTAGAGGATGAACAGCGGGTCTTCGGCCCCTACCTCCACCGGCTCGCACCAGGGGGCAGCGGCGGCTGTGGACTCGTCGTACCAAAGATCGCGTCCGGGCGTGAAGGGCACATCCTGACCGCTGCGCCGCACCACCACCACATGGCGGATCGAGGGCTGGCTGACCAAGGCTTCGTCGGCATTGCGCTTCAAGGGATTGACCCGGCCGCCGCGATGGCCTTCGTCGGCGGTGATCAGCACCTTGGCCTGAGCGTCCTCGATACGGTTGGCTAGTGCCTCGGGCGAGAAGCCCGAGAACACCACCGAATGTACCGCGCCGATGCGCACACAGGCCATCATCGCCACCATCACCTCGGGGATGACCGGCAGATAGATGGTGACCACATCGCCCTTTTCCACGCCCAGGCTTTTCAGGACGTTGGCCAGGCGGTTGACCTTGTCCGACAGCTCGGCCCAGGAGACGCTGCGGCTTTCACCGGGGGTGTCACCCTCCCACAGAATGGCCGGGCGCTGGGCCTTGGTGGGCAGATGACGATCGACGCAATTGACCGAGGCGTTCAAGGTGCCGTCGGCAAACCAGCGGATGCGCAGGTCGGCGGGGTCGAAGTTGGTATCGCTGATCTGGCTGAAGGGCTTGATCCATTCCAGGAACTGCGCCTGCTCGGCCCAAAAAGCCTCGGGGTCCTGGATGGATTGGCCATAGATACGGTCATAGGCTTCGGCGTCCACGTGTGCGCGGGCGGCAAAAGCGGGGGGAACCGGGTAGATATCGTCGGAGGACATTGAGGAAACTCTTCTCTGAATCAAATGGCCGCTGCGGGAAAGACTTCGTCGCCGCCAGGGCGGCGGCTGGCATGGTCCAGCTCGGCCAGAAGCTTGTATTTCCACGCCAGGAATTCGGCGTCGAGGCGATCATGGGGACGGGCCAGGGGCGGCTTGACCTCGGTGCGGATACGCCCCGGATTGGGCTGCATGACGACGATGCGGTCGGCCAGGAACAAGGCCTCCTCGATATCATGGGTGACCAGCACCATGGTCGGGCGGTCATAGGCCCAAAGCTCCAGCAGATGCTCTTGCAGGTCCGAGCGGGTCAGAGCATCCAGGGCCGAGAAAGGCTCGTCCAACAGCAGCACCTGCGGCCGTCCCACCAGGGCGCGGGCCAGGGCGACCCGCTGGGCCTGACCACCCGACAGCTCACGCGGCCAATGGCCGGAATGGGAGGCCAAGCCGACGCGGGCCAGCACCTCGTCGATGCGCGAGCGCTGCTTGGCGGCAGGCAGATGGCGGATGCCGAAGCCGACGTTCTGGTCGATGCTCAACCAGGGCATCAGGCGAGGTTCCTGGAAGACCAGACCGATCTCCGGGCGCGGCCCCTGCACCGGGGTGCCATCCAGGATAACGCTGCCGCTGGTGGGCTGATCCAGACCGGACAGCAGGCGCAAGAGCGTGCTCTTGCCACAGCCCGAGCCGCCGACGATGGCCAGGATTTCGCCCGTTTCCACGGTCAAATTCAGCCCCGACAGGGCCAAATGGCCGTTGGGATAGCGCTTTACCACATTGCTGATGTCTAGCATCTCGCCTACTCCGCCGGCTTGAAGCTGTCTTGCCACCGGAGCAAGCGGGCTGTGCTGCTGGCCAGCAGCCAGTCGGTCAGCTTGCCCAGCAGGGCGAAAGCAGTGATGGAAGCCAGGATAACCGCAGGCCGTCCGGTTTGCTGGCCATCGACCAGCAGAAAGCCCAGACCGGCCTCGGCCCCCATGAATTCGGCGGCGACCACGAACATCCATCCCAATCCAAGACCTGAGCGCAGGGCCAGGATGTAGGACGGCAGAGTGGCGGGCAGCAGGATACGGGTGATCATCTCGCGGTGGCTGAAGCGGAAAATCCGCCCCACCTCCACCAGCTTGCGATCCACTCCCAGGATGGCTCCCGTCAAGGTCAGATAGATGGGGAAAAAGACGCCGACGGCGATCAGGATCACCTTTGAGGTCTCGAAGATGCCGAACCACAGAATGAACATCGGCACCCAGGCGATAGAGGGGATGTTGCGCAAGGCCTGCAAGGTCGGATCGATCAGGCGGCGCAGACCGGTCCAATAACCGGCCAAAGCCCCCAGAAAAGTCCCGGCGGCAACCCCGAAGCCGAAGCCCAAGGCCACCCGTTGCAAAGTCGCCAGCACATGGGTAGCCAGCTCGCCGCTGCGGGTCAGGCCGAACAGGGTGGTGATGATCCGCGACGGCGTCGGCAACAGTCGTCCATCGGCCCATTTCAGGGCGACGGCGACTTCCCAGCCCAGGGCCAGCCCGACGGGAAGGATCAGCCCGGCCAGCCAGGATAAGTTCAGGCGTTTGGAGGGGCGTACCGCCGCCTTGTTGGTCGAGGCGGCGGCATCAAGGGCAATCTGGTTGACGGTCACTGGCACGGCCTTACTTGATGCCCAGCTTGGTGACAAAGGAGGAATCGATCAAAGCGTTGGCGACCTCGGGCACATTGACCTCGGGCTGGATTACTCCGGCCTGCTGCAAGGCGATGCCAGCGCCCTCGATGGTCTTTTCCTGATGCGGGCCGATGGCGGCGGTGGAAAGGTCGGTCCGCTCCAGCTGACGGGCGGCGACGGCGTCGGTCAGCTTGGCCTGTTCGACGATGATATTCTTCAGCTCGGCCGGATTGGCGATGGCGAAGGCGCGGGCCTGCTCATAGGCCTGCAGCACCTTTAGGACCACTTCGGGATGGTCGGCGGCGAAGTCCTCGCGGGTGTTGAGGACACCCCAGGTGTTGATCTCGGGGTTGCGATAGAAGATGCGTTCATTGTCATCCAACTCGGCCTGGGCCATCAGCGGATCGAGACCGGCCCAGGCATCCACATCGCCCTTGGCCAGGGCCAGTCGGCCATCCTGATGCTGCAGCAGAACGATCTTCACGTCCTTCTCGGTCAGGCCGTTGTCGGCCAGAGTGCGGATCAGGAAGATATGCGGGTCGGTGCCACGGGTGGCGGCGATGCGCTTGCCCTTCAGATCGGCGACTTTCTGAATCGGCGAATTGGCCTGGGTCAGCAGGGCCGTCCATTCCGGCTTGGAATAAACATAAACCGACTTCACCGGATTGCCGTTGATGCGGGCCAGCAGCGCCGCCGCACCAGCGGTGGAGCCGAAATCGATGCTCTTGCCGTTCAGAAATTCCAACGCCTTGTTGGAGCCCAGCGACTGCACCCAGCGGACCTTGATGCCATCCTTGGCCAGGCTTTCCTCCAGCCAGCCCTTCTCCTTCAGGACCAGGCTGACGGGGTTGTAGTAGGCGAAATCGATTCGGACCTCGTCCAACTTGTCGGCGGCTTGGGCGGTGGCGGTGAAGCCAAGAGCGAAGGCAGCGGCCAAAGTGCCGCGAATGGCCTGAGATAGGCGCTTCTGAAGGGTCATGGGGGCAAGGCTCCTTAATTAGCGATATATAAATGTGATTTACTAGGTATTCACGCTAATCAAGTTTGTACAATTTGTCTACAAAACATCTAGGAAAGTATTTTGTCACCCCGTCCTACCACCATGACTCAGATCAAGCGACCACCACCATATGCAAATCGCAGACATTGGTACGGGTCGGGCCGGTCTTCAGAAGCTGGCCGATGGCTTCGAAGAAATGATAGGAATCATTGTTTCGCAAATATGCATCGATGGACAATCCAGCCGCTCCAGCCGCCGCCAAAAGCTCGGCCGAGGCAAAGGCGCCGGCCGCATCGGTGGGGCCGTCGCTGCCATCGGTGGAGGCCGAGAGGAAATAGATGCCCCGCCCCTCTTGCGGGTCCTTAGCCAGTTCGGCGAGGAAAGCCAGGGCCATTTCCTGGTTGCGTCCCCCCTTGCCCTTGCCGGTCAGGGTCACCACCGTCTCGCCCCCGGCGATAACCAGGGCCGGTTTTCGCACCAGCAAATCGCCGTCGCGCACGTCACGGGCGATGCCGAACAGGACCTTGGCCACTTGCCGCGCCTCGCCGGTGAGGCTTGAGGTCAGGGCGGCGACGTTATAGCCCAACCCACGGGCCGTCTCGCAGGCCGCCAGCACGGCGGCCCGGTTGGTGCCGATCAGGATGTTGGTGGCAAGGCTGACCTCGGGGTCCTCAGGCTTCAGGGTTTCGGCAATACGGCCAGCCGCCCCCAGCCTCAGGGCCTGCAGAACTGCTGGCGGCAGTTTGTCGCCAAGATGATAGGCCTCCAGGATTGCCAGGGCCTGGGCGAAGGTGGTGCGGTCCGGACTGGTCAGCCCGGAAGCGATGGTGTCGAGACGGTCGCCCACCACATCGGACAGGATGAAGTTGAGGCTGCGGGCCGGGGCCATCAGCCGCACCAACCGCCCGCCTTTGACCCCGGACAGATGCTTGCGCACACAATTGATCTCGGCGATATCGGCGCCCGAGGCCAGCAAAGCCCCCGTCACCTGCTGCTTGTCGTCGAGGGTCAGAGCTACCCCGGCAGCCTTATCCTCCAGCGGCGAACACAACAGAGCCGAGCCGCCGCCCGAAACCAAATTAAGGATCAGAGTGCGGCGATCGGCCCCAGCGGCCAATGACGCGATCCGTCGTGCCGCCGCGACCGAACTGGCATCAGGGGTGGGATGGGCGGATTCCATGACCTCGATACGGGCCAAAGGCTCGCCGTGGCCAGTCTTCACCGACACCAAGCCGCCCTCGATGCGGGGCCCAAGAATATCTTCGATCGCCTTGGCCATGCGGGCCGAAGCCTTGCCCGCCCCCAAGACAAGAATGCGGTCGAAATCGGTCAAATCCACCTGATGGTGGTGGCCATCAAACGCCACCGCCAGCCGGTTACCATCTAAATGGACATGATCGACCAGCATGCCATAGGGATCGACTCGGGCCAGCCCAGCCTGGAAAATTTGCCGCAGATGGTCAAAACGGTCCATGAATATCCCCTTGCCCTCAGTCGGACGAGACCCGAACTTTCAAGGAACTGGGAATGCAGAACAGCGTCAGCGCCGCACCCACCACCAGCAACCCGGCGATGACGTAAAGAGCTGCCGAGGGGTCACCAGACAGCTGCTTGATCCAAATGGCCACATTGGGACCCACATAACCGCCCAGATTACCTACCGAATTGACGATGCCGATGCCCGCCGCCGCCGCCGTGCCGGTCAAGAAGGCCGAGGGAATCGGCCAGAACAAAGGCATGGAGCCAATAACTCCAAGGGCGGCGATGGACAAGAACAAGGTCGACAATATGGGGTTGGAGGCAAACAGGCCGGCAAGCACCAGGCCCGCCGCTCCAGCCGTGACGTTCAAGGCATAATGCCAGCGCCGCTCTCCGGTTTTGTCGGAATGGCGGCTTAGGATCAGCATGCCCACCGTCGCCACGCCATAAGGAATGGCCGAGATCAGGCCGACACTGAGATAGCCCTGCAGCCCGAACGCCTTGACGATGGTCGGCAGCCAAAAGGCTATGCCGTAAAGCCCGATCATCAGGGTGAAATAAATGCCGCACAACGCATAGACCTTGCCGCTTTTGAAGGCGTCGATCAGACGACTTTCCCCCTTGTGCTTTTCCTCGGCATCAAGGTTCTTGGCCAACAAAGCCTTTTCCTCGGCGGTCAGCCACTTGGCCTCGGCAATGCTGCTGTCGAGATAGAACAGCACCCATACGCCGACCAGCATCGAGGGAATGCCTTCGGACAGGAACAGCCACTGCCAGCCCGCCAGCCCCAGGGCGCCGGACAAACTGTCCATGATCCCGCCAGAGATGGGATTGCCGATCACGCCAGCCAGGGGAATGGCCGCGACGAACCAAGCCGTGCGCGAGGAGCGCTGCCGCGAGGGATACCACAGGGTCAGATAGAAGATGACCCCGGGGAAGAAACCAGCCTCGGCTAACCCGAGGATGAAGCGCATGACATAAAACGAGACTTCGCCGGTAACGAACAGCATGCAGGACGAAACAATGCCCCAGGTCACCATGATGCGGGTCACCCAGATGCGGGCGCCGAATTTCTTGAGGGCAACGTTGCTCGGCACCTCGAAGAAGAAGTAACCGATGAAGAATATCCCGGCACCAGCCGCATAGTCCGCATCACTCAACCCCAGATCTTTCGCCATTTGCAGCTTGGCAAAGCCGACATTGACCCGATCAAGATAGGCCAGGATATAACAGAGAAACAGGAACGGGACGATGTGACGATCGACCTTGGTATAGATCGACGCCGTGGTGTCTGAAGAATCTGACATGGCTGATGCCCTCCAGAATCGGTCTGACGAAAGACCCCACCTAGAATAGCGCAAATACCCCCTCGGCAAAAGCGCCAAGCGGCAAGGCGTTTCTTTCGGCGCTTTCTAGAGCGTAATGACAGGGGGTATCGGGTCTGCTTGGAATATTTTCAACGACGACCCAACCGCCCCCCTGCCAGATTCAATCACAACCTGCTTATCAAAGCTTCACGCCGGCCCATTGTGTTTTGTCTTTTTCGGCTTGGCGCCAGAGGCCGACGCCGGTGGCGGGGTCCAATCCAGCGACGCCAGGATTGCCTGATATCGGGGGCGGCGAACCTCAGACGGTGAAAAGGCCGGCGGCAGGGTCCGCGCGGTGACCATGGCAAGCTCCACCCGTTTAACCGGATAGCGAGCACCGCCATAACTTTGAGCGCGGTCTTGCATCCGTTCCAGGACGCGCGGCAAAGCCGTGGCATCATAGCCCGTGCGCGAGGCCAGCTCCATTCCCCGCACATCCGCCTCGGTCTCGACCTCGACGCTATAGCCGTCACGAATCCCCGGCATCATGGAGTCGAGAACCTGCGAGCCATCGTTGCCGGCGGCACTCTTGAACAGGCTGGCTCCGACCTGATGTTTCATTTCCTCGATGGAATGGCCCCATTCATGATGCCCGATCTCGTGGCCCAAAATGACCGCCAGTTCATCTTCATCACGCAGGAAACGGATCATCCCAGTGGTCACGAAAATAACCCCGCCGGGAAGCGAGAAGGCATTGATCTCGTCGCTTTTGATGCCAATGAAGGTCAGGCTGCGGTAGTCGTAAGGAGAATGGGACGCCAGCGCCAAGGTGGTGCCGACCTGCGCCAAATAGGCGTGAAGCGGGTGACCGGGCGGCAACACCTGATAACTGGCGACAATTTTGGCTCCGGTCTTCACACCCATGCGGAAGCTATCAACCGGGCCAAATCTATTTTCGTCCGCCGCGGTAAATATCTTGGTGAGGAGGTCCGGCTGCTGCGCCTGTTGACCTGGGACAGGTTGGGCCGGAGGCGGGCTGCTGGGCATGGAAATCGCCTTGAAGCGTGCATCCACCACCTGCTCCGTCGGCAAGACATAGCCGAAAAGTGTGGTTGGCTCTTTCCTCAGGTCATGGGCCGGAGTTGCCAGGGACGGATATGCTGCCTCGCCGATTTGTCCCTCGAGACGAAATGCCTTGAAGGCGTCATAGGGGTCCGGTTGATAGTTGGCCTTCAGGATTTTTTCCAGCGCGGCAAGATCGGTGCAAGCCTGCCCGTCCGACTGCCGGCAGAGATGAGCCTGCCCGGCGGCTCCACGCATGGCCACCTGATCGCCCTCCTCGGCATCCGAGAATTTACGCTGGCTGGACACCTCGGTATTGGCAGCCGGCGGCAGCGGACGATCGAACTTCTGACGTTCCATCAGCTTCGGATCGACCAGGCAGGACGAATTGATAAAAAAGCGCTGGCCGCCGTCGTTTTCGATCTGCGCCCAGCCGGTCAACCGACGCGTGCTGTCAACGACCGAGCTGGCGCCATCACGCTTGCTCAGATGATCCTGCTGCGAGCCGGGCAAGTCATATTGATCGAAAAACTCACGAATGGTCACCTTGGAGCCGAAGGGCATTGAGGCAAGCACCGGAGAATAGGCGCTGGCGTCATTATGGGCCGGCACCGCCTCGCAAGCGACGAAGGCCGGAATCGCCAGTTCATCGGCGTGGGCGGCCGAGGCAACGCCGACCAGCAAAGATGCGGCCGTCATCACAGAGGACAGCGGCCACAAAGATTTCGGATGCTTCATGCGGATGCTCTCCTGTTCCAATATTAATTGCGCTGCAGGCTTGCGCGCAGGTCCAAAGCCTCGTGGTCTCGAGGAGCCAACAACAGATAACGGTCAACCGCCGACAGCGCCTCGTCGCGCCGTCCGCCTCGGGCCAACAGACGCGCCTCGCCCAGCCAGGCCGGAGCCAAGTCATTGGCCAAGTCACGGGCATGGCGGAAATCGCCCAAAGCCTCGTCGTAACGGCCATGGCTCTCGAGCAATCGGGCGCGACGCAAAAACACCCGCTCGGGGCGATAGGTCGCATGCTTCAAAGCGGCGTCAAAATCCTGTTCGGCAGCCGACAGGTCGTTCAAGCCGGCTTCCGCCTCGGCTCGCCCGACATAAGCCATTTCCAGACTATCGTTGATCGCCAGCGCCTTGGAGAAGGCGTCCCGAGCATGGGCATATTCGCTAAGTTTCGCGTAAAGCTCGCCTTGGGCGTTCCACACACTGGCATCGGCGGGACTAAGGTCTGCCGCCGTTCGCAGATCAACCATAGCCTCCTCGATGCGATTGAGGCGCTGCAAGACCCGGGCTCGGCGGACATAAAGCTCGGCCTCTTGTGGGGAGAGAGCGATGGAACGGCCAAAATCAGTCAGAGCAGCTTCGTAGTCCCCGCGTTCGTCCTCGACAATTCCCAACCACTTCCAGCCGGTGACGTATTTCTCGTCCAATTCCACCGATTTCTTCAGGTAAGCGCGAGCAAGGTCGTAACGGTTTTCATAGCCGTAGGCCATGCCCAGCCCATAATAAGCTTCCTTGTAATTGGGATTAATGCGGGTCGCCTGTTCAAACTCATCGCGAGCACGGGCATAATCCACCGGCTTGGCCTTGATCCAGCTCCAGCCCAGATTGTAATGGGCGATATCGAAACGATCGTCGATCTTTAGCGCCTGTGCATAGGCGGCACGGGCCTCATCCCAGTGCCCCTGACGATCGCCAAGGACCGCGCCCTTCCACAGCCAAGCCCATTTCGAGCGCGCGTTGACTTTCAAGGCATGCTCGGCCTCGGACAGAGCACCGGCATAATCGCCGGTCAGATCCTTAAGCTCCGCCATGCGGACATAGGCGAAATCATTATCCGGAGCCAAGCGGATGGCTGTCTCCAGTTCCTCGAGCGCCTTTTTCGGCTGGTTCAGAACCAAATGAATCTGGGCGCGAAGAATGTAAGGCTGCGGCTGATCGGGATCGAGCCGCTCCAGCCACAGGGCCTGCGCCAAGGCCTGATGGGCCCGATCCAGCTCGTCCTTTGTGTAGGGGCGCTGCAGATTGATAAGCTCGCGCACCGCCGCCATGCCTTGGATATAGGCCTGCAACATGCGTTGCCGGCCACTGTTGGGGTCCAGCTGGATCGCCTTGTCGATCAAGGTCAAGGCGACTTCGGGATTGTTCTCGTCGTAATAAATCTGTTCGGCAACATCGCCGTACCGCGCCGCCAGATGCCGAACCTCGTAATATTCGTAGAGGTGATCAAGAAATTCCGCCGCCCCCAGCAGCGCCATCACCACCGCCGCACCAGCAAGCACCCGCAATCCAAGAGAAAGGGCAGCCGCCCCGGCATCTATCTTGAAGTCCAGATGAGACATCATTTTGCGCAAATGAACTTGCCCGGCCCGCAACACCTTGGTTTCGCCGAGTAAAGTGTCCTTCAGATCGCTAATGCCATCCTTAACCTCTTGCGCGTCCTCCTTCAGTTTTCCCAGGAAGGCGGTGACTTCGTCGGCGTCGATCTTGACGAAGCCAGAGGGATTAACCGAGGTCGCCTTACGCCCATGAGCATGCTCAATCGGCTGCACCAGCTCGGTATAATAAAGATTTAGCAACTCCAGCTGTATTTTGGTGATGCGCTTATTGTGGCAAAGAATATTGCGCAGACGCCTGATATCATTCAAAAATTCTTGAATTGTCTCTCTTTGCGAATCAAGGAAATCCAGCAGCTCGGTTTCTTGGAATAATGGTCGATAGCGGTCAAATTCGCTTTTATCGACGAACAGAGTGGCCAACTGGCTGAACATGGTGCCAGACAGCAAATCCCCCGGATCACTCGACTTTTTCCAGCCATCGACCACAGTATCGCCGAACAATTGGCGCAGCCCGGCTTCCAATCCCTCCTGCCCGCCATAGCTTTCATTGACCAAGGCCCGCAGCAGAAGCTCGACTCCGCGAATCTTCTTGTAGCCAACATCCTCGGAGGGATCGCCGGGCAAATGCGGAGCCAAGCTGGGGTTCCGCGTGCGATCCGAGATGGTTTGGCACCAGTCGAAAACGCGCAGAATGGAGATTTCCAGATTGACCTTGCGGGCTTGCCCCTTGGCGACCCGGCGCTCCTCCTCCGCCAGTTTGCGAATAGCGTTTTCAGCATGACGCCATTCTTCTTCATGCAGATGCAGGCTTTTCGCCAGCCCCTTGCCGCCATGTCGTTGCTTGAGATCGGCCAGAATGGCTCGCGCCTGTTCGCCATCGGAGAGCGTCACCGCCCCACCGCCGGCCGCGGCAATCAAAACGGCCAATAACCGCAGGCATTCCGGCTTCAGATGATTAGGGTCGGAGGCCATTACCGCGCTTCCGCCTCGGCACGGATTGGCCGGTTCTCCTCGCTGTTTTCAAGCGTGCGATGGACGGTTTCCTCCAAGTCTTCCTTGGAAAGAGTCTCGGCAAAGCGGCCACCGGTAAGAGCCTCGACATTATTTTTTTTCTTGGTCAACCTCACGGCAATAGCCGCCCCAGCAAAGCCGCAGATCAGCCCCACCCCCTTTGACAACAAGTCCATATCATGCTCCGTCATACTTGTGGCCAAAGAAAGAAGCACCGACAAAGACTCCTTACCAGCTGTAAATATAGATAAAAATGCCATGATGCCGACCATTGAAACATCCCAGATTTCTTGCCGACGCCCGGCCAGCACAAGCAATTCTTCCCCGCGACTTGACTTGGCTATTTCAACCTGATGATTGACTTCCTGCAACAGGCTATCCAACGCAAGAACGTTTCTCCATGCATTGTGCACAGAATTATGCATTGTGATGCTGCTGGCATGCAAGAACCGGTAATTAAGCTTTATGTGCAGCAAATTCTTATTCAGTTGATTCAGAACTTTCAGGCGTCGCTCTAAATATTCTTCGTCAAATCTATGCTGATCGTCTTCAAAAACTGACTGGGGAGTGAACTCTCGCAAAGCCACGAACTCATGATAGGCAATAAGAGCAATCGGCCGGTAGGCAGCCGCAACGACGGTATCGATATAATTATCTAGAAACGGCACGCCATTGGCGTTCCCCACGACTGTAGCGCCGCCCTCGATACTGACGGCATGCACCACACTATCGAACGGCTCCAGCACTTCGCTGCCGGCCCAATCATTGACTTCATAATCAACACTGTATTTTCGCGCCAAACGCTGTGCCAGCAGCCTTTTTTCATCAATATCAATTGGCCGGCGGAATAAAACACTGGCATAAGAAAACAGCCGCGGCGGCCAGGGCGCCGTATGTTTGCCTCGCTTTACCAGGCAATCCGCCAGTTTCCGGATTGTAAAACTCGGCGCCCCCTCCCCGTCGTACCAACCAAGATTGGTGTTATAGTCGTGGCACAAGGCAACGACGGCCTCGTTGATCAATGCGGCACTCGGCAAGCCACCGTCTTTATCCATCACCGTTAGATTGAGGCAAAGAATGCCCAAGCCGGTCGTAAAGGAATGGACCTGGGCATCGGTGATACGGATCATCGCCGCAGCAACCTTTGGATGGCTAAGCCCGGTAATTCCGGCGCGCTCTTGCGCCCTCCGCCCCAACCAAAGATAAAGTCCCTTGGGCCGCCGAGCCTCGTCCTTACTCGCCGGACGCGGCCCCTCCAAAGCCCGAAGCGCCGGATCCGCCAAGGTCAGAACCTGCAAAGCCGCGTCTTTCTTTTCGTCGAGCTCATCCGCTTTTTTCGGAAGAGCCAGAATCCGCCCCAAATGACTGTGCAAATCGCGGCTGATCTTCAGTGGTTTTTGCGTCCAGAGTGACTTCGACGAATCTCCCACGGCTTTTTTCAAGAAGTCCGCCCCATTGGACGGAGCTAACGCCCCCTCGACCAGCCGCTCACAGGGCAGATGTTCTAGGGAATGTTTTATCCTTAAGACCTCGTCGCGAAATGGCATGAACAATGAGACGA
>Ga0302187_10002624_pt1 | contig 14720 bp, 12 predicted proteins | sample II_Bog_E1_3_FD_202120 | JGI IMG/M metagenome (GOLD analysis project Ga0302187, IMG submission 202120) | Peat permafrost microbial communities from Stordalen Mire near Abisko, Sweden - II_Bog_E1_3 | ecosystem: Environmental > Terrestrial > Soil > Wetlands > Peat | place: Sweden: Abisko...
AGCAGCACGTGCTCCTTGGTCTGGGGCATCGGGCCGTCGGTGGCCGCGACCACGAGGATCGCGCCGTCCATCTGCGCTGCACCGGTGATCATGTTCTTGATGTAGTCGGCGTGGCCCGGGCAATCGACGTGGGCATAGTGGCGGTTCGCCGTCTCGTACTCCACGTGGGAGGTCGAGATGGTGATACCACGCTCGCGCTCCTCAGGAGCGTTGTCGATGGTGTCGAACGAGCGGAAGCTGTTCTTCGGGTTGTGCTTCGACAGCACCTTGGTGATCGCCGCCGTGAGGGTGGTCTTGCCATGATCGATGTGACCAATGGTGCCAACGTTCACGTGCGGTTTGCTACGGTCAAATTTTTCCTTCGCCATGATCTTCTCCGTCTAAGAATTACTGCTGATTCCTATGTCTTGCGCACGCTCGCGGTACAACTGAGCTCCAGTGCGCGGCTTGCTTTGCTAAACCTTTGCGCTCGCGGGGCCATTTTCTTAAGCCCCCGAAACGCTTGGGCGGCGTCAGGGCTAAAGCCCTGACCTACCGCCTATTTTTCCTTACCGGCCACCTTGGCGATGACTTCCTCGCTCACCGAGCGGGGAGCTTCCTCGTACTGCTTGAACTCCATGGAGAAGTTCGCGCGGCCCTGGGTGGAACCACGCATCGCCGTAGCATATCCGAACATGGTGGACAGTGGCACGGTGGCCTTGATGGCCTGAACACCGCCGACCATCTCCATGCCTTCGATACGTCCGCGGCGCGAGTTGAGATCGCCGATGATCGTGCCCATGTACTCTTCGGGCACGGTCACTTCGACCGACATCACAGGCTCCAACAGAACCGGCTTGGCCTTGCGGGCAGCTTCCTTGAACGCCATCGAACCGGCGATCTTGAATGCCATTTCGTTGGAATCGACATCATGGTAGCTACCGTCGTATAGCTCCACCTTGATGTCGACCATCTCGTAGCCCGCGAGTACGCCGCCCAGAAGCGCTTCCTGAATGCCCTGGTCGATCGGCTTGATGTACTCCTTCGGGATGGTGCCGCCCTTGATCACATTGACGAACTCGTAGCCCTTGCCGGGCTCGTTCGGCATAATGCGAATCTTGGCGTGGCCGTAGTTACCCGAACCACCGGTCTGACGGATGTACTTGCCTTCGGCCTCGGCGGTACCGCGGATCGTCTCGCGGTAGTTCACCTGCGGCTTGCCGACGTTGGCCTCGACCTTGTACTCGCGCATCATGCGGTCGACGATGATCTCAAGGTGCAGCTCGCCCATGCCGGCGATGATGGTCTGACCGTTCGTGATGTCCGTGCGGACCTTGAACGTCGGATCTTCCTGCGCCAGCTTGGCCAGAGCCATGCCCATCTTTTCCTGGTCGGCCTTGGTCTTCGGTTCCACAGCGACCTCGATAACGGGCGCCGGGAAGTCGATGGACTCGAGCACGATCGCAGACTTCTCGGTGCAGATCGTATCGCCCGTGACGAGGTTCTTGAGGCCTACGCAGGCGCAGATGTCGCCGGCGAGGATCTCGGTGATCTCTTCACGCTTGTTGGCATGCATCTTGAGCAGGCGGCCGATGCGCTCCGTCTTGCCCGTGCGGGGGTTCAGGACCGAGTCACCGGTCTTGAGCTGACCGGAGTACACGCGGATGAAGATGAGCTGGCCAACGAACGGGTCGGTCATGATCTTGAAGCCCAGCGCCGCAAACGGCTCCGTGTCGTCCGCATGGCGAACGAGCTTGACTTCGGTGTCGTAGGGATCGATGCCCTCGATCGGAGGAACATCGAGCGGGCTCGGAAGGTACGCCACAACTGCATCAAGCAGGGTCTGAATGCCCTTGTTCTTGAATGCCGTGCCGCACATCACCGGGAAGATGTTCATCGCGATGGTGGCCTTGCGAATGGCACGCTTCAGTTCCTCGCTCGAGATCGCCTCGCCGTCGAGGTACTTCATCATGACTTCTTCGTCGGAGTCAGCGACAGCCTCGACAAGAAGCTGGTGCATCTCTTCGGCCTTTTCTTTCAGGTCCGCCGGGATGTCGATGACGTCGTAGTGGGCGCCCATCTCCTCGTTGGTCCAGATAATGCCCTTCATCTCAACGAGGTCGACAACGCCCTGGAACTTGGCTTCTTCGCCAATGGGCCAGTTGATCGGGATCGCACGTGCGCCGAGGCGCTGCACGATGGTCGAGGTCGCGTACTCGAAGTTCGCGCCCGCCTTGTCCATCTTGTTGATGAAGCAGATACGGGGAACCTTGTACTTGTTGGCCTGACGCCACACCGTCTCCGACTGGGGCTGAACGCCCTGCACGGAATCGAAGCAGGCGACCGCGCCATCGAGCACGCGGAGCGAACGCTCCACCTCGGCGGTGAAGTCCACGTGGCCGGGGGTGTCGATGATGTTGATGCGGATGCCATCCCAGGTGCAGGTCGTCGCGGCGGACGTGATGGTGATGCCGCGCTCCTGCTCCTGCTCCATCCAGTCCATGGTCGCCGTGCCCTCGTGCACCTCGCCGATACGGTGGTTGACACCGGTATAGAAGAGAATGCGCTCGGTCGTCGTCGTCTTGCCGGCGTCGATGTGAGCCATGATGCCGATGTTCCGGCACTTATTCAGAGGTACTGTGCGAGCCACGGTAGTTCTTTCTGCGAGGCCAGGCCTCGCGGTAACACTTGCAAATCTTTCTTGATTCGGGGCCCAGGGTTTAGGGCCCAGGGTCCAGAAGGCTCAATACCTTCTGGACCCTGAAACCTAGCCCCTGAACCCTTAGCTTCTCTTACCAGCGGTAGTGAGCGAAGGCCTTGTTGGCCTCGGCCATACGATGAACGTCTTCCTTCTTCTTCATCGCGGCACCACGGCCATTGGCGGCATCCAGCAGCTCGGCGGTCAACTTCTCGACCATGCCCTTTTCGCCGCGGGCGCGACCGTAGCTTACGAGCCAGCGGATCGCCAGCGAAGTGCGGCGCTCGGGAGCGACTTCGATCGGCACCTGGTAGTTCGCACCGCCAACGCGGCGGCTCTTCACTTCGAGGGCCGGCTTCACGTTCTCAACGGCCTTCTTGAAGAGCTTGAGGGCCTCGTCGCCGCCCTTCTTCTCGAGGTTCTCCATCGCCTCGTAGAAGATGGCCTGCGCGGTGGACTTCTTGCCACCCCACATCATGCTGTTGACGAACTTCGTAACCAGGGTCGACTGGTAGATCGGGTCCGCGGGGACCTCACGCTTGGCGATGTAGCCTTTTCTCGGCATTCTCTCTCTTCTTTCTTCTTCCCCCGGTGCGGTGACTTCTCACGCTGCCGGGCTTTGTCGAGGCCCCAGGGTTTAGGCCCCAGGGCCCAGAAATCTAGTGATGGCTCACTGGGGCCCTGAAACCTGGCCCCTAAGCCCTCGTTTTACTTGCTGCTCGCCTTCGGACGCTTCGCGCCGTACTTGGAGCGGCTCTGCTTGCGGTTGGCGACGCCGACCGAGTCAAGCGTTCCGCGCACCACGTGGTAACGGACACCCGGGAGATCCTTCACACGGCCGCCGCGGATGAGCACGATCGAGTGCTCCTGCAGGTTGTGGCCGATGCCCGGGATGTAGGTGGTGACTTCGATGCCGTTGGTCAGGCGAACACGGGCGACCTTACGGAGCGCCGAGTTCGGCTTCTTCGGGGTCTGGGTGTAAACGCGGGTGCAGACGCCGCGGCGCTGGGGCGAACCCTGCAGAGCCGGCGAGGCAGTCTTGTAACGAGTGGGCGTGCGGCCCTGCTTGACGAGCTGGTGGAATGTAGGCACTTCGAAAAACCTCTCTCTTCTTGCAACACCGGCAGCTGCGCTGATCGCAACCTCCGGGCTTTCGACTTCTCCCTCGAACGCACTGCAGGGCAGCACCTTCGCTCTTCTCCGCATTCACACCAGCGCAACTTGACGGGCGCACACGCGAAAGGCGGAGCTCGCTGCTGGTCTCCCAGCGGATTGCCCTCCTCTTTTCAGGGGAGTATGCAACCCAAGCTCCGGCGAAGTTCTGAATCCTGCACGCGGCCGTACTGCTCCCAGACCGCTGCTGGGTACTGCTATCACTGCTCAGGCTTGAGACAGGCGACGGTGGCTGAAGTCATCTCTTCGCTTACGGGCTCTCGCCCATTCCTGAAGATTCTGCCCAACTCCGTATCGCACTGTTCCGGCCCGCAACTCCCGTCCCTGGTTGAATCCGCGCATGCTGACTTGCGGAAGGAGGGTGGCGCAGGCTCTCAGACAGGTGGTCCCGCAAAACACACGGAACCCTCACACTCTATCAAGAGCAGGGGGCTGAGTCAAGAAAACCACGGGGCGAATTCCCTGCTGCAGGCTCGTGTTTTCCGGCATTTGCCCCAGAGTCGGGGCACTCTGACGGACCCCGGCTGCGAAGGGCCAAGGCTTTCCGTAGTTCCGATTCAGCTCGCCCTTCGCCGGCCCCGGAGAGACTCGCGTAAAACGATGGAAAGAAAGTGCTTGCTTCCCGCTCCGGAGTCGGTATTCTTCGGCAAATTCTGCACGACATTTTCAAGTAGTTGCGAACGATGACGGGTGCCGCGATCGGTTCGGCCCCCACGCCGTTCCGGGAGTCCTTAGCCTTGAACCGTCCTCTTGTCCGAATTTCCCTCGCTGCCGCTTCCCTGCTGATCTGTTGCGGTGACACCTCTGGAAGCTGCAAGACCAGCAACAACAACAGCTTCAACATCGGTCCGAGCAAAGGCCAGGTGATCGGCGCAGCAGTTGGCGTCGGAGCCGTTATCGCAGTTGGCACCGTGGTTCTCGTCCACGTGCACAACGTTCATCACACGGTAAAGGGATGCGTCCTAGCCACGGCTGACGGCATTGAGGTGCAGACCGGCGACCACAAGATGTATCACCTGGCCGGAGACGTCTCGAAGATCCACGAGGGCGACCTCGTCGACCTGCACGGCGACAAGATCAAGAAGACGAAGGACGCCAAGGGCGATCAGGTCTTTCAGGTGACCAAGCTGAAGAAAGATCATGGTCCCTGCAAGGTGGCTCCGTCGACCCCTTAGGCCTGGCAAGGTCAGCGGCAAGAGAGGACTTGATACCGTGTTCCTAGCGAGATCCCTATGGACACGACTTCGAATCTTCCGCCCGAGGGCACCGACGACCGCTTCGCCAACACGGCGCTGACCGCGCTGCGCTCCAAACAGGCTCACCTGGCGGATGTTCCCGGGGAGCACATCCTTCGCTACAGGCCGGATGTCTCTCCTTTTGCCTGCCTGCTGGGGGATAACGAAGCTGGATTGACGGAACTTGCCGCCCGGATGCTCCCGGGCGAACTGGAGTGGGTGCTGCATCCCACCGCCGATGCCCTGTTGCCCGAAGAACGTGCCACAGCCTGGGCTGAGGAGCATGGTGTGCGCCTCAGCGGCTTTGGCGGGGTCAGCCAGATGGTCTTTCCTGCCGATGCGGCCATTCCGGACGGCCCGGACGGTGCCGAGGACGAAGTCCTGCCCATGACCGGCGCCGACGCGGGTCGCGAGATGGTCGACCTCACGACCGTCGCCTTTCCGGGCTTCTTTCGCATTCGCACCAACGCGATGGGGCCGTACTTCGGCATCAGGCGGGAGGGTAGGCTGATCGCGATGGGAGGCGACCGGATGTGCTTCGGCGAGTTTCGCGAGGTCTCGGGCATCTGCACGCTGCCGGAGTACCGCGGGCAGGGGCTCGCCTCGACCATCGTCCGGCGGATTCTGTACGAGCATCGTGCGGCTGGTTTTCGTAGCTTCCTGCATCTGTCCACCTCCAACACCGGGGCGCGGCGGATCTACGAGCAACTGGGCTTCGTCTTCAACCGCGAGGTCTTCTGCACGCGGGTCTTTCGCCCGGAGGCGTAGCGTGGGACGCTCGCGGTGACTCCGCATCCCCTGATATCTCAAACGCGCCCGCAAGACCGCCCATCGTTGGTAGGCTGGACGACATGATCCGCCGTACAACCGCTCTCCTCTCCCTGGTCTCCCTGGCCATGCTCGCCCTCTGCGCCAACGCTCAGCGCCCCGGCCGGGTACGCACACCCGGCGCCGTCGCCATCTCCCCGGACGGTGCGCTGGTCGCCTGGACCTTGCGTGGTGCCAACACCGAAGGCATGCGTTTCGGCGGAGCGGCCACGTTGCACCTCAGCGATGCCGCCAGCCCCGCCAACGACAAGTCCGACAAGATCATCGCCCCCGAGGGTAAGGGCTGCTCGGGCACCGACCCCGTCTGGTCGCCTGACGGCCAGACGCTCGCATTTACCGGCAGCTGCTCGGTCGAGGGAAAGAAGGGGCAGGATGAGATCTACCTCTGGTCGCGCAAGAGCGGCGAGGTGAAGCAACTCACCCACGTGACGGGCATCTTCAAGCAGGCGACCTTCTCGCCCGATGGCAAAGCGATCGCGTTTCTCTTTGTGAAGGACGCCAGCCGTACGGCGGGTGCTCTGGACGCGATGAAGCCGTGGGCCGGAGTCATCGGAGAGGACAACCTGGAGATTCAGGGCGTGTACGGCGTGGATACAGCCACCGGCGAGGGCAACTGGCTCGTCGCACCCAGCCCTCAGATGTATGTGTTCGAGTACGCGTGGGCACCTGACTCAAGGACCGTCACCTTCATCGGGGCTGCAGCTCCGGGCGAGAACAACTGGTGGGTGGCGAAGCTCTACACCTCGACCGCTGGTTCTGCCGCGCAGGTCGTCTTCGACCCCAACACCACCAAATCCGCCATGCACGGATTGCAGATGGCTGTTCCCCGCTTCTCGCCCGATGGCAAGCGAATCGCCTTCATCGGCGGCCTGATGAGCGACTTTGGCTCCAACGGCGGCGATGTGTGGGTGGTCAACGCGGACGGCAAGGGCGAGCCCACCGACGTCACGCCGAAGATCGATGGCACACCGACCTATGAGGCATGGCTGAATAACACGACCATCGGCTTCATCGAGGATCGTCGCGGGCACATCGTTGCGCCCGACTACGACGTTGCGACGCGCAAGGAAATTCCTGGCTCCGCCACCGATCTCGGCGAGGTTGCCGTTGCCGGGGGCCCGCTGAAGAACGCGGTTTCGTTCACGAACAAGGGCGTGTTTGCCTTCGTCAAGTCCGGCCTCACCGCGCCTCCGGAGGTCTTCGTCGGCCCGCTGGACAAGCTGCAGCAGTTCACCCACCTGAACGACGGTGCGAAGCCCACCAGCCGAGTCGAGTCGGTGGAGTGGGAGAACGAGGGCTTCCACGTCCAGGGCTGGATCACCTATCCCAAGGACTACGACCCCGCGAAGAAGTACCCGCTGATCGTGACCGTGCACGGCGGGCCATCGTCCTCCACCGGCGCGCGTTGGAGCACGACGGCGGGCTGGGCGGACGAAGGATACTTCGAGTTCCAGCCCAACCCGCGCGGCAGCTATGGCCAGGGCGAGGCCTTTACAGCGGCCAACCGCAAGGACTTCGGCTACGGTGATCTGCGCGACATCCTCAAGGGCATGGACATGCTGGAGGCGAAGCTGCCCATCGACAAGAACCGCGAGGGCCTGACCGGCTGGAGCTACGGCGGCTTCATGACGATGTTCGCCGTCACCAAGACGCATCGGTTCCGCGCAGCGGTCGCCGGCGCGGGCATCAGCAACTGGCAGAGCTACTACGGCGAGAACTCCATCGACCAGTGGATGGTGCCGTTCTTCGGCGCGTCCGTGTACGACGATCCGGCGGTCTACGCGAAGAGCTCGGCGATCAACTTCATCAAGAATGTGACGACGCCGACGCTGGTCCTCGTGGGCGACCGCGACGGCGAGTGTCCGGCGCCGCAGAGCTTCGAGTTCTGGCACGCCCTGCGTGCCGAAGGTGTGAAGTCGCAGCTGGTCGTCTACCCCAACGAAGGCCACGGCTTCAAGGACCCCGAGCACATCAAGGACCGCCACGACCGCGAGGTGAAGTGGTTTGCGGAGAACATGCCAGCCAGCAAGTAAATTTGACCAAAGAGTGCTGTACCGTCGCGGGGCCAAAGTTTTCGCTTTGGCCCCGCACTCTTTGTGCAGTAGGCTGGCCAGCACCCGGGATATCTGACATCGAGCCACAGTGGGCTTCTGCCCCCTGCGCTCGCCACGGAGCAGGCTTGACCTACATCGTCGATCGCGACGGCCAGCAGTATGGGCCTTACACACTGGAACAACTTCGGGGCTACGTGACGGCGGGCTCGATTGTGCCCACGGACATCACCCGGCAGGTCGAAAGCGGAGCCGTCGCCTCGGTCGCCACCCTGCTGGAACGTAGCTCCGCACTGAATCCGCCGCCCGGGTATGTCGCCCCGGGATTCGGCTATGCCCGCCCAGACCACGCCGCGATCGTTCCTTTTCCGCCGAACCTGCACTGGGCGATCGTGTTCCTGATCTCCATTCCCGTGAGCCCGTTCTCGGCTGGGTGGCTGATCTACCAGATGGTCTGGGTACGCAACCTCGACCTGGCCAACAAGGCGCTGGTTTACCTCCTCGTTGGCTTTGGGGTCGGCCTGGGAGGGTGTATGGCTGGGGGACTTTCGATGGCGTTCGCGGATTCCGGGAGCTTCCCCGCCGTGGGATTCGCGCTGGTGCTGCTGTCCTTCCTCGCCATGTGCGCTCTGCACATCCTTTCGGTCTTCGAGGTGCGCCGCTCCCTGCTGGCGTACTACAACACCGTGGAGCCGATCGGCCTGCGGCTATCCGGGGTAATGACCTTCTTCTTCAACGTCTTCTACTTCCAGCACCACATGTCGCGGATCGCGACCTGGAAGCTGACGGGCTACCTGAGTCCGCAGGGATGAGACGCCTCGTCCCCGGGGGACCTGCGCGGGAGATCTGGCGGTAAACCTGGCCGGGAACGCAGGAACGCGTCTACCGCCTTGCCGCTTCAACCGTCCAACCCCTAAACTGAAGTCTCGGAGATTCAGCGGAATTGCGGTTTACCGCTCAGCGTGAGTTCCGGTTGAGCGGGGAGGTTCTTAGTGCGTTTGGTGGTTCATGGTACAGCGAGGCGGATTCTCGGCCTGGCGATTCTTCTGTTTCTTGCCCTACCCTTTGGCATCTCGGTGACGGGGTGCGCGAAGCACGTGGCAACTGTGTATTGCAACGGTCTCAGCTCCGGTCCGGTCGTGGGACAGGTCGCCAGCATTACGCTGTCGCCTTCGTATGCCACCACGGGTCTCTCGCTGAACTACGGCCAGATCGGCTCTTCCCTGTCGGCAACGGCAACGGATTGCAAGAACAACAGCGTCTCGGTCTCCAAGTACACGTACGCCTCCAGCAACATGGCCGTAGTGGATATCAATCCCTCCTCCGGTCAGACCTGCGCAGGCAGCTGGAACCGTAACACCGGCGGCGGTGTTGGCGACTACACCATCTGCACTGCGCCGGCCACTGTCCCTTCCACCCATCTGGCGTATATAACGGCGACCGCCGATGGCGCAAGCTCCAACGCCATCCCGGTTTTTGTGCACTCCACAGTGACCAGCGTTACGTTGGGGGCGCCAAGCACCGACTGCGCGAATGACCCGGCCACCAACTGCACATTTGCGGGCCTTCCCGCACCCACCACCTCGGCCACTGCGTATGACGAGAGCACCTGCGTGTCGCAGACCAAGACGGCTCAGTTGATCGCCCGCGTCTTCGCCGGAACGACGAACATCACCGGCCAGGTTGGCCACCTCACCTTCTCCCCGCTGACCTCCTCCAGCGTCGGCACGATCGATCAGAATGGCGTCGTCACGGCGAACCTTCCAGGATCGACGGCCATCGCGGCCTCCATTGCGAACTCGTCGACAGCCTCCGCGGTTGGGTTCTTTTCCACCTGCCCTCCGACCTCAATCGTCATGTCGGTTCCTGGCGCGGCCGCCGGCACGTCCAACGTGAACGTCACACTCAACACCACGCAGTCTCTGAACACGGTGGTGTATGACAAGAACGGCCAGCAGCTTACGGGCATTACCCTCGAGTTTGTTTCGAGCTCGCCCCAGACCCTGCCTGCCACCTCGGGCTCGGCAACGCCGGCCTTTGCCGGCTCGGGAACAGTCACCGCAGCCTGCATGCCAGGGTCCTGCAATCCCTCTCCGTTCAGCCAGGTCGGCTATCTCGGGAACGGTGTTCCGCTGACCTCTAACGGGATCACCATCAACACGACCGGAACCAGCGCTACCGTGCTCTTCATCGGCAGCACGCAGTCACAGTACCTGTATCCGTACGACACCACGACCGGCGCGGCGAGCTCGCTCATCAAGCTCCAGTTCGTGCCCAACTCCATGGTCATGGACCAGGCTGGCAACACCATCTACCTTGGCAGCGCGCAGGGCATGATGGTCGTCTCCGCGGCTTCCCTGGCGCAGTCGGCTGCCTACACCTCGCTGCAGGGCAAGGTGCTGTCTGTGTCGCCCGATGGATCGACCGTCGTTGTCACCGACCCGAATCGCCAGACCATTTCGCTGGTGTCCGGCTCGACCGGGTCCGTCATCACCAGCTACAACGGGATCGGGACCAGCGCCGCCTGGGCCCCCGACAGCGCGATCGTCTACATCACGACCTCCACGAATACGCTGCTGAAGTACACCAGCTTCACCAACTGGCAGTCCGACACCACCACCGTGCCCTATTCGGCCGTGGCTGTGACGGTTCCGGCTGTGGGAGCGTACTTCGCGGGTCAGAGCACTCCCGGCGCCGGCACCACCGACGGCCGCAGCTACTGCCCATCGCAGACTGCCAGCACCGGAAGCGCTCCGCCATCGATCACCAACGACTTCATTCCGCTGGCTGACACGCAGCCTGGCGTGATCAATGATGTCCTCGTGGCGACGAACGATGGCACCCGAATCATTGGCGCGACGGCGGCCTCGCCGGCACGCATCAACGATCTCGCCATCACCCTGCCGAAGAGCACGGGCTACGCTTCCAGTGTGGTCGTGCCTCGTGCCTGCCCGACCACGGTGACGACGGGCTACTTCTCCAGCACCAACACACCCCACAACATCACCGGGCCGACGATCACGACGATCAACAGTGTCGTTCCGGCTCCGAACTCCACGTTCGCTTTTGTCACCTACAGCGGCTCCGGTGGGCTGTTGCCGGAGTATGTCCCGGCGACCGGCACGGTCTCGAACATCACCCTGGGCAATGGAGCTACCGCCGCCTCAGCACCGGTCGCGGGCATCTTCTCGACCGACAACCTGACCTTCTGGACAGGGACGTCGAGCGACAACCAGGTGCACACCTTCTCGATCAGCGGCACCACGCCGACCGAGACCGGCGTCATCATTCCCAAGCTGCCTTGCGGCATTGGCAGCAACCTGTCCCCAACACCGACCTGCACCAGCGGCAGCTACGTGATGCCGAACCTGCTCGCCCAGCACCCGAAGAAGACACTCAACTAGCGGCTTCGCCGTTAGCACAAAGCAAGAACGGACCAGCCCAGGCTGGTCCGTTCTTGCTTTGTACAGAGATCGCAGAAAAGGGCGATCGAATGGCTCTGCGGTTCTAACGCGCAGCGCTACCCGCGAAGCAGCTCACTGCAACAGCAGCTACCGCGAAGCGCTGCGGTTCAGCCGCTGCTCCAGCAGATCCCGCCCAATCGCATCCAGCACGCCGTTCAGGAACTGGAGGCTCTCGGGTGCGGCGAAGGCGCGTGCGATCTCCAGCGTCTCGTTGATGATCACGGCCGCAGGAGTCTTCGGGAAGCCGAGCATCTCTGCGGTCGCTGCACGCAGCAGGCTGCGGTCGACCACGGGCATGCGCTCCAGACGCCAGTTCTTGGAATGCGCCTGGATCAGCTTGTCCACCTCGTCGATGCGGGCAGCGGCGGTGCGGTGAATGTCATCGGCGAAGCCGCGCGTTTCGTCATCGACGTCGTCGCGCGACTCCCAGAAGAGCTTCTCCACCTGCTCGGGCGTATGTTTGCCCAGGTCGCCCTGGAAGAGCATCTGCATCGCCAGCTCACGGGACTTTCTACGGGTTCCCATCAGGCTGTCTGCTCCGCTGGTTCAGGCTGAAGTGCAGCCAGTTTCTGTTGAATGGAAGCCATCTCGATGGCCGCAATCGCGGCCTCGAAGCCCTTGTTGCCCGCCTTCAGGCCAGCGCGATCCAGTGCCTGCTCCAGCGTCTCGCAGGTGAGCACGCCAAACGCGTGAGGCACCCCCGTATCCTGCTGGCTCTGCCCGATGCCGCGTGAGACCTCGTTGTAGATCGCCTCATAGTGCGCCGTCTCGCCGCGCAGCAGCACGCCCAGCGTGATGATCGCGGCAAAGCGCTTCGACTCCGCCAGCATGCGTGCGGCGCTGGGAACCTCCCAAGCACCGGGGACACGGACAATCTCAATGTCTTCCGTCTTCGCGCCGGAGCGCAGCAGCGCGTCCAGCGAGCCATGCAGCAGGCGATCGGTGATGACCGCATTCCAGCGGGCCACCACGATGGCCCACTTGCGGCCTGCGGCGGAGAGATCGCCTTCCAGAGCTACCGGAACGCCGTGCAGCACGTTCTCCGACTGCCAGAAGCCGACTTCGAGGTCAGCGTCGAGCTTGACCGTGAACAGACGCGAGTTCCAGTGCGTCACCTCGACGGAGCTGATCTTCCCTGGAACCTCTTCCGTGCGGAAGCGTCCCTGCAGCCAGGCCTCGACCGTGCTGTGGACCTGGTCCAGCTGCGTGGTTTCGATGAGCAGCCGGGGCACGGCGGGAGGCCGCCCCGTGACCAGCTCAAGATTCGCCAGGGGCGCTAGAAATGCCGCGCCCCGGCCCGTACCGTCGTTCCAGTTCTTGCCGGGCTCGAAGCCCAGCGCGGCCAATAGTTCGCCCAGCGCGTCGAAGGTCTCCGACGACGCGACCGGCGTGACCGCTGTAATCGCTTTAATCATGACTCTTTGATTGTATCGCCCGGTACGATCTCCAGCCCCGAAGGGCACAGCCGCCAACGCGCAGCGCATAGCGGGTACCGGCGGAGCCGCTGCCTCCTGCTATCCTTTCCCCGTGCGTTCCCGCTATCTCTCCCTCCTGCTTGCCCCGGCGCTCCTGTTGGCCGGTTGCCACAGTCATCCGCCCTCGCTCAGCCAGCTCGAGCAGAAGAAGGCCGAGCAGCAGGCCCTGGCGAACGCGCAGCGTTCCCAGCTGGAGCAGATCCTTCCCCCCTCGAAGAACCGCTACATGTCCATCCACACCTTCGACGAGTGGCAGAACCCCTACATCACCGTCCAGCCAGGCATGCTGCAGATCCACATCATGCAAGGCGATGCGACCCCTGGGGCCTTCGGGTCCGGAGGCATGTTGCGGCCCGCAGGCGCACGTCGCCAGGAGGTCGATATCGCCTTCGACAAGCTCGGCGACGCGGTGACCGCCATCCCGCAGAACGCGTGGCCCTACGGTCGCGTGGTGGCCATTGAAGAGGCTAACCACACGCCCAAGGCCGCCGAGCCCCTTGTCCGCAAGAATATGGAGCAGGCCATCGCCATTCTCAACGACCTCGGCATCGAGGTCTACGACATCGGATCGGGGAACCTCCGATAACCGGGAGTACCGCGCTCCTCCCACCCCGGCACCTTCCGCCGGGTGTACCACCCCTACCGAAAGCCGGTTTCACGGTGCCCCCAACCTCCAGCTCCACCTCTCCCTCCGAGCTCTACCTCGACCTCCTCGAGGGCTGCCTGACGCGTTCCGTCATTCCCGAATCCTATGAACCGATCGGCACTCCGACCAAGGCTGTCTATCGTTGGGCGCTGCCTCTGCTGCGGCGCTGCCTGAACCGTAAGGGCCTCAGCCTGATGCGCAGCTACGCATCGAATCCCGAGGATCGTGCGGGGGGCCGCGACTGGCCACCCGACGCCGAGACGATGATCGGCCTCAAGCGCCTTGAGAACCTCCGCGATTGCGTGCGTACCATCGTCGAAGAGAACATCCCCGGCGATCTCATCGAAACCGGTGTCTGGCGCGGTGGAGCCTCGATCTTCATGCGCGGAGCTCTGAACGCCTACGGCGATGAGTCCCGCTCCGTTTGGCTGGCCGATTCCTTCCAGGGCCTGCCCAAACCGAACGCGGACAAGTACGCCCATGACGCTGGAGATGAACTCTGGAAACACAGTGACTACCTCGGAGTGTCCCTCGAACAGGTCAAGAAGAACTTCCAGCGCTATGGCCTGCTGGACGACCGCGTCCACTTCCTGAAAGGCTGGTTCTCGGAGACGCTGCGGTCTGCCCCCATCGATTCCCTGGCAATCATGCGCCTCGACGGAGACATGTATGAGTCAACCATGGACGCCATGGAAGCGCTCTACCCCAAGCTCTCCCCTGGCGGTTTTGTCATCGTCGACGACTATTTTCTGGCCCCTTGTCGCGCGGCGATTCACGATTACCGCGATGCCCAAGGCATTAGCGATCCAATCCTCCACATCGACGGGATCGGAGTCTACTGGCGACGGCCACTGTAGCTGCAACGTAGAGGCGTCCCGGCAGTCGTGGCGAAGCTGCTAGCATGTCGCTACGCAATTCAAAACCTCTGCGATTTCAGGATGACTTTGCACGCCACCGCCCTCACCGTCTTCTGCCTGCTCTTCCTCGGAGTTACCATCGCGGGCTTCTGGGCCGCGCGCTGGCGGCGTCCTGCTGCGGGTCTGCACTCGCTGGAGGAATGGGGCCTGGCCGGGCGAAGCTTCGGGACGCTCATCACCTGGTTCCTCGTCGGAGGCGATCTCTACACCGCCTACACCGTCATCGCAGTTCCGGCGCTGATGTACGGCGGTGG
>Ga0302187_10002625_pt1 | contig 14717 bp, 16 predicted proteins | sample II_Bog_E1_3_FD_202120 | JGI IMG/M metagenome (GOLD analysis project Ga0302187, IMG submission 202120) | Peat permafrost microbial communities from Stordalen Mire near Abisko, Sweden - II_Bog_E1_3 | ecosystem: Environmental > Terrestrial > Soil > Wetlands > Peat | place: Sweden: Abisko...
TTCTCGCAGAGGTGCTTCCCTTGATCCGCAGTAAGTTGCCCGGCGCAACCTTCACCATTGCGGGCCGCTCGCCCGATCACAGTGTGCTCAAGGCCGTTGAGGGTCTCACGGGCGTATGTGTCACCGGAAAGGTTGAAGATATGCGGCCTTATCTCTGGGGATCGAAGATTTCAATTGTGCCCATTCGCATCGGCGGAGGAACGCGCTTGAAGATTTATGAGTGCATGGCGGCAGGCGTCCCCGTCGTTTCCACGACAGTGGGTGCGGAGGGACTGCGCTACAGGGACGGCGAGGACATCGTTTTGGCCGACGACCCAGGCGGCTTTGCCGCAGCCTGCATTCGCTTGCTCTCCGACGATAAAGCGCGGCGAATGATCGCGCACAACGCGCTCAAGCGCGCGCAGGGCGAATTCTCATGGGAGGCTGTCAGCCGCGAGTTCGAGGCTATTCTCGAAAACAACCGGATTCTCTCCAACTGAGTTATAGCGAAGGTGGAACGATGAAAATTGCCGTCATCACCCCTTATTTCCCCAGTTCGGCGGAGCCGTGGCAGGGCCGGTCGGCATATCAGACGCTGCGTGTGGTTGCCCGCGAGGCCGATGTGCGCGTCTTTTTCCCCTACGCCGCGTATCCGTCCTGGCTCAAACCCCGGAGCAGAGGTTACTACAAGCTCGATCCCTCGTACAGTCCGCCGGATGTGAAGGCAAGCTACCACGACTATCTCGCCTTGCCGCTGGTTTCCCGGCCTTTTAACGGTTGGATGGCTGCCCGGGTTCTGTTGCCTCACGTGCGCGCTTTTGCGCCCGACCTCATTTTTAGTTGCTTTCTCTATCCCGACGGGTACGCGGCTCTCAGAATCGGCAAGGTCCTCTCTGTTCCGGTCGTCACCCAAAGCATTGGCTCCGATATCAACCGGATCGGCGATCCCATTTCCGCCATGCACACGCGTACGGTTCTCCGCGACGCCGATTTCGTGGTCACGGTCAGCGGCGACCTGCGCACCAAAGCTGTGGCTATGGGCGCATCGCCGGAGAAGACTCGCGCCATAGTCAACGGCTGCGACCTCTCGGTCTTCCACGTTCGGGATCGCTTTGAGGCGAGGCAGAAGTTGGGCATCGACCCGACCGCGGAGGCGGTGGTCTACATTGGGCGCATGGACATCAAGAAAGGCCTGCGCGAATTGGTAGAAGCGGCAGCTTCACTGCATTCCGCACGCCCCAATCTGCATGTGTATCTGGTTGGCGAGGGACCGGACAGGCCGATGATTGAGGGCGCCATCGAGGCTCACAACGCTCGCGGCTACATCCACGCGCTGCCTGGTTGCGCTGCGGACGACGTGGCCATTTGGATGGCGGCGGCCAGTCTGGTGACCTTGCCCAGTTACATGGAGGGCTGCCCGAATGTGATCTTAGAGGCGCTTGCCTGCGGCCGTCCTGTGGTTGCAACCAATGTGGGCGGCATTCCTGAAATCTTGAGCGGCGAGTGCGGACGGCTCGTTCCCCCGCTCGACCCAGCCACGCTGGCTCACGCCCTGGCATCGGTCCTCGACAGAAGCTGGGACGTCGCGGCCATCTCCGCGCGCGGCAGCCGAAGCTGGAACGCCGTCGCGGCAGAGTTGCTGGAAGTTTTCGAATCGCTCCTACCGGCCCGCTCCTCAGGTTAGACGGCTACCCGATAACCAAGCTATCTGTCTTATTTGCCCTTGAGTTCTACTTGAACCGTCTTGGGAATTCTTCCTTTCCAACAAGTCTCGCCCTTGCGTGCCCAGGATCGACATTGGCAGGATAGGCTGACTGAAAGTAGTGGTCACCAGAGGCGATTTCATCGACGCAGGGCAAGAAAGGGATCACGTGGAACTTGTCAATCAGAGTTTCCGGTCTGCCCTGTCTTGGGCCTCCCATTCCTGGTCAGAAATGGCATTCTCGATGGCTTGGCTCCGAATCGAGATTTCCTTGGCCTGTGCGGAGTACTCTTTTCGCATTGCACAACCAATCTCCAAACCCAAAGGGGTTGTGGAGTCTTGCGCGATTCCCCGCCCGTTTGTCCCGATTGAGGCGGCCGCAGGCGCCGAGGCCGAAGAGCGGGAACTGGGATACAATCGAGCCTAAGCGTGCAGGGGGCCTGGAGTGAACAAGTGGGGCCCACGAGCGCAAATCCGATCATTCGAACGGGAGCAAGACCAACAGCATGGCCCGCATCTATCCATTTCGCGCCTGGCGTTACAATCCCTCCGCCGTCCGTCTGGATGACGTCGTCACCCAGCCCTACGACAAGATCTCCCCGGCCATGCAGCAGGCCTATTACGAGCGCAGCCCTTACAATCTGGTGCGCATCATTCTGGGCAAGCCGGAACTGTTCGACGCCGAGCAGGGCGAGAATGTGTATACGCGCGCGGCGCGGGACTTTCAGGCATGGCGGGAGCAGGGCATTCTGATTCATGAGAAGACTCCCTGCGTTTTTGCCTATTCCCAGCGTTTCAAGGTTCCCGGCACCGATGCTGTGAAAGAGCGGCGCGGTTTCATTGCTCTCGGCAAGCTGCACGACTACGCCGAAAAGGTGGTCTTCCGCCACGAGCAGACGCTCTCCAAGCCCAAGAGCGACCGGCTGAACCTGCTCAAGGCGACTCATGCGCATTTCGGGCAGATTTTCATGCTCTACTCCGACCCCGCCGGGAGCGTCGAGAAGATTCTTTACGACGGCAGCGGCCCCGCCGAAGCCGAAGTCACCGACGAATACGGTGTTCTTCACCGGCTGTGGAGAATCAGCGATCCGGCCGCGATCCGCCTGCTGACGACTGCCATGGCCGACAAGAAGCTGATCATCGCCGATGGCCACCACCGCTATGAGACCGCCCTGAACTACTCCAAGGAGCACGTGCCGGGAACCCCGGCGAATGCCGAGTACGGTGTGAACCAGTTGCCCCAGCCGGCCTTCCCTGAAGCCGCCGTGATGATGACGTTTGTGAACATGGACTCCGACGGACTGGTGATTCTGCCCACCCATCGCGTAGTCCACAGCCTGCCTGACTTCGATCCGGCCGCTTTTGCCATTGCCGCGCAGGAGTTCTTCACGGTCGAGCCGCTCAACACAGCCGATGCTGCCACCTATATGGAACTCCTCGGCCGCGAGCAGGGCCCGGCTTTTGTCGCCGTGACCAATTCCGGGGCCTCGCTGCTGCGCTCAAAGCCGGAAGCTGTAGCCGCCGCGCTGGCAGCCCTTCCCGAGCGCCAGCGTCAGCTCGACCTCAGTCATTTGCACTCCATTGTGCTCGACCGGCTCCTCGGCCTGGACGCCGAGAAGGTCCGCGAGCAGACAAATATTCGCTATCTGCGCGACGCCGACGAGGCCGTTGACCTGGTCCGCCGTGGCGAAGCCAACGTCACCTTCCTCACCAACCCCGTTTCCATGGAGCAGTTGCGCGAAGTGGCTTTTGCCAGCGAAGTCATGCCACAAAAGTCAACTGACTTCTTCCCCAAGCTGCTTAGCGGTCTGACTATCTATGCGCTGGAGTAGATACGGAAGGCGCAAATGATTTTTCTCAGCGCATAGGGCGAGAAGCCGAGGAGACAGATGCCGACGATCAGCAGATTTTACGGAATCTTGATCCGGATGTACTTCGGTGACCATGTGCCGCCTCACTTTCACGCATTGTATGCTGAATGCGAGGCATTGATCGACATTCGGACCTTCGAGGTCATCCGTGGAGATTTGCCTGCGCGCGCAATGGCGCTCGTGCTGGAATGGGCACAACAGCATCGCGAAGAACTCAGAATGGATTGGGAACTATGCGTACAGAATCAACAGCCGACGAAAATTCTTCCGCTGCCTTAATGGAGGAGGTCGCGCCTCGGTCTCCGTGGCGTGTTACCGAAGTCGAAGCTCTTCCGGGGTTTCGCCTGCGCGTGACATTTGCAGATGGCCTCAAGGGAATGGTCGATATGTCCCGCATGGTGCATTCGCCAAGGGCCGGAGTATTCGCCGCCCTTGCCGATCCGTCTCTGTTTGCACAGGTCGCGCTTGATTATGGCGCCGTGGCGTGGCCCAGCGAATTGGACCTTGCTCCAGATGCGATGCATGCCGCGATTCAAGAACATGGGGAGTGGTCGCTCTAGGAGTTGGTTGCAAGCCTCTGCTTTGTAATAGGGCGCGCCTTCAGTCGTGACATAAGCGCAGCAAAATTAACGCGGGGTTTTAACCCCTGAGGTATTTTTTTGGCAGTCAGGCTCGCAATTCGGCCTATACTCCCAGCTTGTAACCGGGCCCTACGAAGACATCAGCTTACATCGACGCTGTTGGCGATAGCTGCATCGCTAGCCGGCGCGCAGGCCCCGCCCCCTCCAGCAACTCCGTCTCCCGCGCCTCCGGCAACCCGGTTTGTCGTGGCCCTCGATGCAGCCCACGGCGGCGACGACCTCGGTGGGCGCCTCGGCGACAATCAAGCCGAAAAGGACATCGCGCTGGCCTTCAGCATGAGACTGCGCTCGCTGCTCGAGGCGCGCGGCATCCCGGTCGTTTCCACGCGGGAGTCCGACGTGACTGTAGAGTGGAACCGCCGGGCAGAGGTGGCCAACCATGCCAACGCTCAGGCCTGCCTGAACCTTCATGCTTCAGAGAGCGGCTCCGGGGTCCACCTCTTCGTCTCCAACATGGCCCCTGCCGAGCCGATGCGCTTTGCCGCCTGGAAGACCGCGCAGGCCGCATGGGTTACCCGCAGCCTTGCCCTGGCCGGGACACTCAACTCTGCCCTTCTCCAGGCCGGCATGTCTGTCACTTTGGGCCGCACCGCTCTGCCAGTGGTTGACAGCATGGCCTGCCCCGCCGTTGCCGTTGAGATTGCTCCCGAGCGCGACCATGACAAAAAGGTAACCGCGCAACTGGATGATCCCGACTACCAGGCGCGCGTGGCAGAAGCTCTGGCGGCCGCGCTCCTAAGTTGGCGATCGGAGGGCCGTCAGCCGTGATCCCCCGTTATCAGGTCGTGCTGCTCAGTCTCCTCCTCCTTGCTTCGGTAGTCATGAGCGTGGTTTTGTGGCAGTTGCGCGAACGCGCCCACCAGCGGTTGCTTGTCGGCCAGGATTCCGCGCCCACGCAGGCTCCCGAGGTAGCGCCGACGGTGCAGGCCACTCTCGTCGTGGCCAGCGACAGCGACAACTCCCTGCTGGCTCAAGTTCAAACCCTGCCGCTGCCCCAGGACCCCGGCACCCGCGCGCGCATCGTCCTGGGCAAGCTGATGGATATCTACGCTGCTCCCGACGCCGCTCATCCCGTCCCCGGCGGCGCCAGTTCCGTTGCTCAGGTCTTTCTCTTGCCGGTCCCGAATCCTGCATCGAATGAAGTAGCCGACCCTAAAGCCGCAAAACCTCCATCTGATCAGCCCAGGGCGGCAGATCGTACTCCTGCGACGCCCGCATCTCCAGGGAAGAACCCGGAGCCTGCGAGTCCGCAACTTGCCGTCGTTAACCTGACCAGCGCTTTTGCCGCCAGCCATCCCTCCGGCATCGAGACAGAGACGCTGACGCTCCTTTCCATCTGCGCTACCCTCCATGCCAATCTGCCGCGCATTTCCCAGGTGCGGTTCCTTGTGGATGGCCAGCCGCGCGCAACCCTTGCCGGCCATGCCGATCTCACCCGCTCTTACCTGGCCACAGAAGCCGTGCCCCGCCCGTGATCGCTACCGCTCGTATGGGCTGTTTTCATTCCGCAGAATTCGCAGTATGATTGTTCCGTAGACATGCGCAAGCCGATTCACATCACGACCCCCCGGTCCACTCTTGAAGAGATAGAGAAGCGCTTCCCTGTCTCCAAGGCTAGCGAGAAGGCGATAAAGGCACTTGTGGACGAGTTCAAGGCCCAACTTTCCCATCGGGAAGAAGAGCCTGTGAACTCCATCGAACCGGAAAAGAGGCGCAAGCGTGCCTCCGCTGCCTGACCCAAAGGGCGTTTTCCTGAACGTTCCCTACGACGAAGAATTCTCCAGCCTCTATGTCGCCTATATCGTTGGGCTCTGCCAGTTGGATTTGGTTCCCCATCTTGCCTCAGAAATCTCCGGCGGTGGGCGCAGGCTCGACAGAATCATTCAGCTCATTCAGAGCTGCCGATATTCCATCCACGATCTCTCCAGGGTCGAAACGAGCGTAGCGCCAGCGGCAGTGCCAAGATTCAACATGCCGCTTGAATTAGGCATGACAATTACTTGGGCTAATCTTCACCCCAGCCGCCACGATTGGTTCGTTTGGGAGTCAGAGTCCTATCGAATTCAAAGATCGGCCAGCGATCTGAACGGAACCGATGCCTACATTCACAACGGCACCCCAGAAGGCGTACTCCGTGAACTTTCGAATGCTTTTTGGCGCGACCCTATGCCGTCGGTGCCGCAAATGATAACGGTTTATGGCCTTGTCAATAGTGCGCTCAATTCGATTTTCGTGAGAACCGGAACACGCAATCCGTATGACAGGAGCGTATTCATGGAGTTGTGCCGGTTGTCCTCGAGTCTAACCACTTTTTTCTTCCCGTCCACTAAGTCTGCGGTCTAATCATCATGCCCCCCACCATCGGCGTCTTCGATTCCGGCTTCGGCGGACTGACCGTGCTCCGTGCCCTCGCAGCACGGCTGCCCAATGCCCGCTTTGCCTTTCTCGGTGACACCGCGCGCCTGCCCTACGGCTCCAAGTCCCGTCGCACCATCGCCCGCTACGCCGCCCAGAGTGCACAATTTCTGGTGCGCGAACAAGGCGCTGAGTTCCTGGTCATTGCCTGCAATACCGCCAGCGCCCTGGCGCTCGATGCCATTCAGGATGCAGTGCCGGTCCCCGTCTTGGGCGTCATCGAGCCAGGGGCCGAAGCCGCACGCGCTGCATCGCGCACCGGCGACGTACTGGTCATCGCCACCGAAGCTACCGTGCATAGCCACGCCTACGCCGCCGCCTGCCGCGCACAAGGCCTGCGCGCACTGGAAAAAGCCTGCCCGCTTCTGGTGCCGCTGGTCGAGGAGGGCTGGACAGACCATCCGGTGACCGCCGAGGTGATTCGCATTTATCTGGACGAACTGACCGCCGAAGCGGCCTTCCAGGGTCTCAAGCCCGACACGCTGGTCCTCGGCTGCACCCATTACCCGCTGCTGCGGCCGCTGCTTGAGAGCGTCATCGCTAGCTGCGTGCCTGGCGGCATGAAGGTCATCGACTCCGCCGAAGCCGTTGCCGAGGCCGCCGTGCGCCAATTCGGGGCCATCGGCTGGCCCGCCGCCCATGGCTTGCCGTCGGCTGCCGAAGACGACAGGGAATCGAACCCGCAATCGCCGCCAGACTTCGCATTGAGTTTCTTCGCTACCGATTCTGTCGAAAAGTTCGAGCGGCTTGGCTCTCGCTTCCTGGGCCGCGGCGTCGGCAGCGTGAAACTGGTGGACCTCGGCGGCTGATATTCTCGTTGAGGCTGATATTCTATTGGTTGGCGGGTCCCGCATTCCCCTCAACAATCTTGAACTCGGACCCTGGAGGAAGAAAGTAAGCATGATCAATTTGGCGGGTAAGACGGCCGTTGTCTTCGGGCTGGCCAACAAGCGTTCCATTGCCTGGGGAATTGCCCAAAGACTGCACGAGGCCGGCGCAAACCTGGCCATTTGTTATCAAAATGAGCGCATGAAGCTCGAGGCCCAGGGACTCATCGACGAGTTAAAAGGCGCAACCGGCTTCCAGTGCGACGTCTCCAACGACGCCGAGATCGAAGCGGTATTTGCCGCCATCCAGCAGAAATTCGACAAGATTGACATCATGGTCCACGCAGTGGCCTTCGCGCCCGCAGCCGACCTGCGCGGCGAGTTCATCAATACCACCCGCGAAGGCTTCAGGGTTGCGCTCGACATCAGCGTTTATTCGCTCATCGCCGTCAGCCGCGCCGCCGCTCCTCTCATGACCGAGGGAGGCAGCATCATCACCCTCAGCTTCTTTGCCGCTGAAAAGGTGGTTCCCAACTACAACGTGATGGCCGTGGCCAAAGCTGGGCTGGAATCCGCGGTGCGCTACCTGGCCTCCAACCTCGGACCGAAAAACATTCGCGTCAACGCCATCTCTGCCGGCCCCATTCGCACCCTCGCTGCCCGCGGTGTCGGCGACCTCACCGACATGCTCAAGTCCCACGCCGACCGCGCTCCCCTGCGCCGCAATGTGGACCAGCTTGAAGTCGGCGGCGCGGCTCTCTTCCTCGCCAGCGACCTCTCCAGCGCCATCACCGGCGAAATCATGTATGTCGATTGCGGCTATAACATCATGGGCTTCTGAGTCTTTGACGATCTTCGCTTCGATGAAACGGACGCAGCGCTTGTGGACGAGGAAAAGCTTGCAGGATGTACTCTCGGGTTTTGAAGGGATGTCTGCAAAAGCTAGTGATATGAAAGGGAACGGCTAAAGAATCCTTTTGGCGGATTGCCTTCGGCGAGTGTGAGACAGTCACTCAACGGCCTTGCTTCAGTAGCAGCCAGGCCTTCTCCTCGAGGCCGGCGATCTCGTTGAAGAGTCGGGAGGCAGAACGCAGCTTCTCCTCGATGTCTTTCATCGTTTCAGCATCTTTGAAGAGCATCGCGATCTCAGTAAACTTGCTGCCGGATTGACGGAATATCTCGGCGGCATCTTCAAGCACAGGCATGAGGGCTATCGCTGCGCCCTCTTCCAAAAAACGGGCGTACATGGGACGGAAGCAGCCGCCGCCTGTGCCGCCGATTTCAATGAAGACATAGAGGTTGAACAGGTTCATTCGCAGCTCTTTGTCTTTGAAGAGTGCCGGCCACTTCAATAGCTGGCTCGCCGTGTGGCGCATTCCGCTGACGCCGAAGTTCTTGATCGGCGGGTTAAGGTGCGCATCGACGGCCTGCGCAATGGATGCGGCAATGTCCTGTGCTGTTGGATTGCGAAATCCTGAAAACTCGAACTCCAGGCGGAGGTTCTTGGGCGGAAAAGGCTTGAAGGTCGAGCCTCTGGCCTTGGCGAGCTGCTCCAGAGTTACCGGGGCGTAGAATCCCTTCTTCACTCCAGCCATCTGCGGGTCCATATCTGAAGCTAGAACCGTCTGGCCGCCATCATGGCCGCAGACCACAAAGGCGTGACCGCCGAAGTGGTACTCCTGTGGAAAATGAAACCACGGCAGAAAGCCCATATCGCCGCCCAGCATTACAGGCTCTTTCCGCGCCAGTTCTTGCAACAGGGCGGCCTCGGCCTTCTGGGCGCTCGATGTGCAAATCTCGCTAATTCCAACGCCAGTTCGCGCGCCAAGGTCCTGGTAAAAGCCCTTTGTATTTCCCCTGCCGCCTACAAAGATGTAGGTGCCCGCGCCCATCTTCATCTGCCAGTAGATGAATCCCATTCCCGCGCCGAGGCCCAGCAGCATCTCTTCAGAGAGGGGGTGGCCGGCATGGTGGAATATCTTGGCCAGCGAATTGGTAACGCAGTGGCAGCCGTCGAGGGCAGGGCAATTGGGAAAGGGTTGAGGGGAGGGAGGTTCTTTCGGGGTCTTCATAATTCGGAGCAACTCCTCGTGCAATTTCAGAGTTGGCTCACATGATACTCCCAACCAGGGAGCTTGATCCGAAATGGTCGAGGCATGACCTCGATCAGACTATTTCTCCACGATCTTCTCAATCGTCGATGTGGAACGATTGGAGGGGCCTAACTGACGTTTGAGCCATTGCAGGGGTATTTTCTTTAACTGCAACGGAGACCGCTGAGCCGGAAGCGCCTTCGAGCTGGACGATTCAATCGGCAGCATCCGAAGGTTTGGATACTCGTTTTGCGCCACCAGCCTGCCCGGCGGCTGCACGCCTATGCTTGACAGCGGTGGATGAACGATCATCTTTGGATCGATCTTCGCCTCATCCCAACGCCGGGCAGTCTCTGTGCCTGGCAGGATGAAAGTTCCCAGCGGGGCAGCATTCGTCGCGTACAAGCCCGTTGGAGGCTTACTGAAATCACGGGTGGGCTGAGTGGGGGCCGACAGCATCTGACCAAGTGTGTCGGGAGTCACGGTAGTTGGCGCTGGCGATTGGGAAAATGCCGCGACACCTGTGCAAAGAAACAGTGTAAGGAACGTAAGTCGCATCGTACACCCCCGCTTTGTTAGAGACGCATTATCGCAAAAAGGATAGCAAAGCCTGAGTAGAGATGCAGTGATTCGTGAAGAAAATCGCAGGGGATGCGATCTCATCGCGAGGCCTTGAGAATCGTTCCGTCAGACTGCGCTTTCTTGCCCTACGCCGCTTCCTTGGCCGGGTCGAGCGAATGGAAGCCTTCAGATCTGGCGGCTTCAAGCAACTGCGGCGAGGCGGAGACAAAGATGATCTCGGTGCCCTGGAACATGTCGCGAGCCACGATGGCCGCACCCAGTTGCAGCGTGTCAGGCCAGCGGAGCGTGGTGCGGTCAAGGAGTTGGCGCGCGGCTTCGAGCACGGCCGGGTTGAGCGGCTGCTGTACCATGCGCGCGGCTTCCATGCGGAGAATGTCGAGAGCGGCCATGGCATCGTGCGGGGAGATGCCGCCGGCCCGCTCACGCCGCCGGACGGCCGCATAGACCTCGAGCGGAGTGGAGGCCGAAATCAGCTTGCGATTGTCCTCGACAGCCTCCATGAGGCGAATCAGGGCATCGGTGCCTTGCTCCTGCACAAACAGCTTGGCGAAGGCCGTGGCCTCAAGGAAATAGCAGCTCACAGGTTGCCTCGTTCCTCTTCAATGGCCTCGGCGATGGAGTCGCCATGTAGCGCGACGGGATGGAAGCGCTGGGCCTCCTCGGGAATGCCGGCCTCGGCGCGGTTGAGGCGGATGGTCGTAGTGGGATAGGCAGGCGTCTTGGGATTGGCGATCTTGCTGGTCAGCACGACGCCGCGCTGGATGGCCTCGGCCAATACTGCCTGACGCGACTCGGGGTGCTGATTCCAGCGGAAGGCCTTGCGCGGCAAAAAGGAATCGCGGAACCATTTGAGGGCGATAAAAGCATGTCCCCCCCGCTCGGCCTCGGCCAGCGCCGCGCACAGCTCTTTGACGCGGGCATCGAGATCGGCGGGAATCACGGCCTCCTGCCCGTCGTTGTCTTCGTCGTCGTCGGCAATAACCTCGCTAACCGGCCGCGGCGAGCGGGTAGCGCGCGGCGCGGACTCGCCATCTTCGATGCGCTCAAAGTAGATGCGCACCTCATCTTCTTCCGGCGACCAAGTCCCAGCCGATGCATTGCGGCGCTTGCTGCGGCCGCTTTCGCCGCATAGCTCTACAATGGCCTGATAGCCGGGAGGCGCCAGGAAGCGCAGAGCGCGCACCAAGCCGGGGTCGGCGGAAAACGCCAGTTCGTTGAGGGCTTCTTCGATCATTTCTTCCGCGTCGGGAATGCTCATGGCGATTGCATCTACGCTGCTCGGCGCAGCCTTTACCGTTTTCATTTCATTCTTCTCCATATTGCCGTGCCTCCAGCCTGGCGTGCGCCCCAACTCCTCCGGCCTGAGTACTTACTTGAATCCGGATTTCGGTTGCGTCGCGAGCCGCCTGCGAAAGAGATCAGCGTTGTTTCTAACCTGCACCGTCGCCTTGGGCACAATCCGCTCCATTGCGGCGATGGTTCATGCGATTTTGAACTTGTTTTTCGGGCGCTTGCCTAGAGTCTGCAAGTGAATAAGGCCCGCAACATTCCCCGAACCAATGAAAGGCGATCCATGGTAATCAACTGGCTTTTGCCCAATTCAAGCCATCTACCATTTCTCTCTTTTACCCCACATGGAATCGAGAACGACTTTAGCTAATCCGTGAGTTCAAAGCTATACAAACCACAGTGTACCCGATAATGGAGCCGCGCGCCCCGGCGTTTCGGAAGAGATTTGCGGGGTCACTCCTATGCAACCATATTACCTCGAAATGCCGGAATGCTGGGGGAGCGGCGAGGTGCCTGGGTTCGTACAATAGAAGATATGCGTCGCTGTTTGCCTTTGGTGTTGCTTTGGTGTTTGGCTCCATCCGGACTTTACGCTGTTGACCCAGCCTTTGACTTGGCCGGGCCAAAGGTGGATGTGCATGTGAAGCGCGGAGAGGTCACGCTGCCCATCGGCCAGGTTCCCAGCCTGCTGGCCGGAGACCGGCTCTGGATCCATCCCGACCTGCCCGAAAGCCAGTCGACGCACTTTGTGCTGATTGTCGCATTTCTGCGAGGCGCCACAAACCCGCCGCCGCCGGAGTGGTTTACCCGCGTGGAAACGTGGAATCGCGATGTGCGGAACGAGGGAGTTTTTGTCACGGTTCCCGCAGAGGCACAGCAGGCACTGATTTTTCTGGCGCCGGAGACTGGGGGCGACTTCAGCACTTTGCGGGGAGCGGTGCGCGCGCGGCCGGGCGCGTTTGTAAGGGCCACTCAGGATCTGCAAGCCGCCAGTTGGGACCGGATGAGGCTTGATGCCTATCTGGCCGAGGTGAAGGTCACTACGCAGACCGACCCCTCTTTGCTCAAGAAGCGCGCAGAGCTGGCGGCTCGCAGCCTGGGCATCAAGCTAGACCAGCAATGTTTCGACAAGCCAAGCGACCAGCAGGCTCCATGCCTGGTTCAGCACACCGAAGGTCTGGTCCTGGACGACGCCAATGCGCAATCGCTGGTGGTGCAATTAACCAGCGGTTCCACTGCGGACCTGATGAATCAGATCAGCTATTCGCCCTTGGGCGGCAGTGGCGCCTTCAGCCCCTACATTGGCGCGATCGTTGACACGGCGCGGATCCTCTCCACATTGCATACGGCCCATTTCCAATACATCCCCGCGCTGGCGCTGCCGGCCAAGGATACGCTGAACCTGCGGCTGAACGTGCCTCCATCGTTTCGCGACCCCAAATCAGTGGTCGTGGTTGCTTTGCCTCCGGTGGGAACCGTCAAGCCGCCGCCACTGCATCCCGTCAATCCGGCAGAGAGCTTTTGCGCCCAGAAGCCCGGCCTGGTGCTGCCCGCCGAGGGAGCGCCGATTGTCTTTTCTACCCAGTTGGCTTACAACCTGACCATCCGTGTTGATACCCGCGTGAATGGCAAGAGTTCCACACTGGAGCTGCCGGTAAGGGCAGACCCATCGGAAGGCGGGCTGGTGCTCGCAAATCCGGCTCCCACCTTGCCGTCCGGCGATTTGACGGGTGTTCTACACGCAAAGTGGGGATTTGATGATTGGGAGGGGCCGCGCTTCCACTTGAAGGCGGCACAGCCCGGCAAATGGATTCTGGCGGCGGGCGACCAGTCTGCACTGGTAGTGGGCCGCGAAGATACGCTTCACCTGGAAGGCGAGAGTTCCCTTTGCGTCGACAAAGTGGAGAAACTGACTGACGCCGCGGACCCTGTGAAGCTGGCCTGGAGGTCTCCCAAAGCTGACTCGCTGGAAATCGCCGTGCCAATGAAGGATGCAGTTCCAGGGCCCGTGACCGTGCAGATCACTCAGTTTGGTCTTGAGAAGCCGGACAAGCTGGTCCTGACCGCTTATGCGGAAGCGGCTTCGCTGGACCGGTTGACGCTCAATGCAGGCGACAGTGTGGCATTGCTGAGGGGAACCCGGCTGGATGAAGTCGAGAATGCCAATCTGGATGGAATCGCACTGACCCCGTCCGCCCTGAGCCGCGTGCAAGACTTCGATCAGTTGGAGATGACCACTGCCGTGTCCACGGCGAACCTGGACCCTGGAAGGCACTACATCGCGAAGGTGCAGTTGCGGGATGGCCGCCAACTGAAGGCGCCGGTGACCGTCGAGCTGCCTCGGCCCCAGGTCGCTCTGCTCAGCAAGGGCACGCAGCAAGAGGCTTCCACTGCTCCCTCGCCGGTGCACCTTAGCAGTCCGGACGACCTGCCTGTCGATGGGCGGCTGGTCTTCTTCCTCAAATCGGTGGTGCCGTCGAAGTTTCCCCGCAGCGAAAAGGTGGAGCTGGCATCGACCGACGGCAGCTTCCGTACTGTGCTGACGCTGAGCGACGGCAGCCTGATGCTCGAGGATGCCAGGACAGCGATCGGCATGGTGGAGCCGCTGGCCCGCTTCGGCTCCTCGGCATTTGGGCCTGTGCAGGCGCGAGCCATGTCGGCCGATGGCGTGACAGGCGACTGGCTGCCCTTGGGAACCCTGGTGCGGCTGCCCGGATTCAAAGAGCTGCATTGCCCCCGCGCCCTCGCCAAGCCGTGCATTCTGACTGGGACGAATCTCTTCCTTGCTGCGTCGATCGGGGCCACGCCGGAACTGGACAATGCGGCCGATGTGCCGCCGGAGTTCACAGGTACGCAACTGAGCGTGCCCCACCCCGCAGGCGGCTTGCTCTATTTGCGGCTTCGCGACGACCCTGAGACTGTTCAGACACTGACGCTTCCGGTGACGGCGGGTTCCTCGGCGGGTTCGCCGGCAGCTACTGCGCAAAGTCAGAGATCAGAACCGTAAGAAGCGCTCGATCCTCTTCACATTGCAATCGCCAAACAAATAGCCCCATCCCGGCAGGCAAGCCTCTGCGGCCGGGGTGGGGCTATGAACCCTGATTGCTCAATGCGCTTTCGCGCACGAGCCTAGGTTTGTGACCGCTTGAAGTTGAACCAATGTGGGTGGGAAGGCACAAAACCATACAGTCAAAGACCTAGTACCGTGACCGCGTGATTTCGTAATTGCATGGGTGTAGCGCCGGCCTCCTGGCCGGCTGTAGCGCGGACGTCCTCGTCCGCGCTTGTCCAGCATGAATTACCAATTCATGCGGTCT
>Ga0302187_10002628_pt1 | contig 14711 bp, 15 predicted proteins | sample II_Bog_E1_3_FD_202120 | JGI IMG/M metagenome (GOLD analysis project Ga0302187, IMG submission 202120) | Peat permafrost microbial communities from Stordalen Mire near Abisko, Sweden - II_Bog_E1_3 | ecosystem: Environmental > Terrestrial > Soil > Wetlands > Peat | place: Sweden: Abisko...
CTCGTGGTCTGCACGCACCTGTGGTGGGCACTCCAAGGTCCCGAGATCGATCCCCTCGCAGTCGATCAGGAGCTCCTCGAGGCCTCGCGCGCCACCGTGCTCGCCCTCGAGCCCGTGAGGATCATCCCCGGCCACGGACCGGCGTTCGCGCCTAGTGAACTGGTGCGCTGAGCGGTGCGATACCACGGGAGCCAGACATGACAGCCCCGTTCGTCAGGACCATCTTGAGGAGCCGGCTGCTGATGTGGCTCATCTTCCTCGCGTATTTCGCCATCTTCTTGGCGGTGGATACGTTGTCGCGTGTCGCCGGTGACGTGATCCTCGTCGCCGGGACCTTGGCACTGGCCTTCGTCTTCGTGAAGGTGCGACCACGCACGGGCAAGTGGTCGTTTTCCACTCATTGTCAACAGTGCGACGCGTCGCTGCAGGGGGTGGGGGGTTTTCCACGCGGGACCTGCAGCCAGTGCGGCCATCGACAGTCGTGGGCCCGGCCCGAGGACTGACATGCATTGACAACTGTCGATGTGTCGTCTAAATTTAGATCGATATCCATCAATTTAAGGAGCAGCTATGTCTCGACTGCAACTCGCCCTCAACGTGTCGAATCTCGAGGAATCGATCGCCTTCTATTCGGCGTTCTTCAAGACTGAGCCCGCCAAGGTCCGCCCGGGCTACGCCAATTTCGCGGTTGTCGATCCGCCACTGAAGTTGGTCCTCTTCGAGAACCCCGCGCAGTCCGGTTCGATCAACCACTTGGGCGTGGAGGTCTTCTCCGTCGACGAAGTCGCCCAAGCCACGACCTACCTGGCCGGGCGAGGGTTCTCGACCGACGTCGAGGAGCACACCACTTGCTGCCACGCCCTGCAAGACAAAGTGTGGGTCGATGGTCCCGACAACGCACGCTGGGAGGTCTACACCGTCCTCGCCGACGCGCCACTCGAACTTGACGTGTCTGGCGACGACTCGTGCTGCGTCGCCGACGACGCGAAGGCCGCATCGTCACCGTCGTGTTGTTGAGCGCCGTCGCCGTCGGGTGAACGACTACTCAGGACGGCAGATTGGTGGAAGAGATGGGAATCGACTTGGCGGGCTTAGCCACGTTGAACCTTTTGCCCCAGTGGGTGAAGGTGATAAGGAACGTCTCATGCTGGCCCTGCACGACATCGGAGGCCACCAACTCCACGGGGACGTGCGGAGCGAGGGTCGACACGTAGACGGTCTCGGTGCCCGAAGCCAGTCCGAGGTGAATATTGGGTTTGCCGCTCACGCCGACGACTGGAGTGGTGCCGACCAAGCTCGCCTTGTTGGTCTTGAGGGCACCTGCGGGAGCGACCTCGCTCAGTAGTGAGGACAACAAGATGAAGGCGTTGAAGTGGGCGAAATAGGAACTGGTGGAGGGCACTTCGATCCACTGATCGGCGTACTTGGGATCGCTCACGCCGAACTGCGCCTGAATCGCGGTGTCGCTGCCGTTGTCGTTGAGGTAGAGGACCTCGCCGATCACTCGGACGATGGTCTTGGCGGCGCCCACCCGCAGGGTTTGTTGACCCGACGTGAGGTTCGCCTCGGTGACGAGCGAGTAGGCCTGGCCCGAGATCGTGGTGGCCGACGAGGAGGTGACACTGCCCATCGCCTTGGCAGCGACCATCGCGTCGGCGATGATCTGACGACCCGATTGTGCGGCGAATGCCGGGGCCGTCGACGTGCCGGCGGCGCCGGCACGCGTCAGCGGCCCACCGGTCAAGATCAGGCTCGTCACCAACGCAATGCCCGCGAGGGCGCGTACCAACCCGGTGTGGTGAACCCTGCGGCGAAGTTGAGTCGAGTTCGTCACCGTCACCTCAGGGCAGCGTGGTCGAGGAGATCGCCACAGCGTGCGCCGGCACGCTGTATTCGAAGTTCCTACCCCAGTTCGAGAATGTGACGGTCAGGTTCGTGGGGACGCCCTGGGAGCGGCCCGCAGCGTCGAGAGCCACCGGCAGGTAGGGGCTGGCCGCCTCGACGAACATCGTCTGTTTGCCCCCGGTCAGCCCGAGTTCGGCATTGGCGGTGCCGCTGATGGCAATGACCTTGACTCCGTTGAGAGTGACGACTTTGGACCTGGTCAAGGTGCCACTGGGTCGCACCTGGGTGAGCATGGTGGAGAACAGCAGACCGGTCGTGATGGCGGCGTAATTCTTGTCCGAGGACGGGATGGCGATCCATTTGTTCGCGTACTGGGGGTAGGGCTTGCCGAACTGCAGATTGATCACGGTGGCGCTCAACTTCACGTAGGCGATTCCCTTGATGAGGAGCGCCTCGCCCGTCGACTTGTTGAAGTGCAGGAACTGTTCGCCTTGCGTCACGCCCGAATTGGTCGTGGAGCCGAAGGTGAAGCCGACGGCGGCGCCATTGGAGACGTTCGTGCACGTCCCCTCAGCCTTCGCGCTGGCGAGTGACAGGGTGGCGATCTGGATGGCCGATAGGTTCGCGATGCTCGTGGGCAACGTGGGGGCGGACGCCCCCGCGGGCCATGAGGGCATGAGCGTCGCCACGCTCAGCGCGGCGACGACGGGGAGGGCCTTCTTCATGGGGTGCAGACTTTCGCGGGTGTGAGATGTCGTTCCTCGAGATTAGTCCGCGAGCGAATTAAACCTTCGAGTCGTCACGAAGTCGTAGTCATCGCGTGGTGCTGAGAAACCGGTCGCGGGGTCTGGTTTCGGTCCTCGTCGACGGGGGGACTGCTCAATCCTTGGCGATGGGCGCAGCGCTGAGGGCGGGGATGATTGTCTCGCCGTATGCCTCGAGCGTGGGCACTTTCGAGTCGTGCTGCAGATAGAGCGCGAATTGGTCGACACCGATATCGCGCAACTCCTCGAGTCGCTCGATGTGCGCGGCGGGCGGCCCGAGGAGACAGAAGCGGTCGATCACGGCGTCGGGCACGAAGTCGGCGTGAGTGTTGCCGGCGCGTCCGTGCTCGTTGTAGTCGTAGCCCTGGCGACCCTTGATGTAGTCGGTCAAGGCCGCGGGGATGCGTGCGGCGGGGTCGTCGCCGTAACGTTCGACGATGTCGGCCACGTGGTTGCCCACCATCCCACCGAACCAGCGGCACTGGTCACGCTGGTGGGCGACGTCGTCACCGACGTAGGCGGGCGCGGCCACGCAGAAGGTGAGTGCGTCGGGGTCACGTCCGGCGGCCTCGGCCGCCTGACGAACCGACGTGATCATCCAGCGTGCGATGTCGGGATCGGCTAATTGCAGGATGAAGCCGTCGCCCACTTCGCCAGCGAGTTGCAAGGCCTTAGGACCGTAAGCGGCCACCCACACTTCGAGGGAACTCTTCGCGCCCCAGGGGAATCGCAAGGTGGAACCGTGGTAGTCGGCGTCGCGACCATTGGCGAGTTCGCGGATGACCTCGATCGCCTCGCGCAGTGTCGACAACGTCGTGGGCTTGCCATTGGTGACCCGCACCGCTGAATCGCCGCGGCCGATGCCGCACAACGTGCGGTTGCCGTACATCTCGTTCAGGGTGGCGAAGACGCTGGCGGTCACCGTCCAGTCGCGCGTCGCCGGATTGGTCACCATGGGCCCGACGATCACCTTGCGGGTGGCGGCGAGGATGGCCGAGTAGATGACGTAGGGCTCCTCCCACAAGATGTGCGAGTCGAAGGTCCACACGTGGCTGAAACCCAACTGTTCGGCGCGCTGGGCCAGATCGATGACTCGCGCGGCGGGGGGATTGGTCTGTAGGACGACTCCGAAATCCATGTTTCTTCCTCCTGTGATGAGAGCTGCGTGATTGACGGCGAACCGCTGCCCTAGAGCAGGTACTGGCTGAGGCCGCGCTTGAGGAACGTGCCGTGTCCCACCGCACCCGTGAATGCACTGTTCTCGATGACGACGCGTCCGCGCGACAGGACCGTCTCGACGCGACCATCGACGTGGATGCCCTCGTACGCCGAGTAGTCCATGTTCATGTGATGCGTCGCGACCGAGATATCCGTCGTGCCACGGGGGTCGTAGATCACGACGTCGGCGTCGGACCCGGGTGCGATCACGCCCTTTCTCGGGTAGAGACCGAACATGCGCGCCGGCGTGGTGCAGGCGATCTCCACCCACCGGGCCAGACTGATCTCCTCGGTGACGACGCCCTGATAGAGCAGGTCCATGCGGTGCTCCACCGAACCGATGCCGTTGGGGATCTTGGAGAAATTCCCAATCCCGAGTTCCTTCTGATCCTTCATGCAGAAAGGGCAGTGGTCGGTCGAGACGATGGACAGGTCGTTGGTTCGTAACGCGTTCCAGAGGGCGTCGGGGTGCCCCTCCTCGCGCGAACGCAGAGGCGTCGAGCACACGTAGCCCGCACCGTCGAAGCCGGCCTTAGACAGGTGTTCCTCGAGGCTCAAGTAGAGGTACTGCGGGCAGGTCTCGCCAAAGACGTTGGCGCCGCGGTCGCGCGCACTGGCCACCGCGGCGACGGCCTCCTTCGCGCTCATGTGCACGATGTAGAGCGGAGCCTTGGCCACTTTGGCCAACATGATGGCGCGGTGTGTGGCCTCCTCCTCCATCTCGACGGGGCGCGTGAGTGAGTGGTATTTGGGATCGGTCTCACCGCGCGCCAACGCCTGGGCGACCAGCACATCGATGGCGGGACCGTTCTCGGCGTGCATCATGATCGTGGCGCCGAGCTTCGATGCCTGTTGCATCGCGCGCAGGATCTGTCCGTCGTCGGAGTAGAACACGCCGGGATACGCCATGAACAACTTGAAGCTCGTGACGCCCTCGTGCTCGGTGAGGTAGGCCATGGCTTCTAACGATGCGTCGTCGACACCGCCGATGATCTGGTGGAAGCCGTAGTCGACCGCGCAGTTGCCATCGGCCTTGGCGTGCCAGGCAGCCAAACCGTCACGCACGTCCTCGCCGGTGCGCTGTATCGCGAAGTCGACGATCGATGTCGTGCCGCCGAAGGCCGCGGCGATGGTACCCGTCTCGAAGGTGTCCGAGGCCGAGGTGCCGCCGAAGGGCATCTCCATGTGGGTATGCACGTCGATGCCCCCCGGCATCACGTACTTGCCGGTGGCGTCGATGACACGATCGCACGTAGCCGCCACGGTAGCGAAGTAGCCGGGGTGCCCCAGCGCCGCCACGGTGTCGCCCTCGAGGAGGACGTCGGCGGGGCTCGCGCCGCTCGATGAGAGGACGGTACCGCCGGTGATGAGGGTTCTGGCCATCTTTTCCTCCTAGTTCTCGGTGAGGGGTCCGTACATGTCGGGGCGGCGATCGCGGTAGAAGGCCCACTGCTCGCGCACCTCTTTGAGCAAGTCCATGTCGAGGTCGCGCACGACGAGTTCCTCGTCGGTCGTGCTCGCAACGTCACCGACGAATTGGCCGCGCGGGCTCACGAAGTAGGTCTGACCGTAGAAATCGTTGGTGCCGAGGTCCTCGACGCCCACGCGGTTGATGGCGCCGACGTAGTACTCGTTGGCCACCGCGGCGGCCGGCTGTTCGAGCTGCCACAGGTACGCCGAGAGTCCGCGACTGGTCGCCGACGGGTTGAAGACGATCTTGGCACCCGCCAGCCCCAAGGCTCGCCAACCCTCGGGGAAGTGGCGGTCGTAACAGATGTAGACGCCGATTCGTCCGACCGCGGTGTCGAAAATCGGGTAACCCATGTTGCCGGGGCGGAAGTAGAACTTCTCCCAGAAGCCGCTCACTTGGGGAATGTGGGTCTTGCGGTACTTGCCCAAGTACGTGCCGTCGGCGTCGATGACCGCGGCGGTGTTGTAGAGCATCCCCTCTTGGACCTTCTCGTAGACGGGGAGGATGATGACCATACCGAGTTCCTGGGCGAGTGCCATGAAGCGCTGCACGGTGGGACCTTCGGGCACCGCTTCGGCGTACTCGTAGAAGGAAGCATCTTGGACTTGACAGAAGTACGGACCGTAGAAGAGTTCCTGGAAGCAGATCACCTGCGCCCCCTGGGCCGCAGCGGCGCGAGCATGACTCTCGTGCAGGTCGATCATCGAAGCCTTGTCACCCGTCCACTTCGTTTGCACCAGTGCAGCTCGTACCACGTCGGTCATTACAATCTCCTTCTCGCGGACGCCACCTCGCATCCTTGAACGGGTCAAAGACACACCATAGACCTGCGTCTGTGGATTACTCCACGTCACAGTGGATTTCTTATTGGAGAAACATTGCAAATTTATTGTCGGCGTCCGAGGTCCACAACGGCGTCGCGATCTCATTGCTCGCCGCTCGCCATCACCGCACGCGACCGGTGAGAAGGGCGGTGATGAGCGTCACCGGCCATGGTGTGGGCCGCTCACGGCGGGGCCGTTGACGATTGGCGCCACGTAGGGTGAGGGCAGCACCAGAATCGCGAGAGGTCTCGGTGTGAAGGAGAATGTCATGGCAGTCGCACCAGCAGTACCGCGCGGATGGGACGAAGCGAGCATTCCATTGCTCAGCGACCGGCGGTTCTTGGTTACGGGTGGTACCAGTGGTCTTGGCCTCGCGACGGCCAAGACCTTGAGTTCGCTGGGCGCGCACGTCACCATCACGGCGCGCAATCCCCAAAAGGCGCAGGCCGTTCTGCACGCCGGCGCGGCGCACGACGTGTTGGAGATGGACCTCGCGGACTTGGCGAGTGTGCGCCGGGCGGCGACGCAGGTGAGCGAGCCCTACGACGTGGTGATACTCAACGCCGGGATCATGTGGACGCCCTACGCGCTCACGACCGACGGCTTCGAATCGCAGCTGGGGACGAACCATTTGGGACACTTCGCGTTCGCCGGACTGATCAAGGACTTCATCACGCAACGCCTGGTGTCGGTATCGAGCCTCTATCACCGTTACGGCAACTTCGGCGACGGGTCGATCGAGGAGATCCGCCGCCGCTGCGAGGGTCAGGTCCCTTACGATTCACGTTCGGCCTACGGCGATTCCAAGTTGGCGAACCTGCTCTTCATCGAGGAGATCGAACGACGCCGTGCGACCTACGGTTGGAAGTTCATCGCCGTCGCGGCTCACCCCGGATGGTCGAACACGAACCTGTTCGATGCTGCCACGTCGACGCGAGGACTCTTTGGAAAAGTGACCTCGCTCTCAAGTCGAGTGTTGGCGCAAAGCGCCGCGCGCGGCGCTTTGCCGACCCTGTGTGCGGCGACGTTCCCGGGATTGCTCGGAGGAGAGTTCTTGGGACCACGAGGCCCCGGCGAATTGCGCGGCTCACCGAAACTGGTGCATCCGGTCCCCAAGGCGGACGATCCCCGTCTGGCGGGGAACTTGTGGCAGGTCTCTGAGGAACTGACCGGCGTGTCCTGGGAGTAGTGGCGCCACTACTCCCAGGATTGCAGTGCACTCGCTACGCGAGGGCCAGGACGGTGTCGGCGGCGGTAGGTTCCACGTCGAAGGCGGTTTGCGCGTCGATCGTGCGGGGCAGACCGAAGTAGGCGATCACCCCGCTCGCCATGACGACGAGCGCCGCGACGATCAGCGCCCATCGGTATCCCGAGAGGAACGCGTTCACCGACGTCGAACCAGCGTGAAGACGCACGTTCTCTCGTGACGAGAGCACGACACCGATGATGGTGATGCCCAGCAGACCGGCCACCTCTCGCGTGGCGCTGAAGATCGCCGACGCGACTGACGCTTTCTCGGGCGGCATGGTATTGACCACCATGGCGCCCAGCGGTACCGTGAAGCCGCCGCCCGCGCCGATCAGCGCGAAGGCCGGCATGAGTCCGAGGAACGAACTGTGCGCGCCCACCAGTGTGGTGGCCCCGATACCCAGTCCCATGGTGATCATCGCGAGGGCGACCATCCGATTCGGTCGCACGCGGTGCGAGATGGAGCCGGCGATCGTGGCGCCCACGGCCATCAGAAGTGCCATTGGCACGAAGGCCGTTCCGGCCTTGGTGGGGGAGAAGCCCAGCACGTCCTGGAGATAGATGGCGGTGAAGAAGTAGATACCGAAGAGTCCGAACGCCCACGACGCCAGCACCGCCGAACCCACCACGAAGACGCGGTCCTTGAAGATCGTGAGATCGACCATCGGGTCGCTGGCGCGTCGCTCGCGTACGAAGAACGCGACCATGCCGATCGCGGCGAGAGCGAAGGCGCCCAGGATGATGCTCGACGTCCAGCCGTCATGCGTGCCCTGGATGAGGGCGAAGGTGAGACCGAACAGCGCCAGCGACGAGGCCGCGATGCCCGGGCCGTCGATGGAACGACGAGCGAGCGACTCTTGGCGCGGCAGGGCGTAGAGGGCCAACGCGATGGAGATCAGACCAATCGGCAGGTTGATGAAGAAGATCCACGTCCACGACACGTGCTGAGTCAACGTGCCACCGAGGACGGGTCCGACGGCCAGCGCCAACGCGCCGACCGCGCCCCAGATTCCTACTGCCTTCGCTTGTTCCTTCTTCTCGGGGTAGGCGTGGGTGATGACCGACAACGTGGTCGGAGTCAGCATGGCCGCTCCGATACCCTGCAGGGCCCGCGCACTGATGAGCATCGTCTCGGAGTTCGAGAATCCCGCTAACACCGACGCCGCGGTGAAGACCGCCGTGCCGATCACGAAGAGTCGGCGGTGTCCCAGCACGTCGGCGAGTCGTCCACCCGCGAGCAGCAGTCCGGCGAAGAACAAGATGTAGGCGCTGACGATCCACTCGATGCCCGATCGCGACAAGTGCAGGGAGTGTTGGATGGTCGGTATTGCGACGTTCACGACGTTGTTGTCGAGGAAGACTGCGAAGGCGCCTAGCGAGGCGGCCAACAAGATGAGTCCTCGTCGTGGTGTCGCGACCGGCGACTCGGGGGTGGATGTCAGTGTCATGGGGATCCTTTCGAAGTTCTACGCTGTCGATGTACGACGTACTTGTACGCTGTATACTATACAACGTAATCGTACACTGTACGATTGAAAGTGATGGTTGTCAAGGTGAAAGAACAAAAAGTTAAATTGGACCCGATTCAGGTGATCAACGCCGCCTACGACGTGGTGGATCACGAGGGTCTCGAGGCATTGACGATTCGTCATCTGGCGGGTCGGCTGTCGGTGACACCGATGGCGCTGTATTGGCATTTCGCTGACAAGCAGGCGTTGATCGATGCACTGGTCGACCACATGTGGACTGACGCCAGCACGATTCTCGCCGGCACCGCACCGGCGAGCCAATCGCTCGAATCGCTTCACCACGTCATCGAAGCGATGGTCCAGGCTTTTCGCGTCCATCCCTCACTCGCCACGCTGGCACCGATGCGCGTCCTCGAATGCGACGCCGGACTCGACATCACCGAGGGTGCCCTCGCCATGTTGGGCGACATGGGCCTCACCCCTCGTCAGGCGGCTTTCGCCGCGCGCATGGCGCTCACGTCGGCGATCATGCTGGTCAGCACGATGCCGGGCGTGCAGTTGCCCGATGACGAGAGTCGCGACGAGATGCTGCGCGTCAAGCGAGCCACTCTCGCCGCATTGCCGCCCCAGCGTTACCCCAACTTGATTGCGGCGGGACCGGACCTGGTGGACTGCGACGATCCCGAGAGCTACTTCTCCTCGGGCATCGACATGATCGTGGCGGGTGTCGTCACGTCATCGAACTTCATCTAGACCCAGCGCCGCACGGTGCTCGAGTAACGCCGTGCGCTCGTGAGCGCTCATAGGAAGTTCCAAGGCCTGATCCCACGCCCGTCGTGCGCCGCGCGCGTCACCGGACAACTCCAGTAGATGCCCGCGCACGACGTGGTAGCGGTGGTGACGCCGCAGTGACGCTTCGAGTTCGGGTTCGTCGATCAGCGCGAGGCCCACGAGCGGGCCGCGAGAGAGCCCGATGGCCACGGCGCGATTCAACGCCACCACCGGTGACGGCGTGAGAGCGTAGAGCCCGTCGTAGAGAGTGGCGATCATCGCCCAATCGGTGTGCTCCGCGTCGCTGGCCCGCGCGTGCACCGCGGCGATGGCGGCCTGGAGCTGGTAGGGACCTGGCTCGTCGCAGTTGCGGGCACGACTGAGCAAAGTGAGTCCGAGGCTGATCTCGTCCGAGTTCCACAATGTGCGGTCCTGGTGCTCCAGGTCGATGGGCAGACCTCCCATGTCGAGTCGCGTCGCGCGTCGCGCGTCGGTCAAGTGCATGAGCGCGGCCAGTCCGAGCACTTCGGCGCAGTCCGGGAGCAACTCGGCCAGGACGTCGGCCAGGCGAAGGGCCTCGTCGAGCAAGTCGACGCGCACTGGTGAGCTACCCGTGGGAGCCAGGTACCCGGTGGTGAAGATCAAGTAAATGGTCGCCAGGACCGATTCGAGTCGCGTGGGAAGATCTTCGTCATCGGGCACCCGATAGGCGATATGGGCCTCTCGGATCTTGCGCTTACCGCGCGTGATGCGCTGGCCCATGGTGGAGTCGCTGACCATGAAGGCGGACGCGATCTCAGCGGTGGTCAGCCCACCCACCACGTGCAAGGTCAGGGCGACCTGGACCTCGCGCGCCAGGGCCGGATGACAGCAAGTGAAGATCAATCGCAATCGATCGTCAGGTATCGGTGCGTCGTCGGGCTCGGTGTCCCAAGACAGTGCGCGATCCCAGAGCGACCGCTCACGCCGCGATGCCGCTGAGAGTGATCGGAAGCGGTCGATGGCTCGGCGCCTCGCGACGGTGACCAGCCAGCCCTGGGGGTTGAGCGGCACGCCGGCGTCGCCCCACTCGCGCGCGGCCTGGGCGCAGGCCTCTTGCAAGGCATCCTCGGCGTACTGCAGGTCGCCGACGATGCGCACGACTCGCGCCAATATTCGGGTGCGGTCACTGCGCAGCACGCTCTCGAGAACGTGGCGAGCGTGCGGCGCAGTGTCGCGCGACACCGGTCCCTACATGTCCATGACGGGGCGAACTTCGACGGAGCCCCACTGGGCCGACGGGACCATGCCCGCCGCCATCAGGGCTTGGTCGAGGCTCTCGACATCGAGGATGTAGTACCCCGAGAACCACTCCTTGGTCTCGGCGAAGGGTCCATCGGTCACCAGGGTCTCGCCGTTCTTCACGCGCACGGTGGTCGCGGTGTCCGGAGGCGCCAGCGGATCGCCGCTGAAGGGAGTGCCGTAACTGGCGAGTTGTGCGGAGAACGCACCGTAGTCAGCCATCAACTGGTCCCACCGTTCGTCCCCGGGGCGGGGGTGGTCCTCGCCGTTTCGAATAATCAACATGTAGCGCATCTGACTCCTTTAGGTCTCTGAGAAGGTGTTGCACAGGTATGTCGGAGCGAGGACACGATTTTCGACAGCTCCGACGAAGAATCTTGCGGGTTCGTGTCACCCCAGTTCTAACAGCGCCAGTGACGTTCGTCGAGGGGCACGCCCCGAAACGTGCGAGGAGGCTACCGCTGTGTGCGTAAGAAAGTGGCGCGCGACTGGCGTGGCGCTCGTGGGAGCAGTACGGGGGCCGGCTCGAGGCAACACGCCTTGATGAGGACGGGGGCGTTGCGGCGCGACACATCCCCCAGTGGTTCACCGTGGAGCCACGATTCGACGAACTGGCGATGGAAAGGTTGAGGCGCCGTGTGAAACCTGACCGACGCCCGCACACCGTCAAAGAATTCGTGCAGTTGCACGACGTCTTTAGACACCCAGCCTCGTCGCCGGGCCCACCCATCGAGGTGCTCAGTGTCCCACGAGACACCAAAGTGCTTGAGGTCCTTCAACATTCCGACGGTGGCCGCACGTCCGCTGCCTCGGGGATCATCCAGGTGTAGGTGGGTGAGGACCCGCCAGCGCATGTAAGAGGTGGCGCGCGTCTCGTAGACCCACGAGGTCAAGTCGGTCATGGCCGCGTCGATCACTGCCGCGTCATCGACTCCTTCCGGTCGTTGGCAGTGAAGGCTGGGCACGGCCCCAATCTATCGACGTCGTCGGCGAATTGAGTGGCGGATCAGAGAGCGCGACGAGCGTGACGGTGCACCGAGTGCAGCGCCTCGCCGACGACGTCGTCCACCGGAAACTCCTGCAACGCGCTGGGCGCGTCGCGCGAAACCATGAGGCCGTCCAAGATGATCGTGAGGTACCGACGCCAGAGATCGGGTGCCACGGAGGCGGTCATGTTTCCGAGGAAACTGATCATCAGCTCCATGATGGGAAAGTCGGCGGTCACCACGTCGTCGCGTAGGTAGCCATCGCGCTGGGCGCGCTCTACGAGTACGCCAATCGCCGGCGTGATGCGACACTTGGCCTGCTGCATCCGGTCGACGGCGTAGGTGGAACTCACGACCATGTCGCGCAAACCGCGGTTCGAGCATTGGCGCTGTAGCGCTTCTTCGAGGAACCAGACCAGGGCTTGCCACGAATCAGTATGACCTGCGGCGGTGCTGGCGAGGTTGGCGATGTCGTCGACGGCGTCGTCGAAGAGCGCACCGATGAGGGCATCCTTGTCGGGGAAGCGGCGATAGACCGTGCCCACCCCGACACCGGCCGCCGCAGCGACCTCGTCGAGCGTGGCGTCAAGGCCTTGCTCGGCGAATACTTGGGCCGCGGCTTCGAGAATCTTGGCACGGTTGCGTTCGGCGTCGGCGCGCAACGGGCGCTCGTGGTGATCAGTCTGCATCGTCATTGGTAACTCCTGCCCCTATTGTACAGGGATTTCGACAAAAGTGGAACGATACTCTCCACATATCGCTATAGTGGACGTAAGCGGAGAATGCTACTCCAGTTATTGGTGAAGGAGAATGGTCGTGGAGACTACAGAGTTCGAACAGATAGGGGCGCCCCTCATGAAGCCAGAGAACGACAACGACCGCGCGCATCGACAGCGCTGGTGGATCCTTGGCGTTTTGGCCATCGCGCAGTTGATGGTGATCTTGGACGGCACGATCGTCAACATTGCCTTGCCGACCGCGCAACACGCGCTGCACTTCTCCAATGCCGACCGTCAGTGGGTGGTCACCGCCTACTCGTTGGCCTTCGGCAGCCTCTTGCTCCTGGGTGGGCGAATCTCGGACTACATCGGGCGTAAGAACGCGCTCATCATCGGGCTGGCGGGCTTCGCCACCGCCTCGGCCTTCGGGGCCGTGGCCCAGAACTTCACCATGTTGGTCGCCGCGCGCACCATCCAGGGCATGTTCGGCGCTTTGTTGGCACCGGCGGTATTGGCGTTGTTGACCACGACCTTCACCGATCCGGACGAGCGCGGCAAGGCCTTCGCCATCTACGGTGCCGTCGCCGGTGCCGGTGGAGCGATTGGTCTGATCCTCGGCGGGGTGCTCACGACCTACGCGTCATGGCGTTGGACGTTGCTGGTGAACGTGATCATCGCAGCGGTCGCCATCGGTGGTGCGATGCCCCTCTTGAAGCGCGACCGCGGCACGGACCACGACCCCCTCGACATTCAGGGCGTGCTGTCGGTGACGTTGGGGCTCTTTGCCTTGGTGTACGGCTTCAGCCACGTCGAGACCACGTCCTGGCACGACCACTACACCGTTGGTTCTTTCGTGGTGGCCGCCGTCTTGCTGGGCTACTTTTTCTTCGTCCAGAAGCGCACCAAGTTCCCGTTGTTGCCGCTTCGCGTCATCGCCGACCGCAACCGCGGTGGATCACTCCTGGCAATGCTCGTGGCGGGCGTCGGCATGTTCGGCATGTTCCTCTTCTTGACGTATTTCATGCAGCTGACCCTGGGCTTCTCGGCGGTCAAGACCGGACTGGCGTTCCTGCCGATGATCGGCGGCCTGATCCTCACGGCACAGGTCTCGAACATCTTGTTGCTTCCCAAGGTCGGACCCCGACCGTTGATTCCTCTCGGTATGGCCATGGCCGCTGCGGGACTCTTCTGGCTCTCCAACGTCACCATCCACTCGAGCTACACCGGTGGCGTCTTGTTGCCGCTGATCCTGATCGGTCTGGCGATGGGTTTCATCTTCGCCCCCTCCTTCAACACCGCCACTCTGGGCGTCGCTCCCCACGACGCGGGCGTCGCCTCGGCGTTGGTCAACACGTCACAGCAGATCGGCGGATCAATCGGCACCGCGTTGTTGAACACCTTGGCCGCCAGTGCCGCAACGTCGTTCATGGTCGGCAAGGCGCCCACGGCGCTCAACCAGGGTATGGCCGCAGTGCACAGTTACACCACCGCCTTCATGATCTCGGCGTGGATCTTCCTGGGTGGCGCGATCGCGGCCGCGGTGGTGTTGCGCTCGGGCGCACCCGTACACGAAGAGAGCGATGTACCGGTGGTCGCGCACTGACCCACTAGAGGTGAAACGACGTCAACATCGACGAGGCGCTGCGCGCACCACCCAAGAACGGGAGGTGCAGCAGCGCCTCTGTCGTCTTCAGTAGCGAATAGTGCGTGAGAGGCGCCGCCACGCGAAGCCCTGCCGGCACCGACGGAGCGATCACGATGGTGGGGACGTGATTCGAGGCCGCTTGGTCGTTCTCGTCGAAGGTGATGAAGAGTGCCAGGGACTTCGTCTGATACTGGCGGCTCGCGAGTATCTGGGGCACGAACGTCTTGAGCCACGCGTCGCCGGTCGAGACGGGACAGCTGTGCATGTCATTGCAGATGTTGGGAGTGATCATCGTGAAGGCGGCCGACAAATTGAGCGGCGTGGTCAGGGCCACGTCGTTGTGAACGCAGCTCGGCAGGTTCGTGTAATAGACCGCCGGATTGTGTCGCGCCGCGTACTGACCACTGGTGACCTTGTCGCACGGCGCAGGCATTGACTCGGCGTAGGCGCGCCAGTTGCTCTGGAGCTGA
>Ga0302187_10002643_pt1 | contig 14674 bp, 8 predicted proteins | sample II_Bog_E1_3_FD_202120 | JGI IMG/M metagenome (GOLD analysis project Ga0302187, IMG submission 202120) | Peat permafrost microbial communities from Stordalen Mire near Abisko, Sweden - II_Bog_E1_3 | ecosystem: Environmental > Terrestrial > Soil > Wetlands > Peat | place: Sweden: Abisko, Stordalen...
TCTGGTGTCCGGAGGCAATACGACTCATCTGGCCTATGGCGGCATCAGCACTTTGGACATCAGCGGCTCGGCGGCCATCGTCGCCAGCTCTTATGACAATGACGGCGTCGATACCATGCTGGGCGGAGCCGGCAACGACACCTTTTTCCTGGTGGCGGGCACGGCCCTGGTGGACGGCAAGGCCGGGCAAAATCAGCTGTCCATGCTTTACGCCAGTTCCAGCGTCACCGTCGATATGATCAATCACGAGGTTATTGGAGCGGTCCCAGCCAATTTCCAGAACATCGAGATCATCAAGGGCTCGACCTACAACGATACCTTCTTGGGTGATCTTGACGGCACCACCTTCATCGGCGGTGGCGGCGTCGAGGAACTGAGCTATGAAAGCTTCACCAGCGCGGTGACCGTGGATATGACCACGGGCCAGGCCTGGAACGACAGTTCACACACCGACCATCTGTCCGGCATCTCGGTGGTTCACGGCTCGAGCGGCAACGATCTGTTCCTGGCCAGCCAGGCCGGCGGCGAGACCTATATCGGCGGCGGCGGCACCGATACTCTCAGCTATGCCAATGTGGGCAGCGTGACCTTTGACCTAGCCAATCACGAAGTCATCACCAGCAGTGGCACCGATGTCTTTTCGGGCATCGCTGTGCTGCAGGGATCATCGGGCAGTGATCTGGTCTATGCCTCCAACTATGATCTGGAGGCCGACAAGCTTGGCCTTGGCTCGACAACCGGATGGACCTATTCCGGAGATGGCAATACAACCTTGAGCATCAGCGACTCGGGTCACGAGGTGTTCAGCTATAGCGATCATGTGATTGGCTCGGGCAGCTGGGCGGTCGCCACCACCGCCAGCATGACGGGCACCGAGCTGGTCAACTGGAGCTATTCCGGTTTCCATAGTTACTTCGAGGCAAGCGCCAGTCTTTGGTACGAGGTCAACAACGACGGAACCAAACATCTGCTGCAGTCCAGCTCGGATCCTGACCCCGATTCCGATATATCCGGCGGGTTCAGCTGGAGCGGCAATCTGTCGTTGGATCTGACGGCGGGCGAGACCGTGAGTTTCTTCATGTATGGTATGGAAAGCGACTCCGCCTCCACCATGAACGGCGTCCTTGCCCTCTCGACGACGACCTATTCCCTGGCTGGCGGTACGGGTGTGAACACCCTGATGCTTTCGGGCGGCAAGATTCTCGATTCCGAGTTCGCCAACGTCAGCCACTATTCCGATCTGCAGGCTAACACCGCCACCTCCATCACTCTGGGCAGCGATTTCGAGACATCCGGCATCAGTACGGTGGATCTGAGCCAGAATTTTCAGCATGCCGATGTCATCACCTCGACGACCGTACTTCATGCCATCCAACTCGATGGAAATTCTGATTCCGCCGGCACGCTGGAGCTGACGGACAGCATCGTCAGTGATGACGCTTTCGCCAATCTCTCCTATTTCGCCGGCCTGAAGCTGGATTCCGCCTATACCGTCAGCCTGAGCAGCAATTTCGAGAATAACATGTTCGGGGCGACGGTGGATCTGAGCTCCGACGCCCATGCCGCCAGTCTTATTTTGGCGGCAGACATGTTGTACTGCATGGAGGCTATCGGAAACAGCAGCGTCAATGACACCTTGTTTCTTAGCGCCTCCTCGATCAGCGATGGGGTCTTTTCCAACGTGCAGCATTTTGCGGCCTTGGCGGTAGAGAACGCTACGGAGGTGACGCTGGGGCTGTCGGCCGATCAGGCCGGCATCCGCACCGTGGACCTGAGCGGCGATACCTCGATCCAGAGCCTCGACGGCAGCGGCATGACCGACGATCTCACCATCATCGTCCCCACGGCCATGCTGACCGGCCATACCTTCACGGGCAACAGCTCGGGCTCTGGCGCCAGCGAGCTGAAGGTGACGGGGGATTACGCTCATCTCAGCGGTGCAAACCTCAGCGGCGCCAGCAACATCGATGTTCTTGATCTTGGCGGATCGAACGACACCCTGACCGTGACCAACAGCGATGTGAACGGTCTGTCCAAAGCCGTCAATGCGGTCAGTGGAGATGCACATTCATTGATCGTGATCGGAGATTCGACCTCGACGGTCAATCTGGTGGCCTCGGTCGGGACTTGGGTGGCGGGAGCTACAGTCAGTGAGACTGTCCACGGCAGCTCCCACAGCTATACGGTCTATAGCAACGCCACGGCCAACGAGCATGTCTATGTGGACAGCAATATCACTCATGTGAATCCATCGGTGACATGAGGCCACAAAAAAGCCCCGCCAGGCGATTGTCGGGCGGGGCTATTCGTTGGGCTACGCTTATTCTCAGACGTCTTCGTGCTTTCCTGCCTCGCGGACGCTCAGCAGGAATTGCTCGGCCTCCTGGCGCAGGGTTTCCACCACTCCGGTCAGGCGCTTGGCGCTCCAGATGACGCGAACCGTGCCGGCGCAGGCCATGGCCGAGGTTTTGGACAGATGCGAGACGCTGCCCGAGACATCGCTGGCCTGAACCGCCACTTCGTTGATGTTGGCCGCGATTTCCTGGGTGGCGGCGTTTTGCTCATCCACCGCCTGAGAGATTTGGCTCGAATTGCTGTCCATGGTGCGGATGGTTTCGACCACCCGGCCGATGCTTTCGCGCATGTCGCGGGTGGACATCTGGACGGCATTGACCTGCTGGGTGATTTCCTCGGTGGCTTTGGCCGTCTGGTTAGCCAGATTTTTCACCTCGTTGGCGACCACGGCGAATCCTTTGCCGGCCTCTCCGGCGCGGGCGGCTTCGATGGTGGCGTTCAGGGCCAGAAGGTTGGTCTGGCTGGCGATGTCATTGATCAGATTGACCACATCGCCAATGGATTGCACGGCCACGGTCAGTTCGTCCATGCGCTTGGCGGTGGCGCTGACGTCTTCGACGGCGGTGCGGGCGATGTTGGTGGATTGCTGGGCCCGGTCGGCGACATTATGCACCGATTGGGTCAGCTGGTTGGTGGCTGCTGCTGCTGCCGCCGAGCGTTCGGTGGTGATCTTGGCGGCGCGGCCCACGTCGAGCGAGCGTCCACCGCTGCGTTCCGAACGGCTGGCCATGGAGCCCGCGGTGCTGCCGATGCCGCTGGTGGCTTCCTCGACTTCGGCGACCCTGGTCTTGATGGAGCTTTCGAAACGATCGGCCATGTCGCTCAGGGCTTGCGAACGTTCGCGGGCCGAGCGGCGGCGTTCTTCTTCCTGGGTTTGGCGCATATGGTCGGCTTCGATCATATGATCCTTGAAGATCTTGACGGTGCGGGCCATGTCGCCCATCTCGTCTTCGCGCTCCAGGAAAGTGACCTCGACCGAGGTGTCGCCATCGGCAAGGCGCTCCATGGTGCCGATCATTGAACCGATGGGGGTGGTGATGATCTTGCCCAGGCTCCAGCGCACGCCCAGCACGGCGGCCACGGCAGCGGCCAGGCCGCCCAGGGCCAGGGCCAGGACGACAGAGAACAGATGTTCTCTCTCCTGGGTGACGGACAGGGAACTGGAGAGCACGGCGATGACTTCGCCGTCGGTCAGGCCCATGCCGCCATGACAGGAATGACAGACATCGCTGGTGGCTCCGTCGGTGACGCCCAGCACGATGGGCATGGAATAGCGGTAATAGTCTCCTACCATGCGTCCCACCGGCTTGGCGGTGGTCAGGGCTTCGCGGTCAACCTCGTCCTGAGGCGCCTTGGGCTTCCGGTCCGGCTCGGCGTCATGCATATAGTCGGTGACCTTGGGGCTCCAGACGCTCCAGACTTTGCCGGCATAATTGACGTTGCGGCTGTCGAACCAATTGTTGAAGACGGTGACGCCGATATTGTCCGAATCCTCGGGCCGCTTGGCCATGACGTTGACGATCAGGGCATGCAGCGAGGTCATCTCGTTGACGCTCAGCTGATTGAGCTTGCGCTCCATGGACTCTTGTTCGTAGCGAGCGATGACGATCACCACCAGGGCCACCAGAAAAGTGACGCCCAGGCCGACGAAGATCATGAAGCGTGTGCGGAGCTTGAGGCCGCGCCCTAGAGAGAAGCTCATGTCCGTGCTCCAGGTAAAAACGTCGTTTCGGGAAGGTGGGCAGGGGCGCCGGAACGCTGAACCGCGTTTGACGGTTTGAGATGGGGCACGGGGTTCCCCTGGGGTGCATTTGGCGCCATCGACATGCTTCTTGACTGGTCGTTCACAGTAAAAGCCAAACATCTCTATGGCCGAAAGGCATTGCCGTCGGTCAAGGTTCTGCTAACTTTTGGCGTAAGTATCAGGCTGTCCTAATTCTTGCGCGATGCGACGGCCATTCCTCCTAATTCTTCAGGTTGCATTTTGCCAACCCGTTGCCACCCTTTTTTGGGAGTGGTTAACCCTAAGAAGGAGTGTAATGCTAAAAAGACCCCTCGTACAATAAGCAGGCTACTGTTTTGTTTCAGAATTTTAGTATTACCGCACCTGATGGTGTAAGTACTCCTGGCATCATTCGTAAGGAGGGTATTCCCCCGAAAGGCGAAAGCGCCGTAGCCTTTGCAGGCGGCTCGTCACGGTGATTATGAGAATGACTTGCATCTCTTGGTGGCGCAGCGTAGCATGTCCCTAAGTTCACAAGGGACGGATCCTCGCCATGTTCATTTGGAAAAGCCTGCAGCCCAGCTTGATCGCCAAAGTCATCACCGGAATCTTGCCGGTAAAGAATCAGCCGGCCTCTCCTGCGGCCAAGATCGCCCCTGTGGGGAAGTAACCCTTCCTCAAACCGCCTCGGCCTCCAGGCGGTCATAGCCCTTCAGGCGGTAGACCGCCGCCGAGACGATCCAGGCCAGGATGAACAGGCCGACGATCAGATAACCCAGCAGGCCAAAGCTGTCGTTCAGGGCGCCTACGCCGTCCCAGAAGGGACCGGACAGGGCCATCTGGTCGGCCAGCAGCCCCAGCGCCTCGATGCCTCCCACCAGCAGCGCCACCGCCACGGAAACGATGGTCAGGGTCAGATTGTAATAGATCTTGCGCACTGGCTTGACGAAGGCCCAGCCGTAAGCGCCGGTCATCAAGGTGCTGTCCAGGGTATCCACCAGAGCCATGCCCGAGGTGAACAGGGCCGGGAAGACCAGGATGGCCCAAAGGCTCATGCCCTTGGCGGCTTCGGCGGCGGAAATGCCCAACAGTCCCACCTCGGTGGCGGTATCGAATCCCAGGCCGAACAGGAAGCCCAGAGGATACATGTGCCAACTTTTGGAAATCAGGCGGAACAGCGAGCGGAACAGTCGGGCCAACAGGCCGCGTCCGGCCAGCAGGGCGTTGAGGTCTTCCTCAAGGTAGGGCTCACCCCGTCGCACCCGGGCGAAGACCTGCCACACACCCTTCAGGATCACCAGATTGACCCCGGCGATCAGCATCAGGAAGCCAGCGGAGACCGAGGTTCCAATGATGCCGCCGATGCCGTGCAATCCCTCGATCTCGTCCTTGAAGGCCAGGGCGGTGCCGGCCACCGCCACAGACGCCAGGATGACGATGGTGGAATGGCCCAGCGAGAAGAAGAAGCCGACGGCAGCCGAGGGCTGTTTCAGCTGGATCAGCTTGCGGGTGACATTGTCGATGGCGGCGATATGGTCGGCATCCACCGCATGGCGCAGGCCGAAGCTATAGGCCAGGAGGGCCGTGCCCAGCAGCACCGGGTAATCCCGAAAGGCCAGCAAGGCCCAAAGCCAGGAGGCGATATTGGCGCCGATCAGTACAGCGAACAGCAAGACAGTGCGGCGGTCCAGGCCAAAGCGCTTCATCCAGGCAAATCCTCTCGAAAAATCGGCGTCATACTATTTTTGAAAAAATCATACGTCAAGGCGGGGAATGTCAGACCAGGTCGTTTGTGCTAAAGATGCCTCCTTGACCCTATGAGGATTAGAGACCCATGGAACGGGTGACGATTTCCCTGGATGACGCCCTGTTGGCCGAGTTTGACGGCTATATGAAGCGCAAGGGCTATGAGAACCGCTCCGAGGCCATCCGCGACCTTCTGCGCCAGAAGCTGGAGCAGGACCGGGTCGAGGAAAAACGCGCCGGTCATGCCGTGGCCTGCCTGTCCTATGTCTATAATCACCATCAGCGGGAGCTGTCGCGGCGGCTGACCGAATCCCAGCATTCCCACCATGATCTGATGCTTTCGACCCTGCATGTGCATTTGGACCACGAGAATTGCCTGGAGATCGCCGTTCTGAAAGGCGAAACCGACGAGGTTCGCCGCTTCGCCGAAGTCACCATGGCCGAGACCGGGGTGCGACATGGCAATTTGCATTTAGTCCCAGCCGAGATGACCGATACCCAGCATGACCATCCTCACGGCCAGGAAGTTTCCCATGGCTACAAGGCCCGTCATATGCATCTGCATCCGAAAAGTTGAAGGGATCGGCGACAGGACTTGACGGACGGGTCGGCTCATGGCGTCATGCGGCGAAAGTCATATAAGTCCTAAGGCCTTTTAGGGGGCCGACGAGGACAGGGCGCTTCAAGCAAAAACAAGAATCAGATGACAGGTCGAGGCTGTTTTCCTTCCCCTCCCTTGATGGCGGTCGGTGCAGCCTTTTTCGTGCCGCCATTGGATTTGAGGGGAATAGGGGTTTGGACGGGAATAAGCTGACCGACAAGGCGACGATCCTGGTTGTGGACGATGCTCCCGACGGGCTGATGCTGGTCAATGGCATCTTGAAGGAATCCTATCGGGTCAAGGTGGCCAACCGCGGCGAAAAGGCCCTGGCCATCGCCCTGTCCGATGCGCCGCCCGATCTGATTCTGCTCGACGTCATGATGCCCGAGATGAATGGCTATGAGGTCTGCGAACGGCTTAAGGCCGACGCGCAGGCCAAGGGCATTCCCGTCATCTTCCTGACCGCCAAGACCGAATTGGAGGACGAGGAAAAGGGCCTGAAGCTGGGAGCGGTGGATTACATCACCAAGCCCATCAGCCCGGCCATCCTGCTGGCCCGGGTCGATACCCATCTGAAGCTGAAGGCCAGCCAGGATTACCTGCGCGACATGGCCGGCACTCTGGAAAAGGCCCTGGCTGCCAAGACCGCCTCGCTGGTGGAAGCTCAGGCCAAGCTGGCCAAGCTGGTGGAAGTCGGCATCGGACTGGCCAGCGAGCAGGACAGCGACCTTCTGGTGGCTAAGATCCTCGACAGCGCCAAGGAACTGACCAACGCCGAGGACGGCCTGCTGTTCCGCCGCGATCTTCAGGATCGTCTGGTGGTCACGGACGCCAGCCGCTCGACGCCGCCCATCGCCTTGCAGACCGAGCAGGGCGAGGCCAACAACGAGAATATGATCGCTTATGCGGTCAACACCCAGACCACGGTGAACATCGAGGATGCCACCACCTTCCTCGACGACGACGCCATTCCCTGCCTCAGCATGGGCTCCGAGGGCAAGGGCGTGAAGTCGGTGCTGGTGGTGCCCCTAAAGACCCGCGACGGCGAGGCGGTGGGGGCGCTGCAGCTGGTTAATGCCCGAAACCCCACGGGCGGCGGCGTGGTGCCCTTCCTGCCCGAGATCGAGCGTTTCGTCGAGGCCCTGGCCGCTCAGGCCGCCACCGCCTTGCACAACCGCGAACTGCTGGCCGACGCCCGCTACCGCCTGGAGCGCCTGCATGTTCAGCAGGAGATGGAAAACGCCAATCGCATGCAGCAGTCCCTGCTGCCCCAATCCAAGGAACTGGAGCGGCTGTCTTCGACCCACAATCTGCTGATCCAGGCCCATTTCCAGCCCTCCTCCGCCACCGGCGGCGATCTTTGGGGCTGCCACGAGATCGATGCCGATCGGGTGGCTTTCTATGCCTTTGACTTCACCGGCCATGGGCTGGCGGCGGCTTTGAACACTTTCCGCCTGCATGCCTTGATGCACGAGCATCAAGAGCTGTGGGGGGCTCCCGATCAGCTGCTGAAATGCCTGGACGCCGTGCTCTGCCGGCTGCTGCCGCCGGGGCATTTCGCCACGATTTTCTATGGCGTGCTGGACAGCGGTCAGGAACTGCTGACCTGGGCCGGTGGCGGTGCGCCTCGTCCGATTTTCCGGAGTCAGGATGGCATTTTGGAGCCCCTGGAAACTAAGGGCGTGCCTTTGGGGCTTCAGGCCGGCATGCCGCGCCAGCTCTATAGCCGGTCCATGAAGACCGGGGATTCCCTGATGTTTTACAGCGACGGCATGAGCGAGGCCTCGCTCCTGGAGGGCAGCGGCATCTTCGACGACGAAGGTGTGGAAGCCCTGTTCACCGCCACGCCCCGCACCGCCCAGGGCGGCCTGCCTCGCCTGGATCTGCTGATGAAAGCCTTCCAGGCCAAGGTCCGCGAGCCCCTGGACGACGATCTGACGGCGGTGCTGATCGGGCGGATTTAAGGGAACTCATCTTTCCCCCTCTCCCAATTTCGGGCGAGGGGGAATAGGGCTTTCTTAAGCCGCCACCGTCAGATGCAGCCTTTTGCAGATCACGTCCAACTCGGCCAGGGCCGACTGGAAGTCGAAGTCTCCCACCAGCTTGTTCAGGCGCCTGACGTCATCGGCATGGAGAGCCCCGACCAGGGTGGGGGCGATGTCGGTCATATAGTCGGCGGCGTCGCCATCGTCGTCGGCCAGCAGGGCCCGCAGCTTGGCCAGGGGCGCCGAGAGGCTGGCGGTATCCAGCTTGAGGGCCGGAGCCGCCGGGACATCCCCGGCAAAGGCTGCCTGGATGGCCTCGATGGTCTGGGTCAGGCTGGCGGTGAAGCCGGTCAGATCAAGCTCGGCCTCGCCGGCTCCGCCCTTGATGGCGGCTTCGATCTTAGACGCCCGCTCGGCCAGATCCTGAATGCCCAGGGTGCTGGCGGTGCCTTTGACCGTATGGGCGGTGCGTTCGGCGGTTTCCCGCAAATCGCTTTTCAGGGCGGCCTTGATGACGTCGGGGGCTTCGGCCTGATTCTCGGTGAAGCGCAGCAGCAAGGTGCGATAGCGTCCCTCGTTGCCGCCGGTACGCCGCAGGCCCGAGCGGGTATCGATGCCGGGAATAGTCAGGATGCTTGCCGGGCTTTCGGGCTCTGGCTCGGGCGCTGCCTCGACGACGGGCTCGGCCCCGCGCGGCTTGATCCAGCGGCTCAGCACGCTCAGCAGCTTGTCGGGCTCGATGGGCTTGGGGATATGGTCGTTCATGCCGGCTTCCAGGCAGCGCTCGCGGTCGGCCTGCATGGCGTTGGCGGTCATGGCGATGATGGGCAGAGACTTGAAACGGGGCACGCCACGGATGACGCGGCTGGCCTCCATGCCGTCCATCACCGGCATCTGCATATCCATCAGGACGGCGGCATAGTCGAACTGGGCGACCTTATCGACGGCATCCTGGCCGTTGACGGCGAAGTCGATGACGAGCCCTAAGTCCTCCAGCAGGCCGTAGGCGACTTCGCGGTTCAGGTCGTTGTCTTCCACCAGCAGTACATGGGCGCCTCGGATGGCGGCGGCGGCGGCGGGATCATTGGCGGCCTTGATCAGGCCGGGGTTCTTGTCGCCCTCGCCGCCCAGCACCCGCACCGAGGCGTCGAGAAGGGCGGTGGGGCTGACCGGCTTGATCAGGAAATGCTCGATGCCAAGGTTTTCGGCCTTGTCCATGATCTCTTCGCGGCCATAGGCGGTGACCATCACCACATGGGGCAAAGTGGTCTTGCCGCGCAGGGCGGTCAGGCGCTTGGTGGTCTCGATGCCGTCGATGCCGGGCATCTGCCAATCGACGAAGACGATTTCATAGGGGTTGGCCTGATTGATGCTTTTCTCGATCAGCTCAAGCCCTTCCAGCCCCGAGGGAGCTTCGTCCACCACGAAGGTGAAGCCGGTCAAAAGGTCGGACAGCACGGCGCGGGCCTGGGGGCTGTCGTCGATGACCAGAACCCGGCGGCCCGACAGGTCGATGTTGGGGATATGGCGGCTGGTCTTGGCGTTGCCCGGCTTGAGGCGCACGGTGAACCAGAAGGTCGAGCCCTTGCCGAACTCGCTTTCGACGCCGATGTCGCCTTCCATCAGTTCGGCCAACCGCTTGGAGATGGCCAGCCCCAGCCCGGTGCCGCCATATTTGCGGGTGGTCGAGGCATCGGCCTGCGAGAAAGCCTGGAACAGCCGTCCGATCTGCTCCTCGGTCAGGCCGATGCCGGTGTCGGAGACGGCGAATTGGGCCAACAGGCCGCTTTCAGCGCTTTCCAGCAGCTTGGCCTTGACGATGATCTCGCCTTTTTCGGTGAATTTTACGGCGTTGTTGCAGAAGTTGATCAGAATCTGGCCCAGGCGCAAGGGATCGCCCTGCATGCAGAGCGGCAGGTTTTGATCGATGTCGAAGATCAGTTCCAGCCCCTTGGCGCTGGCCTTGTCCGAAATCAGGTTGGTGACATTGTCCAAGAGATCGCGCAGCTCGAAATCGACGATCTCGATGGAGAGCTTGCCGGCCTCGATCTTCGAGAAGTCGAGGATGTCGTTGATCAGGGCCAAAAGATGGTTGGCCGACTGCTGGATCTTGCGCAGCTGGTCCGACTGGCGGGCGGTCAGGCCGGTCTTCATCATCAGATGGGCCAGACCGATGATGGCGTTCATAGGCGTGCGGATTTCGTGGCTCATATTGGCCAGGAAGTCCGACTTCATCTTGGTGGCGTCCTCGGCGACTTCCTTGGCCCGCAGCAGTTCCTCCTGCTCGCGCTTGCGCTCGGTGATGTCGCGGAACACCACCACGGTGCCGACCATCTCGTCGTCCTTGAAGATGGGCGTGGTGGAATATTCCACCGGGAAGCTGCGGCCATCCTTACGGAAGAAATATTCATCCGAGGCGTTGAGCACTTCCTTATGTCCAGCCGGGGCGGATTGGATGCGGTCGCGCAAGGAGCTGCCCAGGATTTCTTCCTCGGCATAGCCCAAGGTCCAGACGGCGGCGGGATTGATGAAGCTGATGTTGCCAGCCAAATCCAGCCCCAGGATGCCGTCGCTGACCGAGCCCAGGATCTGGCGGGAATGTTCCTCGGCCTGGGCCAAGGCCAGTTCGGCCTGTTTGCGCTCGGTGATGTCGCGGGAAACCTCGATGACGCCCTCCAGCCCGCCGCTGGGGCCGATGAAGGGGGTGCGGGTGATCTCCAGCAGAGCGTTGTCCAGCATGCGCTCCACCGTATAGGTGGCGCCGCTGTCCAGCACCTCTTGCATCTCGATGGACATGGCCGAGCGGGTTTCCTCCTCGGCATCCTGATGCAGGTCGCTATAGGCGGTGTTGGCCAGCAGGGTCTGGCCTTCGCGGTCGCAGACCAGGATGGGGTCGGGGATGGAATCGATCAGCGAGCGTAGCAGAGCCTTTTCGCGGCGCAGCTCTTCCGACTGCTGCTCCACCTGATGGGCCTGCATGACCATCGCCGCATTGAGCTTTTCCAGCTCGGACTGACGCGAGATCAGCTGGCGTTCCGACTGGGCCAGGGTGGCGGCCTGTACCTGGGACTGGTCGAGGAGCTGGCGGGTCTGGACGTTGCGCACCAGGATCTGGATGGACAGGGCCACGGTGGGCAGCAGGGCTTCCAGCAGGGCTTGCTGACGAGGCTCCAGGGCTTGGGCGCTGGCCAGCTCCAGCACGGCGGCCACATTGCCTTGGTTGATCACCGGCAGGAAATAAAGATGGTTGGGCCGCAAGAGCCCCAGGCCGGTAGGGATGCCGACGCCGTCATTGCCCTGGGTCTGGGCCGAGAGCATGCGGCCTTCGACGGCGGCTTGGCCCACGAGCCCCTCGTTCAGGGCGAAGGAATAGGGCTTGTCGGGGTCTTGCAGCGCGAAGCCGCCGACCCGCTCGAAGCGGGCATGGGCGGCATCGGGAACATAGAGAGCGCCGTACATCAGCTCTACCGAGGCCCCGACGCGCGACAGCAAGGTGGTGGCGAAATGGCCGAAGTCCTCGGCGGATTGCAGCACTTCCGAGGTGTCGGCGACCTCGGCCTTGACCCAGCTTTGGGTCTCGCGTTCCTTGGCGCCCTGTTGCAGGGTGGCCAGGGCGCGGGTGATGGCTCCCACCTCGTTCTTGCGCTCGCGGAAGGGAATGGGCTGGTCCAGTCGGCCGTCGGCGACGTCGCGGATGCTGTTGGATAAGGAGAACAGGACCAGCACGACTTCCCGCTGCACGATCCATAGGGCAATGCCGATGGAGGCCAGCAGGCCAAGGGCGATCACCGCCCAGGTGATGGAGATGGCCCGGATGGTGTGATGGGCGGCGGCCTGACTGTCGTTGCCCAACCCTAAGCGGATTTCATCCACCAGGGTGGCGGTCTGGGCCCGGGCCTGCTCCAGGCCGGAAGCTGCTCCTGCCCGCAATTGCGTCAGCATATCGCCGTGGGCGCCGTTCAGGGCCTTGGCCCGCAAGGGCCGCAGGTTCAGCAGGCTTTCTTCGAACTGGGCGGAAATGCCGGCCAGACGCGGCTGCACCGAGGCCGGGGCCTGACCATTGGCCGAGGTCATCAGCTGGGTGTAATCGCGCACCGCCTTGTCGATCTCGGCGTCCAGGCGGACGGTGCGGTCGGTGCTGTCTTCTACCGCTTCCTTCAGCAGCAGCTGGCAGATGGCGGCGATGCGGTCACTGGCTTTGTTCAGGGACAAGGTGGCGTTCAGGCTCTGCTCGACCATGCCGTTATAACGGGTGTCGATGCGCATCATCTCCATCGAGGCATAAAGCCCGGCGGCCATGACCATCACCGCCAAGGGAACCAGGGCGATGATCAGTTTGGTGCGAATGCGCAGATCGGCGAACAGACTCATATTTTCCCCAGCCCCAAGAATACCCCGGCAAGGGAAGCACTATGCCGCAAAAGGAGAAAATCCTCCACGGCTTATAGGGGAAAGGGTTAAGTGGTCGCCGCTGCTTGCGGATCCTGGCGGCAAATATGCCGGTACTGTCCGAAGTTGCCGAAATCGCGGGGATGGGCTCCGGCTTTGATGGCGGCGGCCAGGCCCTTGGGGTCTTGCACCACCAGCCCGCCCAGCACCTCGATGCCATAGGGGAACAATCGCTCGGTCATGGGCGTCGATGGGCCGACCAGCGCCACCCGTGAGCCTTGGGCCAGCCTCAAGATGCGCGGCAGATTGCGGTTGATCAGGGTCGAGGAATTGACCACGGCGGCGGCACAGCCGGGCAGCAGGCTGTCCATGGCCACAGTGGGATATTCCCCCGGCCTGGGGTCGGTCTCGATGACGGCGCAATTGGGCAAGACGGCGCTCAGGCCAGGAAAAGCGCCGATGGCCACCACCCGGCCTTTTTCCTGGGAAAACAGATGGGCCCCATTGCCCTGCTGGCCGTCCAGGTCGTGGCGGTTGTAGTGGGCATTGATGGCGGCGATGCCCAAAGCCATCTCCACCGGGTCCCAGGATGCCGACAGCTCGGCCAGCTCCCTCAGGCTCTGCTTGGCGAAGGCGGGCAGGCGAGGCAGAAGTTCCTTGGGGTAGCGGGGCAAATAGGCCAGACCGGAGCCATGCGGCCCCTCGACCATGATCCAGCGCTGGCCGCAGGCGACCTGACGCACGTCCTCATCGGGAACCCCCAGAGCAAGATCGCGGTAAAGTCTTTCCGGCCCCCACCAGCGCCACAGGGCGTTCAGGCTGGGCGGCATGATGGTGCCGTCCTGACCGGCAAATTCGAGCCAGCTTTGGATCGCTCCCCCCGAGATGGAGGTCAGCACCGGCATGCCTTGCGAGACGCCCTCGTCGACAGCGGCGCGCAGGCCCTTGGCGGCTTGCTCCATGGCCGAGAAATGGCTGATGACCACCAGATCGGCATCGTCGCGCATGGCCTTGCGCATGCGGCTGGCGGCGGCGGAAGTTTCCGTGGTGTCGGCCATGGGCATGGTTTCGCCGGTGGCAAGATCGATCAGCTCGGCGCCTTGGCGGTCCTGGACATAGCCAGCCACCGAGAAGCCGCGACCGCGGACTTCCCTGGCGAAAGACGCCAACAGATCATCCACGGGCATGGCGGCTTCATGCACCACCACGCCTGGGCGGATCCAAGGAGCCTTGGCCGGCTCGAACATGGTGCAAGCCTCCCGCGCCATAAAGAAAAGGGAATCACTGACGGGCATTGTGGGGAATCGCCTTCGCCCACGTCAAGGATTCCCGCCGATTTTCAGGTCACGGCCAGAGTTTTGTCCTTTTTGCGGGTCAATTGCAGCTGGCCGTCCTGGGCCTTCACATAGGTGGTCTTGCCCACCACCAGAGCGTCAAGGATGCTCACCAAGGCCCTGGGCAGTCCGGCGAAGGCCTTCGATCCCCGGGATTCCTCGGCATAGATCTTCACCGCAGCGCGGATCATCTCCTTGCTCATAGGCTTTCCGTCCTGTCCGATCATGTTAAACACCTCTTCTGTGTGTGCAATACCTGGGTAATCATAAAAAGAAAGTCCTATGGCAAATTGCATATAGGTATTGAATCATTTTTTAAATCTACGAATATAATCCTCCGCATATTAACTTGGTGAGGGTATAATTTTTTCTACACCATGCTGGAATCTATGCATGGGAGGCTTCAAATATAAGCACTTACAATTTGGTGGTGGGAGGTTTTCGATGTCTCTATTCTCCGGCTTGAAGCTGCGAGCCCGCATCTTCCTGGGATTCGGCTTGATTCTGATCCTCCTGCTGGCGCTGTCGGCCACGGCGATTG